>Ga0114984_1000619_pt1 | contig 13504 bp, 17 predicted proteins | sample Shrwel1BS1Day1_FD_96987 | JGI IMG/M metagenome (GOLD analysis project Ga0114984, IMG submission 96987) | Subsurface microbial communities from deep shales in Ohio, USA - Utica-3 well 1 S-1-Day1 | ecosystem: Environmental > Aquatic > Deep subsurface > Shale gas/oil reservoir > Produced water/Flow... | reverse complement strand
CCCAAGGCACCAACAAGGCGGCATCGGCATGGAAACCTACAAACTCCGCTTCTTCTTCGACAACTTCGCTGGTGTCTGCCTATGGGCGGGCGACATAGCCACGATGGAGCGTTTCGACTACCCAGTGGACTTGGACATGCTGCCGATTCCCAGCGAACTTTCAGAGGCTGGTGATTCCCTCATCGCACGCTGGGAGCGGCATGTTTACGACGAACATCCCTGGCCGTCCGGCGACTCCCTTGCCGTCTTTGCGAGAGACTGCCGCGCATTCGTTGGGCTGCTTGAATCGGCACTGCCGGATAGCTACGAGATTGCCGACGAGCACACGGCCAAGCTAATGAGAGTGGCTGAGGCCGCTGAAGGTGTGACCTGGCACTTCGATGGAAACCATCATGCCCAATGAATCTGACAGCCGAACTATCCCCGATGGGCCTCTGAGCATGGTGCGCGAATTGCCGCCGGGCCCAGTGGAGCAGTGCACGACCGAGGAACTGACGAACTTTGTTGCGAACATCAGTCTGTTTACGCGAGGCAAGGAGCCCCAGGAGCAGGAGAGACGGCTCGACCGGATGAGTGAGGCGTTGGATGAGCTGAAGGCAAGAGGCATCCCGTTCGTGGAAATGGCGCATTGGAACTTTGGGCCCGATAGCCGCCGCAATGCCGTGCCGCCAAACGACACCCGGTATGACCCGGATTGGTACAAACGAAATCCACGAAAGCGTGGCCTGCTGGGGCGACTGCGAGAGGTGTTTCGGTAGCGGCTGGCTATGCCCCTGGCCGATGTGACATGGGGCCGGTGTGGGGCTGGTGCAAAGGAGTGGTCTGGTGCCGACAAGATGCGATTTCTGACGGACTCAGCATCGTCCTGCTTGACGAGATACCGGGCCTAGGAATAGGTGAGTGCGTCGAGCCCGTAGCCGGTTGAGGCTCGCAAGTAAGGTTCGATATCGTTGAATCGCTAACGTACATTGGCCCAGCAGCTCTGGTGAAGGTTAGATGGTTGCACCTGTAAGGCTTTGTTGCCGTTGTCTTCGTGCTTAATGTACGTGGTCTATTCCGTTTTGTTCACTACATGCCCATCGCGACCACAATTATGACGACAAGCCCCAAAAGCACCGCGACGGGAATCAGTATCCCTGCGTCCAGCCGTTTTTCTGTGTCGGGGACGGGTTCATAGCGGGTCAGCAAAGATACCGGTCGATGCTCCGGATGTACGCTCTGCGGCTCATTCACGCCACTGGCCGCAGGTGGCTGTGAAGCCTTGGACTTAACTTGCTCCAAGACAAAGGCGCCTTCACATGGCCCCTCTTCGGGCTCACGTTTCGCGAAGCGGTCGTCGTAGATTTGCAGCAGGGGTAAGAAGCCGCATTTTATGCATCGAACCACACTGCCCCACGGCACCACGGATTCGCCAATACACGCTCCCCCACATCGGGGGCATACCCTGCTCTCAGAATGACTTTGCTCTGCAGGTGTATGTGCGACAGGGTGATGTTTGGGTACTGGTACTGGTACTGGTACTGGTGCTGGTGCTGGTGCTGGTGCTGGTGCTGGTGCTGGTACTGGTACTGGTACTGGTGCTGGTGCTGGTGCTGGTGCTGGTACTGGTGCTGGTGCTAGTACTGGTGCTGGTACTGGTACTGGTACTGGTGCTGGTGGCGAAGGGGCGGGTGTAGAGGAGGGAGGAATTGCCTCTGCCGGAGCAGGTATTGGCTTGACTGGTGGCGCCAAGTGTTCCGGCTGCGGCTTCAAGGGATTGCGCGCTTCGGGGTCAACTTGCTCTCCGAAATCAAAAACACGGTCGTGTTCTTTCTCGTGACAGGCTCGGCAAAGCGTGACCAGATTGCCCTGCTGGTTGGTCCCAAAATTTGACAAGTAGATGATGTGGTGAACGTGCAACTCTGCATCCCTTTCCCCGCATACCTTGCACTTGTACCCGTCTCGTTTTCGGATGCCGGCCGCCACCGTCTCCCAGTTGTTGGGGTAGCTCCATGAGCGGTCACCATCGAATCGCAAAAGCCCCCGCCGATGGGCTCGTACAGTCTTGTAGTCTCGCGTGCTATTTCTTTCGTCGGCGAGCAAGTCATTCAACCATCCGGGCAGTGCCTCGGCATGTGCAGCAGCGAAGTTGTCGAGCTTCCACCGAGCGCGGCGACGTTTCCACTCCTCAGGAGCATCTAGGTCACGCAAAGCATTGCGCTCCACGCCTCGGGCCAGCATATCGCCCAGTCGGTTCTGCGCGTGAATCGCAGGTTCGGAAAACTCGTTGAGCGAGTTGACACAGCGAGTGCAGACCTTGATGTGGTCGGTCGCAAATTTCAACTGCCTGGATTCCCTTTTGCATAGCTGGCATTGAGCCACCTAGTAGGCCTCCCTATCGTTGTACGAGCGGCTTGAGACCACCCACTTCTCCGAACAACAGTTGTGACTAGGTCACACCAGTTGCATAGTAGCCGATGACTACCCGTTGTCGTGCGGAACCCCATCAGCAGATGGGCCTGCTGCCCCCAGCCACATCAGACCCCAAACCAACGCTTGACCAGATTCAGCGGTTTGTACAAAAACTGCAGAACATCTCCAAGAATGTCCTGCCAGTCACGGTTGTAGCAAGCCCAACTGATGTGCCTGGGCTCAAAATCCCAGTCGGGACCAGGCCTATGACTGAGGCATGGTTACGGCGATGGTTACACCCTGGCGCTGCACTCGGTAAAGCATCGTGAGTCCGCCGCTCAAATCCCCCTGTTTCCGGGTATTCGAAACGCATGAGGTGCGGGTTTCAAAAAAACCCACACCACACCAAGCCCCCCGCCGTGGGGCTTTTCTTTTTTCTGGTGCTGGGTGGGATTGCCGAAATCGTCTTACATCCGCCCTTACATCGGGCGGGAAAGAAAAAACCCCACTACCAAATTGATAGCGGGGTTTCCTTTATTTGCTTGGTAGGGCGTGAGGGACTTGAACCCGCGACCAAAGGATTATGAGTCCGACGCATAGAGCCGCTTTACTTCCGCTATGCGTTTGCTATCAACGACTTAGAGAATGTAGCCGCCGCTATGTTTCCGCTTTGTTCCGCTATGGCGTTGACACTTTGTTGTCAGGCAAATGGACACAGGCAAAATGTACCGCGATAGACGAAACGGCAGCGCAGACGCCAGCCAACAGACCACGGGAAGCCCCAATATCGACCGATCCAACGGCAAAAGTGCCCGGCGACGAAAGGCGAAGTGCGGCGTACTCGTCTATCGCGGTACGTTTGGCGCGCAACCAGCCACCTCTCCCCCCCGCCCCTCCCCGCCAGCGGGGAGGGGAGCGAGTCGCCCTCTGTCGTCAGGGGTGCAGGGACGAGATGTCCCTGCACCCCTGCCTAGAGCGTGAAGCCTTGCGCATCGCGTCAAGGGCTTTCGCGGCATAAACGGCTGCCTCCCCACGCCGTCGGCAAGCCTCCGGCGCGGGTCCCCTCCATTTATTCCACGGTCCCTTGACCCGCTGCTTCAGGCCATGAACGCGCGTTCTGTATGTTGTTGTATGTTGTAAATTACAACATACAACATTACATAACACAGGATGCGAGCTTCTCGCAGGAAGGCATGACGAGGCAGGGATTGTGGGGCGAAAGACGAGTCAGTCACAGCGCGCCGATTGACGCGATGGCCGCAAAAAAGCCTCAGCCAGCCATTGCGAACGGCCATAGACATAACTCGGAAACTCGGTCTCCACCGTCGTTTCTCGTTTTATCAAACGCCTTGCCAACGCGGCCAAAGATCGAATGTCGTCCTTCATAAGGACCTCGACCGGCGCAATCAGGCTCACACCAACGGCCCAGTTCAAAAGCTCAACGCGCATTGAGGGACGAACTTCAAAGTCGATTCCTTCTTGCATCAACTGGTCTTCAACTTGGTTGACAGCATCGAAATAGACAACCCAGTCTTCTGTCCAGTTTGGCAGCGTTTCAGAAACGAACTTCTTGCGGGATCGACCAGCCTTACGCCAGTTCTTCTTGCCGGGCAGGTCATAAGCACTCGGCGTGGTCGGCGCTTGCACCTGGTTCAGTGCCAACCGCTCAATTTCGTCACGGTACACACAACGCGGATGCCTCCACCACACAATCACCCGACGACCGTTCAAGATGAACCCGACGTCATCCCACCAAGATAACTTGCGGGCATCGGGGTAGCTGTGGGGTATGTACAGCCCGCCATCAAGCCGCCAAGGGTGTTGCTTGTGATACTGACGCATCTGACGCAAGCGCCGTTCGTAGTGCCGATTCTTCACCTTTGCCGCTTCCAAGGTTTTGTTACGCTTGTTCTGTCCAACTTTCGCGTGCGAAAGTTGCGACTAGCCCTGTAACCAAAACAAATACGAGCAGATTATGAAAACCATCGTTGCCGTACTTGCCTTTGCTGTCTCTGCCAATTTTGCCCATGCTGGGCCTTTTCTTGTGGCCAATTATGGAAACACCTATGTAAAGGACTGGCAAGATTTGGTAACTCGCGATTTCACCGCCAGATTCACGCCAGACACATGGCAAATTTTCGTGTACTCCGATGCAGAAGTACTACCTCGCAGCACACAAGCAGTCTGCAAGGCCATCGTCGGCGTGGTACCCAAAGACAGTCACCAGTTCCCCGCGCGCCAGTTCGTTACCACCCGTACAGCTACCGTGAAGCCTGGAAAATGGAACGACGATGTGGCGCTTGATTTCGAGACGGAATGCGTCCGGTCAGCCATCGACAACATGATGATCGTGCAGCCGGCGAAGGTCTACCGGCCGCACGATCAGCAAAGGTGATGCTCGTGTGACTTTCGCGCGCGAAAGTCACACTACAGGCGCTTGAATTCCAGCAGGACGAACAACTGCGTATTGCGGCTGCTGGATGTGCGGGAGGTATTGAAGGGAAGCCAGGACAACCCGGAAGACCCCTCCGAGACATTTTCCTCATCGAGGCCAGCCAACACCACCACTTCACCGTCTTCAGCGTCCACAGTGGCTTCTATCTGCCGCTTGTTGAGCGTTGGACTGTCAATGTTCGATGTGCTGGTGGCCGCGAAGCTCGAAACCTCCTGAACCACGTTGGCGATGAAGCGTCCATCGAGGGCGCGAGGCTGGACGGTCAGCACCAGGCCGCTAGACCTGTACTCAATGGATTGAATCGGCGTGCCGTCTTTGCTCAGCGTAAGCTGACCGCGCACCGGAACCTCACTGCCGACCATCAAGCGTCCGCGCTCACCATCGACAAGGCGCAACGAGGGCTGAGTGCGGAACCTGAACCGGCTGTCTCCGTTAATCGCCTTGAGCACCGCGTCAATGCTGCCGGTCTTCAGCCTGGCGAAGTTGCCCGAGGCGACCGTGCCCGCGTTCAGTGCGAGCTGGAGGCGACCGCCGAGCACATCGAGCACCGCGCCAAGGCTGAACGAATCGTCCTTGCTGTCGGTGAACTCGACCAGCGCGGCGCGAACGTTCATGACAACGGGCTTTTGATCGAGCTGTTCCAGGAGCTTGCGGACCTTTGCCCGCTTCTCTTCGGAACCCACGATGACCATTTGATCCTGCGCCAACTGCTGCCCCTGCCCTTGACCTGATGGTCCTGCCGATACCCCCGCTGCCTTCAATAGCGCCTGAAGATATTCAACCGTCCGATTCTTCGGGCGGTACACCTCGAAGTCTTCGGGTTCTGGTTCCTTGTCTTCTTGCGCCACCGGCGACCGGCCCGGCAATGGCGCTTCGAGTACGCGGGTACTGTCAGCAGGAGACAAAGGCGACTCGCTGCCTATGAACGGCACCTTCTCAAGACGGACAATCCCCCCTAACTCACGAGCACGAACACCGACCGACGCCAGAACCTCGTCCAAGAGCTGCGGCAGCTTGGCGCGGTCAATCGACTTGACGTTGATGGTCACTCGTTTGTCCAGGCCGATCAGATCCGGGCTGACCACGTAGTCCTTCCCGAGCATGGCCTTATACGTGGCCTCCGCAAAGTCGATCACCGGAACGGCCTTGAAGCTCAGTGCCACACCTTGAGCCTGGGCCATGATCGGCACGAAAAGCAGTGCCAGAAGCAAACGTTTCATCGTTGTTCCCCTCGATACCAGAGTTCACCGACCTTCGCCTGCCAGCCACTTCCCGTTTCGCGGAACTGGTCGGCCACGACGGTACGGCCATCAGACAGAACGATTCGGTACAAGCCGCCATCACGATAGAAACCGGTAGCCGTTATCCCGGTGGCGAACTTGTCTTCCACTGGCGCAGCAACTACCGTTTGCGGCTTAGGCGTACGGCTCATGATGAAACGGTCTCCGAGGACGCCTAAAAGGACGCCAAGGGACACAAACAGGAGAACGGCTTTCTTGTTCATTTCCCACCAGCTCATGTAACGACCGCGCAAGTCCCAGGCACTGAGGTACTGGAACCCCTCGCCAGTCTTAACGCCCGTTTCAGAATTGATCTTCTGCGTTGTGTCATAGGCCCGGTAAAGGTCATGACCACGCACCCAAATGGTTTCCGACAGCGGCGCACCTGGCTGCATGCCGTAGCGCACATGCGCGACATGCAGTTTCGGCAGGCGCAGCTTGAAACCCATGATGGCAGCGATGCGACCGAGCACCGGGACCTGCACCTTGTCGAGTCGCCGGGTGGTGGCATACAGATCGAAAAGAGAATCACGAACCTGCTTGTCAACCAGCCCGACATGCTGGCTGATAAAGAGCAGGTCCCATCCGAACTTGCGGGAATGCAGAAGCCATTGGATCAGTTCCTGTCGGTCTTTCCCTTGCCAGTCCCGGCTATTCAGAAACGTCGCCAACTCATCAAGAACGAGCAGGCCGTTTTCCTCTTCACTGTAGGAATAGCCCTCGCGCATGACCGGGTACTTTTCGCCTTCACGCCATTCGAGACCTGGATTGCCAAGAGGCAATGTCATCAGGTCTAAAACAGTGGGCCAGTCGGGAACACGAAAAGGGCGAACCATGTTTCGTGGTGGAACCAGATGTTCAACGCGCAAGTTAAGGTTCGTCGCAACCATGCGCCCGGCCCACATGTATTCCCGGATTCGCGCAACGGCAATAAGGCTTTTGCCTGCCCCGCGCTTGCCAGCCAGCAAAGTTCCGTCAGTCATGCTCAGGTCACGTAGCTAATGGCCCGCAGGTTTTCACGGTGCTCGCGGTAAATAAAAGCTGTGAGCTGTGCCGTCCAATAAGCCGACAAACAAATTTCAGCATTCGACGGCCAAAGGCCATAGAACGCCATGAGCACATACTCATTCGTGATCTGTGAAACCAGTCCCCAAACTAATGATTTCAAAGCCACCCAAAAGGCCGTAAGCAACAGAAGTGACGTAGTGACGATTGCACCGCCCAATGCAACCTTTTTGCTGATGAGGTTGGCAAAGGCATCAAAGAGCTTGCCAAAAAATGAAACCAAGAACGCTGCGAACCATTGCATAGATAATCCTTCCTACTTTCCTGCACGCCCCGTATTTCCGTTTGAGCCGAAGAACAGCATGGCAATAGCCCATGCCGTTACCACGCCAAAAAGCCAAGCGTAGTACTGCCGGAAAACGTCCAGGTTGTCACACCAATCAATGTCAAGAGATGCAGCAAGACCTGAAAGCGGACCATGCGAGACACGCGGTTCCCATTTGATGGGCCTGCATGAAACAGGCGAACCAGGAAGAAATGATGGAATCCAGGTCTTGTCCAAGCCAAAATTGCTGCTGTCGTTACCCTTAGATTCAATGAAGGCTCGACGCTCATCGAGCCTGGCGTTAATGCTGTCGGCGGCTGCATTTATCGCCGCATCCTTGCCTTGAAAACCGGAATCATCGACGGTAACAGCGCACGGGGATTGTCCAGGGCCACCACAATTACCAGTACCGCTACCAGTGCCACCCGCACCAGTGTTACCGGTACCGCCACCAGGTGACGAACCTGGACCACTGTCAGTGATACCCCGAATTGTCTGCCTACCTTCACTATCTGGCGGCCCCATGTCGATAGTGCGATTACCGGTGGTAATGGTGGTGCCACCATCTTCCTTGTTCTCGATTCCGTCATAAGTGCCATCTCCTTTAGCTACATAAAGTTTCTTTCCTGATCGAATAAGCTGACTTGCAATGGCATTGCATTCTGGGTTCTTTGAGTCAATGTCCCAAGTGCCATCAGAATTAGCCAGAACCTCGCACGGAACGCGACCCGCAGGCTTCATGACCTTGGATGCATCTGTCAAATTGCACTGACCCGCTGAATAGCTGTAGCCCGCTGGACAAGATGGGTTGGATACTGTCCTGTACCAAATCGCCCGCCAATCATTCGCGGTGATGTAATAACCGCCAGACCAGTTCCAGCCAACATGGGCATCTTGAGTTGCCGCTTTCGCCGCGCTATCTGCCTGGGCCTGAGACATACCGGACTGGTACGTCTGAATAACGTGATATTCCGTGATCGTTGATCCACCATTTGAGGAATAGCTGTAACTTCCGACGCCAGCATTAGCGATTGCGGCCAAGGAACCGTTACCAGGTGCCGGAGGAGAATGGGGGTAAGTGGGCTTGGGCGTAGGATCGCGCGTCGTCGTAGCATCATCGAACTTCGTCGGATCGGGATTCGCCCGCTTCGACGTTGGTGACGGCGATACATACAACCTCGCCTTGATCGGCGTAGAGGTCTGCGGTGTCGTGTCGTCTTGGTTTTTCCATACGTACCAAGCCCAACCCGCTGCACCATGCGCAGTAATGGACAGTTCCATCGCACGTGCCATGGTGATATTTCCGGCCATCACGCGGCCAAGCCACATAACGCCTGTCGTAACCGGCGTTACGAACTGAAGAAAGGCAAAGGCATTCAGTACAACGCAGAATGCAATAATGCCGGCCAGCCACCTAAACTTTCTCATATCACCAACAAACCCAAGGAAAACGGGGGCAAGACGCCCCCGCCGTCTTTCGCGTGCGAAAGGCTTGAGACGATCAAACCATCTTGGCCAGGCGCTTGACGATCTTCGGACCAAACATCACTGCGATGATGGCAAAGAAGATCGGCCACATCGTGGTCACGACATCAAGAGCAGTGTCCTTCATGTCGGTGAAGCCCTGCGTGATAGCAGACTTCGCAGTCGCATCCAGCACACTGGCCGCATGGGCCTGCAAAGCAAACACCGAACCACCGGCAACCAAAGCGGAGCGAGCCGCCAGAGCCTTCAGACGTTGAACTTTTTCCTTCATTTCGATTTCCTTTCAAAGGAGCGGGTCGTTAAAGAAATTCTCGATAAGGCGAATTACCTTGCCGAGCAGAAAGCCGAAGGCCCAAGACCCGACACAGCCCGCGACAATCCATAGAACTGACGTACTCATGAATTCACCTCCGGCCTGCCATGATTCCGAGCAACAAGGACAAAATCATTGCCACCGCAACAGAAACATCCTGAACTGGTACATGACCGAATGCCCCGCCGTAGTATTCCGGCTCGGTGGCGCTTTCAACGATTGCCTCTGCCGGAGCCGTGCCCGATGGGCATGGCGGAACGGTCGTGACAGCGGGAACGCATTTGTACGTCGCCATAAAATCAACCCGTTACGCCACCTTCCGGGACTCGGGAACCTTCACATCGACCAGATCAACCGCCGACAGATACTCGATTCCGACGACGATGAGCTTTTCCACGTCCTTGGAAATCTCGCGACCCTCCACGATCTTTTTCTCGACCGCCGTTTGACGGCGGTACGTCACCAAACAACGCGCCGGAAATTGCTTACCAATCATCGCCGCACCCACACTGGCATCACCGATGCTCTGTTCAACAGCAGTAAAGCCAGTCCAGTTCTTTGACGACGGCGCAGCCACAATCACCAGCTTGGTAGATTCCAGGCCCTCAAACCTGGAACCGGCCTCGCCTTTGAAGCCAGTGGAAACACCAAGCACAAACTCCTCACTCTTCAGCTCGGAAACGTGACGACTAAGCAGAGACATACTCACCTCCTAAAAAATGGACTACGAACCCAATTCCTTGGCGATGGCCGATAGTCCGCCAGCTCTCGCCGCTTCCAAAAGACGCCCCAATCCGCCCTGCCGGACGACACGGTCATACGCTTCCGCCGAGATCGTCCCGATCACTTCACCATCACCGGCTGAATTGGCATCAACCCAATCGTCATAAGAAGTGGGAAGGCCAAACTTTTTGCAAAGGTCGCGGGCACCTCGAAGCGAAACGCATTGATATCCCTTCGTTGCCCGCAAGTACTCAATCCACAAGCGTTCAGCGGCAGTTCCAGGGCCACGAATAACGGCTTCCTCAAGAAGCACCCATGGTGTGAGCGATTGGCTACGACCCAGCTTCATGCGACCAGCCGTCATTTCAGACGGCAAATCCCAAGAGCGCTCACGATCAAACTTCGTTAAATATTCAGAAGCGTCCCAGGCTGGACGAACATCAACGCCGACACGCTTCAAGCGTCCAGTGCGCCGGTCCTCCCAAAACTCCCTCGTTTCCAATCCAACCTTGGAACACGCGCGCTGCCACATGGGGAATAAACGGGAGGCCAGTTCCTCGACATCCGGAGCTGGATAAAACGGGAAGAACCAGGCTTCGTGAAAGTGTGGGTGCCAGCCATTGATTGGCGACCACATGATTTCTGTAGCAGACACCATTCCTGAACGGCATGCATTTAGCCGACAGTAAGCAGCGCCGTGTTGCATACGGTCTTTTGCAATCTTGATGCGAGCCAGCGTTTCCGATAGCGGATCATCCAACCTATGAGCGGCTGTAAAAGTAACCATCACTGCTGAACCCCCATCCGCGTGAACAGAACGGAACAGTGCGCCAATTTGTTCACCTCGCCTGCGTAACACCTTTGCAGCACAGAAAACGCAACCCCATACATTCCCGCATCGCATGACTCCGGAATAGCCAACTGTGCTTTGATTGCGGTAGACACGAACTCCCTCGCCGACAGGTTCCCGGCCACACACGGAAACGCGAAATTCACTTCGCTTTTTGATTTCACCGGTTTCGCGATCAACCACTTCACGCCAATAGGGAAAAACAAGCTTCTGGCAGCCTTGAAGCAGGACATGACGCCGCACACGACGCGCCGCATCGGAAGGGGCCGGAACTGCAACGCCATCGCCGACATGGCGCACACCGACCGGTTGTGACCTGATGAATTCCCAGTCATCCAACACCACCGATCACCGTTCACGGGAGGCCCGCACTACGCTAACTGGTATAGATTTACCGAGAAGGGGCGACCCCGCCGCGGCCGCGGCCGCTTGCGCGGCCATCGGCTCGCGGGCGGGTTCGCCGACTTTCGCGCGCGAAAGTTCCTGATCTGAGGTACGGGTGGCACCCGGGATCAGGTGGGGCGCGTGAACGGCAACAGCCAGCTCAACCGGAAACAGATCGAGCTGGCTTTCAAAGAATCGACGTAGGTTCGATGGCCTGCCGCGTGGCTTGCGTACCTTGACGGCTTGGACTTGGGCTTTCGCGCGCAAAACCTGGTCTGCGACTTTCGCGCGCGAAAGTTGTTTGCTCATGTATCGCATGGCGGCACCTCAATAGCTGTGGGCCAGGCGCTGCCAGAGCGCCGCGACGTTGACGAAGCGGTACTTGCCGACCTTGGTCGTCGGCCAGTAACCGCGCTCTACTTGCGCCTCAACAACTCCACGAGGCAGACCGCAAGCGACAGCAAAAGCGTCCACCGTCATCAACGGCACAGCCACCGGCGCTGTAGGCCGTGCTTGTCCAGCGTCTGAACTCTCCATGTCCTCTAGAACCTCGCGCATCACTGCAAGCCTTCTGATAACCTTGTGATCGTCATTGACGAACACCACGAATGTTAGTCAATGACGAACTGTCCGTCAATGACTAACAACATCGGAGATATCAATGGACTGGCAACAAGCAATCAAAGATTTGGCAGAGAAGCGGGGTTGGTCTATGCGCCAACTGGCAGGCGATCTAGGCGTGTCCGCGACTTACCTGCACGACGTACTCCACGGAAAGCGTCCTGCCTCCCTTGCGCTTCGGATTAAGCTCGCCGGGCGATTGGGTTGGAACAAAACTTCTGACCTACTGGCCGAGCTACTGCCGGACGACGCTGCCAAAGCCTGGAAGGAGTGGGACGACAAAACCACCAAGCAACTGGGCGAAGCAGCGGAGAAGAAGCTAAACAAGAAGGAGCAGAAAGCGCAGAAGGACAAGCAAGGAAAATGACGGTCAAGAAAACTGAAAGCGGCTGGCTTGTTGACATCCAGCCCGGCGGCAGAGGGCACAAGCGCTATCGCAAGACCTTCAAGACGAAAGCGGATGCGTTGGCCTGGATCAACTGGATCACGGCCAAGGTCAACAGCGATCCCGACTGGAAGCCGAAGAAGAAGGACACACGGCGGCTGTCGGAGCTGGTGGAGCTGTGGTTCAACCATCACGGTGCGACGTTGCGTGATGGTCCCCGGCGTCGGCGTGCTCTGACGTTGATCGCACAGCGGCTCGGCGATCCGATTGCCGACAGCTTCTCGGCCAACATGTTTGCCGAGTACCGCAAGGAGAGGCTCGCCGCAAACATCTCGAACAACACGGTCAATCACGACCATGCTTACCTGCGAGCGCTTTTCAACGAGCTGGCCCGGATCGGGCATTGGTCCAAGCCAAACCCGCTTGCCAATGTGCGGCAGATCAAGCTAGTTGAACGCGAGCTTGTTTTTCTGACGCTCGACCAGGTGGAGACGTTGCTGAATGCGTTAAAGGAGACGAGTTCAGACGCGCACTTGGCCAGCAAGGTTTGCTTGGCGACCGGTGCTCGCTGGAGCGAGGCTGAGGGCCTTCAGTCCTCCCAGGTGCATGCGGGTGCGGTGCATTTCACAGCCACGAAGAACGGCAGAAATCGCAGCGTGCCGATTCCTGCCGAATTGGAAACAGAGCTTTTGGAGCGGGCACAAGGAAAGGACACGCGCCTGTTCGCGCCTTGCTATGGCGCTTTTCGCCGGGCCGTGACTCACGCAGGATTAGAGCTTCCCGACGGCCAGCTTACGCATGTGCTGCGGCACACCTTCGCGTCACACTTCATGATGAACGGGGGCAATATCTTGGCCCTTCAGCGCATCCTTGGTCACAGCAACCTAACGATGACCATGCGCTACGCCCACCTCGCCCCCGACCACCTTCAGGAAGCAAGGGCACTGAACCCGTTGAGCCTGCTGAATCGGCGTTGACACTTGGTTGACACCCCGGCAACCAGAAAAAGAAACGGGGTTCGTGAATCGACTTCACAAACCCCTTCAAGAAAATGCGCTAAGTTGTTGGTGGGCCGTACAGGGCTTGAACCTGTGACCAATCGATTATGAGTCGACTGCTCTGACCAACTGAGCTAACGGCCCCGAAATTTTGCGTGTTGCAGCGGATTATGAGTCCTCTGCTCTAACCAACTGAGCTAACGCCCCAAACCAGCCTGCTTCTCAGGACGACGGATTGTAAGGCGTTTATTTGCGGTAACTGAGCGCGTTGGAAACCAGCTTGGAAGTG
>Ga0114984_1000618_pt1 | contig 13506 bp, 8 predicted proteins | sample Shrwel1BS1Day1_FD_96987 | JGI IMG/M metagenome (GOLD analysis project Ga0114984, IMG submission 96987) | Subsurface microbial communities from deep shales in Ohio, USA - Utica-3 well 1 S-1-Day1 | ecosystem: Environmental > Aquatic > Deep subsurface > Shale gas/oil reservoir > Produced water/Flow... | reverse complement strand
GTCTTCCAGGCGCACGGCACCGGTGCTGGAGACCACCGGCTTCATGACCCAGGCCTGGCGGTCCAGTTTCAGGTCAAAGTAGCCGGCGTGACGATCGCTGCGGTCCACCGAGACGGACTTGCCGAACTCGCAGGCGTAGCGGCCTGTGAGTACTCGGTCAGCCGCCAGCAACTGCTCGGCGCTGGCTTCAGCCGGGGGCACGTAGTTGTTGGCCAGGGTCTGCTTGCTGGCCGTCGTGACGCGCGCGTGGGCCAACTGGGGCGCCAACACGCTGGCAGCCATGCCCAGAACCATGCCGGCCGTCAGGGCCAGGGTGCGGGTGCGTTGGTGGCGAGAGGTAAGTGTGCTCATGGTGTGTGGCGTGGCTGGCGTGGAACAAAGGTTGATTCTGCCGCCGATCCCGGTTTCGTGCGCGTGAGCGGGGCAAGCAAATGTACGCCGCTCACGTGCAAGGTGGGAGGGGGTTTGCCTCAGAGGGTGTCCCCTGGCACCCGCACCCAGCCCTCCATGAGCACGCGGGCGCTGCGGCTCATGATGGCTTTGGTCACCGTCCACTGGCCATCGACCTGCTTGGCCTGGGCGCCGACACGCAGCGTGCCCGAAGGGTGGCCGAAGCGCACGGCTTCACGTGCGCCACCGCCAGCCGCCTGGTTGACCAGGGTGCCGGGGATGGCGGCAGCGGTGCCGATGGCGACCGCACAGGTGCCCATCATGGCGTGGTGCAGCTTGCCCATGGACAAGGCGCGCACCAGCAGGTCCACGTCCGACGCCCCAATGGTCTTGCCGCTGGACGCCTTGTAAGCGGTGGGCGGCGCCACGAAGGCGATCTTGGGGGTGTGCTGGCGGGTGGCGGCCTCTTCGGGCGTCTTGATCAGGCCCATGCGCAGGGCGCCGGCGATGCGGATGGCTTCGAAGCGCTGGAGCGCTGCGGCGTCCGTGTTGATCTGCTCGCGCAGCTCGGTGCCGGTGTAGCCAATGTCGGCGGCGTTGACGAACACGGTGGGGATGCCGGCCGTGATCATCGTGGCCTTCAAGGTGCCGATGCCCGGGACGTCCAGGTCATCGACCAGGTTGCCCGTCGGGAACATCGAGCCACCTTCCTCGCCATCGTCGGACGGGTCCATGAACTCGAGCACGATCTCGGCGGCCGGGAAGGTCACGCCATCGAGCTCGAAATCACCGGTTTCCTGCACCTGACCGTTGGTGACGGGCACGTGGGCGATGATGGTCTTTTGGATGTTGGCCTGCCAGACGCGAACCACACACACGCCGTTTTGCGGGATGCGTGCAGGGTCAACCAGTCCCGCGTGGATGGCGAAGGCGCCGGCTGCCGTGGACAGGTTGCCGCAGTTGCCCGACCAGTCCACGAAGGGCTTGTCGATCGAGACCTGACCGTAGAGGTAGTCCACATCGTGATCGGGCACGCTGGACTTGGACAGGATCACGCACTTGCTGGTGCTCGACGTGGCGCCACCCATGCCGTCGATGTGCGCGGCATAGGGGTCGGGGCTGCCGATGACGCGCATGAACAGCTTGTCACGGGCCGCGCCCGGCACCTGGCAGGCCTCGGGCAGGTCCAGCAGGCGGAAGAACACGCCCTTGCTGGTGCCACCCCGGATGTAGGTGGCGGGGATTTTGATTTGGGGTGTGTGGGCCATTTCAATGACTCCTGTTCAAGAGTTCAGACAGTTTGGTCAAAGCACTCGCCACAATCTGGCCTTGGGCTTCAATATTTTGGATGATTTGCGCAGGCGTGCGGTCGTCCGTATTGGCGACGACATGGGGGTTGACCGCTTTGAGGTCAAACACGGCGGCGTCAATGGCCAGGGCTTGGGCCTCCAGATCACGCGCGGCCTTTTCCTGCTCGCGAACTTGAGCTTCGTGCGCGTCAATGGCCGTTGGTTTGGCCTTGTCCTTTTTCAGGCGCTTGAGTTGTTCTTTGAGGTCAACAACGGCCGCCCTGATCGTTGCGGCTTCATCCTTCAGCGGCTGTGCTTGAGCCCGCGCTTCGGCTCTGCGTGCTGCGAAATCAATGGTCCACGAATAGCGGCTGTCGCCCTTTGGTTTGCCGCGCTGCGCCAGCATCCGCGCATAGCTGGGGAAGGGCTTGCCCGCGTTGGCTTCATCTTGCTGCCAATCGGCCATGAGCGTGGCGGGCAGGGCGCTATCAGGCAGCACATGGCCTTGCTCATCAAAGCCAAAGTGGGCAAGTGTCAGAGGTGTCTTCTTGCCCACCTTCACATGCGATAGGTCGTAGTACCAGATGCGCTCGGTCTTCTTGCCTTTGGTGAAGAACAGCAGATTGGTTTTCACACCGGCACCGGCTGTGGAGAACACGCCGCCTGGCAGGCTGAGGATGGCCCACAAATCACACTCATCGACCAGCTTGCGCTTGGTGTCAACAAAGGCGCTCTCGTTGGTGCGAAACAGCAGACCTTCATCCAGCACGATGGCGCAAGTGCCTTTGGGTGCCAGCTCGGCCAGGATGTCCTGCACAAACAGCACCTGGGTGGCGCTGGTCTCAAACGCGAAGTTCTTCTGGGCGTCACTGCCTTCCTTGCCGCCGAATGGCGGGTTGGTCAGGATCACATCAAAGGTCTTGGGCGCGTGGTCAAACAAGGCGCCGTAGGTGGCGCGGCGTGTCAGTGAATTGCCGTGCCACAGATTGGGCTGGTCGATGCCGTGCAGCACCAGGTTGGCCAGTGCAATGGGGAAGACGAGGTTCTCTTTTTCGCGGCCAAAGAATGTGTCGTGCTTGAGCGTGTCGATGTCGGTGCTGGTTGCGCTGCTGCCCAGCTTGCGCGCTAGGTTCTCGTAGGCAATGGCCAGGAAGCCACCCGTGCCGCAGCAGGGGTCATACACCGTCTGGCCCAGTGAAGGGTTCACTGTGTGGACCATGGCTCGGATCACCTCACGCGGGGTGAAGAACTGGCCGCCATCGGAGTTCTTCTCGCCCATCTTCAAGAGCAGGTCTTCATAGACTTGCGACAGGGTGAAGAAGTGGGTGTCGTCCACATGGTCGATGTGGATCTCGTGCACCTTGTCGAGGATGTCGCGCAGATTGGTTTCTGAATCCACACGCACGCGCTCGACCGCCGTCATGATGCGACCGATGATGCGCTGCTTGCGGCTGGCATCGGGGTTGGGCAGGCCGGTGCGCAGGTCAATGTCCAGGCTGTGCAGATGAGGCAAGAGCGCTTTGTTGATGAACTCGAACAGCTTGCCATCGCCTGCTGCGAACAGCTCTTGGCGCTTCCAGCCGAAGGGCTGGCCTTCGGGTGTTTGGGGGTGATCGGGCTTGTCAGCGTAGGGCGCGGCCCAGTCTTGCCAGCGGTAGGGGCTGCGCAGGGCGGGGGTGAAGCGGGCGCCGACGGCGTCAGCCTTTTCATGGTCGCGTGTTTCCTGGGCATCGAGGATGCGCAGGAACAAGATCCACGTCAGCTCGGGCACATACTGCAAGGCGCTGGCGCAGTTGGAGCGGCGCATCACATCGCAGATGCTCTTGACGAAGGACGAGAGCGATTGCGTGGAGGCGATGGCTTTGGGTTGTTTGGCGGATGTTTTGGTAGCCATTGATCAGGTGTTCATCAGCAGATTCACGATCAGCCGAATCAACAAATCCTTGTTGGTGGGGGCGCTCTCTGCCACGAGCAAGGCCAGGGCGGTCAGGGCTGTGGCGTTGATGTGCAGGGCCATGCCCTCTTGTTGAAGGTACAGCAGAAACAACAATGAGCCGATGCGCTTGTTGCCATCTGAAAACGGGTGATCCTTGATCACGAAATAAAGCAGGTGCGCGGCCTTGAGTTCGCGGCTGGCGTACAGGGGCTCGCCGAACATGGTTTGTTCGATGCTGCCCAGGATGGCGGCCAGGCCTTCGCCTCGGGCTTGGCCAAACAAGGCGGTGGCTTCACCGCAAACCAGCAGTTGTGCCTTGAGGCGTTCAATGGCGGATTGAGCTTGGTTGAGCGCCAGGATGCCGCGTGCGGGCTGGCAACCATCGGGCAGGGCCAGGCGGTCTTCGTCGTAGTGCAGCAGTACGCGCCAGGTCTGGGCATAGCTGGTGATCAGGTCGAGCACGGCGCTGCCGGTGTCGTTGATCAGCGCATTGGCACGCAAAGTGCCCGCCAGCAGATTCAACGCCTGCCGGGCTTCGCCCAGCCCGCGTTCGGCCAGTCGTTGCTGATTGAGGGTGTAGCCCTGGACCAGGTGCTGCTTGAGCACGCCGCTAGCCCATTGGCGGAAACGCACGCCGCGAGGGGATTTGACACGGTAGCCGACCGAGATGATGACGTCCAGGTTGTAGTGCTCGACCTGGTAGGTTTTGCCATCGGCGGCAGTATGTGCAAAATTTGCACATACTGATTCGCGCACCAATTCGCCTTCCGTGAACACATTGCGAATGTGCTTGCTGATCACGGAGCGTTCGCGGGCGAACAGTTCGGCCAGTTGCTCCTGGCGCAGCCAAACCGTGTCGCCTTCCAGTGTGACCTGAACGGGGCTGGCTGCATCAGCGTCTTCGTAAATGACGATTTGGCTCATGGTTCTTGACCGGCATGGGCGTTGCCTGCTGGCGCGGTAGCGGGAGCAGCTGCGGAGGCGAAAGGCGGGTAAAGATACTCGATGACGCCATGATGGCTGACGACGATGGCGGTGCCAGTCTGGGTGGCGATCTCGCGGGCACGTTGTGCGGCACGCTCCAGCGCGGCCATGGAGCCGCGCAGGTCAGCATCTTGGGATTCGCTGATGGGTCGTGTGTTCATGCGGCGACCTGCTCGAAGGCTTGGGCGAGGATGCGTTGGGGCAATTGCTCGATGTCTTTGAGCGAGGCTTTGCAGGCTTGCTCCATGGTGTCGATGGTGGCCATTGCGGCTTGGGCGCGCTGGACGATGTCTTGTTGTACGGTCCTGTCGGGGGTGGGTACTTGCAGGGCCTTGATTTGCGCGCCGCTCAACGCAGAGCGACTGCCTCCACGACCTTCGGAAAGTTGACGCAAATCGAGGTATGACGATTGCAGCCAAAGCTGCAGAAAGTCCGACTCCCAGGTGACATTTGGCAAGACTGCCACGGAGTGCTGGTTCGTGGTGGCTGGTACTTCTAAAACAGCAGAGCGCCCTCGTGTCTTGCCTTCACCTGTAATAGCGATCAGGACGGTTTTGGGGGGGAGCAGTGCCAGAGAGCATTCGGCCAGAGCCTTGGCGGAAATCGATTCCTCGGTGGCCGTGATGGGCGCGAAGGCGACTTCGCCGGTCTTGACCCAAGGGATCTCTGCAGGTTGCCAATAGGCATTGTCGCCACGCGAAGGCGTAACGCCACTCATGGTGGTGGCATGGTCGCCCAAGATTTTGCGTGGTGCGGCACCCAGCTCGGCGAAGATGGTTTTGAGCGTGCGGCTGCGCAGCAGGGTGATGTCGCGCAGTTGGGCTTCGGCTGCTTGACGGGCCGCGTCTACTTCGGCTAGTTGGCCACTTAGGGTTGCTGCGATGGCCACTTGCTCGGGTACTTCGACGGGCACCCAAACCATCATGTCTTCGACAACCGATTTGTTGATGTTCGGGTCTTTTCGATTTCCTTGGCTGAATCGCATCCACTCGCCACGGATGTGCATCAATTGGAAGTGCAGAAAATGGGAGTCAAAGACTTTGGGGTTGGGTAAGACTGATGCCACAGCTTGATTGGTCGCCGCTTCAATGCCCAATACGCCAGACTTACCGATGGTGCCAGCCCCTCCATACATCGCGACCATTACTGTGCCGGGAGGGTTGAGCTCTCCTCGAATCGCGCTGAGGCCTTCTGCTGTGATGTGCTCTTCACTATTGGTGACAGCGCCACAGTTCAAGTCGAGGGTCTTAACCCACGGAATCGACCCGCCGTAGTAAGTGGCCACGCCCCGTGGCGGGGTGCCTCCTGCTACAACCCTGGCAATGTCGCCGATGCGTGTTTGTCTTTCTGTCATACCCCAAACAACCTTCCCTTAGCCTCATGCATCATCTTCACAGGCTTGCCCATCACCCGCAGTGCATCCAGCCCGCCAGCCTGCTTGATCTCTGGCACTTCCCACAGGTTCTGGCTTTCCAGCGCATCGGTGCCGCCTTGCGCAAACTGGTGCCCCAGGCCCTTGATCACGATGGCAGCCTTGGCATCCATGTCGTCAAACCAGGCTTGGTGGTGCGTGATGAACAGCGCGCCGCGCTCGGACCGTTTCAAGGCGCGCGCATGGTAGCCGTGGTGGCCAAAGAAGTCGTACAAATCAAAGTCGGTCATCTGGTCGATTTCGCGGATCACATCGGGGCTGAAGTTGTCGCCCAAAAGGTGGTTGATCAGTTGCTTGCGCTTTTGCGTCTCGATCCACAGGGCGCGGAAGTCATTGAGGTTGCTGGCTTCTGACACCACGCGCTGGATCACCTCGCGGCGGTATTCGTCCACCGGAATGGGTGTGTCGCGGCCATCGCGGCTGCTGAGGATGAAGCGGCCCAGCGCGTTGACGACCACGTACTGGCCCAGCATCTCGGCCACTTTGGGCGTGTTGTCGCCCGTGCCATCGCCACCGCCCGTGTTGCCGCCTCCGCCACCCTGGCCACCGCTGCCCGGTCGTGGCGGCTTGGTGATGAAATCGGTGCCGAACAGGTCGGTCACGCCGGTGTAGTCATACAGCCAGAACTTGTACTTCTGCGTCTCTTCATGGATGCGGGTGCCGCGCCCCACCATCTGGTAGAACTTGATGGGCGACAACAGGTAGCGAAAGAAGACCACGGCGTTGAGTCGCTCGATGTCCACGCCCGCTTCAAGCAAGTCCACCGTGCAGGCAATGAATGCGCGCTCGCCCGAGCCGCGCATGGGCACGATCATGTCCGAGCCATTGTTGGTGCCGCCCATGCATTTGAAAGCGTAGTCGTCTTTGGGCGTTTGGCCCGCCTCTTTACACCAGTGGGCGTAGAGGTTGTTCATGTGCTGGGCCACGCGGTCGGCGTGGATCTCGCGCGTGCAGAAGATGATCACCTTCTGCTCCGGGCCGCCGTTGTCGCACAAGAGCTTGAACAAGTCCTGGCACATTTTGGGCGTGCGCAGTTCGATGAACAACTCGTCGTCGAAGTCCTTGCCCGTGTATTCGCTTTTGGTGAGGTCGGCTTCAGTCAGCGGCTTGCCGGTGCGGATGTCTTTCACGCCCGCTTTGAGGATGTCGGCCCTGGTGAAGATGGCGCTGTCGATGCTGGGCTTGCGTTTGACGATCTCGCAGGCGGCCAGGTAGCCGTCTTCTTGCGCCTGGATCAGGTTGTATTCATACACCGGCTCGCCGAAGTATTTGACGTTGTGTGCGGTGATCTCGACGTCTTCCGGCGTGGCGCTTTTGGATTCGTGCAGCTTGCGCGGCGTGGCCGTGAGCCCGATGTGGATGGCGTTGGGGTTGCGCTTGAGCACTTCAGACCAGCGGCCCCAGGCGGAGCGGTGGCACTCGTCAATGATGATGACGCTGAAGGCGTCTTCACCGTAATGATCAGTCAGGAAGCTGGCGAAGGCTTCGTTGCCATCATCGTTGGCATCGTCATCCAGGCCCAGGGTTTGGTAGGTGGCGATGTGAACGCGGGCGTTCTGGGCGGCGTTTTTGCCCTTCTCGGTTTTGACGATGCGGGCGTTGTCGCCAAAGGCGGCTTTGAGTTTGCTGTAGGCCTGTTCGCGCAGCTCATCGCGGTCGCACAAAAAGAGCGCGGGCTTGGGCAATTGCCCGGCCTGGTTCAAGCGCCACAGCAGGTTGGTGGCGATGATGGTTTTGCCTGCGCCCGTGGCCAGTGTCAGCAGCACGCGAGGGGCTTGGCCTTGTTGCTGGTCGAGCAGGATCTTTTCAAACGCGGCGCGGATGGCCGCATCCTGGTAATAGCGAGACTGTGACCACGCGGGGCTGTCAGCCTGAAACAGCATGGCGGCTTGCGGGCGGGCCAGGTCAATGCCCGTGTCTTTGGCGTAGCGCGCAGTCAGGGCTTCGTGTGAGGGGAAGTCGGCAAACGGCGTCGGGCCAGCTTGCAAATTGGTGAAGAAATCGAACTCGCCGTACAGGTGGCCGTTGGTGGCGAAAACATACTTGGCGTCAAAGCGCAGGCAGTCGGCATAGCCCTTGGCTTGCTGCATGCCTTTGAGCGGGTCTTCACCGGCATGTTTGGCCTCCAGCACGCCCACAGGCAAGGGCTGAGGCATGTTGTCCAATTGCACGCACAGCAGGTAATCCACACGGCCAGCGCCTTTGCGGCGGCGGCCTTTGTGGCCGGAGGGCTCCACCGGAGCAGGGGTTTCCATCTTGATGCGCTGATGGCTGTTGTAACCCTTGTCCCACAGCACTCGGTCGATCAGGAAGAAGCGGGTTTCTTGTTCGTTGTAGGCCACGGTCTTTGCTCCTCAATGCAGCGGCGCTGGGTGCGCGACCCAGTAGCGAGTGGCCAGTTTTGTCAGGCGCTTGTCGAGCGTCCAGAGTGTTTCGCCGGGGGGCACCAAGGCGGAGGTCCGCAGGCTCATATCGCCATTCATGACGCCAAGGAGCCGCGTTGCCTAGGATGTTGTTTATCTTGGGGGCGACCTGCACGCGTACGAAGGTTCTGATGGGCTCGCGTAACAGATAGGTCTTGTCCATGGCAGGGTCAGCCTCTTTCGGGGCTTTCTCGTACAACTCGTCGTCGATGGTGACGGTGGTTCGCATGGCGACCTCCAACTCTGTTTGATGCAACTTTGCATCAATTTTAATGTTTTGAAAGGCGTGAGTGCGCGGGCCCCTTGATGTGCGCCGCACTGTCGCCACTGCGACCCTGACTGCAAATTGGTTTCAGGCAGTTACGCCTACACACCTCGGGGTGTGTGTTTTCAACTGATTCGCCCCTGAAAATCACACGCTGCAGTCAATCCACTATAAGCAAGGTCAGGGAACCCACCATGGGTCTGAATTCATCAAGCTTGGCTGGTGGGCTGTCGTCCATCCAGTCCGCCATCAATGGGGCTTTGGCAGCCATCATCGCGCAGTGGGGCTGCGAAACGCGCCTTTACAGCCTGTCCGCACCAAACAATCAAAGCAGCCTGCCGGCAGACTTGATGGTCGAGAGCTTTGTGCTGCATGAAGCCGTCTCGCAACCGTTCGCCCTGTATATCAACGCCTTGGTGCTGGATGCCCATGTCCAGCTCAAGCAGCTTACTGCTCGCCCCATTACCTTGCACACCACGCTGGCCGACGGCAGCCGCACGCGGCGCAGCGGTTACGTGGTGCAAGCTGATTCACTGGAATCCGACGGCGGTTTTTCTCGCAAGGGTCTGTTGGTGCAACCATGGATCGCGCTGCTGGGCCACACGCTCAACAGTCGCATCTGGCAAGGCAAATCGGTCATTGAGATCGTCGAAGACGTGTTTGCCGACCACCGCACTATTGCCGCTTGGCGCTGGGACGATGGCGTGGCCGACTACGTGGCAGGGGGGCTGTTTGCCCGCAACGGTGGCCAGCGCTCGTATTGCGTGCAATACAGAGAAACAGATATCAGTTTCGTGCAGCGCCTGTTGGCAGAAGAAGGCATCTGCTGGCGCGTAGAGGAAGACGAAGCCGCTCCCGGGGGGCACTCCGTGGTCTTCTTTGTCCACAGTGCCCAGCAACCCCAAGACCCGACCAGTGCCAGCAGCTTAGGTGGCCAGGGCGTGCGATTCCACCGCAGCAACAGCCAGGAGGAGCAAGACAGCGTACAGGCCATGGGCGCCATTCGCCGCCTGGGGCCCACCGCCACCGTGGTGCAGGGCTGGGATTACGTGGCCAACAGCGCCATCACTGCCGAAGTGCCCACGGCGCACCAATGGGGCGGCGACGAGGCCACCAGCTTGCACGACTGGCTCACCAGCTACGACCCTACGGGCGACTACCTCTTTGGCAACCAGTTTGAGGCCCAGTTCACCGCCACGCGCCTGCAAGAAGCTCACGAGGCACGCTACAAAACCTGGCTGGGCCGTGGCACCGTGCGCACCCTGCGAGCCGGCACCTGGTTGGCCATCACCCAATCCACACTGGACCCGCTGGCCGCATTTGGCCTGACGGCGGATGAGAAGGAATTTTTCATCACCGCCACGGATGCCTACGGGGTCAACAACCTACCCAAAGACCTCAGCGACACCATCGTGAAGTCACTGGGGCAGGCTGAGTTGCCGCAGCTTAGCTTGTCGGTGGACCAAGATCATGAGGCGGTCGATACGCAAGCCTTGCAGCAACTGGCCGCACAGACCGGCTATGCCTGCCAGTTTCAAGCCCTGCGCCGCAACGTGCCGTGGCGCGCCGTGCTGATGGATGACACCGGTTTGCGCCCCCGCCCCCGCCCTACAGCCATGGGTATGCAAACGGCCATCGTGGTGGGGCCAGACGGCAGCACAGCCGCCAACGGCGCTGATGAACTCTACACCGACAAACTGGGCCGCGTCAAAGTTAAGTTTCATTGGCAGGCCAACCCCTTTGCGTCGCTGCGTGCCAACAGCGATCACAGCTGCTGGGTGCGCGTCATGCAACGCCTGTCCGGCCCCGGCATGGGCCACCAGTTCATCCCGCGCATCGGGCACGAGGTGCTGGTGGGCTTTCTGAACAACGACATCGACCGCCCTTATGTGCACGCCAGCCTCTATAGCGGGCGCGGGGAGGGCGGCGTACCCCGCACTCCTGGCGGCCAGCCCTACGCTGCCGACACCAGCGCTTTTGCCGAGTCCTCCGACCACCGCCCCGGCGGGCAAATGAACCTGATCGGCTCGGGTAGCGGCGGCAACAGCCCTGCATGGCATGGCGCTGCACCGGGTGTCGCCACTGAGGGATCAGAAGGCCAGAGCAACGCGGCGGCGCTCAGCGGCATCAAGAGCAAGGAGTTCGGCGGCCAGGGCTATAGCCAGCTTGTGTTTGACGACACACCCAACCAGGGGCGCATGCACCTGCACAGCACGCAAAGCCAGGCCTGGCTGCAAATGGGCCACTTGCTGCACCAGGCCGACAACCACCGTGGCAGCTTCAGAGGCCTTGGCTTCGAACTGCGCACCGATGCCTGGGGTGGCCTCAGGGCGGTGCGCGGCGTCATGCTCAGCACCTACAGCCTGAACAATGGCCTGGGCCAGACCGGCGAAGGCGCGGGCGACAACGCCGCTGGCATCGCCCTGGCCAAGCAGATGCAGCAGCTAGCCAGCACCTTCCACCAGGCTGCCAGCACGCACCAGACCGTGGGCCTGGCCAGCTCGGCGGGCAGCGCAGGCGCAAGCCAAAGCACCCTGGATGACAAGCTGGCACCAGCGGCGGCCTTGACCAAGAGCCTGAGCGGCATGGTCAGCCACACCAGCTTGCCCAACGCCGTGGCCGATGCACAGGACAAGGTCACCGGCACAGGGCAAGGCAAAGTGCCTCACATGGCTGATCCCAACATCGCCCTCGTGGGCAAAGCCGGCATCGGCATCACGGCCGGGCAGGATCTGCATCTGAGCAGCAACGACACCACGACGATCGCGAGTGGGCAGGACACCCACTTTGCTGTGGGCGGTCAGGCGCGTGTTCACACAGGCCAGGCCATCGGCATCCTGGCAGGAGCCATTCAGCCCAGCAGTGAAGCGGCTGGCAAGGGGCTGACACTGATCGCCGCACAAGGGCCGATTGATATGCAGGCTCAGGCTGGGCCCGCGCAGATTGCTGCCAAGCAAACGTTGGAGCTGAAGACGGCCCATGGTTCGGTGAACATCGCAGCAGGCAAGAGAGTGGTTCTGGCTGTAAGCGGCGGGGCCAGCCTGACCATCGAGAACGGCAACTTCACCGCCCAATGCCCGGGCAAGATCATCATCCAGGCGGGGTCCAAGCACATGGAGGGGGCAGGTACGCAAGCCTTCGACTTCCCGGCGATGCCCAGGTCCATTTGCATTGCCTGCTTGCGCAAGTCGCTGCTGTCGGCTCCCGCCTTCACTCGACTGGAGTAAGTGAATGATCGACTCGTTCTCTCCCCAGTGGCTGGCGCAACTAGACGCGATCGTGCCAGTACAGGGTAAGCAAACCTACTTGCTCATTGACGGTGTCTTTCTTGACGATACGCTGTCGTTTGTTCGCCGATGGCCGCTGCCTGTCGAGCCGCAAAACGCGCTCTTTTATGAACGCGCCAACAATGATGCGGATGTACTGACTGCATCGCCGTGGTTGCTGCCGTACCTGCCCGATTCTGAGCCTGCACGCAAACTGTTGGCGCAATTTAATGCCTTGCCGGCCGTCATCTGCATTCATGCTGCAGATGCCCTTCCAACGCTGTTGTCCAGGCTCAAGCGATGGATCGTTGTCTCCTGCGGTGACATGCAGTTTAATTTTCGGTTCACTGATACACGACGCCTCCCGGCCATACACCGTGCCCTCACGCCGACACAGAAAGCCAGCCTGTTTGGCCATCATGATCAATGGGCGTTCATGAGCCGGCATGGGCAATGGGAAGCCCTGCAAACCCTTGACGCCTCACATGGCAACGAGTCTCAACTCATCGCGGCGTCCCCATGGGATGAACTCAAAGCCCCCGAACTCAACGATGACCAGTTCGCAGCCTTGCTCAACGATAGCGAGCCTGACGAGGTGATTGCCGCAGTATGGGGCGACCTTCCAGAAGGGTGCGCAACACGTACAGTGTCTCGTCCTTCTGAAATACACCATCAAGCGGTTCATGCGCTGAAGCAGGCCGATCGTTTGGGCGTGACAAACACACCTGACCGCATGAGCATCTGCCGATGGGTATTGCAGCAGCGCGCCACGGAGCGCTTGACACTGCTGCAAAACGCCCATCAATGGATCCCTGATCTACCTGTAGACGAAGCGCTGCAGAGTCTTGAGGCCGCATCCCATCTACCCAGCCGATATGCATAACAGACCACGCCTCAGCACGATGAAGTTGATGCTGCCTTTGCTGCTGGCCGGCATGGCGCTGACTGGGTGTGCGAGAACATCCGGCACGGAGGCTGTGTCAGTCACGGCGATCAACTACACCGATCAGGAACTCAACGGATTCTTGTTTGAACAGCCTGATGACGAGAACAAGGTTGCAGGCGGCGTGCCCGTCAGACCTTTTGAAGGCGCCGGCATGATGTGTTGCTTCAGCGTGCCCGCCAAATGGCGCCCTGCAATCAAAGTGAAGTTGACGTATGACTGGTGGCAGGGCGACGACAAGCCACGCAAATACGAAACCAAGGAAATTGAACTGCCGCCCTATCCGGATGGGCAGGCCGGCATGTTGTGGGCGCTGTTCTACTCCGATGGCAGCGTACAGGTGGTGTCCAGCAACTACGCGCCCGGACACGCCAAATGGCCGGGCAAGATCAAGGGCGGGCCTGTGCCGACGCTGGAGTACCGGCGAAAGATGTGGCAGTTGGACTATAACCAGGCTAAAGATACGGCGTCATTGTTTTTCAGAATGGCCACAAACCCTACGGAGCAGGACTTGCGCAAGAGTTGGGATAGCCGCAACCGCGACGATCCTCGATCCACTCACGTGTTTAATGGACCAG
>Ga0114984_1000617_pt1 | contig 13534 bp, 12 predicted proteins | sample Shrwel1BS1Day1_FD_96987 | JGI IMG/M metagenome (GOLD analysis project Ga0114984, IMG submission 96987) | Subsurface microbial communities from deep shales in Ohio, USA - Utica-3 well 1 S-1-Day1 | ecosystem: Environmental > Aquatic > Deep subsurface > Shale gas/oil reservoir > Produced water/Flow... | reverse complement strand
GGATTTCGCCGCGATGGAGATGTCCGCGAGCAGGGCGGCCACCAGGCCGGCGCCTACCGCTGGCCCATGGATGGCCGACACGATGGGTTTGGAACAGTTGATGATGTTGTAGACAAGGTCGCGCGCTTCGCGCCACACGCGGGCTCTAGCCTTGAAGTCGTCGTTGATCTCGTCCAGCATTTGGAAATCACCGCCAGCCGAGAAGGCGCGCCCGGCCCCCCGGATCACCACCGCGCTCACTTCCGGATCTGTGTCGATCTCTCGCCAGACCTCCGCCAGTTCGGCGTGCCCGCGTGCATCCAGCGAATTCATGCGTTCAGGATTGTTCAGCGTCAGGCGCAGAACGCGGTCAAGGGGACGGTCAAATTCGATCGCCGTATAGTTTTTGTAGCGATGGGTTTCAGTCATGTTGTCTCCAGCTCCAGGCACGGGATTTTGCGGATGGGATCAGCGGCGCGCGCCCTGAGGCGGCGTGGCGGAAAGCAGCTATCGAGGTGAAACTTCAGGCGCAATTGTGCGATCCGAGGTCGCTTTATCAAAGATCACCGTTGCACCCTTACTGTGCGCTGATGCACAATCGGCTATGGACACACATCCCGAATGGAACGATCTGAAAGTTTTTCTGGCTGTAGCCCGATTGGGAACAATCTCGGATGCAGGAGAGAAACTGGGCATCGAGCACTCCACGGTTTCGCGTCGCATCGACAGGCTTGAGGCGACGTTGCGCGTGGTGCTGTTCGATCGGCGCCGCAGTGGATATTCGTTGACGGACGCTGGCCATGCGCTGATCCCGCATGCGGAAAAGATGGAAAGCGCGCTGCTCGCCGCTGTGGAAGAGAGCCTGGAGGTCGCGGATTTCATCAAGGGGAATGTGCGCGTGGGAACGCCGGAGGCGTTCGGCATTCACGTGCTTGCGCCTGGCGTGGCTCAGTTGCGCCAAAAGCATCCCGGGTTGCGCGTCGAGTTGATGGCGCAGCCTCAGTTTCCCAGCCTCGTCACCCGGGAAGTCGAGATACTGGTGACGCTCGATCCGCCGGAGATGGGGCGTTACAAGGTGGCCAAGCTTGCCCAGATCGACTACTTCCTTTACTGCTCCCCGGGGTATCGGAAGGGTAGGCCACCCATTCGCGAACTAGCGGACGTCGCTCAGCACGATTTCGTGGACTACATCCACGATGGTTCGGTCAGCGAACGCTATCGAGTGCTGGAAGAGCTTGTTCCGCAACCCAACCGATGCTTTACGTCCAACAGCGTGCTGGCCCAGCGTTCCGCCGCGGCAGCCGGGTTGGGGCTGGTGCTGCTCACGCCGTACGTAGCCAACACCAAGAGCGGGGACCTCATCAGCCTGTTTCCGAATCAGCCGTTGATCACGCGTAGTCTCTGGATCGCTGCGCCAGAGGACCTGCTGAGAATCAAGCGTTATCAATTCGTGTGGCGTTTCATTCGCGAACAGGTCGAGTCTCAACCGGAGCTCTTCCATCCGCCAGCCTGAGTAGTGTGCAGAATTGCACAATAAGGTTGCGGCAAATCCATTGTTCCTCATTGCTCAAGTCCCTAGTATCTGGGGGGCTAAACCACGCACTCAACCCCTATTTGATCGGTTAGAGAATGAGAAAGATATATGGAGATGTGGCCAGCGCCCTGGACGGGGTGATTGCGAACGGCCAAACCATTGCTGTCGGAGGTTTCGGCCTTTGTGGCATTCCCTCGGCGTTGATCGAAGGATTGCGAGCTAGCGGCATGGGAGACCTGACTTGCATCAGCAACAACGCCGGTGTCGACGACTTCGGTCTGGGGCTGCTGCTCCAATCCCGCCAGATCAAGCGCATGATCGCGTCTTATGTGGGCGAGAACAAAGAGTTCGAAAGGCAGTACCTGAGCGGTGAGCTGGAGCTGGAATTCAATCCCCAAGGAACGCTCGCGGAGCGCCTGCGTGCAGGCGGGTCCGGCATTCCGGCATTCTTCACTCGGACGGGTGTGGGAACCGTGGTCGAAGACGGCAAGGAGACCCGACAATTCGGTGGCCAGACCTACGTAATGGAGCTGGCACTTCACGCCGATGTCTCGTTGGTCAAGGCACGGCGTGCGGATCGTTCTGGCAATCTCGTGTTCGCCCGCACCGCGCGCAACTTCAACCCGGATGTAGCCATGGCCGGAGCCGTCACGATCGTTGAGGTGGAGGAACTGGTGGCCGAGGGGGATATTGATCCTGACGACGTGCATTTGCCCGGCATCTTTGTGGATCGCATCGTTGTCGTTCCCAACCCGGAAAAGCGCATCGAACGCAAGAGCTTCCGTTCACGGCCTCAGTAAGGAGAATCCACAATGGCATGGACTCATGAACAAATGGCGGCGCGCGCCGCGAAAGAGTTGCGTGACGGCGACTACGTCAACCTGGGTATCGGACTGCCCACGAAGGTAGTGCAATACGTGCCCGAAGACATGCAGGTTTGGCTGCAGTCGGAAAATGGTCTGATTGGAATAGGGCCGCCTCCCTATGAGGATGAAGTCGATCCCGACCTGATCGACGCCGCGAAGCAGACCGTGACCATGGCGCCCGGTGCGTCCATTTGTTCTTCATCCATGTCATTCGCCATGATCCGGGGCGGGCATATGGATCTCACCATCTTGGGAGCCATGCAGGTCAGCGAACAGGGCGACCTCGCAAACTGGATGATTCCCGGCAAGATGGTCAAGGGGATGGGTGGGGCCATGGACCTGGTTGGCGGTGCTCGGCGGGTGATTGTGCTCATGGAGCACAACACACGCGAGGGTGGAATGAAAATTCTGAACCAGTGTTCATTGCCCCTTACGGGGCGTGGCGTGGTGCACCGAATTATCTCCGATATGGCGGTGATGGACATCGCGGAAGAAGGACTTGTGGTGAGAGAAATTGCGCCGGGAGTCACTCCAGAGGCATTGCAGGAAAGATCGGAACCTCGGCTGGTCTTTGCTCTCGATTAGTCACTTTGCATGGGGCTGCGGTTCCGACGGCGAGTTTCCAGGGACTGCCTGCCCGGCCAGCAAATTCAACAGACCCTTGCTGGCTTTGCTTCGGGTTTCTTCAAGATTGACTTTGGCGAATTCGCGCGTGCACTTCCTCCAGTGCACCTATTAATGCGGATCCTCCGCCCAGGCGCTGGAACGTATCAAAAAAAAGTTCATTGATTCCGCCGTCGGTGGAGTACTCCCGGCGTAAGTCGCTGAAAGCCGATTGCGGCGATCTCGCTGCAACGCCGGCAAGGTTCGTGTACATGTGTGCAAGATAAGAATGTGCCACCACTGGTTCCATTCCCTTGAGTTCAAGCCATTCCGAGAGCTGCTCCAGCATCCCAAAAAATGGGCCCATCAAGGCACTTGCTACGCCGGCAACTTCGAGTTCTTCTTCGGTTTCAATAGGCGCACAACTGCCCAATGCTGCGAATACGGTGCAGACTTCTGGTGTTGGGGGGTGTACGGCCGTAACGCCCTGGCGTGCGGAGACAAAAGGCAACGGAATGGCTTGAGTGAGGATCGTATCGGACCCGACCCACGATCGAAGTTTTTGGGTGCTAGTCGCTGCTACCAAGCTGACGACGTGCTGCCCTTTCGGGAACTTAAGACTGGTAAGCACGCTTTCGACCACTTGAGGGCGAACCGCTATGAATACCATGTCGCTGTTATCAACTACGGCCTGGTTATGGGAGGCGATCGTCACGACGCCGTGACGTGCCGCCAATCTTGCCGAGACCTGCGCATTCCTCGGAGAAACGATCACGGAATCGACCGATAGTTTCGTGCCGATCAGCCCATCAATGATCGCTTCTGCAAGGGTCCCAATCCCGATAAATCCATATTTCATAGCTTTTTTGAACAGTTAAATTTATGTAGAGGAAGAATGGCGCTCTGTTGCCGATCAGGTGCATAGGTAAAACATCATGTTTATGAGGATCACGCGGTTGCGGATGCACGCTGCTTCTGACCGATTTGTCCAGACTGCTAGCGTGGCCGGCAAAGCACACCATTCAGTACCGTAGAAATGCACTGCTGGACCACATCTTCGGCAGAGTATTCGCCATTCGGCTGAAACCATCGCCCGATCCAGCTCAGCGCGCCTGCAATCGCGAATGCTGTCATCTTGGGATCGCCAGGAGCTAGTGCTCCCTCCTTCATTCCCGCGACTACCAACTGACGGAACTCTGTATCGATCGCCGACTTCAGCTGGCGCAGTTGTGCTCTGCTATCCGGAGTTAGTCCTTCATCGCCAACACGTATGAGGCACATGCCGAAATCCATCGTCACCATGCGGCCATATACCTGCATGCAGGCGATCAGCTGATCAATGGCCTGGCCCCCCGCTCGGCGCGACGCTTCGATTTCGTCAAGCGTCATTTGTAGCCCCTGGCGGACACACTGAAGCAGGATGTCTTCCTTGTTCTTGACGTAGTAGTAAACAGTTGGTTTCGATACCTTTAGTCGCGCGGCTACGTCGTCCAACGAAGTGGCGTGGAATCCGCGCTCGTTGAAGAGCTGCGCAGCGGCTTGCAGCACCGCAAGCCGCTTTATCTCTCGTTGACGCTCGCGCTCGGATGCCGTGCGCCAAGGAGAAGCATAGGTTGCGACAGGCGGTTCGGAGCTACCGGATAGGTGCGACTGCTTCAGTGCTTTCATGTGGCGAACATCCGGGTAAACGTTAGTGGGTTTAGTATGGAATCAGTGTAAATCTTACTTTAAAGTATTCATGTTACTTTAAAGTAGATCCTGTGATCGCCATCTCATGCTGCCGACTCTTTCCAGAGCACTCAAGAGGCTTGACCTGCCTGTGATCGCCGCGCCTCTACCTACCATAAGCACTCCCCGATTGGTGGTTGCGCAATGCAAGGCTGGCATCGTCGGTTCTTTGTCGGCGCTGAACGCGCGATCGTGTTCCGAACTCGACGAGTGGCTGGTGGAGATCGCCGAGGAACTCGGCGCCTGGACCTCAGAGCATTCCGGACAGCATGCGGCGCCTTTTGCTGTCAAACAGGTTATTCATGCGAACAACCGCCGGCTTTATGACGATATGGAGGTCTTGCTCAAGCACAAGGTGCCTATCGTTATTACGTCCCAGGGGTTAAGTACCGATGCCAACGATGCAGTGCATGCTTACGGTGGAATGACTTTGCACGAGGTGATCAATAATGGACTTGCACGTAATGCGATCGATAAGGGCTCAGATGGCCTGATTGCGTTGGCGGCAGGCGCTGGCGGCAACGCGGGAATTAAGAGCCCTTTTGCACTCATTCAAGAAATTCGTCAGTGGTTTCTTGGGCCGTTGGTGCTTTCCGGGGCTATTTCCACTGGAGCCGCGATCTTGGCGGCACGGGTGGCCGGAGCGGATTTTGCATACATCGGCTCTGCCTTCATTGCTACAGATGAAGCTCGCGCAAGCACTGATTACAAGCAGGCGATCATTAGCGGGTCGTCCGACGATGTCGTCTACACCAGCTTTTTCAATGGGGTCCGGGGCAACTACCTTGCTCAATCCGTAACCGCGGCAGGTTTTGACCCCGACAATCTGCCCGAGCACGGCGACACACGGTTTGATTTCGGATGCGCTCCTGGATCTGACAGTGCCTGCAGCGAAGCATGGCCCGCAGGGCAGGGAATTGGCGCCGTGGACCGGGTTCGGTCAACGCGCGACCTAATCGAGAAACTGAGCTGGGAGTACCACGAGGCTCGCATGCGGGTGTTGATTTGATAGGCCTGCCTGGCTGGGTGGATCGCTAATGCCAGGCCAAGGACATGCCGCAATTTGACTACTATGAAACAAGGAAACTCATGAGTTCGCCCGCAGTTCTACTGGAAACCGATAGATCTTCCGCTGTCGCAACAATCACGCTAAATCGCCCTCGGGTCCTCAATGCCCTCAACCACGAGTTGAGCGAACTGCTGCAAGATGCAGTGTGTCGCGTGGAAAATGACAGTGATGTGCGTGCCATCGTTATCAGGGGAGCCGGAGGAAACTTCATGGCGGGCGGCGACATCAACGCGTTCCATGCGGCACTCCAGCATGACGAAAGTGATCGAAAGATCTACTTTGAGCGTTTCATTGGTGAAGTTAACGATACCGTGACGCGCATTCGTCGCATGCAAAAGCCGGTCGTCGCGAGCGTAGCTGGTGCTGTTGCTGGCTTTGGCTTCTCCTTGATGAATAGTTGCGATCTCGTTGTCGCGGCCGATGATTCGTACTTTACGATGGCTTACCGCAATATTGGCGCCAGTCCTGATGGGAGCGGAACCTACGGGCTGCCCAGGGTTGTGGGTACGAAGCGAGCGATGGAAATAGCCCTGCTCGGGGAAAGAATCGACGCACGGCGAGCGCTGGATCTTGGACTCATCAATTGGGTAGTTTCGAAAGAGGAGTTGGAGATGGCTACCCATTCTCGGGCAACTCTTTTAGCCAGAGGACCAACTCGTGCTCTTGGTAGAACAAAGTGCCTGATCAACGAGTCGCTCGGCCGAAGCCTTTCGGAGCAGTTGCAGGCGGAACAGGATTCGTTTTCGGCATGCTCGGGGGATGAAGATTTTGCTATCGGACTGGAGGCGTTTCTGAAAAAGAAAAATGCCGAGTTCAAAGGCTGCTAAGTCCCTCGAGGATGTTGGGGGGGGCGGAGCGGTGTCGCCCGTCATGGCGCAGGACTCCTGCGAGGAGGCCTACTCAGGGAGGCCGCCCTCGTATCGGGGTCTTTTCAGTGCGACGCCCATTGTATGGATTGAATGTCCACACCCTCCTTGTACATTTCCCACAAGGGCGATAGCTCGCGCAATTTTTCCACTCTATCCTTTATGACAGCTACGGCCGTATCGATATCTTGCTGGGTCGTGAACCGGCCGATTGTCATACGCAGGCTTGAGTGGGCTATCTCGTCGCTCAATCCGAGCGCGCGAAGCACATAGCTGGGCTCCAAGCTTGCCGAGGTGCAGGCAGAGCCCGAGGATACGGCGATGGCTTTGATCCCCATGATCAGGGATTCCCCTTCGACATAGTTGAACGATGCGTTGACGCTATGTGGGACGGCATGCTCCAGATTGCCGTTGATGAATACTTGTTCGATATCGCGCAAGCCCCGGAGAAGCCGATGTTGCAACATGCGAACGCGTTCACATTCCGCGCCCATCTCCATTGCGGCGAGTCGAAATGCTTCTCCCATCCCTACGATTTGATGCGTCGGCAAGGTACCGGAGCGCATGCCGCGCTCGTGGCCGCCACCGTGCATCTGGGCTTCTATGCGAATGCGCGGCTTACGCCTGACATAGAGCGCGCCGATGCCTTTCGGGCCATAAGTCTTGTGCGATGCCAGGCTCATCAGGTCGACAGGCAGTTCCTTGACATCGATGTTCACCTTCCCGGTCGCCTGTGCGGCATCCACGTGGAAAACGATGCCTCGTTCGCGGCATATGCTCCCTATCGCCTGAATGTCCTGGATCACGCCGATCTCATTGTTGACCAGCATTACGGACGCCACGATGGTGTCGGGCCGCAAGGCGTCCCGGAATACGTCCAAATCGATCAAGCCATCTGGTTTGACGGCGAGGTAGGTAACCTCAAAGCCCTGGCGTTCGAGCTCGCGCATGGTGTCGAGAACGGCCTTGTGTTCGGTCTTGGAAGTGATCAGGTGCTTGCCTCGGTGCCGATAAAAGCTTGCAGCTCCCTTCAGCGCCAGATTGTCGGATTCTGTGGCGCCTGACGTCCAAATGATCTCGCGTGGGTCCGCGCCGATCAATGACGCGACCTGCTCGCGCGCTTGTTCTACCGCGCGTTCAGCCTCCCAGCCCCAAGCATGGGTGTTGGAGGCAGGGTTGCCGTGGCCTTCGCGTAGCCAGGGAATCATGGCATCCACGACGCGAGGATCGACCGGCGTGGTTGCGCTGTAATCCATATAAATCGGCAGATGGCGTGTTTGCATGGGTTGCTCCTGTTAAGTCCGTTCTGGACAAAATACATACACAAATTAGGTGTATGGGTTAATCTTAGTTCGTATGTATGTTAATGGTATTCATGTATGAGTGGCAGGAAAGCCCCTAAGGCCAGAAAGGCCGAACAATCGACAAGTCTTCATGTTGAAGAGCGTCCTACATGGTTGCGCCCGCTGGTGCAGGGGCGTGACCCCAGGTATCTTCAAATTGCAGATCAGGTTGCACGCGCCGTGCGGCAGGGGACGCTCAAGCCTGGTGATCAGGTGCCTCCACAGCGTTGGCTCGCTTCACAACTGGGGGTGGACCTGACGACAGTGACGCGGGCTTACGCTGAGGTACGCAGTCGCGGGCTGATCGCATCGTTCGGTGGGCGCGGCTCGTTTATTGCGGAGTCCTACAGCGCTCCGCGGCGAGCGACTGTCGATATGGCGATGAATGTTCCTCCGTTGCCCGCAAAACGCGCGCTTGCGGACCACATCAATTCTGGTATCGAGAACTTGCTCAGGAACAGTGGCGCGGAATCAGTCTCGGGCTATCAGAATCCCGAACTGGATTCATCCGCACTGCAAGCGGCAAAAGTCTGGCTTGGGCCAATGTTCAAAGCTATGAGCGGCAGTCGTGTCCTGATGTGCGCGGGGGCCCAGGGTGCCATCTACAACCTGCTGCTGACGCATACACGCAGAGGGGATCCCGTGCTGTGCGATTCCTTGACCTATCCTGGGTTCCTGCGGGCTGCGCGGGCTCTAGGGCTTAAAATCGTTGGCGTGCCTCGCGACGCGTCGGGCATGCTGCCCGACGCGATAGAGCGTTGTCGGCGGGAGACTGGCGCTCGAGTGCTATATCTGAACCCCACGATCCAGAATCCGACGACGTGCACCATGCCTGCGGACAGGCGCCGAGAGATCGCGGAGCTGATCCACCGGCACGACTTGACTTTGATTGAAGATGACCCTTATTGGCCATTGGCTAGCGATGCTCCTCTGCCGATATCGTCGTACATGGCGGGGGGGCACGCCTTTTACCTCGCGTCATTGTCCAAGTGCCTATCGCCGAGTCTGCGTCTGGCCTATGTCTTGGCTCCATCCGGTGGTGCTACATCCATGCTAGCGGAGTGCTTCCGGGCATCCGGCATGTCGTGTTCTCCATTGCTTGCCCACCTTGCGCAGACCTGGATTCTGAACGGTACGGCAAAGGATTTGCTGAGGGAAATTCAGATAGAAACGCGTGCCAGGCAGACACTGGCCAGATCCATTCTGCCCGATGGGGTCGATGCACATCGCACAGGCATTCATCTCTGGCTTTCCTTGCCGCGCCACTGGAAACCGCAAGCGTTTGGCCACGCGCTGGAGAACCGTGGCATCCAGATTGCAAACACGGATGTCTTTGATGCGAATGAAGCGGATCCGGCGGGAGTGCGGATCTGTATTGGTGGAGCACAAAGCCATTTCGAATTGACCGCGGCGCTCCAGCAGATTCGTGCTCTGGTCCTGGAGGGGCGTCCTGAGGGCGACAGCATGGTCGTCTAGCATCCTCGTCTAGCAGTCGGGAAATGATTGGTGCGAGGGATCATCGGATCCGTGCTTAATTTGTTTTTGTAAATATGTGATTTACATATAAGGTTCGCTGAGGATCGGCCCGCTCGAAGGGGCTGGAAGCGCGTGGCTTGGGGCTGTGCGCCATCCTCCGCACGAGCACTCTCGCCGACGTCGTTGCTGCTCGCATAGGCCTGGCGTCCCGCATGCCGATGATCAGGTGAGGAGGCAGAGCCAGGCACTCGTCGATTTGATGATGCCTCTTGTTAAGCGTTGGTTCACGGAAACAGCTATCGAGATCACGTCCATGGCGACCCAGGTGCATGGAGGGGGGCATCGGGGAAACCGGCGCGGACAATGTATGTAGGTATCAGCCAGAAGCGAGAAGCAGGGCGAGATATCTCAAGATACCAAGACCAGCATCTGGCAGGTATCGGACAGGGTTTTGTCGAGGCGGTCTGCGCCCTGAATGAGTGACTGAATACGTTGTGAGGAGTTGCGACGCCGAGCCTGCCGCGGTAGCCGCCTGCTCTGTACCTTATCTCGAGTTATTTGGTATCGTTGCTGGCGGTTGGCAATTAGCGCGGTCGGCCTTGATAAGCGCTCGCCATATGTAATGTGCGTTGGAGAAAGCCGCAATATTTCATTCGACGAAGGCCATAGTCAATCTCTTTATTGCGCACATTCCCGCCAAGATGGGCTGGATTTAGACTTGCCCGCATGCGTCCAAGAACCGAAGACCGAACGGTCTTCGGTTTCTTTTACGCTGTGAGTAGCTGCTTGGCGGTTAGCCGCTTTTGAAGCTCGGCCGGCGCCACGGCTCCCGACAGCAGTCTTTCCAAATATTCGCCGAGCTTCGCCCATGCCGCTTGCTTTTCGTCGGCGTAGTCGTAGAGCTGGTAGTGCCGCCTTACACGGTTCTTGCCCGTGTGTATGACGTGATTTTGGCAGCGGTCGATGATGTTTGGATCGATTCCCAGTGACTCCATGATAGTCGACCCCGTTCGCCGTAAATCATGAGGCGTCCAATTGCCGTTTTGGCCTTTGCCGAGCACCAGGGAGTTGTCCGAAGCGCGACGTGCTTTGGGCTTTCCGTTGAACATGGCTTGCCGATCTTTGATTTGCTTAGTAAAGGCCTGCTTGTACATCGGTTGGTCTACCTCCGCGTCATCATTGTCGCGCGAAGGCAGGAGCCAGCGCGATGATCCTGCCAGGCTCACAAGGGTCTCGAAATGCTTGACTGCGAAGGGTGATAGAAAGACCACGTGGTCGCGCTTCTGTGATTTTCTGCCCTTGACGTTCGCCTTGGGAATGAACCACGTGCCTTCTCGGAGATCGAGTTGCGTAATTTCAGTTAGGTGCAATTCCCCTATCCGGCATAGCGTGCTCAAACAGATCCAGGAAACTGCCTGCAAGGCCTTGGATGGGGGCTTCCTTTTGCGCTTGTCAACCGAAGCGAGATACTGCTCCTCCAACTCGCGGTATCGAGTCTGGAGCTCGACAATCTCAATGGGAGGGAGAACGCGTTCGCGCGCGTTATCCGGGTCGTAATCGTCTGCCAGGAGCACCCCGAGTTCAACCAGCTCAACCGGATTTCCTTCCGAAAGCAGCTTTCGCCATGGTTGGCGCTTCTCTGCCCAATGGAACATCTGGCCCAATATTTGGTAGGTCACCTCGGCAAGCCGATTGCAGCCGCGGCCGACAATCGAGCGGATCATCCGCTCAATATCCTTGTCCCGCATTGATCGCACGGGTGTATCACCGATCAAGGGAAGCACGTCTTTTACAACTATGCGCTTGACTTCGGTGTTGCCATCTGCCCGCTTCACTCCCGATTCCAGCCAGCTTTCATACATCTCTTGGAATGAAAGGGCGTCGGTCGTGGCCTCTTCTTCGGCGGCGGTTACAGCGGCAGATTCAGCTGCCATAGCCTCCCGCACCTGGGCTTTTTCCAAGTCGCGGACGGCTGACGGATTGCGGCCCGCCTTAATGTCCGCCCGCGCTTTGTTCCTGGCGGTTCGGATCTCGTCGAGTGTGCGCTCCGGCCATGAGCCGCAGTAGAATCTCTTGACTTTGTCGCCCATGCGATAGGCGTATCGCCAAACCACCGCCATCGTGCCGCGCTGGATGCGGATCTCCCCAGTGAGGCCGTCTCCATCGGCCAGGTGATCACCGGCCCATTCCGCCGGCACCGCTTCCAGTTCCTTGACGGTCCACCGCGCACCTTTACCGCGTTTTGGGTATCTCGTCATATTTCCTAAAATCTCTCCGTTCTTCTGCCTCAGCCGCCATATGGGACAACATATGGGACAACATTTTTGCGGCTTTCAGCGTACATTAGCGAACGTCGACGAACAAGGAAATTTTAATAAAGCCTTATGAATCAGTTGGTTATTTGTTCGCTGAGGTTCGCAGAGGTTCGCGCGTTTCTAATTTGGGAGCAGAGGGTCGCGAGTTCGAATCCCGCCGCCCCGACCAGTAAAAGCAAGGCCGTTAGTGAGAGTGTTCACTAACGGCCTTTGTCATTGTGGGGCTGTCCCGGCCTGATGGCCCTGCACGCAACCTGTTTCTTGGCTCTACCCGAAAGCGCCGTCCGCGTGCAGCATGATGTCTTCGACAGCCAGACAATCAGGATGCATCATGCGCCAACGCCTCGACTACACCCATGCCGCGCCGGAAGGCTACAAAGCCTATGGCGGCGTGTACACCTATCTGCGCCAATGCGGCCTGCCGGAAGTGCTGCTCAATCTGGTCTATTTGCGCGTCTCGCAGATCAACGGCTGCGCCTACTGCATCGATATGCATTCACGAGATCTGCTCAAGCAGGGCATGGCGGTGGACAAGCTGGTGCTGGTGCCGGTCTGGCGCGAAGCCGGTGCGCTGTTCAGCGCACGCGAGCAGGCGGCGCTGGCCTGGGCCGAATGCGTCACGCGGGTGGCTGATACCGGAGTGCCGGATGCGGACTACGCCGCGGCTGCGACCGCGTTCAACGACAAGGAATTGGCCGACCTGACCTACGCGATCGGTCTGATGAATGCCTTCAACCGCCTCGGTATCACGTTCCGCAACGTGCCTGCCGCCGTCAGGCAGGTACCCGCGGCGGATTGACGGCCGGCGCGGCGCCGCTAGGGCCAGACAAGTTTGAGCGCAATGGCCAGCATGGCGGTTCCGACCAGGGCATCCAGCACCCGCCAGGCGGTCGGGCTGGCGAATATGGGCCGCAGCAGGCGGGCGCCAAATCCCAGCGTGAAGAAGAACAGGAACGAGGCGCTCATCGCTCCCAGCGCGAAGGCGGTCTTGTGGCCTTGGTACTGGCTGGAGATCGACCCCAGCAGCACCACGGTGTCCAGATATACGTGTGGGTTGAGCCAGGTGAAAGCCAGGCAGGAGGCCAGGGTGGCGCCCAGACCGGCGGCCACGCGTGTGGATGGCGTCAGGCAGCCGGGGTTGCCCAGGGCCGAGCGCCAACTGCGGACCGCATAGCAAAGCAGGAACAGGGCGCCGCCATAGCGCAAGACCGGTTCCAGCCAGGGCAGCGTGTGTGCGGCCAGCCCGAATCCCGCAACGCCGGCTGCGATCAGGATCGCGTCCGAGATGGCGCAGACCAGGCACACCGCAAAGACGTGTTCCTGGCGCAAGCCCTGGCGCAGCACAAAGGCGTTCTGTGCCCCGATCGCGAGAATCAGGCTCAGGCTGAGAAGAAAACCGGGAAAGAAGGCGCTGGTCATGTCGTACCTGGTGGCGAGGACGACAGGCTAGTGGTTGCCGGCGAATTAGAAAATCTAAAGCTGCTAATCCATCTTTAGCAGCACTGAATCCGTAGGGGGGCGCCCTCGTGAATCAATGGCGCGGGCTGGCGGGCACGGGCTGCAGCTTGTCGAGTTGGGTCTGCAGCGAGTCGAGCAGCAATTGCAACTGCTCGGAGGTGACGGCATAGACGCGGCCCCGCCCGCTGCGCGACGGGTCGGCGGATGACGACTCGGTCAGGAAATCGAGCCGCAGCAGCAGGGAGTCGTGCTCCACCAAGGGCATCATGGCCCAACCGGTCACCGGCGACACGGCTT
>Ga0114984_1000614_pt1 | contig 13560 bp, 13 predicted proteins | sample Shrwel1BS1Day1_FD_96987 | JGI IMG/M metagenome (GOLD analysis project Ga0114984, IMG submission 96987) | Subsurface microbial communities from deep shales in Ohio, USA - Utica-3 well 1 S-1-Day1 | ecosystem: Environmental > Aquatic > Deep subsurface > Shale gas/oil reservoir > Produced water/Flow... | reverse complement strand
TAGGAATCCTTGCCACCGGACAGGCAGCACATAACCTTGTCACCGGCTTCAATCATCGAGAAATCAGCAATCGCCTGCCCCATTTCACGGCGCAAACGTTTCTGCAGTTTGTTCAGCTCCAGTTTCTGGCGCCGATCCTGCTCGGAAGCGGGCAACTGGTCAGCGGATTTGGCGATCATAGCTTCGGACATAACAACCACGTTCGTAAGGTCAATGAGGGTGCGATTATACGCATCACCGGGATTCAGGGACAGGATACCGGATAGCGATATACTGCAACCCGTCGACATACCGGACAACACAGAAGGCCTTCCTTGTAGCTCCACTCTTCCCTACCATACCCTCCATGACCGATTCCGCTCTGACCAATCACAAGGACGCCGAAGCGTCCGGCCACATTCTCGATCAACAGATTCAGCATCTGCTCGTGGCCGTGGAACACGAACTGCGCAAGGCGCCCCGGGGCACCAGTGAGCTGGCCCTGATCCGCTCGCTCCAGGCGCCCCCCCGGGAACTGATCGGCGAGGTCAGCTTCCCCGGCATTGAGCCTGACTTACCGCCGGATCAGGGGAACCCATGAAGCCAGGAACCAGTGTTTTCGCCTTTCTCACGCTGGCCCTTCTAAGCACAGTTGTCAGGGCAGACCTGGTAGTGCTCCAGTACCACCATGTCAGCGATGCCACTCCGCCTTCCACAAGCACTTCCGAATCCCTGTTCGAGGCCCAGTTGGACATGCTCAGGGATCTTCAACTGGAGCCAGTGCCCCTGCTCGAGGGCACGCAGAACGCGCTGGAGGAAGGCACCACCCGGAACTCCGTCGCCCTGACCTTCGATGATGCCTATAAATCCGTTTATACCACGGCCGCGCCAAAGCTGGCGGACCGGGGCTACCCTTACACGGTTTTCGTCAATACCGATGCGGTCGGCCGACCCGGCTACATGACGTGGGGCGAGCTGGAGGAACTGGCAAGCCGTGACCGTGTGACCCTGGCCAACCACAGTGCCGATCACGGGCATCTTGCCCGGAAACCCGGTGAACCCGAAGATCAATGGCAACAGCGGATTGAACACAGCCTGGATGGCGCACAGAAAGAACTGCAGCAGCGCCTCGGCATCGACACCCCGATGTTTGCTTATCCTTACGGGGAATTCGATTCCGCCCTGGAGGATCATCTCTCGGACCGGGGCTGGTATGGCTACAGCCAGCATTCCGGCCCCATTGGCGTCTATTCCGCCCCGACCCGGCTGCCCCGGTTTCCCATGGCCAATGCCTACGGCCAGCTGGGCAGCCTGAAGAACAAGTTGCTCAGCCGTGCCTTTCCTGTCGACGCAGGAAACCTGCCTGATGGGGTGATCCCCGGCAATCCACCGATTCTCGAGTTTCCGCTGCCGGAAAAATTGTCCTCCGACCGGCTCACCTGTTTTGCCTCCGGCATGGGCAGAATCCAGATCGAAAATGTTGAGGATGGAATGATCAGAGTCCAGGCGCCGGAAGCCTTCAACCGCCGCCGCTTCCGCTACAACTGCACCCATCCGGCCGGCGACGGCCGGTTCTACTGGCTGTCCCAGCCCTGGCTGGACCTTGGCCAGCCGGAGGACTGAGCGGTAATCAGAGGGTAAAGACCATGCCCGGCAGGGCGTAACACAACAGCGCCAGCATGACGACCGACACCGGAATTCCCATCAACATCCATTGGACAAACCCATCGAGATGCCTTGATTTTCGCTCAGGTAGGCCGCCAGCAACGCGTTGGCCGGTGTTCCCGTCAGCTTCGATAAAGGTCGGTTTCAATCGGGTTCAGGAGGCCAGACGGGTAAGCTGCCGGTCATGGATCCGACCAAGCAGCACCAGTGCCACAATGGCACCAACCAGGGCCCAGGCCATGTCCGACTGGGTGTCCCAGACATAACCCTGGGTACCAAGGAAGGCTTCCGCCGCCTCATCACTCAGCAGCGCCACCCACCATTCAATCAGCTCGTAGAATGCACTGAGGGCAAGGCAGAAGCAGACAATAAAGAACGAGGGCCAGCCGGACCGCGCGAAGACATCCAGCCTGAGCACGACCTCGCGGGCAATTATCGCCGGAATGAATCCCTGGGCAAGGTGCCCGAGCTTGTCGTAGTTGTTGCGCTGCCAGCCAAACCAGTCGCCAAGGTGATTGAACAGGGGCACTTCGGCATAGGTGTAGTGGCCACCCACCATCAGGATGACGGCGTGCACCAGGATCAGCCAGTAAGCCAGCGAAGTCAGGGGAAAGCGGAAATAACACCAGACAACAAGCACAAAGCCGATGGCCGCAGGCAGCACCTCCAGAACCCAGGTCGCCCGGTCCCTGGGGGCGATACCCGACCAGACAAATACTGCCAGAAAAATTCCTGCCCAGGCCAGGATAGCCACCGGTTTCTGCGCCATACACTGCACTCCTTTGTCGGTATTATCGGGTTTACGGTCGCATTGTACGCTGGCAGCCTCAAAAACCAGCGATCGCCGTCCCCGAGGAACTGTCCGAAGCCGCCCCCTGAGTCCGGGTGACTCAATCGCCGGCGCAGTCCACACAAAGCGTGGTGTACGGCAATACCTGCAACCTGCGCGGATCGATTTCCTCCCCGCAGGATTCGCACTCATCGCCGACGCCGCTGTTGATGCGTTCCAGGGCATGCTCGATCTGGGCGAGCTCGGCACGGGCCTCCGTTTCCAGGGAGTCGACCACTTCATCGTTCTGGGTCTGGGTCGCCTGTTCTTCGAAGTCCTTGTCCAGGGCGCCGTCCTCACGGTTCTGGTGGGCATGGTACCGATTCAGGCGTGCCTGGAGATCGGCTTTCAGGGCTTCCAGTTCGGATTTACGATCAGTCATAACGGGTTATGGCTCCTCCCGGATTCGTCAGGCAATTAACCGATACACTAAAGCATAAGCTGAACCCGGGATTGATGCTTGTCAAAATTGTCATCCGACAAAAGACTGAACGTTGACCACCCAACTAATCGTATCCTTTAACCGCCTACAAACTGTTACGGAAATTTCCACCTTAGTCCCATTGTTGGCCTTATTATCTACGTTGACACTTGCGTGCGAGTGAAAATAATCAGAAATCACCCTTCACACTATCGGTGTCGGTGATATTGCTTCTGGAGGCCAATTTCCATGACTTTGAGAAAAGTCCTGCTTTCTGCCTGCCTGCTTATGCTGGCAGGCTCCACTGTTTATGCCGAAACCCTCAAGATCGGGCTGAACTATCCCCAGACCGGGCGCTACAAGGATCAAGGCCTGCAACAGCGGCTTGGTGCCTTCCTGGCCGTGGATGAAATCAACAAGGCCGGCGGCGTGATGGGACGACCGCTGGAACTGGTCATCCGCAACACCCGGGGCGAACCAGGGCAGGGGGCAGAAAACACCGCCGAACTGATTGACCGGGAGGGCGCGAAGATGGTGCTCGGCGGCGTATCCAGCGCTGTCGCCATTGCCTCGGGCAAGGCCCCGGGACCGGGATACCATCTACTTCGGCACCCTCACCTACTCCAATGCCACCACCGGCGCTGAAGGCCACGAGTACATGTTTCGTGAGCCCTACAACGCCTGGATGACCGCCAGGGCCCTGAGCCAGTATCTCAGCCGCAATCATGCCAATGAGGAATACTTCTATATCACCTCCGACTATACCTGGGGCTGGTCTGTCGAGGAATCCGTACGCAAATTCTCCGGCACCGAAGATACCAATACCCACCAGGGCGTGAAGACCCCGTTCCCACGGGCGCTGATTTCCGATTTTCGCGGTGCTCTGGATCAGGCGATGGCCAGTGATGCCAAGGTCCTGATGCTGGTGCTGTTCGGTGATGACATGGTCCGGGCCCTGAACGTGGCCCATGAGATGGGCGTTTTCGACAAAATGCAGGTGGTGGTGCCAAACCTGACCCTGGGCATGGCGCGGCAGGTCGGCCCGACCATCATGTCCGGCATCGTCGGCGCCTCACCCTGGGTCTGGAACCTGCCGTACGAGAAGAACTATGCCCGCGGCAAGCAGTTTGTGGAGGCGTTCTCCGAGCGCTACGAAATGCGCCCGTCCACCGCTGCGGCCTCGGCCTACAGCATCATTTACCAGTACAAGGATGCCGTCGAGCGCGCAGGTACCACCAACAGCAAAGCGGTTATCCGCGCCCTGGAGGGGCACAGGTACAGTCTGCTGAAAGACGAGCAGTACTGGCGCGAATTTGACCACCAGAATGTCCAGACCGTGCACGTGGTGAAGGTAAAGGACCGGGACTCCATCGTGGCGGACGAGTACAGTTCGGATTACTTCGACATCATCGACTCCATGCCCGGAGACGAGGCCGCCCAGACCCGCGAGGAATGGCAAGAGCGCCGCCGGGAGGCCGGCAAACCAACCCACCTCTGATCCCGGCTACTCCATCCACGGAGTAACCTGTCGGGCGGGGCATCGGTCCCGCCCGGCTCTTCCTTCCTGTCTTCCTCCCCCGCTATTATCCGTCAAGTCGTTAAAAAGCTGCAGAACGCCGCCCGAACCACTAAACTCGGTGCAGGTTCCATACAGTCGACTGGCAGGAGGCAACCCGATAATGACCGGGAAGCAGGATGACTACGATGTGGTGGTCATTGGTGGCGGGGTCAACGGTACCGGCATTGCCATGGATGCCGCCGGTCGGGGGCTGAGCGTCCTGCTGTGCGAAATGAACGACCTTGCCTCGGCCACGTCGTCCTCCAGCAGCAAACTCATCCACGGTGGACTGCGCTATCTCGAGCACTACGAGTTCAGGCTGGTGCGCAAAGCCCTGGCAGAACGGGAAGCGCTGCTGCGAAATTCACCCCATATCATGTGGCCCATGCGCTTCCGCCTGCCCCACCGGCCCCACCTGCGCCCGGCCTGGATGATCCGCACCGGACTGTTCCTGTATGACCACCTGGCCAAGCGGGAACTGCTGCCCGGCTCCCGCGCTATCAGCTTTGATGAGAGCGACCCGCTGAAGCCGGAAATCACCCGCGGCTTTGAATACTCCGATGGCTGGGTGGATGACGCACGGCTGGTGGTCCTGACTGCTCGCAAGGCACAACAATGTGGGGCAACCATTCTGCCCCGGACCAAATGTATCAGGGCAGACCGGGGTGCTGACCACTGGACCGTCACCCTCCGCAATACCCTCGACGAAAGCGAACGCGCAGTTACCGCCAGGGTGGTGGTCAACGCCACCGGTCCCTGGGTCAGCCGGTTGTTCCGGGAGACCCTGTCCATGAAGGCACCGAAAATGATCCGCATGGTCAAGGGCAGTCACATTGTGGTGCCCCGGCTCAACAAGGGAACGGAAGCCTATATCCTGCAGAACGAAGACGACCGCATCGTGTTCGTGATCCCCTATGAAGACAGCTTCTCGCTGGTGGGCACAACGGATGTGGATTACGAGGGTGATCCCCGGGAGGCGAGAATTTCTCCGGAGGAAACACGCTACCTCCTGAAGATCGTCAATGATTATTTCAAGCGGCAGTTGTCGCCCGGCGATGTCGTCTGGTCCTATTCCGGGGTGCGGCCATTGGTGGACGACGAGGAGGGAGACGCCCAGAAGGTGTCGCGGGACTACTCCTTCGAGGTGAACAGGGAGAAGGGTAAGGCTCCCCTGCTTTCTGTCTTCGGAGGCAAGATCACAACCTACCGAAGGCTGGCTGAGGCGGCTACGGACAAGCTGTGCCAGTTCTTCCCGGGGGCCGGCAAACCCTGGACCCGGACTGCGGTGCTGCCAGGAGGTGACTTCGACGATCACGAGTCCCTCAGTCGGAGGCTTCAGTCCGACTTCCCCTGGCTGGCAGCGGACATTATCAGCCGCTATGTGCGGACCTATGGTACGGCTGCCTACCGGGTCCTCGATGACTGCCGGTCCATGGAAGACCTCGGGGTATGTTTTACCGGAAACCTCTACCGGGTCGAGGTGGACTACCTGATCCGGTACGAATGGGCCATGACATCAGAGGATATTCTCTGGCGCCGCACGAAACAGGGACTGTTTGCCACCGAGGCCGACATCCAGGCGCTGGACCAATACCTGGACCAACAGCGCAAGGAACAGCCAGCGCCACAAGCCTCAGGCCAGCCGGTACCCGCCGGTCACTGACCATCCTCGCTACCGAGCACTTCGGCAATACGTGCCTGCATTGCCGGCACCACCTCCTGCTCGAACCAGGGGTTGTTCCTCACCCAGAGGTTGTTGCGGGGGCTGGGATGCGGCATGGGTATGATATCGGGCCAGTATCGGCGCCATGCCCGGACATTCTCTGTCACCGAACGGTTTTGATCGTTCAGGTGCCAGGCATGGGCGTACTGCCCGATCAGAAGGGTCAGGCGGATGTCGGGCAGTCGCGCCAACAGGGCCTCCCGCCAGGTGTCGGCGCATTCGGGTCGTGGCGGCAGATCGCCGGATTTGCCGGTGCCCGGATAACAGAAGCCCATGGGCAGAATCGCCATTTTCTGTTCGTCGTAGAAGGTATCCCGAGTCACACCCATCCATTGCCGGAGCCGGTCCCCGCTGGGATCATTGAATGGCAGGCCGGTCTCATGAACCCTCCGTCCGGGCGCCTGCCCCACCACCAGAATCCGCGACGATTCGCTCAACTGGACCACGGGCCGGGGACCGAGTGGTAATACATTCTTGCAGATCGTGCAGGCACGCACCCGCCGTACCAGTTCATCAAACGATATCCTGCTCAGATCATCCGTCATGCCAGCCGCCAGTTATCCAGGTAGGCTCAAACCTCGGGATTGCCCAATGCCTCGGCGGCTCCGAGCAAGCCGGCATAAGGCTCCGTCACCACGTGTACGGGTGTGTATTCGAGTAACGGGCGCATCCGGCCCTTATCCTCGAATCCGTTCCGGAACGGACTCTCCAGGAAGAAGTCCAGGAACCGCGGCAATATGCCACCGCACAGGTACACCCCGCCCAGGCTGCCCAGGGTCAGTACGCCATTGCCTGCGGTACGCCCCAGGATCTCACAAAAATGCCGGAGCGTTTCCCGCGCCAGCGGTTCATTTTCCCCTGTCGCTGCCTCCGTGATTTTCTCCGGAGCATCCAGCGGGGCAGCGACCCCCTTTATCTCGGCATGGGCCTGATAGAGATTGAGCAACCCCTGACCACACAGGATCCGCTCCACGGAAACCCGTCCGAAACGGGCCTTGAGAATGCGGAGAATGTCCATTTCGACATCATTCGTGGGAGCGAAATCCACATGGCCGCCCTCGGTCATCAGCGGCACCCAGCCTTTCCTGATCGGCACCAGGCCGGAGACACCCAAACCGGTCCCCGGCCCCATCACCAGGCGCGGCCGACGGGGATCGCCCGGGCCACCGCAGACATGCACCAGGTTGGCCTCGGACACGTGCGGTACTCCCAGCGCCATGGCGGTGAAATCATTGATCACCTTGAATGCGGACCAGCCGAACTGCTGGCGAACCTCCTCGGTATCGAACCGCCAGTGGTTGTTGGTCATACGAACCTGCGTGCCGAGAACCGGCGAGGCCACGGCGAGGCAGACCTGGCTGACGGACGCGACGCCAACCTTCTGCAGGTAGTCGACGACCGCCTGATCAAGGTTGTCGTAATCGCCGCACGCCAGGACCTGGATGGCCTGCGGCTGCACATCATCCTGTTCCACCAGCGCGAAACGCGCGTTGGTGCCCCCGATATCACCCACCAGGGAATAGTGTTTTGCCGTCATGCGTCGTGGTTCCAGAAAAAGCTTGCGCCCTGCTCAGGGTTGCTGGCCGACCGGCGCAGCCAGCCAAACAACTCCCGCCCATAGCCATGATGATACGCGGACAGATCCGCTTTTGCAGACTCCCGGGCAGAGAATTCCTGCTCATCCACCCGGACCGACAGAGTACCCTGCCCGGCATCAAGGCAAATCACGTCCCCGTCACAGACCCGGGCGAGCGCACCGTCATCAAGTGCTTCCGGGTAAACGTGGATCGCTGCCGGCACCTTGCCGGAGGCGCCGGACATCCGGCCATCGGTCACCAGAGCAACCTTGTAACCACGGTCCTGGAGCACACCGAGATACGGCGTCAGCTTGTGCAGCTCGGGCATGCCGTTGGCTTTCGGGCCCTGGAACCGGACCACCACGATGCAGTCCCTGTCCAGCTCACCCGCCTCGAAGGCGGCCTTCAGCTCGTTCTGGTCATCGAAGACCACCGCAGGTGCCTCGATCCGGTGATGCTCCGGCGCCACTGCCGACACCTTGATGACGCCGCGGCCCAGATTGCCTTCCAGGACCTTCAACCCACCATTCGGCGCGAAGGGCTCGGCGGCGCTGCTGAGTACTTCCGGCCACAGGCTCTTCTCGACTGCCGGTTTCCAGACCAGCCCGTCACCATCCAGCTCCGGCATCTGTGCATACCGCTCAAGGCCGTGGCCCACCACGGTCTCGACATCATTATGCAGCCAGCCGGCATCCAGCAGTTCGCGGATCAGGTAGGGGGTGCCGCCGGCCTCGTGGAAGGCGTTCACATCTTCCTGCCCGTTCGGATAGATCCGCGTCATCGACGGCACAACGGAGGAGAGCTCCGCGTAGTCATTCCAGTCGATAATAATACCCGCGGCCCGGGCAATAGCGATCCAGTGGATGGTGTGGTTGGTGGAGCCGCCGGTCACCAGCAGCGCCACCAGGGCGTTGACAATGGATTTTTCATCCACCATGTCCCCCAGGCCCAGCTCGCCACCATGGGGTTTGGAAAGCCGGATCACCTGCTCCGTGGCCGCGCGGGTGAGCGCATCCCGCAGAGGGGTGCCGGGGTTGACGAACGCGGCTCCCGGCAGATGCAGGCCCATCACTTCCACCAGCATCTGGTTGCTGTTGGCGGTGCCATAGAAGGTGCAGGTACCCGGGCTGTGGTAGGACTTGCTCTCGGCTTCCAGCAGTTCGTCCTTGCCCACCTTCCCTTCGGCGTACAACTGGCGAATGCGCTGCTTTTCCTTGTTGGGCAGCCCGGAAGGCATGGGGCCGGCCGGCACCAGGATGGTGGGCAGGTAACCGAAGCTCAGGGAACCGATCAGCAGGCCCGGAACAATCTTGTCACAGATACCCAGCAACAAGGTGGCATCAAACATATTATGGCTGAGTGCGACGGCGGTGCTCATGGCAATGGTATCCCTTGAAAAGAGACTGAGCTCCATGCCGGGCTGGCCCTGGGTAACCCCATCGCACATGGCCGGTGTGCCACCGGCAAACTGGGCCACCGAACCCATGCCGTGGGCCGCCTCGCGAATGATGTCCGGGAACTTTTCATAGGGCTGGTGGGCCGAAAGCATATCGTTGTAGGCAGACACCATGGCCACATTGGCCTTGTTCATGAACTTGAGGGCGTCCTTGTCGGCCTGGCTGCAGGCAGCGAAGCCGTGGGCGAGATTACCGCAGGATAACGAACTTCGATGGGGTGACTGTGCTTTCAGGGCACTCATCCGGTCCAGGTAGTCCTGCCGTGTGGCGCGGCTGCGCTCAATGATTCGCTGGGTGACCTTGTCGATGGTGGGGCGCATGGCGAACTCCATTGGTTTCGTTGGTAAGAACCAGCTTTCGAGTATCTGTTTTTTACAATCTTTTCTCCAGACCTCTACCAAAATGACATTCGACTGTCATTTTTTGTTATTACAACTACTACATTTCCGACAGCGACGTAATTTCCGGCCTGATGGTAAACTGTAGTACCTGGCAGTCAGTGTTCCGGTCCTCAAGGTATCACTGGTGGATAACGGCTTCATTGCCGCCCGGAATATCACAGTCGAGAAAATCAGTGAGGGGTTTTTCCAACCGGATACTCGACAACGTTATCGCTCTTGTCAAAGCCGGCAAGTAACCGAACCAAAGGACAGACACCATGCTCAGGCGTACCAAGATTGTCGCCACCCTCGGCCCCGCCACGGACACTCCCGAAGCCCTGGCCTCTATCATCAGAGCCGGCGTTGACGTAACCCGGCTCAACTTTTCCCACGGCAGCGCCGATGAGCATATCGCCCGGGCCCGCAGCGTTCGCGACGCAGCCACCTCACAGGGACGTTTCGTCGCCCTGTTGGCGGATCTCCAGGGACCAAAGCTTCGCATCGCCCGCTTTGCCGAAAACAAGGTCTTCCTGGAAGCCGGCCAGACTTTCGTGCTCGATGCCGCCATGGACAAGGAGGCGGGCACCTCCGGGCGGGTTGGCATTGACTACGAGCAACTGATCTCGGATGTCGCCCCTGGAGATATCCTGGTGCTGGACGACGGCCGCATCGAAATGGAAGTGGAGTCAGTGGAGGACCACAGCATCACCTCCAGGGTGCTGATCGGCGGACCGCTGTCGAACAACAAGGGTCTGAACAAGCGTGGCGGCGGCCTGTCCGCCGAGGCGCTGACCGAAAAAGACAAACAGGACATCGTGACCGCCGCCAGGCTGGGCGCGGATTACGTGGCCGTCTCCTTTGTGCGCACCGCCGAAGACATGCACACCGCCCGTCGACTGTTGAGCGAAGCCGGTTCCGATGCCGACCTGGTCGCCAAGATCGAGCGTGCGGAACTGGCCCATGACGAAGCCGCGCTGGATGCGGTGATCGAGGCCTCAGATGCGGTCATGGTCGCCCGCGGCGATCTGGCCGTGGAAATCGGCGATGCGGAACTGGTCGGTGTGCAGAAACACGTCATCAACCGGGCACGAACCCTGAACCGGGTGGTCATTACCGCGACCCAGATGATGGAGTCCATGATCACCAGCCCGATGCCGACCCGCGCCGAGGTATCGGATGTGGCCAACGCCGTGATGGATTACACCGATGCAGTCATGCTGTCCGCCGAAACCGCGGTGGGCGACTACCCCACCGAGGCGGTGGAGGCCATGGTGCGCATCTGCCTGGGAGCGGAAAAACACCCCTCCATGCACCAGTCCAGACACCGTATCCACGAGAGCATGGAGCATGTTGACGAGGCAATCGCCCTGTCTGCCATGTATGCCGCCAACCATCTGGATGGCGTGACGGCGATCATCTGCATGACCGAAACCGGGGCCACACCCCGACTGATGTCCCGCATCAAGTCGAGCCTGCCGATTTTCGCCTTTTCACGCCACCCCACTACCCAATACCGGGTGGTGTTGTTCCGGGGCGTACAGACCGTGCCATTCGATTCCGCCAGGATTCCGAACGAGCAGACCAACGCTCTCGCCGTGGCCCAACTGGTCGAGCACGGGGTGGTCAATGACGGAGATCTGGTTGTGATTACCAAGGGCGACTACGTCAATGCCCAGGGTGGCACAAACTCAGTGAAGATCGTGCGGGTTGGATCAGACATTCGCTGATCACCCGCAAGTACGGCAAAGCCCACCTGACACGGTGGGCTTTTTTGTGAGCCGGTTCCGGCTCAGAGACCGGCCAGGCTCTGCCTGGCAATGTCGGTTACCGTACCCCAGTCCTTTTCAGCGACGGCATCAGCCGGTGTCAGCCAGGAGCCGCCAACCGCCTTCACATTTTGCAGGGCCAGATAATCTTTTGCCGTGGTGCGATTGATTCCACCGGTGGGGCAGAAAGTTACATCCGGGAAGGGGCCGGCGAACGCCTTCAGTGCCGGCCGGCCGCCGGCCACCTCCGCCGGGAAGAACTTGAACTCCCGGTATCCGAAGGCGTAGCCCATCATCAGCTCGGAAACGGTCGCGATGCCGGGCAAGAGCGGCGCCTCGGAAGTGACACCAAACTCCAGGATGGCTTCGGTTACACCCGGCGTGATCACGAACTGTGCGCCCGCCGATTCCACCTGACGATACTGGGCAATACCGGTGACAGTGCCGGCCCCCACCCAGGCATCAGGAATGGCCTTGCGTACTCGCTCAATAGCGCGCACCCCGTGTTCGGTGCGCAGGGTGATTTCCAGCACACGAATACCGCCGTCCACCAGCGCCTGGCACAGGGGAACGGCATCGTCCGGGTCGTTGATCGCAATAACGGGCACCAGTGGGCAAGCATTGAGAACGGCCCGGACCCTGTCCCGGTGATAGTCGGATAGTGTATTCATCTGTTATCTCCAGAATTCTTTCAAGACGGGATTTCAGAGCCGTCACGGGCTCCAGAAGATTTGCAGCCCGGGCTTGAGAAAGCCGCGAACCGGCATGGCCATCACTTCATCCGGATTCGACACCGCCTTTTTCAGGGTTTCCAGTTTGTCCTCACCCTTGAGGTGCAGGGCGATGAACCGGGCCTCCGCCAGCACCGGGTAGGTCAGCGTGATCCGGCGCTGGGCCTGGGAGGGCGGTGTCATCGTGGCCACCATCTCGGGATTGGAAGTGTCCATGGCCCTGGATAACTCCGGCGCGTCCGGAAACAGGGAGGCGGTATGGCCGTCACTCCCCATCCCCAGGATCAGCACATCAATCGGCAGGGCCAGATTCCGGAGCTCGTGCCTGACGGCCTCAAGACCTTCCTCCGGCGTCTCACCCGGCTGCTTCAGGGACAGAAACCGCGCCTCGGCGGCATGATTCTGAAGCAGATGTGCCTTGACCAGCGAAGTGTTGCTGGCCGGATCGCCTTCCGGAACCCAGCGTTCATCGGCGAGGAGAACATCCACCCGGCTCCACTCCAGCGGCTTGTTCGACAAGGCCCGGAAAAAAGGCAGGGGCGTGGATCCGCCGGACACCACCAGGCTCGCCCGCGGCGCCTCTTCAAGGCGTTGCTCCAGAAAGCGGCTGACTGAATCCGAGAGCGCCCTGGCGACTTCCTCCGGCGTCTCGGCAAAGCAGAACTGAACCCCTTCGGGCAGTTTGACATCAGGCATCTTCATACCAGCTCCTCCCGTCCCTGGTGATCATGGCAATGGAGGCGACCGGCCCCCAGGTACCGGCGGCGTAGCGCTTGGGCGGCTCGCCACTGTCCTTCCAGTTGCGGATGACCTGGTCCACCCAGCGCCAGGCGTACTCCACCTCGTCACGACGGACAAACAGGTACTGATTTCCCTTCATGACCTCCCAGAGCAGACGCTCATAGGCATCCGGGATCCGGTCGGTTTCGAAGGTCTCGGAGAACGTCAGTTCCAAGGGGCCCTGGCGCAGGCGCATGCCTTTGTCCAGGCCCTGATCCTTGGTAAGGATCTTCAGGGACATGCCCTCATCGGGCTGTAGCCGGATGATGAGCTTGTTGTTGGCCAGGTGCTTCTGATCCGGATCGAAGATGTAGTGCGGCGCCGGTTTGAAGTGGATGATGATCTGGGAGAGCTTCTCCGGCAGCCGCTTGCCCGTACGGATGTAGAAAGGCACCCCGGACCAGCGCCAGTTCTCAATCTCCGCCTTGAGGGCTACAAATGTTTCGGTGTCACTGCCCTTATTGGCGCCCTCTTCTTCCAGGTAGCCGGGCACCGGCTTGCCGTCACTGGTTCCAGCGGTGTACTGGCCGCGGACCACGTAGCGGTCCATGATATCCGGGGTGATCTGTTTGAGCGCCTTGAGCACCTTGACCTTCTCGTCCCGGATGCTGTCTGCGGACAGGTCCGCCGGGGGATCCATGGCGATCAGGCACAACAGCTGGAGCAGGTGATTCTGGACCATATCCCGGATCTG
>Ga0114984_1000613_pt1 | contig 13566 bp, 10 predicted proteins | sample Shrwel1BS1Day1_FD_96987 | JGI IMG/M metagenome (GOLD analysis project Ga0114984, IMG submission 96987) | Subsurface microbial communities from deep shales in Ohio, USA - Utica-3 well 1 S-1-Day1 | ecosystem: Environmental > Aquatic > Deep subsurface > Shale gas/oil reservoir > Produced water/Flow... | reverse complement strand
GGGCAACGACCTCCCCTTTTTCCACAGTGTCGCCTGCTTTAACGGCCAGCTCCGTCAGCTCTCCTCCCACTCTGAAAGAGAGTTCTGAATGGTCAGACGCCGAGACTCTGCCCGGATACTGATTGAGCGTGCCTGACTGCGCCTGCTCCAGCGTCATGAGCTTTACCGGGTAGACAGTTTGCTGTGTCAGAGGGGGCGCCTCCGCCGAACATCCCATCACCAGGAGGCTCGAAAGCATTGCAAGCGCTTGTAGGCCTCTCAAGGGCATGGCGGTACTGACCATCTTGAATTTCATAACGCGTCACTCTCCAGAAAAAAGGGTATTCGGATTTAATGGTTGATGGGGAACTTCCCCCGACCAACCGGATATCACCCTCAGATGGTTGATAGATCAACCCCGTAGTTGAGTTCTCCTGTGAAGTCCGGCAGCCCGTAACCGATGCTTTTCTTGTAGAATGGAGAGACCTTTGCGGTCGGTGCCTTCTTCTTGTGTTTCGTGGTGTAGAGCATTCGTGCCCGCATTACCTCGAAGGAGTACCCACGCCCTTCACGGTTCTTGTCCTTGGCCAGGCGGTTGATGGACTCCGTGTAAGCATTGGTGACGGTCATATCGGTCTCGAAGTAGGTCATGATCTCTTCGCGCCAGTTGCCTACAACCCTGACCAGATCACTCCAGACTTCCTTCTGACCCTCCGGAATGGTGGCTACCCACTCATCCAGAGCGGCTTCTGCCTGGGGCCGTGTGGTAGCATCCCAGATGCCGTAGAAGCGTTCCTTGTGTTCGTAGGCGGCCAGCAGTTGCGGGAATGCACCTGTCCAGGTCTCCATGATGAGCCGTTCCCGGTCGGAGACTTCGTGCGCGCGTTTCAGCAGGATCTTCCGGTCTCCCTTAAGGGTTCGGCTCTGGGAGGGTTTGAGTTCTTTTCTGAGGCCCTTGCGGACCTTTTCCAGGGCATCGTTTGCCATGCGGACCACATGGAACTTGTCTACCACGATTCGAGCTTGCGGAAGTACGGCCTTGACTGCCGCGCGGTAGGGGTTCCACATGTCCATGCTCACGATCTCGACCCTATTCCGGTCTTTCATGTTCATCAGGTAGTTGGTGACCACGTCCTGACGGCTACTGGCCAGCAGGTCAAGAAGGGTTCGCTCCTCGATGTTGGTCAGGATGCAGCGGTAGCGCTTGTTCAGGTACAGCTCATCAATGCCCAGAATGCGAGGTGTCTCGAAGCGATGCCATCGCCCCAAGAATTCAGCTCGGGCACTGAAGATGTCGCGCACCGTCTTTTCGTCCAGGCCGGTCTGGGCCGCCACGAAGGTGTAGGGGTGGTTGAAGGACTCCTTCTCCAAGTATTCGTACAGCCGAAGGGTCATACGGAAGCCATCCACCATCTCCGGTAGTTGGGGCCTGAAGGTGGTCTTGCAAGCTCGGCACGTGTAACGGCGGCGGACTACCCAGAGGGTGACCCTCTTGCCGTGGATAGGCAGGTCACGATAGGGAACATCACGCTTGCCGAACCGCACGAAATCACCCTGCACGCCGCATTCTTCGCATGCAATGGGATCGGGCGCGTCCACCTGGAAGTGCATGTCGTCGTCGGTGGAATCGTATCCCAGCACCTCATATGATTGCAGATGGAGAATATTGTCGGGCATTTGAGCCATCAGTATTCTTCCCAAACGAATTTCAGATCGACAATGCAGATCACCCGCAGCAAACTAACCAGCCGGATGCTCACGATATCTCGTCCCGCCCGGTCCATATCTCTTCTGCCAGCCGGCGTTTCTGGCCTGGCACAGGTGCAAAGCGTTCATCTCGCAGTGCCCGCAACATGCCCACCACCATGGCAAGCATCACCGCGGAAAACGGCAGCCCAGCGGTAATCACCGCATCCTGAAGCACCTGAATGCCGCCGGCGACCAGCAGCACTGCCGTCAGTGCGCCGACACCCAGCCCCCATAGCACCCTCTGAAGCCGGGGAGGCTCCGGGTCGCCTTGGGCCATGATGGTGGTAATCACCAGCGTTCCCGAGTCTGCTGAAGTGATGAAATAGACCGCGATCAACAGGGTTGCCACGCCACCGGTGAGAGCAATTGCCTCGCTCGGCATGGGCAGTGTGCCGATGGTCTGATACAGGGCTACGGCTACGTCCTCGCGAACCGCTTCCAGAATCGACCCGGTGCCGGTCAACTCCATGTACAGGGCAGTGCCGCCGAGCAACGCTATCCAAACGAAGGTGATCAGTGACGGCACCAGCAGAACCCCGAAAACGAACTCGCGAATGGTGCGTCCTTTCGACACTCGGGCGATAAACATGCCCACGAAGGGCGCCCAGGAAATCCACCAACCCCAGTAAAACACAGTCCAGTCAAACTGCCATTGGTAGTCGGTGCTCACGCCGGTCCAAAAGCTCATCGCCAGCAGCGAGTCCAGATAGTCGCCAGTAGACTGAACGAGCATGGCACAGAGAACGACTGTGGGCCCGGCCACGAGGAAGACGAGCAGCAATACCATCGACAGCCCGAGATTGAATTCACTCAAGCGGCGTACGCCTCGATGGACACCGGTGACAACCGATCCCGTGGCGATGACGGTGACAACGGCGATGATCACCAGCTGGGTAGCCGGAGTCACGCCGATGCCAAAGAGCCAGTCCAGCCCGGTGTTCATCTGGCTCGCGCCTAGTCCCAAGGTGGTGGCGATACCAAAGACCGTGGCCACCACGGCAAAAATATCCACGGCATGACCGATCGGGCCGTTGATACGGTCGCCGATCAGCGGGTATAGCGCCGAACGAATGGTCAGCGGAAGACCCCGCCGGAAGCTGAAATAAGCCAGCGACAGCCCGACCACGGAGAAAATCGCCCAGCCATTCAGTCCCCAGTGGAAAAATGACAGACTCAGGCTTTTAATGGCGGCCGCAGGCGTGCCGGCTTCTTCGCTGAAGGGATTGCCGCCGAAATGCGTTATCGGTTCTGCGATGCTCCAGAACAGCAGACCGACCCCGGTTCCGGCGGCGAACAACATAGCGACCCATGGCAGGGTGGCAAACTCCGGGGGCTCGTCGTCTGGTCCCAGGCGCACGTTCTTGTATCGCCCCATACCCAACCAGATAACGAATACCAGAAATAAACCCACGAGGGCGACATAGTAGGTTGCCAGCATCGGCGACAGCGCCTCGCGGACCCCCGTCAGCCAAGCCAGGCTGGCGTCGGGCAGCGTGATTGCCAGGGCCATTGCCGCCAGAATCAAGCCGGCAGACCCCAGGGTGACAATCGGATTCATGCCGCGCAAGGGACCCCGCGGGGCCTGTCCGGTGGTCATATTTTTTGCATCGTTATCATTTTCTGTGTTCATTGTTCAATCCAGAATGCTGGCGCTGCGCTGACTTTCCCGGGTAAGCAGGAGATACAGGCAGGGCACGATAATGAGAGAGAGTGCGGTCGAAGCAACAAGGCCGAAAATGATGGCGTAGCACAGCGGCGCATACATCGGGCTGCCGATGGCCAGCGGCACCAGACCGACAACCGTGGTAATCGATGTGGTCAGGATCGGTCGCAGTCGTGTTGCTGCGCCTTCAGCGGCAGCTTCGGCGATTTCAGCGCCATTTTGGAGCAGACGATTCATGGTGTCCACCATGACGATGCCATTATTCGCGACGATACCGATCAGCGACACCACGCCGATGACCGCAAAAAAACTCAGCGACATGCCGGTCAGCCAGAAACCGATGAAGGTGCCGATCAGGGCCAGCGGCATGGTCGTCATCAGAATCAGTGCCTGACTGAAAGAACCGAACACAATCACCAGCACACCAAATACCATGATCAGTGCCACCACAAGCATGACGCCGGCGGAGCCGAAGGTTTCGGCCATCTCTTCTGATTCCCCGCCAATTGACCAGGTGTAGCCAGGGGGCCAGTTGCGTTGGGCTTGTTCAAGTTTCGGGGTCAGCTCGGCGATAATCGCGTTGAGATTCCGGCCGTCAACTTTCGACAGCACGGAGATGGTGCGCTCACCCTCTTTGCGGATGATGGACGTGGGCGATTCTGTAACGTTGGGGTCCAGCAGCGACAGCAGAGGAACAGTCTCGCCGGAAGGACGGAAGGCGCGAATTTTGGACATTTCGGCCAGTTGGGTCGGACCGCCTGCCTCACCATTTCGACTCCCCCAACTCAGGCTCATGTGAATGTCGAGGTCATCCTGGGTGCCGCCGGTTGCGAAGGTGTCGATCTTATCGTTGGCCATGGAAAGGCGGATCTGGGTCGCGAGGTCCTGTTGGCTCAGGCCATAAAAGTCCGTGGCTTCACGGTTGGGCCGTAACGTAATTTCTGTTTTGACCGTGCCCAGGTTATCCCGGACGTCGGTTGTGCCGGGCGTTCTTCGCAATAGCTCCTGAACCTGGGTTGAGAGATGCTGCAACTCGTCCATGTCATCGCCGGAAAGGGCGATGGATATGGGATCCTCCGTGCTCGGCCCGCCTGATTCCGCTTGCACCAGCAAAGATGCGCCCGGCACGTTCTTTTCCAGGTAGCCGGATAGCTCCGTTCGGATCTCGTTCGCCAAGACGTAGCTGGGCTGATCTCGTTCGCTGAGCTCGGTGAAGGTGATCGAGAAGCCGATGAAATTTTCCGCATCGGACGGATTCAGTGCAGAGCCACCCGCCATTGGGCTCTTTCTGCCGACCTGTTTGATGATCGTGTCGAAGTAGGGCTTGTCGCGCAGCAGTTCACCGACAGCGTCAGCCACCTTTTGTGAGCTGTCGAGAGTTGTCGAAGGAGGTAGTTCGATATTGATGCCGAGGTTGAGCCCATCGTTGTCAGGGTAAAGCACCAGCGGTACCTTGGTAGCGGCGACCATGGCAAGCACGAACAGAACCAGCGCACCGCCCACCATGGCGCCTGCCCGCTTCTTGTTTGACAGCGTTGTGTGCAGACTCCAAGTTTTAAGCCCGTTGGCTATATTGCTCATAACACGGTCAGTGCGCGTTTCCCTGGTGTCAGCACCCTGACGTGCGACACGGCTGAGAAGAAACCGGGACAGCGGCACGCTGGCCAGCATGGCCACAACGAAGGCGGCCACCAGGCAGGCAATGGCGGTCACTGGTAAAACCCGGATGAACTTGCCGGAGGTGCCGGAAATGGCGATCAGCGGCGCCAGTGCGAGGATGGTCGTCAACTGCCCGGCAAACGCCGGCATGCCATATTTCTCAATGGTGGCCAGTGCCGCTTGGCCGAAGGTTTTGTGGTTGCTGTAAATCTCCTCGTGAAGGCCTTCCATCATCAGGATGAATACATCCACCAGCAGGCCGAGCGCGAGCACCATACCGATAATTACCAGCTCATTAAGACTGTAATCCAGCACCCAGAGCGCAAGCATGGCAGCAAAAAAGGAAAGCGGTATCGAGAGCCCGGCGATCAGGCCCTCTCGCCAGGTGAGGATAACAAACAGAATCAAAAATACCGCCACCATGGCCTGTAGGCCGCTTGTGAAGACATTCGACAGGGAATCCCAGATCTGTTCGGCTTCGTCCTGAGTGACTGTGTAGTCCACGCCTTCCGGCCAGAAGTTATCGCCACGCCACTGGTTCAGCTCCGCTCTGATCTGCTCGATCAGTTTCACCGTGTCGGCACCGGGCGCTTTCTTGATGCTCAGTTCAATGGTCTGGTTGTAATCATTGCCGGACTCACTGAAAAAGGCGCGTGTCTCCTCCTTTTCGAGCTGACGGTGCACCTCGCCGAGATCCCTCAGACGAACCAGTCGCTCGTTGATGGTTTCACCAAGGCGTACTACGGGCATGTTTGCCAGATCATCAACATTCTGGAACTGGCCGGCAAGACGAACCACAGCGCCGATGTCTTCGCTCTCTATTTCACCGAAAGGCTGGTCAAGATTGGCCGTGGTTATGGCCTGGCTAACCTGGTTCGGCGGGATGCCCAGCGCGAGCAGACGCTCAGGGTCTAGCAGGATCTGGATGATTTCATCCCGCGCGCCACCAAGGTCTACCTCGTTAACGCCACTGACGGTTTCCAGCCGTTCTTGTAGAGTTTTGGCCAGTTGGTTGAGCTCTGTATCGGACGCCGAGCCATAGAGGGCGATGGTCATAATCGGTCGATCATCCACCGAAACCTGCTGTATCGATGGGGATTCGGCGTCGGAAGGAAGGTTACTCTCGGCATCGGAAACGGCCTCGCGCAGGCGCCTCATCGCATCTGTAGAATCCGACTGTGCGGTGAATTCCACCGAGATATTGGAGAAGGAGTCGAAAGAGGCGCTTGAAAAGGTTTTCAGCCCCTTCAAGGTCGCGATCTCATCTTCAAGCTCCTTGGTGACCTGGCTTTCAATGGTTGTGGGGTCGGCGCCCGGCCATGCCGTCGTGATTATTGCCATCGGAATGTCGAGATCGGGCAGGGATTCCTTCACCAGATTCGAGTAGGCGAAGTAGCCGCCGGCTACAAGCAGCGCTGTGAACAGAATTGCGAAGGTCGTCTGCAGAAAAAAGAAGCGGGCAAGCGGATGAGCGTGGGCGACCTCGTCCGTTTCTCGGGGCGCGGAATGTTCCTCGTGCTCGCTCATGACCGGTCCGCTCTCTGGTTGTCGTTATTGATAATTCGCACCGAATCCCCATCCGACAGACGGGCGTGCCCCTCAACCACAATTTGATCACCAACCGCCAGGCCCTTCAGGACCTGTTGATGATTTCGCCCCCGCAGGCCAAGTTTGATGTTGACCCGTGAGACCTCGTTTTTGGCTGGGTCCAAGCGGAACACGTAAGCCTGATCATTCTCGAAACGAGTCACGCCCATCGGAATAATGGGGTCGTCTTCAATACGGGGGCCAGCAATCCAGGCGGTCAAGAATTCGCCGTCCTGAAGGCGGTCAGCGCCTTCGGTGGTGCGAAGCTTAACGGCAAAGATCCGGGTATCGGGGTCAACGGATGGACTGATCGCATACACTTCGCCACGAACGGGGAAATCCATAGGCGCACGGGATGGGGTTTCTGTGCCTTGCGAATCGGGCCTGCCAGCGACATCCTGGCCCACACCGGGCTGCAACAGAACGTCGGCGCCAATCGTCACCTGGCGGTGAGCGTAAGAGGGCAGTTTGACCGTGATCTCAAAGGCCGAGGGGTCGATGATGACCACCGGCACGGTATTGAGGGCGCCCGCCTCGCTGTTGGACTGAATCTGCTGGGGAGAAAAATAATAGCCCTGCTCGATATTAAGGCGTGCCAGTACGCCATCGATGGGCGAGACAATGCGTGACTCAGCCGCCGTGACACGAGCCAGATCGGCCTGGGCCCTGGCGGCCTCAATTTGCGAGCTCGCGGCGGTTAGTTGTCGCTGTGCCCGGGTCTTGGCTGCGCGCGCCTGTTCGAGCTTCGCTCTGGCGTCCTCAAGTTCCTGCTGGGAGGCGGACTGCTGATCCATCAGAGCCTGAAAACGCTGGTAGGTATTGCTCGCCACCTCCAGGTTGGCCTCGGCCTCTTCAAGCGATGCTTCGGCAATGGCCTTTTGCCCCTGAGCTTCAACGACGCTGGCACGGGCGTTTGCTAAATCCGCCTCCGGACGATCCTGTTGCTGATAGGCAATAACCTGGCCCTCGCTGATCGGATCCCCTTCTTTCAGTTCTGGATCGACATAGGCGATCCGGCCCGCGCTCTCAAAGCTTAAGAATTCCCGCTCTATGGCGCGGGCGGTGCCTTCGGCAAAGACCCAAGCCTGAATCGGGCCGGAGGTGATTTCCGCTGTCCGGACGCTTACCGCCGCTTTTGCCGGGGCTTTCGGCTCAGCGGTGGTTGAACTGTCACAGGCCGCAAGTGTTGTTATCAGTAGTGCGGTCATTATCAGGGTTTGCAAGCGAATCATTGGGTAGGCTCCTGTGATGAACCGAATCCGCCGCCAAGAGCAAGATGCAGGTCCACTCGGTTGTCGAGGCGGGCCCGCCGGGCGGCAATCCACGCGCTTCTTGTGTCAAGGGCTCGCTGCTGGGACTCAAGCACGGTGATGAAAGGCGTCAGCCCCTGTGCGTAGCGATTGAAAGCGATACGTTGCGCATTTTCCGCCGCTTCCGCTGCCGCCCGAAGGGATGCCTCTCGATCTGCCAGGTAGCGATCAGCGGCCAGTGCATTTTCGACTTCACGCAGCGCCTGTAAAACAATTTCAGCGTAAGCTTCAGCCGCCTCTTGCTGTCGTGCCTCGGCGAGGTCCAGACTGGCGCTCAGACGGCCGCCCTGGAAAATCGGCTGAACAATCTGGCCGGCAATGGACCACACCGAAAAACCACCATCGAGCAGATTGTCGAGCTCGCTGCTCTGCCTGCCCGCGGATCCAGTCAGGGTAATAGCGGGCAAAAAGGCCTTACGAGCAGCCTCCGTTCGCAGTCCCGTTGAACGAAGGTTGCGTTCGGCCGCGGATATATCGGGGCGGCGCAGCAAAAGCTCTGCGGGAAGGCCAGCCGGAGGAGCGGCTGGAATGGGCGGAAGCGCTTCCGGCGCGTGGATTTCACCGGCCGGATAATCCCGCAGAATGGTTTCAAGCTGTCTTGATGAGCGCTGTTCGGCGTCCAGGCGCTGTTGCAGTCCACCCCGGGCGGTTTCCAGATTGGTAATTGCGAGCTGCTTGTCAGCGGGTGAAATGGCTCCAACGTCGGCCCGATTTCCGACCTGACGTGCGGTCTCGGCGAGAGCAGAAACCGTTTCTTGCGAGAACGCCACCTGCTCACGGGCTTCGATGACCGCGAAATAGGCTTTGGCGGTTTGGCCTGCAATCGACTGACGGACCGATCGCAGGGTATCGGCCGAGGCGAGGTATTCCTGGCGCGCTGCTTCCGATTGCGCGCCCAAGCGGCCCCAGAGATCGATTTCCCAGGAAATATTCAGTGATGCGCCGTAGTTTTCGGTGATCGCGCTGTCGCCGCCAGGCACGGGTTGTTTTTGTCGGCTGGCGTCAAAGGCACCGCTAAGCAGGGGCAGGCGATCCGCGCCGGCGATTTCCGCTTGCGCCCGAGCCTGTTGTTCCCGTGCTTCGGCCTGGCCTATGTCGGTATTGTAGCGCTGTGCTTCGTTGATCAGGGCGTTCAGTCGCTCATCCTGGAAACGAAGCCACCACTCAGGTTCAACCTCTGAAGCCGCTGCATCCGTGGTCCAGGCATCGGGCAGTTCGCCGACGTTACTGCCGGATTCGGGGCCGGCTGTGGAGGCGCAGCCGGCGAGAATCACTGTGCTCAGAATGGCGGCAAAACACGAGGGGTGGATAGTGTGTCGGCATGATATTTGGCCCATTTCCTGTCTATGCTCCATCTTTCGAGGCTTGCGACTTCAGTCGTTCAAGCAGTTCTTTGGAGCTCTCGTGATAGAGGTCATAGAAAAGTTCCAGGTCAGCGAGTTTGGCGCTGATGTGGTCTGCAGTCATCGTCGATTTGGCTTCGGCGACGATTGACTTTGCTGCTTCAAATCGCCTTACCTGGCCTTCGACCAATTTGGCGTAGGGGTTGGACCGGATCGAGAAGAAATCTTGCCGCTCACCAGGCTTGGACCGACGCTCGACAATACCGAGCATTTCAAGAAGGCGGGTGTTCGTGCTGACACTGCCTTTGCTGATACGCAGCAGTTCCACCAACTCCGACGAGCTGATTGGACCCTCCGAGACAATGAGCGCGGCCCAGATTTGCCCCGCGATCCGGGAAAGCCCGTCGGATTGGGCCTGCTGACCCAGACGTTCAATAAAATTCTCTTCTGCTTCAGTGAGCTTCTTCATGGTCAAAAGATCTCCACCTGTTGCATATCAAAATTTGTAATTCACAAAGGCCCCGAGATACGCCTGGGTGACATCGCCAATATCATCGACAATAGGACTGTCCTTGGCGTCCCCCGTCAGTTGGGAGACGCTTGCCAGACCGGTAATCGACCAATCGGATGTCAGTTGGTAGCTCAGGGAGCCACCAAGGCGGAAACGTAAATAGCCATCGTCGGAATCGTAGGAGCGCAGGCCGGAACGTACGCTCTCACGCGAAGAGATGCCGAACATGTCATTCGTCCAGTCTGCGCTGCTGTAGGTCAGGCTCGGGCCGAGGGAAGCGAACCACTGCTTGCCGAGACGACCTTGCCAGCGCGCCTTGAGTGAGAACTGTTGGCCATCCATGTCGCCGGTAAAGGGTGTCTGGGCATCACCGGTATATGTCCAGGCGCCGTTGGTATAGGCCACCCTCAGGCCCGCAGTCGCACCGCCGTCAACCTTGTCCAGGCGACTCAGGTCATGGTCGTTGTCACGGCCCCGGGTGTAGCTGATGAACGGCGACACTTTCCAGCTTCCTCGGGTGATGGCATTCCATCCGAGGCCTCCGAGCGAATTGAGATAGAAGCGATCGCCGTAGGTCAGGGTAACCGCCGGCCAGGCCCTGATTTCGTAGTCGTCACTGCCCACGTAATCGGGTGCGTAGATCGCCCCGGCTCCGATTGTGCCGCCCCAGCCTTCATCAGCCATGCTTGGCGCAACAAAACATACCAGGGGAAGCGAAGCCAGTATGACCTGCTCCCCTCTGGCTTAACCGTTTTCAGCTTAGTAATGTTCATCACAGCAGAGGACGATGAACATGAAAAAGCGATTTTCAGACGAGCAGATCATCAGCATTTTGAAGGAAGCCGAAGCCGGCTTGGCGGTGAAGGAGTTGTGCCGCAAGTACAACATCTCTGACGCCACTTTCTATACCTGGCGCAAGAAGTTCGGCGGCATGGAGATCTCGGAAGCCCGCCGGTTGAAGGCTATAGAGGACGAGAACGCCAAGCTCAAGAAACTGCTGGCTGAGTCTCTCCTGGACAATGAAGCCTTGAAGGCCGCTCTCAACCGAAAGTACTGACCGTCGAGAACAAGCGCGAGGCCGTGCGGGCGATGCAGGAGCAAACGCCGATTTCACAACGCAGGGCCTGTTTTCTCGTCGGGTTATCCCGCGCTTCGTTTCACTATCGATCTACCGTTGCCGCTGGCGACAATGCGCTCAGCGAGCGCATTACAGAACTGGCCCATGAGCGCCGTCGGTTTGGTTATCGACGGGTTCACCAACTGTTGCGCCGGGAAGGAATCGACGTGAATCATAAAAAGGTTTACCGGTTGTATCGGGAGGCCGGTCTGGCCGTGCCGAAACGCAAGCGCCGAAAGGGTATCGCCATGGAACGTCAGCCCCTGGTGCTGCCGGAAGCTCCGAATCAGACTTGGTCCATGGATTTCGTTATGGACGCACTGGCGTGTGGTCGGCGGATCAAATGCCTGACCATTGTTGATGACTTCACCAAGGAGTGTCTCGACATCCCGGTGGCCAATGGTATCTCTGGTGATCAGGTTGCCCGCACCCTGGATGCCATAGCAGCCTTCAGAGGCTACCCTCAGGCTGTCAGGACAGACCAGGGGCCGGAATTCACTAGCAAAGCCCTGGACCAGTGGGCTTATGACAACCGGGTTGAACTGAAGCTGATACAGCCTGGGAAGCCGACTCAGAATGGTTTCATTGAAAGCTTCAATGGGCGCTTTCGAGATGAGTGCCTGAACGAACACTGGTTCCGAGATCTGGCACACGCCCGCGAGATCATCGGTAACTGGCGACGAGACTATAATGAAAACCGGCCCCATTCGGCGTTGAGCTACCAGACACCACTGGAGTTCGCCGCTGGCTACCGAACTACTGAAAAAGGGTCGAAATTAACCGACATTACTAAGCAGTGAGTGGTTCAGCGATTGGGGGCAGGTCAAGTAACGACCAACCATGAAAGCGTTTTATCTGCATTGAATTACCTCTGAATCTGTAACCGGCCCAACGATCGGGTGCATTTTGTTTTCAACTAAAACCAGGTCGAGAGAATGATCGAACCGAACTGATCAAAGCCGTCCTGCTTCTCGAACTCGTCGCTGCGCCACAAATAGGTGTAGGCGATCTGCCAGCGATCCCAGGTCAGCGCTGCACCCACCTGGGCATCGCCTACCCATTCGCGACGATCCACCGAGTGGCTGTCCTCGAAGGTGTTGCCGTCGAGAAGCAGGTTGTGTGCCATGTAGCGCCCCGCGACTGCGGCGAAGAGGTACCAGCTGAAGCCCTGGTCGCGCCGAAAGGACGATTGCCCTCCATAGGCAGGGGCGACGGCGGGAATGCCAAAACTGCGATCGAGCCCCTCTCCCAGACGCAGTCCCAGGCCGCTGGAAGCGTATGTATACAAGTTACCTAGGGCAAAACCCGCAGACGGTCCGTATTCGACTTCAAGGCTGGAGAAATGCTGCTGAAATACCCAGGCGCGTTTGTATGCAAGATTAGCGATCAGCTCATTTTCAAGCTGATTATCCCAGCCATTCGGATCGTCCGCGGTAATCCACTCGTGGAAATCCCTCTGTAGCTTCCCGGCCCTGGAAGCCGGACCGACGATGCCGACATCGATGTGTAGGCTTTCTGCCATTCGCCAGCCGCCATGCTGGGTATTGTTTATGAGCTGATTTCGAGGTATTTGACGACCAGCGATGATCGTTTAAGATGAAGTTGCGGTACAGGGAGAGGTCCCGATGGCCGCGACCGGCGATGAGGGGGCGTGCCATTAATGGCTTACCCCCGAATCCCTCTCTTGCAGCAGCTCCCTCAAGAAACTCGCCCGCCTGGTGGCATTGCTTACCGATTTTACGATGGACGCAAAATCACTAGCCTGCCCGACAATATGTATCTCTGCCTCGGCACGGGTAATCGCCGTGTAAAGCCACGCACGGTCTGAGATACGCCCCGTCTGGACTGCCACGATGATTCTCGGGAACTGGCTCCCTTGAGCCTTGTGGAGCGTGATTCCGTAGCCAAGCTCCATGCAATCGAAGACTTCATCCGTAATTGAAATGGCTTCGCCGGTATCCAGCGTCACGACACCAAATGTTTCCTGGCCGTCCTTGGTGTCGCGCTCTGTTGAGGATAATACGCCAAGAGACCCATTCTGAATGCCGATGTTGTACTTGTTCCTGGTGAAGAGGATCGGGTCGCCCACTCTGATATCGAGGAAGAATTCATCGCCATGCAGTCTAAACTGCAAGCACTCCCCATCGGGATTGATCAGCTTTTGGCACTCACGGTTCACCTCGCCAACTAGAGCCTTGGTGGCTCCGATGATCTGAGTGTTATAGGGTGACTCCGCATACAAGGATTTGCACTTATCGACCATCTTCTGCGGAGGCGTCTCGTGGAACGTGATTGCGCCAACCGATAACGCAGGAGGCACCTCACCCCGATTGATGGTGGCCGAGTATTCCGGGATGCCCGTTGAGTCTTCCTGGCGTTTGACGATGTTCAACTCAACCGTAGCGATTGCACCGGACTCAACGATGTCTGAGAGGACTTTGCCGCAGCCGATGGCTGGTAGCTGGTTCGGATCGCCGGTCAGGATGATGCGTACCGAAGGATCGAGGTGCGTAACAATCCGATACATGGTCGGCAGGTCGGTCATACTGGCTTCGTCGATGACCAGGAGATGCTGCGCCTGATCCAGTGACGGCGAGATCGGCTCTTCCCGCAACAGGCGAGCAATTGTCATGGTGAAGAATCCGATG
>Ga0114984_1000612_pt1 | contig 13569 bp, 12 predicted proteins | sample Shrwel1BS1Day1_FD_96987 | JGI IMG/M metagenome (GOLD analysis project Ga0114984, IMG submission 96987) | Subsurface microbial communities from deep shales in Ohio, USA - Utica-3 well 1 S-1-Day1 | ecosystem: Environmental > Aquatic > Deep subsurface > Shale gas/oil reservoir > Produced water/Flow... | reverse complement strand
GATAACTTACGGAGCATGCACAATGTCCAAGACGATTGATTTGATTAAAGAGCACGAAGTCAAATGGGTAGACCTGCGCTTCACCGACAGCCGCGGTAAAGAGCAGCACGTGACTCTGCCGGCCACCGAGGTCGACGACGATTTCTTCACCGAGGGCAAGATGTTCGACGGTTCCTCTATCTCGGGCTGGAAGGGCATCAACGAATCCGACATGATCCTGATGCCGGTAGACGAAACCTCCGTGCTGGATCCGTTCACCGAAGAAACCACCATCAACATTACCTGCGACATCGTGGAGCCCTCCACCATGCAGGGTTACGAGCGTGATCCCCGCTCCGTTGCCCGTCGCGCCGAAGAGTACCTGAAGTCCACCGGCGTCGCCGAAGGCGCCCTGTTCGGTCCGGAGCCGGAGTTCTTCGTCTTTGATTCGGTCAAGTGGAACGTGGGCATGGAGGGCGCGATGTACCACATCCACTCCGAGGAAGCCGCCTGGGTATCCGGTGAAGACTTTGATCGTAACAACATCGGTCACCGCCCGGGCGTGAAAGGCGGCTACTTCCCGGTTCCGCCGGTAGACAGCCTGCACGACCTGCGTGGCGCCATGTGTGCTGCCATGGAATCCATGGGCCTGGAAATCGAAGTGCACCACCACGAAGTCGGCACCGCCGGCCAGTGTGAAATCGGCGTTGGCGCGAATACCCTGACCCGCAAGGCTGACGAAGTGCAGATCCTGAAGTACTGCGTGCACAACGTCGCCCACGCCTATGGCAAGACTGCCACCTTTATGCCCAAGCCGGTGGTTGGTGACAACGGCTCCGGCATGCACGTGCACATGTCCCTGAACAAGGATGGCAAGAACCTGTTTGCCGGCGACGGCTACGCAGGTCTGAGCGAGATGGCGCTGTACTACATCGGCGGGATCATCAAGCACGCCAAGACCATCAACGCCTTCACCAACCCGGCCACCAACAGCTACAAGCGCCTGGTTCCGGGCTTTGAAGCCCCGGTCATGCTGGCCTACTCTGCCCGCAACCGTTCTGCTTCCATCCGTATCCCGTATGTCAACAGCCCGAAAGCACGCCGTATCGAAGTCCGCTTCCCGGATCCGGCGGCCAACCCGTACCTGGCCTTTGCGGCCCTGTTGATGGCCGGACTTGATGGCATCCAGAACAAGATTCATCCGGGCGATGCCATGGACAAGGATCTGTACGACCTGCCGAAGGAAGAGGCCCTGAACATTCCCCAGGTTGCCACTACCCTGCAGGAAGCACTCAAGTGCCTGGAAGAGGATCATGAGTTCCTGACCCGTGGCGGCGTCTTCACCGAAGACATGATCGCCGGCTACATCGATCTGAAACAGGGCGATGTAGAGCGTCTGAACATGACCACTCACCCGGTCGAGTTTGATCTGTACTACTCCTGCTGATCCGGTCCTGCTGATCCGGCCCGATACCGGAACCGCAGCAAGCCCCGCCCCGTGCGGGGCTTTTTTGTGCGCGGCCGCACACTCCCGCGCCCTTAACGATATGTAACCAATAAGGACCGCCCGGGGCGTTGAAAAGGCTTTACAGGCCGTTGATAATCAATCCAAACCATCGTTGCAGGTCAGGATTATGAACACGAAGTACGGATGGGTGGCAGGTTTTTTGGTTTTGCTCTCGGCACCGGCCCTTGGTGAGGTGTACCGCCACGTAGACGCCCAGGGCAATGTCACCTTCTCCGACGAGCCGATCGAGGGTGGAGAAACTGTTGACGTAAAACCGGTCACGACCGTCACCCTACCCAAACCCCAGACCGTCCGCGAGACCGACAAGCTCCGGGAAGAGGTGAAACGCGAAGGCTCTGTCTACGAGAGCGTCTCCTTTGTGCAGCCGCAGAATGAGCAGGCCTTCTACAGCGGCAGCGGCGATGTTCGTTTTGAAGTCACCAGCACGCCGGGACTGCAGGCCGGTCACAAGTACGAAGTCACACTCGACGGCCAGCCCGTTGCCCAGACCAGCTCCGGCTCAGTTGTGGTGAACAACGTTTTCCGGGGCACCCATGAAGCCCGGGTTCACATCGTGGACGAAAACGGCGTGCAGGTGAAAACCGGCTCCCCCATCACCTTTACCGTCCATCGCCCGTCAGTGAGAAACTGATCCTCTCGGTTTTTTGCACCGGTGTTGTGCGTTCGCACCAGATAAAGGCCATACTCTGATCAGCAACAGGGCGGGAATTGCCCGGCTGACTACCCTCCGGCCGATGTCATGCACCAGTGTACGGCACACGGGCCGTGCCATGGCGGGCACAGGCCCCGCCTTTGCCCATCTTTTATGGCAAATCGGCCAAAGTGGTTCGGTTCTTGCAATTCCTACCCCGTCATCTTCAAAACGACACGACAGGAATTGCCCATGGCGTTCGCCCCGGCCACAAACGACGGATACAAGAGCATTCTCGACAGCCTGACCACGGCGGTCCTGGTGCTTGAGGACAACCTGAAAATCCGTTACCTGAACCCCGCCGCCGAAAGCCTGCTTGAGACCAGCCTGACCCGTAGCCACGGCCATCCCTTCAGTGAAATTCTGGTGGCTTGCGAGGATGCGCTGAAAACCCTGTACGCCGCCTTGAAAAACGGGCAATCCTACACCCGCCGGGAAGCGGAATTCCTGCTCACCAGCGGAGCGAGACTGACCGTGGACTACTCGGTCACCCCCATTTCCCCGGAGCCGACAGAACTGCTGATCGAGATCCAGCCCCGGGACCGGTTGCTGCGCATCAGCCGGGAAGACGACCTGATCTCGCAGCACGAAACCTCGCGCACTCTGGTCCGCGGCATGGCCCACGAGATCAAGAACCCGCTGGGCGGCATTCGGGGCGCGGCGCAGTTGCTGGACCGCGAGCTGAACGACGAAGACCAGCGGGAGTATACCCGGGTGATCATCGACGAGGCCGACCGCCTGCGCAGTCTCGTGGACCGCATGCTGGGACCGAACAAGGCGCTCAAGTTCGCGGACACCAACATCCATGAGGTGCTGGAGAGGGTGCGCACGTTACTCGAGGCCGAGAGTAAAGGCCGGGTGACTTTCCTGCGCGATTACGATCCAAGCCTGCCGGAGCTGTGGGCCGACAAGGAACAGCTGATCCAGGCCTTCCTCAACATCGCTCGCAACGCCATGGAAACTGCCTTCGAAAATCAGACCGGGGCAAGCAATGAGGAACCGCCCACTATCATGTTCCGGACCCGCGCCCTGCGCCAGTTCACCATCGGCCATAAACGCTATCGCCTGGCCTGCCGTGTGGACGTGATCGACAATGGCCCCGGAATCCCGTCGGACCTGTTGCAGAACATTTTCTATCCGATGATCAGTGGCCGTGCCAGCGGTACCGGCCTGGGCCTGTCGATTACCCAGAGTATCATCGGACAACATCACGGGCTCGTGGAATGTGAGAGCGAGCCCGGGAAAACGGACTTCATCATCTTCCTGCCTCTGGAGGAAAACCCATGAGCCAACCGGCGAACGTCTGGATCATAGACGATGACCGCAGTATTCGATGGGTGCTGGAACGCGCCCTGAACCAGGCCGGCATGCATCCCCGGGTCTTTGACAGCGGCGAAAGCATCATGACCCGCCTGGAACACGAACACCCCGACGCCATCATCAGTGACATCCGCATGCCGGGCGTGGATGGCATCACCCTGCTTTCGCAGATCGTGGAAGCGCACCGGGATGTACCGGTGATCATCATGACCGCGCACTCGGACCTGGAGAGCGCGGTCACCAGTTACCAGACCGGCGCTTTCGAATACCTGCCCAAGCCCTTCGATGTGGACGACGCCGTGGCCCTGGTCAAGCGTGCGGTGGCCCACAGCCACGAACAGCGGGCCCAGTCCGAACCGCAGACCGAGAGCGTTCAGCGCAACACCGAGATCATCGGCGAGGCTCCCGCCATGCAGGAGGTGTTCCGCGCCATTGGCCGGCTTTCCCATTCCAACATCACCGTACTGATCAACGGCGAGAGCGGTACCGGCAAGGAACTGGTCGCCCAGGCCCTGCACAATCACAGTCCCAGAGCCAAGCACCCGTTCATTGCCTTGAACATGGCAGCCATCCCCAAGGATCTGATTGAATCGGAGTTGTTCGGTCACGAGAAAGGTGCCTTCACCGGTGCTGGTGCGGCTCGCCAGGGGCGTTTTGAACAGGCCAACGGCGGTACCCTGTTCCTGGACGAGATCGGAGACATGCCGGCGGACACCCAGACCCGACTGCTGCGGGTTCTGGCGGACGGCGAGTTCTATCGTGTTGGTGGCACCACCCCGATCAGGGTGGACGTGCGCATCATCGCCGCCACGCACCAGGACCTGGAAAAACTGGTCCAGGCCGGCAGTTTCCGGGAAGACCTGTTCCACCGGTTGAACGTGATCCGGGTACACCTGCCCAAACTGGCCGAGCGACGGGAAGACATCCCCCGGCTGATGCAGCACTTCCTCAAGCGGGCCGCCAAGGAGCTGGCGGTCGAGCCCAAGATCCTGCGTCCGGACGCCGAGGAATACCTCACCACCCTGCCCTGGCCCGGCAACGTCCGCCAGCTGGAAAACACCTGCCGCTGGCTGACCGTCATGGCCAGCGGCCGGGAAATTCACATCGATGACCTGCCACCGGAACTGCTGCACCAGGCCGAAACCGAAACCACCACCACTGGCCAGACCTGGCAGGAAGGCCTGCGCAACTGGGCCGAACAGGAACTCAAACGCGGCAAGAAAGGCATCCTTGATACCGCCGTCCCCGAATTCGAGAAAATCATGATCGAGACCGCGCTGAAACACACCGGCGGTCGGCGCAGGGATGCATCGATCCTGCTGGGTTGGGGCAGAAATACGCTGACCCGCAAGATCAACGAACTGGGACTGGATCACCCGGAAACCGGGGAAGATTGACGAGAAGCAAACCGCCGGGGTTTGCCAATCTCAAGTTGGGGTCAGAAGAAAACCTTCTTCTGACCCCTTTTTTATGCAGGCTCCGGGGTCAACGACAAACTCCGGGGTGAGATGAAAGCCTTCATCTGACCCCGCCTTTACCAACGCTCCCGCCAATAAACAATCCGATCATTTCCCCGAAACACCCCGAACGTCGCCGTCGCCGAAGGCTCCTCCAGCGCACCATCCTGATTCCAGTCGCCCTCGAGCCAGATGGGCATGTCCCAGATCAGAGTATCCGTGCCACGGTCGCCATTGGGCTTCAGCACCAGCGGCCCGCCAACGCCGCCGGCCAGACTACCTGAGTCGGCAATCAAAGAATGATACACCTGAGGGTCGGTGATCTTGGCCGTATCCCAGGGCGTGCAGCTATCATCGATGTTCGTCACAAACCGTGAACCATTCCAATACTCTGCGGAAAATGGCATCAGCAACTCGTCCACATTTTCAGGGCCGTAGACGTTTTCCATTTGCAGGCGGCCGTAGCGCAGATCACCCATGCTATCCGGCCTGAAGTCCGACGGCGCGGGTACGGTCGCTGAAGCCGGCGAGGTCCAGGACACATTATCCGTATCAGATACCTTCGTCAGGCCAAAGGTCAGGCCCGGATCAAAGGGCGCGACTTGAGCTTCACTTGTTTTGGTAAACAGGAACTCATCTGCGGCGGAATATTCGTAAAACAGGGGGTCACCATCGCCCCTGGGCTCTAACACGCCGTCACTGAACGTTACCGCCAGCGGCATCAGCGTAGTATTGTCATTCAGGGTTGCGGAGTCATCGGTTGTCGGCCAGCCCCTTTCAAAGCCGCTGGCCTGCAGCTTCATGAACCCGCCAAGATAATAATTGTTCGTGATTTCGCCGCCCACCGCCTTCGGAATCACCTCAAACCGCGGCAGAACCTGCCACCGGAATACCTGACCGGTGTAGGTGAACGGGGTCGTGCCCGCGGTGCAGGCCGAACCCAGAGCACCCTTGTCCTCCAAAGACACATCCAGCCTGTCTGGTATAAAGCGGCCGACAGGCCCGGATGGCGCCACCATCCGCTCAGTGCGAGCAGGCGTTACGCCAAGATAGGCGCCATCTGTGATCCTTGCTGAGACACTAATAATACCCACCTCGGTAAACCGGAAGTCCGGCGCAGAACCCAAACCATTCGTGAAGCTTGCCATTGGGTTTTCTCCGCCTTGCAAGCCGGGGTTATCTGCCGCTGTGGGATCAGGTGCCAATAAATCGGCCTCGAGACTGACTGTTTCTCCCTCCTGACCAAAAGATTGCGCAGGCGTGTTATTCGACAGAGTGGCCCCTATATCGGCGCGGCCATCACCATTGGAATCATCTGTCGGATCATAGAGCACACCTTTCACTTCAAGTTCAAAGTTGGCACCCGCAGCGGTGAAAACATCACCATTGGCATCCGTTGCTCCCGGATTACCAGGTACATTCACAGCAAGCGCGAAGGGGCGGGCTGTCCAGGGTGCCCCTGTTGATGTGGAAGGGATAGGAATGGCTGTGCCATCCAGATTCTTGGCATAGGCGCTGGTAGAGTCCAGCAACCTGAGCGTGTATTCGCCCACGTCGGGAGCCTGCAAAACCAGGTCTGCACTGCCTTCCGAGAACTCTAGCTCTACGCCACCCGTCCCTGGTTCATTTCCGGCTTCAGTAAGCACAGTCTTCCCTATTATTTCTGGTCCCGCGCCTCCCGGATCGTTCTCGGAACGGTTCAGCCACACCTCAAGGGAATGGGTTCCTTCGTAATCTGCAGCGACTCCGCACTCACCATTTTCATCTCGTTTAATCAAGGCGACTTCATACTGATGGGGTCTCCCAGCAATCAAGTCGTCGCCCAGAGGGTCGTTCGGTGATATACGCAATATGTTTTCCAGAAATTCGACGGTACCACCTGATGCAGTTACGCCCTCGGTCCAGTCGGTACCTGCAATAGAGAGCTGATCTGCATGGGTATTTGAAAGATTGAATGTCGCGACACCTGCATCGCTCAGGTCGAATTGATAACTGGCTTGACCGTCGTCGGAAGTATCGGGCTGGGGTGAAAGGGAACCATTACCGTCGACCAGACTCCAGATACCATGATTGCTTGTGGTCGAGAGGTCGATCCGACCGGTGTAGTTCGTCAATGTGGCTCCGGAGGAATCCAGGGCCTCTACTCGGACATCAAGCGGTTCGCAGACACTGCCTGCTGCATCATAGGAAATTCGGAAATCCGCCAGCTGTGGTCCACTTCCTGCACAGGGGAAAACGGCATTGTATATCTTTTCAATTGCAACCGGAGGCAATGCCTCACTGTAGATGCGCATCTCATCTACAGATCCCGAAAACCGGCTCCAGCCAGCAAGGTCCAACAACGATCTCGATCGACGACCGAATAGCAAATCATTGTTTGAGATTGGTAAGGTTCCATCCAAAGAGGAATCATCAACAAGCTCCCCATTCACGTACAGAGCCTGATATCCCGAGCGATAAGTAACCGCTACATGCACCCACGATCCTTCAGCCAAAACGTTCTCTTGACTACTCAGCTCCCCAATGTTGCCCCAGAACCAATAGAAACGGCCGGAACTATCTACGTACCACTGATAATTATCGGGCTTGGACAGTATATATCCCTCACCACTCTCTTCCCTACGTACCCAGCCCGCAATGGTCAACTGGTTGTCCAGATCCAAAGCGTTCGCATCTTGAACAGAAATCAGGCCAACTGTCGACGGGAAAAACAGAAAATTTCGGTTATCTAACTTTGCATATGCACAGGTGCCGGGTGATCCAGCCTTGGCGGGACTTGCTGATGGAAAGCTTACATCACTATTAGGGCTACCATCCAAGCCATTTCCGGTTTGATCTTCGGCATTACCTTCAAACCGCCACCAGGCCACAGGCTCGGGCATGATCGTCACTACGCCGATCTGTGAACCGAGGACCACATTGCCGGTAACCGAAGTGAGCTCCACGAAAAAGCGCTCTGATTGTTGTGACTGTGGGCCCTGAGTCACAATCGCAATACTCCCTTGAGTACTCCCCGCAGGTATAGTGATCGAACTTGTTACTGCAACGTAATCGCTTCCAGCCCCGGCAGAATCGTCTCTGGTCCGGTAACTGACCGTGGTTCCCACATTGAGGGGTTCATCAAGGGAAACCGTGAGGGTTGCCACCTGACCGCGCTCAACGGTTACGCTGTTCACACTGACAACCGCATCGGGTGTAACGACCGCACCATCATTCGACGCGCCTTCGGTAGTGCCTCCCCCGGATTGTCCGGGTGACAGCCCCCAGCCGCCAGCACCATCCGGTGAACGCTGGGTGAGTTTGCCCTCGGACCCCCCATCATCAATGACGGTTTCGATCGAACAATCGTTTGTGAGGCTGGAAAACTCCGAGCCATCGTATTTTTTTGAGTCGTAAACACGGAGATAATCAACTGTATCGCCATACTGGTCCTGAAGGCGTATCTCAATGCCGTTGAAATTGACCTCAGGATCACTGTTGCTCGTGCTCAAAACAAGCCATGGATACCCGCTGGCGTTGGCGTTCGATAGAGACAAGCCACTTGCTGAGGGGCCATCCCCCACACAGTCAACTGTCTGATTCGATCCCTGGCCTGTCAAAGTGCAGTAATCCAGGGTCCACTGATTGTATTCCTCCGGGCGGATAACCGAGGACAGCATCTTTACCTCAAAAAAATCATCCGTATCGGCAACCTCATTGATCACGGCCAGCCCTGAGTATTGCTCGGAACATTCCGCCCAAACCAGCTGTGTCAGCAGAAGAAGCGTGATAGTAAAAACAATCCTCATCGTATCCTGACCTCTACGGTTCTGCTGGCCAGCTCATTACCGGCGCCGCATTCGCCCGAACTGATCAGTGTAAAGACCTGATTACCGCCACTACCTGGAATTGGCACCGGGTCTGTGACAGAGCACGAAAGCAACACTTTGCATTCCTTCAGAGCACCCATAGTGAAATCCAGCTCTGCGGGAACACCAGCGCAACTCCCGGTATTCAGAGTTTCCGACACCGCCAATTGCGCCCCACTCTCCGCCGCGAAAAACGCCCGCTGGGATTGAATCTGCAAGCTCACCGACTTGCCGGAGCTTTCCTGTAGTTGGGCCATGCCAACCACCAGCAGGGCCAGCACCGTAATCACAAACAGCGCGATGGGCAACCCAATGCCTTGCTGGTAGCGGATTGCCATATGTCGGGGAAAACGGGAGTCAGGGAACATTGCGGATCTGCACCTCCTGGCTCACGGTTGTGGTTTCGCCACTACGGGGATCTTCGAGTGTGGAGGTGAAACTTATCAGCGCCCCTCTCTGAAAAGTCGGCGGGCTGACAGAAAAATTTACGGGATCGGTCAGGTTTGCAGCCAATACCTCACGGGTTCCACCAGTCGGGGGTGTCGGCTGAGCAGGGTTAATACCATAATCGCTGTAACGGTATAGAAACCGACCGCTCCGACACAGGCTGATGGGAGAGCCGATAACAAACAGCCTCCGCTCGGGAGAATTCTGATTAAACTTGTGGCCAGCGGACAAATTGATAACAGCCGGGGAGACATTGTTATCGATGCTGCTGATTAGAGGGCTGACCGGCCCCGGATCGCTGGTGTCGTACAAGGCATCAACCGTTGTTGAGCCATAGCCATAGATGAGTGCTCGAGCGGCTCCGAGTGACGGAGTTCCGCTGAACGGGACGACTTCAATTTCACTGAAGTCCGGCCCCGAGGTCCGTTTAATGTAGGTTGTTGCTGTTAAGACTGGCAGCCATTCGATACAGCTCCCGGAAGTCCGCACTGAAATGGGATACGCGTGCCGCAACTCCCGGGATACCTGCTCACTGACCACCACACCCTGCAACGCCCGCTGCTGCCGGGAACCCACATCCAGGGCACCCTGGGTCGACAGAGTGACGAACTGGACCGAGATGGTAGCTATGATCGCCAGCAAAACGATCACCATCACCAGTTCAACGAGAGTAAAACCGGCCGACCGTCGCATCAGAAATTGGCCCGGTAGGCGGTGAACAGCCAGTTCTGGCCGGAGGGATCGGTGATGGTGATATCAATGCGCTTGGCATCCTCGTTGGCGACACCTACTTCAAAACCCGCACAGGCAACGGCCACGCTGACCGAGAAGCCGCCATAGCCGGAGAGATCGCTCCCTTGGCCATCCCGGGGCGGAGAATCCGCCAGGCCATCGTAGTCGTCGGCGTCATCAAAGGTGGGTCGAGTCTCGCCATCGGGACCAGCAGTGGCACAATCCACATCTCCCGACGCCACTTTGCCGCCACCCACCGGCGTGGATTCGTCGTAGTAGCGAGTCAGGATCTCATCCATATACAGCTGGGAGAGGGTTATGGCGCGGGTCTGGTTCAGCGGGTCCGCACTCCGGCCACTGATCAGGGCAAAAGCACCAACTACCCCGGCGATGGCAATGCCAAGCACCACGATGGTGATGATCAGCTCAACCAGGGTAACACCGGACTGCCGTTTCACTGGCAGGCTCCCTGATAGACAGCGCCCAGAGAGCTCAGGCACAGGTTGTACTGGCTGGCTCCGGTGATAATGAAATCGATGTTTTCTCGTGGTACCGGAGCAGCTACCCGACCAAGTCCGTCGAACGACACGGTAAGTCCTGTTGCCGGAACCGGAGCGAAAGAGCCACCACTGCTGGTGCGGTAACTTAGTGAAGTCCCTTCGCGGTCCAGGGCGAAACTCTCGCCTGCAGCCTCGAACTGGAGCTCATCAGCTAACTGTCGAATAACAACGCTATTGGAAGGATTCCCCGCCAGCGCTGCCTGTTGGGCAAGCAGCGTGGCGGAGGAGATTTGCTGGGTAAGCAGCAGGGGGGAGAAGGCGGAGCGGTTGGTGAATAGTCCGATTGCGAGAGTGGAAAACACGCCTATCAAGATTATCACCAAGACCAGCTCTACCAGAGTGAAGCCTTTGGAACATGATACAAAACTCTTCCTCATGCCACCGTCTACGGCCTCCACGCCACTCCCCTGCCATTGCCCGAAGCATGGTCAACCTGCGCCTCGGCATTAAGGACCGACCAGCCAAGCGTAGGATGGCTAGTAATCCCCACGCGAAACGTAAGTTTGTAAAAGGTCAGTCAGGGACAGCTTACAGCACTTACAGACGGCGAGTTCACTCCATCATTCTGATAGGTAAACGAGCAACCGTCATTTGCCACCGTCAGCGTGCCTGTGCCGTCAAAAGTCAATGTGAAGTCATCTGTAATCTGGGCGGCTTCGGCGATGCCCATGGTGCCTGAAGTCCCACCCGTCGCGGCTTCTGTATCTGCTGTAGGGTAACCGTTAACCATGGTAATTGGTTCACCTTCAAGAGTGATGGTGGTGAGAGAGTTGCCATCCGCCAACCATGCAGAGTGGGCGATCGCTGAGGCGGACTTGACCGCTCCTCGTGCTCCCTGAATAGAGGCCTCTTCGGCATCTCCACCCAAATCCGCAAACCGCGGCAGCGCAAACGCCGCCAGAATGCCCAGAATCACAATCACCATCACCAGCTCGATGAGGGTAAAACCTTTCTCTTTTCTGTTTGGAATCATGTCTTTCATGTCTCTACTCCGCTTTGAAATTGCTTCTATGGTTACTGAATAAATCAATTCACGTTGGTGCTTACTTCGCCGGTACTGGCGTTATAAACAATCTCTTTCGCAGTCGCTGTGCCATCCTGCCCGTCAAGCGTATAGGTGAAGGTACACTCCGGAGCTGTTGCGCTGACCAGGTAATCCGCATTACCGGAAGTAGCAACGCTTGGCGCATTGGACTGCAGCAATGCTTCCCACAAACCAACACATCTGTCAGCGGTAATGTTGGCCGGATCGTTTGCTCCATCGACGGAAACCGGCCAGCCATCGGCGCTCACATCCACATCGTCATTGCCGAAACCTTCTATATCGTCTGCAATATCTGTGAGGCCATTCGTCACCCATTGGGCCTTGGCCAAGGCAACACCAGCGGAAAGGGCGCCGGCCGTAGCCTTCACATTGGACCGATGCGCCTCCTCCGAAAGCTGTGCAAAACGCGGCAATGCGAAAGCCGCAAGAATCGCCAGGATGGCAATGACCACCACCAGCTCGATCAGGGTAAAACCCCGGTTTCGTTGCTGAACGCTCATAACAGCTCCTTTAGTTGATTTATCATTCAATTTTCTCATATCTGCCATTAACCCCATAGCTAATAAGGCTTTTTCTGGCCAAAATTCACACGATTTAACATCAGGCCCACGGGCCTGCGTTGCCGCACGCTGGCCGGCCCGGCAAATTCCGTTTCCACCCGCCAAAAAAGCCACTCTGCCTGTTCCGGGCCACCATTCAATCCCGGAAACTCCGCCCACCGGGGCCGGTACACCAATACCCGCTCGCCCCCCATAAAACACCAGCTGCCTTTCCGGTGTTCCGCCCCGTTGCAATCACCGACCCGGTTCAAGGGAGCCGACTGCAGCAAGTCCACTGGATTGGTGCCTTGCCAATCCTCTAATCGTCCGCCGGTCAGCATGATCTCGGCGCCTTTCACCACCAGCGCACTGCGAAGCTGGTTCAGCATCAGCTGCACACTCTGTCTTTCCGCCTGGGCGGCGGTGCGTTCGAGGGACATAAGCAGTACGCTGACCACCACCCCCAGCAGGCAAAATGCCACCAACCACTGAAACCGGCGGTGGTTGTCCGCCCCGACATAGCCCACGGCGTTGACCGCAGCCAAGTCAGCCCCGCCCCATGGCTGCCGAGCCGAGATCCCAGATGGGCAGGAATACCCCCAGCGCCAGGATCAGGACCAGTATCCCCATGGCAACAATCAGGATCGGCTCGATGGATTCCGCCAGCCGCTTCAGGCCGTAATCGATGTCTTCGTCGTAGAAATCCGCCACGTTGGTGAGCATTTCGTCCACCGCACCGGTTTCCTCCCCCACTGCAATCATCTGCAGGATCAGGGGAGTGAACATATCGCTTTGCCGCGCCGTTCGCAGCAGGCTTTCGCCTCGCTCCACGCCCGCCCGCATGTCCCGTATGTGCAGTGCGATCCAGGCGTTGTCCGTGGCATCGGACACCACCGTCAAGGCGTGGTTGACCGGCATGCCGGCGGCCAGCATGGAGGCGAAGTTACGGGCAAACCGGCTCAGGGTGATGAGTTCCAGCAAGTTGCCAAGCACCGGGACCCTCAACTTGTAGCGATCCCAGGTCAGCCTGCCCTGCTCGGTCTGTTTCCATTGACGCAACAGCAGCGCACCGGCGGCGACCGCAAACAGCAGCACGTACCAGTAGCCCAGCAGAAAATTGGACGTGCCCACCAGTACCTGAGTCAGGAACGGCAGGTCCGCCCCGAGCTTGTTGAACACCGTGGCGAATTTGGGAATCACCAGGAAGTTCACCACCATCAGCGCCGCCAGCAGCGCCACTACCACAAACGTCGGGTAGCGCAGGGCCTGTTTGAGCCGGCGTTTGGTGTCCCGCTCCAGCTCCAGAATGTCGGCAAGCCGTTTGAAGGCGTCGTCCAGACGGCCGGTGTTCTCCCCCACGTGGATCATGGCCACAAACATGTCGGAGAAAACCTGTGGATGGGCCTGCATGGCGGCCGCCATG
>Ga0114984_1000611_pt1 | contig 13573 bp, 13 predicted proteins | sample Shrwel1BS1Day1_FD_96987 | JGI IMG/M metagenome (GOLD analysis project Ga0114984, IMG submission 96987) | Subsurface microbial communities from deep shales in Ohio, USA - Utica-3 well 1 S-1-Day1 | ecosystem: Environmental > Aquatic > Deep subsurface > Shale gas/oil reservoir > Produced water/Flow... | reverse complement strand
GCCGCAGGTCGAGGTGGTTGGAGACGATGGCGGTGATCTTCATCTGCAGCTCGCCCTTCTGGTGGCGATAGAGCAGGTCGGCCAGGCAGTGGTCGTACTTGCTGACCATCAGCAGCACGCGCAGCGGCTCGCGGGTGTCGTGTAGCTCCCAGGCCATCTCGAAGCGCTCGGCGACCTCGGCGAAGCCGTCTTCGATCTGCTGGATTTCACCGACGAAACCTTCGTTGAAACGGAACACCGCGCGCATGAAGAAGGAACCACTGACCTCATCGTCGAACTGCGCCATTTCGCTGATGTAGCAACCATGCTCGGCGAGGAAGGACGTCACGGCGGCGACGATGCCGGAGGTGGCCGGGCAACTGATCTTGATCACGTATGGGTGCTTGGCGTGCTGCATGGCGAATCCTCTGCTGGGGGCGGCGGCAGGAAATCTTCATGAGTGAAAGGAGTGTTCGCCTATGAATAAAAATTACTGTGGCGAATCTATTTTTCTTGATGGTGATTTTTATAAGTGAATGAAGTAGGCATGTCTATGCCTGGTGGGAACTTTTTTATCTTGCTGAGAAACATGAAGGCGGGCCACATCCGCGCAGACTGCACGATGTGTAGAGGTATGCCCGTAGCCCGGATGCAATCCGGGAGGGCTGGGCACTGGCAGGATCAGCGCCGCGAAGGTTCGAGGATACGAGCGTGCGGGACGGTTCAGGCTGTTTCCGCTTGCGTGGCGTCGTAGCGGGCGCGGGCGTTGCCAATGGCGCCGTGGCTGTTCTCGGCCCAGGCAATCAGCCCGGCCAGCGGCACCAGCAGCGACTCGCCCAATGCGCTCAGGCGGTAATCCACACTGGGCGGTTTGGTGGCGTAGACCGTCCGTTCGATCAGACCGTCGCGCTCCAGTTCGCGCAGGGTCTGGGTCAGCATCCGTTTGGAAATATCCGGCACGGCGCGTTGCACCTCGCTGAAACGTAACGCTTGCCGGGTGAGGGCGAGCAGGATCAGCGTCGTCCATTTGCTGCCTATATGGTCGAGTACATCGCGCACCGGGCAGAGTTCGGTGTCGAGTGGCATCGCACTCCAGGCCTGGAAGCTGGCGGCCAGGCAGGCACGCGCGCTGGTGGGGTTATCACGAGGTAACCTGGTCACAAAAAACTGCCTCCTTTCGCATGCTTCTCGCTTGGTCTCAGAATAAGACCAGGTTGCAATTCTAGTCCACGAGGTAAGCGCGATGACGAACTCCGAAACCATCCTGATCACCGGTGCCAGCGGCCAACTGGGGCGTCTGGTCATCGCGGCCGTCAAACGCCGCGCGGCAGCGGCGAATATCGTTGCCATGGTGCGCGACGCTGCCAAGGCCAGTGATCTCGCAGAGCAGGGCGTCGAGCTACGGGTTGCCGATTACAATGATCTGTTGGCCTTGAGCAGCGCTATGATGGGTGTCGACAAGCTGCTGCTGATTTCCTCCAGCGAGGTGGGGCAGCGCAGCGTCCAGCATCGCAACGTGGTCAAGGCCGCCATGGTTGCGGGGATCAAGCTCATCGCCTATACCAGTCTGCTGCATGCCGACAGCAGCCCGATGGCACTGGCCGTGGAGCACCGCGAAACCGAACAGGCTATCCGTGGCAGCGGCCTGCCGTTCACCCTGCTGCGCAATGGCTGGTACAGCGAGAACTACACCCAGGGCGTGGCGGCGGCGCTGGAGCATGGTGTGGTACTTGGGGCGGCGGGCGATGGCCTGCTGTCACTGGCTGCGCGCCAGGATTACGCCGAAGCGGCTGCCGCGGTGCTGCTCGTTGATGCGGCGCGGCATGCCGGCAAGGTCTACGAACTGGCTGGCGACCATGCCTGTACCCTGGCGGACCTTGCGGCCGAGATCACTCGCCAGTCGGGCAAGCCGGTGCGCTATCAGGATTTGCCCGAGGCCGAGTACAAGGCCGAATTGATCGGTTTCGGCCTGCCCGAAGGCTTCGCCGAGCTGCTCGCCGAAAGTGATGCGAAGGCCGCCAGGGGCGCGCTTTACGAGCCGGGCCAGACCCTGAGCCAACTGATCGGTCGGCCGACCACGCCTCTGCGCGATAGCGTGGCGGCGGCCTTGGCGCTTCAGAGCCGTGCGTAGGCGAAGGGGCGCGGGTCGACCAGCGGTGTGCTGCCGTCGATCAGGTCGGCCAGCAGATGCCCAGCGCCTGGCGCGATGCCGAAGCCGTGGCCGGAATAGCCGGTGGAGAGAAACAGACCTGGCAGCTTCTGCACCGGGCCGATCACCGGAATGGCGTCGGGGGTGACGTCCATCACCCCGGCCCAGCTCTGCTCCACACGCATCTGCCGGAAGAAGGGAAAGGCCGCCGTCAGGGCGTCGCGCGCTTCGGCCAGGATGGCCGCCGAGGGCCGCGGATCGAGCACCCGGCAGCGCTCGAAGGGGCTTTCGGCGTCCATGGCCCAGCGCCTGGGTTGGCGCAGCTCCTCGATGAAACGACCATCCAGGCGCAGGCGCACTTCGCGAAACTGTTTGCTCAGCGCTGGTAGAAAATCGCCCAGATAACGGAAGCTGTCCGGCGTGATCGGCGCCAGGTTGCCGTTGCGCTGGGCAATCGTATAGCCGCCGTCGGCGCGCTTGCGAAAGGCATAGCGACTGGCGCCCACGGCCAGTTCCGGGCCGCCGGCCAGCGGCCCGGTGCGCAGCACCGAGGCCACCACCTTCAGTTGCGGCAGGCGCAGGCCGAGGTTGGCGCAGAACAGCGTCGACCAGGCGCCGCCAGCCAGCACCACGCTGTTGCAGCGCAGCCGCCCGTGCTCGCTGTGCAGGCCCGTGACCCTGCCCGCCGCGATATCCAGCCCGCGTACCGCGCAGCCGGTAACGAGACGCGCGCCCAGGCGTTGCGCGGCGCGGGCGATCACTGCGCTGGCGCGGTGCGGTTCGGCGCGGCCATCGCTGGGGGTGTGCAGGGCGCCGCTCCAGCCGGCGGCGGCGCCTTCGGGCATCACCCGCAGCAGCTCGCTACCCTCCAGCAGGCGTGCCTGTACGCCATGGGCGCTGGCGGCCTGTAGCCAGTGCGCCTGCTGCTGCAATTGCTGCGGGTTTTCGCAGGCATAGAGCACACCGCTGCGACGAAAGCCGAGGTCTTCGCCAAGTTGCGTCTGCCAGCTATCCCACAGGCGCAGGCTGGCCAGGGCCAGGGGAATCTCCGCCAGGTCGCGGCCCATGCTGCGGCACCAGCCCCAGTTGCGTGAGGATTGCTCGGCGCCGATCAGCCCCTTCTCCAGTAGCGTTACGGCGATGCCGCGACGGGCCAGCCAGTAGGCGGTGCTGACGCCGATGATGCCGCCGCCGATGATGGCCACCTCGGTGCTCTCCGGCAGCCTGTCGCTGGCCACCTGTTCGATCTGCGGATACATGCGCGTTCTCCGGCATGGGGTGCGCCGTGCGCGCCCAAGGAAGGTTCAGCGAGCATGCCCAGGCCGGTGGGGCGTGCAATTTGCATCGAGCTCGCCAGCCCTTCTTTATCAGCATGTGAGAAATGCCATGAGCGGCACCCAGAGCCTGGAGCGGGCCTTTCTGCTGCTACGTGTGATCGCCGCTGCCGGCCAGCAGGGCGCCAGCCTGGAAGAGCTGCGGGCGGTGCTCCGTTGCTCGCAGGCCACCGTCTACCGTCTGCTGCAGTACCTGCGCCGCCAGGGTTTCGTGCGCGGTGCGCAGCAGCGCGGGTGCTACGTGCTGGGTTACGAGCTGTTCGCCCTCGGTGCCCAGGCGGGTAACGCCAGCGCCCTGCGCGAACGGGCGCGGCCAGTGCTGCTGCGCCTGGCGCAGCGTTTCGGCGATACCTTCTTTTTACTGGTGGTGGATGGTCACCAGGTGCTGTGCCTGGACATGCTGGCCGGTGAGCTGCCGGTGCAGAGCTACAGTGGCGCGGTGGGCGGGCGCATTCCCATGGGCGTCGGCCAGGCCTCGCAGGTACTGCTGGCCTGGCTCGGGCGCACTGCGCGCAACGAGATCCTCGCCCACAACGCCGCCACGCTGCGCCTGGACTATGGTCTGGATGTGCAGCACATTATCGCCAGCCTGCCCAGCGTCAGGCGCCTGGGCTACGCCAGTGGTCTGGTGGACAAGCGCCTGCCGGGCTACACCGGCCTGGCGGTGCCGATTCTCGCCAGCGATGGCCAGCCGCTGGGTGCCCTCAGCTGTGCGCTGGCGCGGCCGCGCATGACCGACACCCGGCGCCAGGCGCTGGCGCAGGCCATGCAGGACGAGGCGCGGCGGCTGGTGATCGCCTTGGGCGAGCAGGGCGCCTGAGACGCAGCGGCCATGCAGAGCGTTGCCTTGGTGCATCCAGCGAAGCCCGCTTGCGGCGCACATGCGTGGCCGCCCTGCAGGCCTCACCGGGCACCTGTGTCCGGCGCCTGCGGCATGCGCTGGAAGCGCTTGCGAAAGGCTGCCGGCGAGATGCCGACCCGCTGGCAGAACAGGCGGCGGAACGAATTGCTGTCCTCGTAGCCGACCCGGCTGGTGATCACCTCGAAGGTCAGGCGGGTGGTTTCCAGCAGTTCTTTGGCCTTCTCCAGGCGCAGGGCCTGCAGATAGGCCAGCGGCGTGTGGCCGGTGGCCTCCTTGAAGCGGCGTTTGAAGTTGCGCTCGCCGAAGCCGAAGCGCGCGGCCAGCTCGTCGATGCCGCAGGGTTCGGCGAAGCGGGCCTCCATCCAGCCCTGCACTCGCTCGATCGCCTCGTCGCCGTGGCCGCGCGGCAGCGACCAGCTGATGTAGACGGATTGCTCTTTGCGCACGTTGTCCACCAGCAGGTAGCGGCTGCACTGTTGCGCCAGTTCGCGCGAGGCGAAGCGGCGGATCAGGTGCAGCAGCAGATCCATCGCCGCCGTCGCGCCGCCGCTGGAGATCACCCGACCGTCCTCGCAGAGGATGCGTCGCTCGTCCACCCGAGCCTCGGGGTAGCGACGCCGCAGCAGATCGGCGAAGGCCCAGTGGGTGGTGACTTCGATGCCGTCGAGCAGGCCCGCCTCGGCCAGCATGAAAGTGGCCGTGCACATCGAGGCGATGACCGCGCCCTGCGCATGTTGGCGGCGCAGCCAGTCGCGATAGTGCCCGAACGCCGGCAGCGCCTCGCGCAGGCTGAAGAGAAAACCGGGGATCAGCACCAGGTCGGTGTGCTGCACCGCATCCAGCGCCACGTCCACCGCCATGGCGCGGCCCAGCGCGTTGGCCACCGGTCGGCCGTCCAGCGAGGCCAGCGTCAGGGTGAAGGGTGGGGTGGCTGGCGTGGCGAAGCGATTGGCCGCATCGAGCACTTCGAGGGCCAGGGCGGAACTGGTCAGCGAGCTGTATTCGGCCAATAAGAGGGTGATGTGCATGGAGACTCTATTGCCTGATCGGCATGGTATTGGTCATTTCTGCACCTACTTTACTGCAGAGCTCCTGCTTAGAGTGCGGCACTCCTCATTCAAACAGGTGTTTGTCGCATGAACCTATGGTTTCGCCTTCTGCTGATGTTGCTGCGCCGACCCTGGCGCAAGCCGGTGCCAGCGCTTGCCACCACCGTCGTGCGCATGCGCGTGTGGCCGCTGGATCTGGACTTCAACCGGCATGTCACCAATGGCCGCTACTTCACCATGGCCGACGTCGGGCGCATGGACTACGTGCTGCGTAGCGGCGCCTTTCGCGTGGCCCTGCGCCACCGTGCGCTGCCCATCGTCGGGGATGTGTGGGGCAAGTTCCGCCGTGAGCTGAAGCTGTTCGAGCGCTTCGAGATTCACACGCGCATGCTGGGTTGGGACGACAAGTGGAGCTTCGTCGAGCACCGCTTCGTCAAGGACCGGCGAGTCATCGCCGTGGTGGTCATGCGCGGGCTGTTCCGCGGGCCGAAGGGCAATGTGGCGCCCGGCGAATTCGCCCGTGCGCTGGGCCTGGACGAGCAGTCACCGGCATTGCCCGACTGGCTGCAGCAGTGGTCGTCCAGTTGCGAGGGCCTGAGCCTGCAGCTGCGTGATATGGAGCTACCCTAAGCGCTTTGCGATCAATCCGCCCCGTAGTTCATGATCGACAGCAACCGGATCGGCACCTTCACCAGCTTTTCCGGGCCGTGCGGCACCTCGCCGTCGAAGGTCAGGCTGTCGCCGGCCTGCATCGGATAGAGCTGGTTGCCGTGACGGTAGACCAGCTCGCCTTCGAGCAGGTGGAGGAACTCGGTGCCGGGGTGGGCGAAGGTGGGAAACTCCTCGCTGGCGTCGTCCATGCTCACCATGTAGGCCTCGAAGCTCTTCTTCGGCCCACGGGTGTGGTTGAGCAAATGATAGGTGTGGCCCTTGTCGGTGCCGCGGCGCACCACTTCCAGGCCTTCACCGGCCTTCACCAGCAGGGCACTGCCGCCTTGCTGGTCATACTGGCTGAACAGCTTGGACATGGGCATGCCCAGCACGTCGCAGAGGCGGCTGAGGGTGTCGAGGCTGGTGGACACCTGGGCGTTCTCGATCTTGCTCAGCATGCCCTGGCTGATGCCGGCGATGCGCGCGACGTCGGCGATCTTCAGTTCCTGGGCCTGGCGCTGGCGGCGAATCTGCATGCCCAGGTACTGCTCGAGCTTGAGGCGCGGAGGGTTTTCCGGGGTGGTGGTCATACAAGCTTATTTCTTCTGTGAATAAAAAATTCGCACTAGGAATGTGCGGGCTGCCTTGCTTCGGTGCGTTTTTCGTTCGTGACTTTCCTCCTATGAAAGCATTTTTCCTCCATCCATAGAAGAAAGACGCGGGCTGCAACGGCAGATCGCGAGGGCACATTCAGTTGGCAAGCTGCTTGCATTTCTTTTGGGGAAATTAAAATTCCCCTGCGGAATAACGGCGACGCCACTGGAGGCCCTACCCATGTTGCCCAGCGAAACCCAGAAAATCATCGACCAGCACGGTATCCGGTACGTGCTGGCCCAGTTCGTCGATATCCACGGTGCGGCCAAGACCAAGTCGGTGCCGGTGTCCGGGCTCAAGGCGGTGGCCGAGGAGGGGGCCGGCTTCGCCGGGTTCGCCATCTGGGGCATGGGCATGGAACCGCACGGCCCCGACTTCATGGCGCGTGGCGATCTGTCGACGCTGATGCCGGTGCCCTGGCAGCCCGGCTATGGCCGCGTGGTGTGCATCGGCCACGTCAATGGCCAGCCCTGGCCCTATGACACCCGCTTCGTGCTGCAGCAGCAGGTGCAACGCCTGACCGATCGTGGCTGGACGCTCAACACCGGGCTGGAGCCGGAGTTCAGCCTGTTCCGCCGCGATGCCGACGGCAAGCTGTGCCCGGTCGATGCCAGCGACAAGCTGGAGAAGCCCTGCTACGACTACAAGGGCCTGTCGCGTTCGCGCGCCTTTCTCGAGAAACTCACCGAGTCGCTGCAGCCGGTCGGTTTCGACATCTACCAGATCGACCACGAGGACGCCTGCGGCCAGTTCGAGATCAACTACACCTACAGCGATGCCATGGAGTCGGCGGATCGCTTCACCTTCTTCCGCATGGCAGCCGGCGAGATCGCCAACGACCTGGGCATGATCTGCTCGTTCATGCCCAAGCCGGACCCGCGCCGCGCCGGCAACGGCATGCACTTCCACCTGTCGATCGCCAGCGCCAGCAACAAGAACCTCTTTCATGACGCCAGCGACCCCAGCGGCATGGGGCTGTCCAAACTGGCCTATCACTTCCTCGCCGGCCTGCTGGCCCATGGCCCGGCGCTGTGCGCCTTCGCCGCGCCGACGGTGAACTCCTACAAGCGCCTGGTCGTCGGCCGCTCACTGTCCGGCGCAACCTGGGCTCCGGCTTTCATCGCCTACGGCGACAACAACCGTTCGGCGATGCTGCGCATTCCCTACGGGCGTATCGAGTTCCGCCTGCCGGACGCCGGTTGCAACCCCTACCTGGTCACCGCCGCGATCATCGCCGCCGGCCTCGACGGCATCGACCGTCAGCTCGATCCGGGCAAGGCCTGCAACGAGAACCTCTACAAGCTCAGCCTGGAAGAGATCGCCGCGCGCGGCATCGACACCCTGCCGCAGTCGCTCAAGGAAGCCTGCGACGCGCTGCAAGCCGACCCGCTGTTCCGCGAGGTGCTGGGCGCCGAGATCGTCGACGAATTCCTCAAGCTCAAGCGCATGGAGTGGGTCGAGTACAGCCGCCACGTCTCCGACTGGGAGATCGAGCGTTACACCGAATTTTTCTAAAAGCGGCTGCAGGCTCCAGGCGGCAAGCCACAGGCGTTTTTTTGCCTGCGGCCTGATGCCTGCAGCCTGACGCTCCGAACACAGTGAGGACATTTTTATGTGTGGAATCGTAGGTCTGTACCTGAAGAACCCGGCGCTGGAGAACCAGCTCGGCGCGCTCTTCGAACCCATGCTGCTGGCCATGACCGACCGTGGCCCGGACAGCGCCGGATTTGCCATCTACGGTGACGAGGTGAAGGACGGCTGGATCAAGCTGACCCTGCAAAGCACCACGGCCGGTTATGACTTCAAGGCCCTGATGGGCGAGCTGGAAGGTCGCCTGGGCTGCTCGCTGGACTGGTTCCAGAACGCCAGCGCCGCCGTGCTCAAGACCAATGCCGACGAGGCGGCCGTGCGCGCGGTGCTCGCCGAACTGGCACCGACCGTGCGCGTGATGAGCGTCGGCCAGAGCATCGAGATCCTCAAGGGCATGGGCCTGCCGAAGGAAATCGCCGAGCGCTTCTCGCTGGCCAGGATGAAGGGCAGCCACATCATCGGCCACACCCGCATGGCCACCGAGAGCGCGGTGACCATGGAAGGCAGCCACCCGTTCTCCACCGGCCAGGATCTGTGCCTGGTGCATAACGGCTCGCTGTCCAACCACTTCCGCCTGCGCCAGGAACTGCGCCGCCACGGCATCGAGTTCGAAACCGAGAACGACACCGAGGTCGCCGCCGGATACCTGACCTGGCGCCTGCGCCAGGGCGATTCGCTCAAGGAAGCGCTCGACCATTCGCTGGAAGATCTCGATGGCTTCTTCACCTTCGCCATCGGCACCCGCGACGGCTTCGCGGTGATCCGCGACCCCATCGCCTGCAAGCCGGCGATCCTCGCCGAGACCGACGACTACGTGGCCATGGCCTCGGAATACCAGGCCCTGTCGACCCTGCCGGGCATCGACAAGGCCAGGGTCTGGGAGCCGGAACCGGCCACCATGTACATCTGGGAACGCAGCGCTTGAGTCGCTCCAGGCCTGCTGCACACACCGATTGCTGCGTCAGATCCTCGCGATCCGCTCGCCGTACTGCTCGTACTGTCTCGCGGCTCGCTGCGGTTCTTTCTTGCCCTCGGCGCGCTCGCGACGGCCTGAATTCGATTCTCTACTCTTTGGAGACACGAACATGAAAACCATCGACCTTTCCAGCGCCACCGTGCGCGAGCTGAACCAGGCGCTGCACGAGCAGGCCAGGGCCCTCACCGAGCGCGAGTGGGTGGTGAGCAACCCGGGCGGCAAGCACAACCTCGCCGTGGGGCTGAACGAAGCGCTGAGCGTGGAGATCGACGGCCACGCCGGCTACTACTGCGCCGGCATGAACCAGAAGGCCTGCGTCACCGTACACGGCAACGTCGGTGTCGGCGTCGCCGAGAACATGATGAGCGGCACGGTGCGCATCAAGGGCAGCGCCTCGCAGTCGGCCGGCGCCACCGCCCATGGCGGACTGCTGGTGATCGAGGGCGACGCCGGGGCGCGCTGCGGCATCTCGATGAAGGGCGTCGACATCGTGGTCGGCGGCAACATCGGTCATATGAGCTGCTTTATGGGCCAGGCGGGCAGGCTCGTCGTCTGCGGTGATGCCGGTGACGCGCTGGGCGATTCGCTCTACGAGACGCGCATCTACGTCAAGGGCAGGGTCAAGTCGCTGGGTTCGGACTGCATCGAAAAGGACATGCGCCCCGAGCACCTGGAAGAACTGGCCGAACTGCTCAACCGCGCCGGCTTCGACGAAGACCCGGCCAGCTTCAAGCGCTACGGCTCGGCTCGCCAGCTGTACAACTTCAAGGTCGACAACGCTTCGGCGTACTGATCCGCACCGCCCGGTGCGCGCGGCGCACCCTACCGATTACCGAGGCCCGTAGGGTGCGCCATGCGCACCACTGCCCCGAAGAGGAATGTGCAATGAGCGAGAAAATCACCCCGGTGCTGCGCGAGTCCGCCACCTTCGACCGCCTGTCCATCCAGGAAATCCAGCGTGCCGCCGAGACCGGCATCTATGACATTCGCGGCGGCGGCACCAAGCGCAAGCTGCCGCACTTCGACGACCTGCTGTTGCTCGGCGCCTCCATGTCGCGCTACCCGCTGGAAGGCTACCGCGAGAAATGCGGCACCGACGTGGTACTGGGCAACCGCTTCGCCAAGAAGCCGATCCACCTGAAGATCCCGGTGACCATCGCCGGCATGAGCTTCGGCGCCTTGTCGGCCCAGGCCAAGGAAGCCCTCGGCCGTGGCGCCAGCATCGCCGGCACCAGCACCACCACCGGCGACGGCGGCATGACCCCGGAAGAGCGCGGTCAGTCGCAGCACCTGGTCTACCAGTATCTGCCGTCGCGCTACGGCATGAACCCGGATGACCTGCGCAAGGCCGACGCCATCGAGATCGTCCTCGGCCAGGGCGCCAAGCCGGGCGGCGGCGGCATGCTGCTGGGCATGAAGGTCACCGAGCGCGTCGCCGGCATGCGTACCCTGCCGATCGGTGTCGATCAGCGCAGCGCCTGCCGTCATCCGGACTGGACCGGCCCGGACGACCTGGCGATCAAGATTGCCGAGCTGCGCGAGATCACCGACTGGGAAAAACCCATCTACGTGAAGATCGGCGCCAGCCGTCCCTACTACGACGTCAAGCTGGCGGTGAAGGCTGGTGCCGACGTGATCGTCCTCGACGGCATGCAGGGCGGCACCGCGGCGACCCAGGAAGTGTTCATCGAACACGTCGGCATCCCCATTCTCTCGGCCATCCCGCAGGCCGTGCAGGCCCTGCAGGAGATGGACATGCACCGCAAGGTGCAGCTGATCGTCTCCGGCGGCATCCGCACCGGCGCCGATGTGGCCAAGGCCATGGCCCTGGGCGCCGACGCGGTGGCCATCGGCACCGCCGCCTTGATCGCTCTCGGTGATAACCACCCGCGTCTGGACGAGGAGCTGAAGGCCATCGGCTCGGCCGCCGGCTATTACGACGACTGGCAGAATGGCCGCGACCCGGCCGGCATCACTACCCAGGATCCGGAGCTGGCCAGGCGCCTCGACCCGGTCGCCGCCGGCCGCCGCCTGGCCAACTACCTGCGCGTGCTGGTGCTGGAAGCGCAGACCATGGCCCGCGCCTGCGGCAAGTCGCACCTGCACAACCTCGACCCCGAGGACCTGGTGGCGCTGACCGTGGAAGCCGCTGCCATGGCCCGCGTGCCGCTGGCCGGCACCAACTGGGTGCCGGGGCAGGTGCGCTACTGAAGCGGTAGGCGCTCATTCATGGATGAGTGCCTACAGGGTGCTTCCCCATCCCAAATGTCTACACGCGGCCGGTCGACGCGGATTCATCCGCGATCGGGACTGGCCGCTGCGGCCACGGATACCAACCCAAGCGCCGTTCGCCAGCGCTTGGGTTGGTGCCGGCCGAAGTCACAGGTCTTCGTCGAGAGTGTTGAGGCGCGTTCGGTTGACCTGACTGCGCGCGCACTTCATCCGTGGTCTCTCTTCGTCACCCTGGTTTCACCGCTCAAGAACGCTCTTCAAAAAATGCCCAGGTGCGCCATCGCAGCGCGCTTTGCCCTGCCGCTGTGCAGGTTTTGAGCAGTTTTGGCTGCCTGCCTGTAGTTCCCCCATTGGCAGCGCGTGGATCAAGAAATGGCATATTTCATGCTTTCTCTCTAAGAACAAAAAGTTCTCCAGGGGAATTTTCTCTGGGGCGAAATCGACCATCGCCTTGCTCTCACCCGGAGGGTTTCCGATGACAGCTTCCAGTGCCGAACCCATGTTCAGTACCCCGCGTTATGCCCTCGAGGCGTCCAGGCATCCAGCCCGTTTTCGTCTCGTGGTCGCCCAGCAGGCGAGCCTGGCTCGCGGGCTGCTCGATGACCCGGCGCCAACCCTGCTGCTGTGCCTGGGCGAGACCCTGCCGGGCAGTGCCGAGCAGGAGAGCCTGCCCAGTGCCGAAGCGCTCTACCTGCGCCTGCAGATGTTGCTGGAGCAGGCCCAGGCCGGCACCCGCCTGTACGTCTGTGGCGATGAAAGCTTTGTCTGGCACGTCCACCGCCTGGCGCGGCAGGCCGGCCTGCTCGGCGACGAAATCGAGCTGTTCAGGCAGGGTGCGCGCCGCCGCCTGTACTGCGTGCACTGTGGGCACTTCCAGGATATCGGTGGGGAAGGGGAGTGCACCTGTGCGAGCTGCCGGGTGAGGCTGTTCGTTCGCGCGCATTTCTCCCAGCGCCTCGGCGCCTACATGGGCGTATGCCTCGATCCGGACCGCCCCTACGCGCAGCAGGTGCCGGCATGAGCGCGATGATCGAAGTGCAGGTCACCGCCGTGCGCCAGTTGACCCCGGTGGTGCGCGAGTTCAGCTTCCGCGCGATCGACGGCACGCTGCCGGGCTTTTCCTGCGGCAGCCACGTGCAGGTGGTATTGCCCACCGAGGGGCGCACGCTGCGCAATGCCTATTCGCTGCTGGGCGATCCGCGCGACACTGGTGTGTACCGCATCGCCGTGCGCCTGCAGGAGGCCTCGCGCGGCGGTTCGCGTTACCTGCACGAGCAGGTGCGGGTCGGCGACCGTCTGCACATCGGTGCGCCGAGCAACCTGTTCGCCCTGCATTCGCAGGCCCGTCACCACATTCTGGTGGCCGGTGGCATCGGCATCACACCCTTCATGGCCTATCTGGCTGAGCTCGGCGCGCAAGGTGCTTCGTTCGAACTGCACTACGCCTACCGCAGCGGCCTGACCGACGCCTACGCCGGCGAGCTGCGCGAACGCCTGGGCGAGCGCTTTCATGGCTACGACGCCGCTGCCGGCCAGCGCCTGGACTGCACCAGCCTGTTCGCCGGCAAGCCGCTTGGCAGTCACCTTTACGTCTGCGGCCCGCAGCGCCTGCTCGATGAACTCAAGACTTTGGCTGGCGCCCACGGCTGGTCGGACGGGCGCCTGCACTGGGAGGCCTTCGCCGCACCCGAGCCGGGCCAGCCCTTCACCGTCGAGTTGGCGCGCAGTGGCCAGCGTCTGCAGGTGCCGGGCGACCACAGCCTGCTCGAAGCGCTGGAGGCGGCCGGTGTCGAGGTGCCCAACCTGTGCCGGGGCGGGGTATGCGGGCAATGCACCACGCGCTACCTGAGCGGCGAGGTGGAGCACCGCGATCACTACCTGGATGAGCAGCAGCGCGGTGAGGCGCTGATGCCCTGCGTTTCCCGTGGCGGCTGCCGCGGCACGCTGCTGCTCGATTTGTAGGGTGCGCCGTGCGCACCACAACGATTGTGACCGGTGCACTCAGCGCACCCTTCAGGAGAGAGTCATGCCCGTCGTAATGAAACCCGTGGAAACCTATCGCGACGATTTCACCTTCAGCAACAGCCCGCAGGCCAT
>Ga0114984_1000610_pt1 | contig 13582 bp, 20 predicted proteins | sample Shrwel1BS1Day1_FD_96987 | JGI IMG/M metagenome (GOLD analysis project Ga0114984, IMG submission 96987) | Subsurface microbial communities from deep shales in Ohio, USA - Utica-3 well 1 S-1-Day1 | ecosystem: Environmental > Aquatic > Deep subsurface > Shale gas/oil reservoir > Produced water/Flow... | reverse complement strand
GGTGGAGGCGTTGGGGAAAGCAGAAGATGCAATAACTTTTGAACTTGGCGGCGAACCCTGCGGATTACAAACCGCGTTAATTGCAGTTAGAGCTGCACTCAAATCAGCAAAGGAGCATGGGCTATGAAACCGGAAGATTTGAGTGCGATGCTCAAAGCAGAAGAAAATTACATGGACACGCTGGCTGAATGTGCATCTGGTAACGCCAGAATTGATTTTTCAGCAGGGTTTAGAAAAGGTCTCGCATACCGTGACGCACAGCCAGCCGTTGCGGTGAATGAGCAGTTGCTTGGCGAGTTAAGGCACATTGCTGAATACTGGAACCGCGACCAAAACGAGCGAGCAATGGCTGATGCACTTTGGCACATTATTCGGGTGGCAGAATCCGCAATTGAACAGGCCGAAGCCGCGAAAGGGGGTGTGTGATGAAAGAAGTTCGTACTTACTACAGCCGGGACGAGGAACTGTTTCAGCACGACGACCTCGACGAGTTGCTGAGAGAAATGGACGACGATGAATGCCTAATCGAAGGTGCAACTTACCTTTCGGCAAATTTCGAGCCGTTGAAAATTGACGACCTGTTCAAAGAATGGGACGTTCATCGCCTCCTTGAAAATATTGACGAGAAAGCATGGGATTTTGTGGGCGGTGATGACGACGTGAATGTTTGCTCCGACATTGGGACGGATAAAGCCAAGGAACTGCACAGCATCATTTTGGATTGGCTCAAAAAGAACGTGAACACTCCAAGGTACTGGTGCGTAATCGCCAACACAATGGAAACGCACACAGTTACGGCGGAGCAAATTGAGAAAGCAAGGGGGCGGGGATGGCTTACATTGACCTAGTGTTGGACAACAACCAGCTGGTTCGCATCGAAGTGCCCGGAAATTTTGAGGCTGAGTGCTACGAAGCCATTGACAACGCGATTAAGCAGCAAGACTCTTGGTCGCCGAATATGTTTGAGGGGTGTCGCGCGACTTTGAATGGACTGATGGTAAGCCGTGTGTACATGAACCGTGTTGTAGGGATGTTGTGATGAACCAAAACGAAATGATGCGCGAGGCTTTACGTCAGTGCCACAAAGCTCTTGTGAATATAAGGCCATTTGTTGATGAGCGAATGATTGAGCAAGTAGTCAACGCAGAGATAAAAGCCAGTCAAGCCCTAAACCATGCTCCCGACACCGGCAAAATGGTGCGGTTGTCGGATGATTCGTTAATCAGCATCTATTTGGCATGTAAAGCGGAGTGGAAAACAGCAAACAAACGTCAGCGTGAAAGAATTGCCATTATGTTTGGTAACGCATTGCAGGACGCAATGATTAAAAAGAACGGAGGATAAAATGACCCGCACAGACTACCTAAACGAAATCAGCCGATTTAAGCACGTTCTAAGCGCCCTAGACGCACAGCACAGGTTAAACGGCCACCAGTACACGCCAAGCGAGATACAGAACGTCAGGCGTGCGCTTACAGTGCTTGAGCAGCTAGTGCAGACTGGTGTGTACGATTTGAAGAAAGTGGCAGGGGTGGTGTGATGGATATTGAATCCGCAAAAAAAGTGAGATCGGCAATCAATGCAGCTATTTTTGTGGTGAAAGAGTCAATCAAAATTGCAAAAAACAAAGACCAGCTTTCATTGTTTATTGACGCAAAAAACACTTTAGAGTCTGCGCTGAAAACTGAATTGACTGCTGTTTTTAAGACTTTGCAGAAAAGCGAAATTAGCCGGTTAAAAACGCGATGCACTATCAGAACCGAGAAAGGACTGGAATTGGATGCTGATAAATTTGCCGTGATGATACAACACAAGCTAATTACAAAAAACAAGGGGATTATTCGTGACTCCTAACCAAACCCTAATCATGCGATTGCTTAAAAAGCAGCGAATGACAGCATTTGATTTGGCCGAAGAATTGCGCATAAGCCATCATTCGGTTAATTACAACCTGCGTTTGTTACGGGCTAGAGGTGAGCATATCCAAATCTGCGCATGGGAAACAACACGAGCTAGGCACAGGCCAGTGTATAGGCTAAATGAGCGATGCTTAAAGGATGTGCCAGAACCAAAGAAGCTGACAGCATCCGAATACTCAGCACGCAGTTACAAGCGGCACAGGGCTAGAACGCTGACCAGGATTAAGCACAAACGAACGGGGGAGAAGTCAACACCGTGGAGCGTAATAATTGACCATTCACGCGCTAATAGTTAAACTTGTGCAAACCAACTAAGTGACAAGCACATGCCCAAGTTTCTATCTGACCTAACGCCGCAAGACTGGTTCAAACTCGCTGGCCTTGCTGTCATGGGCACGTTGCTATATGCAGACGTACACAGCAGCATTGAACAGCAAGTAGAGCACAACAAGCGCCAGGATGAGAAAATCAGCAAGGTAGAAAAAACGATTGCTGAAGCGTTGACCAAGCAAGCAAACACGAATGAGAAAATAGCGGACACCCTGAGTGAGATGAACGGCAGCTTGAAAGCGATTGAGGCCAATTCAGGGCAGATGGATAAGCGAATAGAAAGGATTGAACGCAAGTTGTAAGCGTGCTAAAGTGTAATTGTTGTCTCCTCTCCCTCCGTTGGGACTTAGCCCAGTCTGCATGATGGGCAATTTTTTATAGGTGCACGGTATGAAGCAGAAAGCCAAGGCATATCCAACCATGCCGAAACCTAAACCAAAAACACCAGTACCTATGCCGAAAGACAAAGGGAAGAAGAAAGCGTAAGACCGCCGGAAAGACGGCATCCGAACAACCTGTAAAGGATTCGACATTATGTCAGATGCTATAACCGTCAACGTGCGACTAGCAGGAAGACCAAGAAAGTACGAAACGCCAGAACAACTCGATTGCGCTGTACAGGCGTACTTTGACCATTGCTCAAACCCCGATAATAACGAGCCGATTACATGGACAGGATTGTGTCTATTCCTTGGATTCTATGGCAGGCAAGAGTTAGACAATTACCAAGCTTATGAAGGTTTTTCCGACTCCGTAAAAAGGGCAAAGTCTTTAGTAGAGTTTGCATATGAAAAAAGGCTTGTTTTGGGTGACAAACCGACTGGGCCAATCTTTGCACTAAAGAACTTTGGCTGGAAGGATACGCAACAGACTGAATTGTCTGGGCCAAATGGCGGCAAGATCGAAGTAGATTCAACGCTAACACCTTCCGAAGCCTATCAGCGGCTTATCAATGGCTGAGTTTGATTGGAAACATCCTGATTACGCCCCTATCTGGAAAGAGCGCACAGAGCGCCTAGAACGGATACGGGCGGAACCTGCATTAATCCCCGCACTGAAAGAATTCTACAAAGACAACCCGATCAAGTTTATAACCGATTGGGGTTGTACGTTTGACCCGCGCAATCCTGAAATGGGATTGGAGGCGGTGGTTCCGTTCGTGTTATTCCCCAAGCAAGAAGAATTCGTTGCGTTCGTGTTTGAGCGTTGGCGGGCTAGAGAGGACTGGTTGTGTGAGAAGTCGCGTGATATGGGCCTATCCTGGCTGTGTGTGGCGATTGCCTGCCACTTGCTTATATTCCATAAGGGCACTGTAACTGGCTTTGGTTCTCGCAAAGAAGAATACGTGGATAAGTTGGGCGACCCAAAATCTTTGTTTTGGAAAGCAAGGAAGTATCTGGAACTGCTGCCTAAAGAGTTCCGGCCTAATTATGAAGCGCCACATATGCGCATTGTGAACGCTGACAACGGTTCTAGTATCGTTGGTGAGGCAGGCGATAACATTGGGCGAGGGAATAGAACCTCCGTGTACTTCAAGGATGAATCAGCCTTTTATGAGCGTCCAGAGGCTATTGATGCGGCGCTGTCTCAGACTTCCAACTGTAAGGGCGATGTGTCTACTGTAAACGGTAACGGCAACCCGTTTTATAGAAAGCGTCATTCAGGCAAGGTTAAGGTTTTTACGTTCCATTGGAAGGATGACCCACGCAAGGATGATGCTTGGTATCAGAAGCAGAAAGAATCGTTAGACCCGGTAATTGTTGCGCAAGAGATTGATATTGATTACAACGCATCGACAAGTGATTCGTTTATCAATGGTGACATGGTTCAGCAGGCCATGAGCCGTGGGCCGGGAGAGATTGAAGTTAACGGGCCGTGGGTCGTGGCGATTGATGCGGCTCACTACGGGGATGACGAATCAGTCGTACATTTCAGGCGTGGTCGTTTGAACTTGCCTCAAAAGACGTACAGAAAGATTGATGGGCCTGAACTGGCTGCGAGGGTAGAGGATGAAATTGGCTATCTGTTGGCTATGCCGGGTTCAGCATTAAGCGCCATTGTGATTGAGTTGGATGGGCCGGGCGTTAGCTGCTACGACACATTAAAACGTGGCAAGTATAAGGATTACGTAGTTGGTGTGCACACTGGAGCAAGGGAAAAGGACAGTAAGAACTATAACCTTCGGGCTAAGATGTGGCGTAACGCTGCTGCGTACTTGGAAGAAGGCGGGGTGTGTCTGCACAACGATGCAGAGTTTAAGTCGCAGATTTGTTCGGTTAAGTACCGATATAAAGACGGTCTTTTGTTGATGCAGGACAAGAAAGAGTACAAGAAAGACTATGGCAAATCACCGGACAGGGCTGATGCGTTTGTGCTGACATTTACCGAGCGCGTTAACACCGCATCTGAACCCCTAAAACGCGGCTTGCGCGGCATCATATAGCTGTATAGAATGAGCTGTAATTACACACAGTGAGGCTTTAAATGGCTGGAATTGGCAATTTATTTGCGTTAATCGACCAATTAAAGCGCAATGTCGGGCGTAATTTGCAAGACCCTATGGGCGCAATTGAACTTGGATTGCTTCGCGCAGATGAAGACTTCAAAGAAGACCCTGTAAATGCGGTGCTAGGAAGCGCAAATATAGGTGGCGGTCTGTTGGGTATGACCAAGGCCGCAAAGGGCGCACCAAAGGCTTCTAAGGCCGCAAAGAAGCTAGACCTACCAAAAGCACCACAGGAAGACGCGCTAGAAGCTGCAAGGCGCAATGCTGTAGAAATGCTTGGTTTGCCTGAAAACAATACAGCGATGGATAGAGCGAGGGCGTTGGGCGGGGTTGATGTTTACCACGGAACAAAGCAAGACGCATTTGATTCGTTTCAGCCTGTTTATGGCGACAATTTAACTTTTACGACCCCAGACCCAAATTTTGCAAGTCAGTGGATAGGAAAAGGCGCAAAGCAAAACAGGGTCAATTCAGAGGCAGAAGAAAAAGCCATTTACGATTACTACAAAAAAGAGAAGGCAAAAGTAATCCCACCTTCTGATGATTTATACAACAAAGACCCTGACGCTTGGCGTAGAGAGTTTGATGCTGTAAATCGTCCCGTTATGGATAGGCTTCAAAGAGAGAACGCAATACCTGGTAGGCAGTTTGGAAATGTCTTGCCGTTAAAAGCAATGGTAAAAAACACTTTTGACCCACAAAAAAACTTTGATGACTTAAAAGAGTTTTTTCAGGCTAATCCGTCAATGGCTGATCCATCAATTGCAGATATGTACAAGAGGGGGGATTATATTGTTTATGAAAGCAAGCCGATGGTTGATTATTTGAAATCAAAAGGCTATGACTCAATGATGCTTCGAGAATCTGCTGGTGGGCCTGTAACAACAATGGCTGTGTTTGATCCAAAAAAACTCCGATCCCGCTTCGCAGCCTTTGACCCTGCACGTAGAAACGAAAACAATTTGCTGGCATCGAGACTGCTGCCGTTAGCGTTACCTGGCTTGCTATTCGCAGGCGATGAGGAAGAAGAGTAAATGGCAAAACTAGACGAATCAGACTTGACCGCGATTGTTGCAGGTGAACTGCGAGACGCGATCAACTTTATTGACGAGGAAGTAGGCCCATTACGCGCTGCTGCTACGGATTACTACTTTGGTAGGCCATTAGGCAACGAAGAGGAAGGCCGCTCAAAGTTTATTACGCACGATGTAAGGGACGCTATCAATGCGATGATGCCAAGCATTATGCGCGTGTTCTTCGGCTCCGATCAGATTGTGGAATACACGCCTACTGGGCCGGAAGATGAGGCGTTTGCTCAACAGGCTACTGATTACGCCTACCATGTGCTGAATAATGAGAGCGACTTCTTTAATGTGGCGTATGCGATGTTTAAGGATTCGCTGATTCGCAAATGTGGTATCGCTAAAATCTGGTGGGAAGAGAAGGAAGAAACTACCACTGAGGAATACACGGGGCTTGATGAACAGACAATCGTTCTATTACAGCAGGAAGAAGGCTCCGAGGTAGAGATTACTGGCACCACGTTTGGTGAAGGCTTCCAAGTTGACCCAATGACAGGGCAGCAGGTGCCTATCCAGGTGCCATACTTCGACTGCACGGTGACGAATACGACCAAAAAAGGTCGGGTGCGCGTTATGGCGCTGCCACCGGAAGAGCTGGTTTTATCGCGCCGTGATCGATATGCAGGCGAAACCTTTGTGGCTCACCGCCAATTGATTACAGTCTCAGACTTGGTGGCAATGGGTTATGACCGTGATGAGGTTGAATCGCACGTTACTTCTGATGACTTCTTTAATGAGTCAGAAGAATACATTGCACGCACTCAATACGCCCGGTACGAGAACACCTCAACTCAGATGAACGAATCCATGCGCAAGGTGCTGTATTCCGAGTGCTACATTCGCATTGATGAGGACGGGGACGGTATTGCAGAACTCATGAAAATCTGCATGCTGGGTGAGAACAAGATCATCCACAAAGAGCCTGCTAACTGCAATCCGTTTGCATTTTTCCCATGTGACCCTGAACCGCATCTGTCCGAGATTCAAGCCATATCTAAGGCTGATGATTTGATCGACGTTCAGTTGCTCAAGACCTCAATTTTCCGCAATACGTTGGATTCACTGGCCCAGACTATTAACCCGCGCATGGTGATGGTAGATGGGCAGGCAAACGTCAATGATGTGTTGAACAACGAGGTCGGCGGCATTATCCGCGAAACAGTGGCCGGTGCTGTGCGTCAATTAGGCACTCAAGATACATCGGCGACAGGCTTGCAGATGCTTGGCTATGCGGATGAGATCAAAGAATCCCGCACTGGCATGTCAAAAACTGCGATGGGCTTGGATGCTGATGCTCTGAAGTCCACGGACTCAAAGGCGGCGGGGATGATTATGACCGCATCGCAATCACAACTAGAGCTAACGACCCGTATTCTTGCAAACGGCATGAAGACGCTGTTTAAGAAGCTGTTGCGCCTGATTGTGACGCACCAGGATCAGCCCACAACTATTCGATTGCGCGGCCAGTGGATACCTATTGACCCACGTCAATGGAACGCGCACATGGACGTAAAGATCAATGTTGCACTAGGTACGGGGTCGAACGAGGAAAAGTTCAACATATTGGCAGGTGTAGCGGCAAAGCAGGAGCAAATCTTGCAAACATTTGGCCCTCAAAACCCGATTGTTTCTCTATCCCAGTACAGCAATACGCTATCACGCATGATGCAGCTTGCCGGGTTCCAAAACTCAGACCAGTTTGTAACTAAGCTGCCGGCTGATTTTCAGATGCCACCTCCACCGCCTCAACAAGACCCGAATGCACAGGCTGCCGAACTGCTTGCACAGGTAGAGCGCGAAAAAGCGCAGATGAAAATGCAAGTTGATCAAGCCAAGATGCAAGCGCAGGCGCAGATTGACGCGGCCAAAATTGAACTTGAGCGCGAGAAGTTCCAAGCAGACATGGCAAAGAAGCAGCTTGAGCTTGAAATGCAGGAACAAAAGATTATGGCCGAACTTCGCATGAAAGAGGCTGAAATGGTGCTGAAACAGTTAACACAATTGCGTGGAGGACAGGAAAATGGGATCAATGAAGAAGCCGAAAGGCAAAGCCAAGCCAATGCCCAAGCCCAGCAAGAAGGGTTATTAGCACAGGCCATACAGGCTTTAGGCGGCATGATCGCACAAAGCCAGCAAATGACTAACCAAGCCTTAACAGCGCCTAAGCGTGTCATTCGTGACCAAACAGGGCGTGTTGTGGGTGTTGAAACAGGGGATGCAAATGACGATCAAATTCCACCGTCCGGTCTATGAATTGGGCATTGAATCCGGTGACGTTCGCACAATGGACGCATCCTATGAGCATATGTATGTAAGCCGAAACTGGGCTGAATACTGTACGGACGAGCCAAAAGAGGCGAAGCCAGAACCAACAGAACCTAAACCGAAGAAGGTGAAGAAATGACAGCTATTAATCGATTCACAGCCCTGCCCTCAGCAGCACGCACAGCAAGCGGCACAGCAGATTTAGCAGCCTTCCCGCAAGACTTTGACGAACTGATTTTGTATGTAGATGTAACAGCGGCGGCGGGCACCACGCCTACGCTTGCAGTCACATATCAAATCAGCCCGGATAATATCAATTGGTTTGACCACACGACTGGGGCAACTCTGACCGCAGCAGGTAAGCAGGTTATTCGACTGCCTAACACAACGGCTGGATTCGGACGCATCAGTTACGCAATTGGCGGCACAACTCCGTCATTCACGTTTTCAGTGGTGGCAGAAGGCAAACGCCTGGGGGCTTAATGGACGCAAAAATCCAGATAGCGAACACAACGGACGTTCTTGAAGGAACAAAAGTCACCACATTGGCTGGTGACAATTTGTTTCGTGAAGGCGTGGTGGTATCTGACCCGATTGTGGGTGAGGCGCGTGCTAGGTGTTTAAACACTACGCCTGCAAGCAATGAATACGGCATGAGTGTTCGGCAAGTAGGCTCGGTGGACGTTGGCAACTTCCCTGCTGAGTATCCACTACCTACGGCGCAAGTCACAGCGTTAAAAACCCCGGCGGCAATAGATTCACTAAACGCAGGCCAGTTGTTTATTGGCGGCGCAGTAGTATCTGTCACAAATAACACAGGGGTGTTGCAGTTGCGTAACCCAACGGGGTCGGGAAAAACTATTCTGCTTCAAAAGCTATTCTTGGCTTCACAATCAAACTTAGACGTAAGGTTCAGAAAAAATACGACGGTAAACTCTCCAACCGTTGTCACCCCAGACCCGCTTAATTTTGCCAGTGCTGTTACATCAATTGCGGAAGTAAGGTCAGGCACTACAGGCTCAACAGGCGGCACGGGACTAAGCCCTGTAGCTCGATTATTGGCTAACGTCACAACAGAATTTGAATTTCCTTTGTTGATTCCGGCGGGGCAATCTGTATCCGCACAATTTCAAGCAGGGGCATTAGATACCATTGTGTGTTATGCCACTGCGGTATGGACTGAGATTTAATGCTTGCTGCACTCCTACTTAATCAAAAGGTAAAGGATGCAGGGCCAGCCAAAGAGCGCAAGTATGTAGAGTACGAGCGCAAAGACCGCAGGCAGGAAATGTTCGATGCTGCGGAAAAACTCGACAAGATATTAAATGGCGCTCCAAAGGTCGCCAAGCCTGTTAAGAAGTTAATTGACAAGGCGAAAAGGTATGCAGACAACGGGTTAAGCGTAGAAGATCAAAGTAACTTCTATGCCGAACTTGCTGCTAGGGCGTTTGAAATACGACAAGAAATGGAACGGCGCATTGATAACCAGGTTCAATACTTGGTAGTGCTGGAACAAATCACCGTGTTTCTGACGTATTTAAGAGAAGACGAGGATGACATTCTCGTTTTATTGCTAGGAGGATAACCAATGGATTCAGACCAAGTTATCAAGCGTGGCCGTAGGGCTGAGACGGTTTTAAAAGATGAGCTGCTTGCAGAGGCTTTTGAGGCCATTAAGAAAGATCAACTAGGCGTAATCCAATCAAGTCAGATGGCGGATTCCGAAAAGCGTGAATCAGCCTATTACATGATGAAAGCAATCGAGGCGTTACAAATCAAGCTGAATTCCTTTTTCCAAGACGGTAAGTTTGAGGAACGCAAGATTAAAAACTAATTGATTTTTCCGATAAGGAGCATAAAATGGGCACTGAGAACAGCAATCCGCAAGGAACTGGGTCAATCTCGCTAAATGAAGCAGCAAGTCTGTTGATTTCCCCTGAAGAGGGACAAGAAACCGAGGACGCGCAACAGGATGAAACCGTTGACAATGAAACCGAACAGGACATTGAAGGCGATGGCGATGAATCCGAGTCTGATTTTGAGGATGACGAATCCGAAGATGAAGGCGAATCCGATGAGGATGAAGAGCAGGACGAAGAGAGTGAGCAGCCTCAGACAGTCAAGGTAAAAGTTGACGGTGAAGAAGTTGAGGTGACGCTAGACGAACTGAAATCCGGCTATTCGCGAACAAAGGATTACACCCGCAAAACGCAGGAATTGGCAGAACAAAGAAAGACCTTTGAAGCCGAAGCCACAGCGATACGGGAAGAAAGACAAGTTTATGGGCAACTCTTGAATCAATTGCACCAGCAAATTCAAGCCAGCCAAGGACAAGAACCCGATTGGGATTATCTGCGTCAAACAGACCCGATTGAGTACAGTTTGCAGTGGGCCGAATGGTCTAGAAAGCAGACTCAGCGCCAAGCGATTGAGCAAGAACAGCAGCGGTTACAGCAGGCTCAGATGAACGAGTTAATGCAAACACAGCAGCAGCGTCTAGCAAAAGAGCAGGAAGCCTTAGTAACGGTTCTACCAGACTGGAAGAACGCAGAAGTAAGGCAGAAAGAAAAGGCGCTTGTCATTGAGCAAGGTAAGAAACTGGGCTTTAGTGAGCAAGAACTGAAAAGCGCAACAGACCATCGAGCAATCGTGGCTTTGTTGAAAGCGGCTAAATACGATGCAATGTTGGCGAAAAAGGAAAGCCTGAAGCCAGCACAAAAAGGCAAAGTATTGACCCCGAACGCGAAGCAGGCAATGCCTAGAAGCGAGTCAAAACGCGCAATGGAGCGACTACGGTCAAAATCTGGTGGAACCATGATGGATGCCGTGGAAGCATTAAAAGGTATCTTGTAAAGGAAATTCAATCATGGCAATTATCACAAACACATTTCAAACCTTCCAGGCAAAGGGTATCCGCGAAGAATTGAGCGATGTTATTTCACGCGTGGCGATGGAAGAAACTCCGTTCATGTCCAACATTGGCAAAGAGTCTGCCAGCACTACTTTCCCCGAGTGGCAAACCGACGATTTGGCGGCTGTTGACCTGAACAACGCACAGATCGAAGGCGACGACATTGGCGCATTTGACGCTGTAAACCCAACAGTTCGCTTGGGTAACTACACTCAGATTATGCGCAAGACTGTTGTTATTGCGGATACTGAAGAGATTGTTAACAAAGCAGGCCGCAAGTCAGAAGTTGCTTACCAGATCGTGAAGAAGGGCATTGAGCTTCGCCGTGACGCTGAGGCAATTATGTTGAGCAACCAAGGTGCTGCTGCTGGTTCAACTAGTGCGGCTCGTAAGTTGGGCTCTCTGTTGGCTTTCATCAAGACCAACACAAACTTCGGTTCGACTGGTGCGAACCCTAGTTACACCAACATCCCAACCGCTACCCGTACTGATGGTACGCAGCGTTCATTCACCGAAGCACTGGTGAAGGACGTATTGCAGCAGATTTACCGCAATGGTGGTAAGACTGACTTGCTGATGCTTGGCCCAAAGCAAAAGCAAATCGCCTCAACCTTCGCCGGTATCGCTCAACTGCGTACTGACACCATGAAGAAGCCTGCAACTATCGTGGGTGCTGCTGACGTGTACCTGGGGGACTTTGGCCCCGTGGCCATGACCCCGAACATTTTCCAGCGTGAACGTGATGCGTTGTTCGTAGACACCAACTACGCCAGCGTATGCACACTGCGCCCTTACAAGGTTGTAGACCTTGCAAAGACTGGTGACGCAACTAAAAAGATGCTGATTATGGAAGCAACGCTGAAGGTCAAGAACGAAAAAGCGCACGGGATCGTCGCAGATTTAACCGTTTAAGGGTAGCTAATTAGGGGGCTTCGGCCCCCTTCTCCTAGGTGACACATGAGCAAAGACTTAATTCATTACCACGCGCCAACCAAGACAGCGACATATCTAGGCCAAGATGAAAACGGCAACACGATCGTCCATAAAGAGCAGGATACGACCCAGATTTGGGACGATAACAAGTCTTTGCGCAATATGGTTACATCGCTAGACCGTTACGGTGATGGGGCTACAGTGCTTCGTGCTGTGCCGTTTTGGTTGCTTGAGGATTGGAAGGCTAAAGGCTGGTTTACGAAAGAGTATTTCCACAAGTGCATGGCTGATGAGCGTGCGCAACCCTACAAGGTATTCCGCTAATGGATTTGACCACGTACACAGGCTTGCAAGCTGCAATTGAAACGGAGTTAAACCGCACAGATTTGACTACGGCTATCCCTGCATTTATCGCGCTGATGGAAGCACAGACAGAGCGCCAATTGCGTGTGCGTGAAATGCTGGTGACTAATCCGGCGTTTGTGGTGGATTCAGAGCTTGAGAGTTTGCCTAATGACTTCCTAGAGACACGTTCGTTTTATCTGAACACAAACCCAATTATTCCACTAATGTTTCGCTCCATTGAGAGTCTGGAAATGTTCAAGCGTGCCAATCCTGGTGTTGGCAAGCCTAGCGACTTCACGGTGCTGGGTAGCCAGTTCATGTTCATTAAAGCGCCGGACACAGGTTACACAGCCACGCTGGTGTATTACCAAAAGATTCCGCGCTTGTCAGGCAGTCAGGCTTCTAACTGGCTATTGGCAGCGCATCCCGACATTTATTTCTATGGCTCATTGTTGAACTCAGCCCCATACCTGAAAGAGGATGCACGAATCGCAGTCTGGGCGCAATTGTATCAAAACGCTGTAGAAGCCCTGAAAGTAGCCGATCAACGCGCACAGACCGCATCAAGTGGCCTGAAAGCACAAGCAAGGATGTTTTAAATGCCTAACGTAATTTTGCCAAACCTTGGAATTGAATTGCCCGATATTGGCTCCGATCAAGATACATGGGGCGATATTCTCAACTCTGACTTGCAAACTCTGGACAAGGCTGTTCAATACGATGTAATCAGCAAGACACTTGCGGGTGTTGATGTAACCCTGACAGATGTTGAAGCGGCCAGTTCGGTAATTGACTTATCCGGCACGCTAACAGCTAATGTCAATGTCATTGTTCCTGCTACTCCTGTGCGGCTGTATTTGGTGCGAAACCGAACGAGCGGCGCGTTTACAGTAACGATCAAGACATCAGCGGGAACGGGTACGGCGGTTCAGCAGGGTACAAGTTCGCTTGTGTACTCTGACGGCACAAACATTATTCAAGGCGCAACAAGCGTTAATGGGTCGTTTGCTGTGTCCGGCGCGCTAACAGCAGGCAGCATTAACAGCACACCTATCGGCGCAACCACGCCAAGTACGGGTGCGTTTACCACGCTATCAGCAAGCGGAGCCACTACACTACAAACCGCAAGCGCAACGGACCTATCCTACACCGGCACCCTGACAGGCGGCACGGGTGTGATTAACATTGGTAGTGGGCAGATTTACAAGGATGCTAGTGGGAATGTGGTTCTCGGCGGTACAACTGTATTAGATAAGCTAACGATTAACACAAATACAAACGGCTTTGCTGG
>Ga0114984_1000608_pt1 | contig 13593 bp, 15 predicted proteins | sample Shrwel1BS1Day1_FD_96987 | JGI IMG/M metagenome (GOLD analysis project Ga0114984, IMG submission 96987) | Subsurface microbial communities from deep shales in Ohio, USA - Utica-3 well 1 S-1-Day1 | ecosystem: Environmental > Aquatic > Deep subsurface > Shale gas/oil reservoir > Produced water/Flow... | reverse complement strand
TATCCCCGAGGCGCAGGCCATCTACACCGAAAAGCTGCGCCAGCGTCTGACCGAGGCGCTGGGCGGTGCCAGCGACGACCGCGTCCTCCAGGAGGTTGCCGTCTTCGCGACACGCATCGATGTGGCCGAAGAGCTTGCGCGTTTGACCACCCACCTCGATGAAGTCGAGCGCGTGCTCAAGCAGGGCGGCGCCTGTGGCAAGCGCCTCGATTTCCTGATGCAGGAACTCAACCGCGAAGCCAATACGCTCGGTTCGAAATCGGCGATCACCGAGGTGTCGCAGGCGTCGATGGAACTCAAACTGCTCATCGAGCAAATGCGCGAGCAGATCCAGAATTTGGAGTGAAGGATCAACTCGTCTCACACGGAGTTTCAATCAACCTAAAACCCCCTGGAAATGGGGGTTTTTCATTTTTTGTGGTTGCATGTCATCTCACAAGAGCGCACCATTTGTGTGTACCGAAGTGTGTATTTTTTACAAATTCACCATTTAGAAATTAGTACACGCACCCAATGGAAAAGCTTACAGACGAACTCATTGCCGAATGGATCAAAAGCGACCAGCGATTTGAAATGCGCGGCGATGGTGGTGGCTTGTACCTAGGCTTCAGACCCGATCAAAAGCATCCTGTTTGGCTATTCAGGTTTCGCCAATTTGGCGAGCAGCACAAACTTACGCTGGGCAACTACCCTGCCATCTCACTCGAAGCCGCACGGGAACTGGCTCGTAGTTATCGGAAACTGATCGATAGCGATGAGAACGTGATTGCAGCGGTCGGAAACAAACGACGTAAAGATAGCGATCACGAGTTAGCAAGAACTTTTTCTGCTCTGCTCAGAGAAGCTAGCTTACATGGTGCAAAGCGCATGACAGTAACGATCGAATTTGACGGAGAGGAATCATGGGCAAGTTAACGGACATACAAATACGTGCCTGGATCAGAAGCGGTGAGCGTTTTGAAGGTCGATCCGACGGCGATGGCCTCTATCTAAGCTTTCCCGCCAGCGCCGGTTCCCCTGTATGGAAGTTTCGATATCGCTTTGCCGGCAAGCAACGCATTATGAACATGGGGAGCTTTGCCTCGTTGTCATTGGCTAAAGCTCGCGAAACAGCACGGGAACTCTCTGCAAAAGTTGCCCTTGGGCATGATGTCGCTGGCGAAAAGCAGGAGAGAAAACGCGAGGCTATTGAGAAGATTGAGGCAGAGAAAGCTGCTTGGACGGTTAATCAACTATGCGATCAGTTTTATGAGCGGGTTATTTTGCCCAAGTGGAAGCATGCGGACATTGTTCGTCGCCGCATTGAGAATGATATCAAGCCAAAGCTTGGCAAGATGAAAGCCGAAGATGTTAAGCCTCGCGATATTGACGACATGCTCCAGGCTATCGTTAAACGTGGCGCACCAACTGTCGCAAACGATGTGTTGCGTTGGACAAAGCGAATTTTCAACTTCGCCATTAAGCGGCACATTGTTGAGAACAACCCTGCCAGTGCATTTGACCCTTCCGATGCCGGCGGGAAAGAAGAAAGCCGTGAGCGTTGGCTAACGAGCGAAGAAATTATTAAGGTTTTCGCTGCCATGCGCGATATGTTGGGATGCTTCTCAATCGAGAATATGTATGCAATTCGGTTGCTGTTGTTGCTTGCTGTCCGAAAGGAAGAGCTTGTCGCTGCCCCTTGGGCAGAGTTCGACTTGGATAAGGCGATTTGGCACTTGCCTGAGGAAAGAACCAAGACAAGCGCCGCGATCGACATTCCTTTACCGCCGATGGCTGTAGAAACGCTCAAAGAGTTGCATCGATTGGCCAGTGGCAGCAAATATGTATTTCCTGCTCGAAAGATGCAGCACCGCATGATCCCGCATATTGATTTGAACACCCTGAATGCAGCGCTGGCCAAACATATTCGTCCTAAGCTGAAGGACGTCGAAAATTTCACAATTCACGACTTCCGGCGTACAGCACGAACGCATTTGGCTGCGTTAGGCGTCGATCCATTCGTCGCAGAGCGCTGTCTCAATCACAAAATCAAAGGGGTGGAAGGAATCTACAACCGCCATGATTATTTTGATGAGCGCAAGGATGCTCTTTGCAAATGGGCGCAGGTGCTTTCGGCTCTGGAGCAAGGCAAAACCGATTACAACGTAGTTCCCATGAAGAAAAAGGCTGCTGTGGCCTAACGATGTGACAGCGAATCCTTGCCAATCGCTCGGGAAGGCATGTCAGCTAAATAGGTGGCGGGCTTCCAAATTTAATCGCTGCAACAAGCATTGGGAGTGTCGGGGATAGAATGCAGGTATCAAACGGGAGGGGATCGTGGAAGATGTCTATCTAAATACGGGCAAAATTATTGTCCGTGCTCGCTACCTCGAATCTCAGCTTAAAGCTGAAACAGGTAGCAAAGCATGCGGAATACACGATGTTGTATCCGGAATGGCGGATAGCGAAGGTATCGCTACCTCGATAGTCAAGAAGCTGCGGTTTGTTGCGTCAGTACGTAACAATGCAGCACATGACGTCAAATTTGATATCACACCTGAAAATATGAGCGCTTTTAATGCTGCATGCGATGAAATCGAAGCTTACTTTGCTTGGAAAGGGCACGACGAAGATAGGGATACTGTTGTGACCTATGATTCTTTCGCGGGGGTATTTGACCAAATGCATCGCGAATTAGAGGAAGCTCTGGCCCGAAGTAGTGCTAATAATGAGCCTGTCAAAGAGAATAAAACGTTCGTACCCGAATCATCTGTGAAGAAAAATGCCCGCAAGGCGATGCATTTTGGCCTTGAGTTGGCGACCCTGTTCTTTAAGTCACCGTACCGCTAACTCCGGGGGATTTCGTTGTTGATTTTGAAATCGTGGAAAAAATAGGAGGGTAATATTTGCCAGGTGATAAGCGGATTTGCTCAGGCTGTATTACGGATCCATTCCTTCAGGAAACAATAGATCAAAGCCAAGACACTGATCAATCGTGTGACTACTGCGGTGGTGATCGGCCAACGATCGATATGTTTTCCGTGGCCGAGATGTGCGACAGGGTAATTGAGAACTTTTATGAGGTATCAAGCCAATCTGAAGCTGTGATCCACCATGGATGGCCTGCTGATGGCGATGACCTTCGTGATGTCTTGGATTCGCTGCTCGATCTGCCAACAGATGCCGGAGATGATCTTGCTGACCTTCTTCTCGGAATATGGTTCGACTACAGCTGCCACGAACACAGATACGGAGAAGATCCTTCGTTCATTAAAAAATCCAGCCTTGCCCGGACCTTGAGCCATGCCTGGCAGCAAATGGAGGAAAGCCTTCGCCATGAAGCCCGCTTTCTAAATCCCAAAGCTGCCAACCTTCTCGAGGATGTGTTTGGCTCAATACTTAACGATAGAACGTATCAGGGCACCAGTGTAGTGGAGGAATTGGGCACAGGAAGCGCATACGACATTTTGTATCGAGCTCGTGTTTTCCAGACCCTCGATACCTTGGAGAGCGCATTTGAGCACCCCGAGCGTCACTTTGGACCTCCGCCGCCAGGAAAAGGAACGGCTGGTCGAATGAACGCCAAGGGTGTGCCGGTATTCTACGGGGCCACAAAGCCTGAAATCGCTATTTCAGAGGTCCGACCACCGGTTGGCAGCCACGTAGTTGTTGCTCAATTCAAGATTGTTCGCACGCTCAAGGTATTGGATCTTCGGCAGTTAGGTACGGTCCGCCTCAAACCTGAGTCAAGTCTGTTCGATCCAGAAACCATCAAGCAGGCAACCAGAAGGGATTTTCTTCGAGACCTTACCCGTCAAATCGTTACACCGGTTGTGCCAGAACTCGAAGATCATCGGTATGTGGTGACCCAGGCAATTGCTGATTTCCTGTCTACGCATCCGAAGCTCAATCTTGACGGTATTATTTTTCCATCTGCTCAGCTTTCTGATGTAACGGATCAACCCGGAAGCAACGTGATTCTGTTTAACAAAGCATCACGAGTTCTCTATTCTGATGAGCGCTATGGGAAGCGGACTTGCGTTTCCTTGTATGAATATGACGAGGATTCGCCGGATGGCAGACTAGAACCTTCCATTACTACAAAAGAGAACCTTATAGAAAAAGACGCAGATGTTTGGGATTGGGGTGTTTCTGAGCGTTACCAACCGGCCCTGCAACTTGATTTAGATGCAATCTCAATCGTTGAGGTTGAAGGTGTGAATTACAACGTTAGCTCATATGAAGTCGGCCACACAGTTGATAAAACGAAAAAAGGTGAACCGGAGAATGAGCCGGATTTCTAGTTGGCCATGCGTACCGCTTTAGGTAAGCTGATACACCCAACTGCTCGATCTTTACCGATAACGCTCATCACTGAAGAAAGTCTATCTTCGGGGACTCGCATGCGAGCAGTGACCAGTGCGTTATAGATAGCCTCAGCTTGTGCGTTACACCCAATGGCATTGAGAATTAGATTGTCCAGCAGAAGATCAACTGTTGAGAGCAGCCGAAGTATTGGAAAGCGCTCGCCACAAATTCTTCGTGCTTTCCTTTCGTCGATTACAGCGATGCCGCCTACTGCGATGGCGTACGCAATCGTGGCGGCTTCTCCGTCATCTAAAGTACTGGACGCGTTGCCATCAACTAGTGCCTCATAAACGTCCAGGCAGTTTTCAGTCAAGGCCACTGGAGATACTAGGCTTCTGCCGACCAGTTCTTGCAGTAGCTTGGCATCGAGATGGCCGTTTCGAGTACCGCCTTCCAGCTCATCAATTGCATTGTTTGTGACGACCACCATACTAGGCAGCGCGGATATGATTTCGGCCGCTCGATTGGTGGCATTGAGATTGATTGCCACACTTGCATCGATAACCAAAATGGTCTGGTGATCAGTGAGAAAGCTTGACGAGATCATTTGCCTCGCTCTCCTCCATTTCGACGCCATCTAGTAGTTCTCGTATCTCGTGGCGGTCAAGCTGGAGGAGTCTTGCAAGTTGCCCCTCACTGAAAATTTCCTGTTTCCATGCCTCTCGCGCGAGCAAAGAAAGACGCTGCGGAACTAGCTGAAATGCATCTGCAGCATATTGGTTACGATCAGGCAGTGATCCGAGTACTTGTTGTGCCTGTTCATCAGTGATTCCACCATTCGCCGAAAACCAGTCCCAGGTTCCTGCCTTAGCGAGCTTTAGTTCCTCCAGCCGTCGGACCATTGCTTCTCTTGAAATGCCAAACGTGTAAGCGAGCAGAATAACATGGCGGCGCGTTAGGTGAGTTTGGCCTGCGGTGATCTCAGCAAAGCGCTGTCGAATTTCGCGCGCAGGAGAGAGAAAGCACCGCTGGAAAGCATTTGCATATCGTTCCTCTCGGGAGGCGAATAGCTCGTGTTCGGTGTATATCTCTGGAGTCCTGCGAGCAGAAATAAAGTGCCCAAGTTCGTGTGCGGCAGTTTGTTTTAGGCGGGATGGCGGGTGATTCGCATTCAGCAAGATGCTCCCGCCAGTAGCATCATCAAATGCAAACAAGCCTGAAATGCGAGCATCGAGCGGCCGGATATAGACACGAAGCCCCAATTGGAGGCTAAGTATCGAAATAATATCGACGACGGGGCCTGGCCCAAGTCCGAGCCAGTCGCGCAGTTCTTGCGCGTCTTGTTCGGCCTGAGAATAAACATCCCCTGGCAAAATTGGCCTTTCTGGTGGGTAGTTGGACTGCCGAATTACACCGAGGACATTTTCAAGTTCGACCTCTGCCTGAACCAAATTATTCAATAAGCGAGCAGCACCTTCGACCGCTGCATCGGTATGCGGCGCTAGCTTCCTGAAGCGAGGGACCATATCTACATGTATGGCCTCGCGTCGCAGAATTGCATTGGCAGACGTGTTGTAGAGCTTGGTTAGCTTTTGTAGTTCATCTATCCGAATTTTTCTTTTGCCTTGTTCGAGCGCGACAATCGTAGTGCGTGCTACACCAATTGCATCAGCAGCAGCGGCCTGAGTCTGTTTCGTAGCCTCGCGCGCAATGCGAAGTCGTTCGCCGATTTCGGTATCAGTCAGTTTGTTGTTACTCTCAGTCATGATCTCGTTCGTACCCACTTCTTAATGAATGAGTGCGCTCCTAGGGAGTCCACGTAGTGTTTCCATTCCGTAGCGTGGCGTTCAAGCAGGGCCGCGAGCTTAGCCGAGGCCTCATCTCCTGTCAGCCCAAGTGCCGAAGAAAATAGCCTTGCGTGACGTTGAACAACTGGTCTTGCCATAAGACCGTCCATATCCGCTAAGTGATCAAGGTGAAGCACACCAGCAATCGCATACTGCTCATAGGCTGGGTTTATTTTGGTAAAGCCAGGGACCACAGCTTCTCTGAGCGTTGGGGCACTCAGGTTTTCACAGATGTAGTTTTCGGGATCGTCTTCTAGACCGGCTGCGTGGATACTCAAGCGCCGTAGCATGCAGGCAGCACAAATCCCACATTGTCGACGATGACCACCAATAGAGCTCCACTGGCTACTACGCCAGCATGATTTGGTACTTCTCCAGTCAGCGCTACCTGCAATGGTCACAAATTCCCGTAGCGTTTCTCCTTTGGTGGACCAGAGACGAGGAAAGACGTATTTAATAGACTGTCCAAATAAGGCAGTTACGAATAGTTCCATCCGCTTAGTAAAAAGAGGGTGGTTACGATAGTCAGGGTATGCGTGCCCAACTGATATCAAAGCTGGTCCTATAGCACCTTGGCCGCTTTCTGGAATCACGATCTCATCGGCACCACTTAGGTACGCAGCAATACCGCTAATCATCGAGAACTTAAATCCGCGATTACGTGCGCTGGTTTCTTTGTCTTTGCAAGGAATCTGGATTTGGTACGGAACAGCGGCAAATGCTTGGCGCTTGCGCTGACTTTTGGGTAGGTCTGCCCCTACTCGTACGCGTATGAGTTCTTGACCTATTTTGTCACCGACAATAGCTCCGACAGCCAGCGAGTCCATCCCGTCGCTATACGCCAAGATAGTGGAGGCCTTGAAATCGAAATCCAGATGATTTTGCTTGGGAGCAGGGGCTTCTGAGTTTCGTTTTTTGAATGAAATTTGCCATTGGTCACCAGTCAGGAAGCCGATAGCTTCATGGAGTGCACCAAATATCGCGGACGAGTCCCAGTGGTTTGGATCGTGAACGGGAATACGAAGAGAAATATTGCGGCGCCAACCATGACTGGGACGCTTGACGATTCGGTCTCCGAATTCAATTGCTGCAGCCACAACCATCGCATCGAAAACCAAAGGGCTCCACCTTGAAAACGAGTAAGACTCCAGGCCTTCCGTTGAAAAATGAAATATTTCCTCCAGAGCAAAGGCCAAATAGCCAGAACGTGGCCGCTGCCCATCTAGGAGAAAATCGATTTTTCGCTCAGGGATGTACATGTTGGATTTGTTGTTCATAGCGGAGGGCCGGCGTCGATACCGAGATTGCGTGGCAAGCTCTTTATCGTGCTCTGTCTTGCACTACCCGCAAGCATTTCGCCTGCAATATTTTCAAAGTTGCACTGCTGAAAGGCCGCGCCGAGGCGATTACGTACAAAATTTGCATCTTTGCTGCCAGCTTCGCGGAGGTAGTGTTCCTCAATGCTGCGACTGGCATTAAAGGAATAGCCCGCGAGTGCATCCCTAAGCACAATGATGCTAGCAGGCTTCCCCGTTATTCCTGCGTTCAGCGTGTCTATCGCACAGTCAATAAGGGTGTTACCGGCAGATGAGCCTCTACAGGATCCTCGAAGGTCTTCTAGCCTATCGATTTGGGTGTCACTGAAGAAGCTCGCCTGACCCTTGCCGTCGAGAATTTGACAAATTTCCGCCAACGGCGCCTCAAGGAATTCTTTCTTCAGAGCGTGAGCAAATGCCTCTCCTACCTCGTTAACGGGGTAGGCCTCCTTTGCGGCACGTTCTGCTAGGGTCTTCCAGTGTTTTCGTAACGGTAAGCTTCTATGAGGTCCATCGCTCATGATCACCCTCCAATGTCAGATACTTTCTTATTTTTATCTGACAATGTCAACTTCGAATTAGTGCAACAAACCGGGAGTGCGTTTCAGGTATCCATTCGGAAATGGTTTCGTGTTTTAACTTGCATGGAAGTACTGCTTCGTTAGGGATCACAGATATTTTTGGTCATATATCACCTCATTGAGAAGGTGATCGTCTGCCGCAAAACATGACAGATCGGCCATATCCAAGCATTTGGCTGCGCAGCACCTCACTCCTAATCCCGTTCAAATCAGCGAATGCCAGCGATGGTGTTCGCTGGTTTCGTTCGTCCTTTCCTTCACGAGGAGTCAGACAATGAACATTCAATGCCCAAACTGTCGCTCTGCGCGTATCACAACCCGAAATCGCGCCAAAAAGGCTGGTGGCGTCATCGGCACAGTCGGTGGTGCAGCGAGCGGTGCTGTAGGCGCACTTTCCGGTAGTGAGATAGGCATGACCGTCGGCATCGTTGCCGGTCCGCCCGGTATGGTCGTCGGCAGTTTTCTGGGTGCCGTTATCGGTGCCATGCTGGGCGGCACAACCGGTGCTCTGGCCGGTGCCAAATTAGGCGAGGTCGTTGATGACCGCATTCTCGACAACTATCTCTGTCTAGCTTGCCGCTATACCTTCAGCAGCCTACCTGCTGAGGCACCACGTATTTAACCTGCAGCACTGTCAGCAAATCATCCCACCTGACTGGTGGACGTCTGTCTCGTTCTGAGCAGACCAGACTCTCCGTTACTCGCAGTATTCCACTCCTTCGTTGTACTGACCGCCGCTGTTTGTTCCCAGCGGCACTGTCGCGTCCGCATTTTATTGAAAGGAATCACCATGGCACACCTCGTTCAACAAATGGCCTATGTCGGCGCCGAACCCTGGCACGGTCTCGGCAATCATCTTCCCGCAAAACAACCCATCGAAGTCTGGCAAAAAGAAGCCGGCATGGACTGGCAGATCAAGGAAAGTCCGGTCCGCTTCATGGCAGACAGCATTGGCAGTCTGGGCAGCATTAATTCGTTCGAGGACCAAAAGGTGCTCTATCGCTCTGATACCAAGGAAGCCCTGTCCGTGGTGTCTCAGCGCTATCAAGTGGTCCAGCCCCGCGAAGTCCTGGAGTTCTACCGTGATCTGACTGACATCTCCGGCTATGAGCTAGAGACGGCCGGTGTGCTCAAAGGAGGCAAGAAGTTTTGGGCCTTGGCCAAGACCGGTCAATCGACAGCCCTCAAGGGTAACGACCAAGTTAGGGGTTATCTCTTGTTGGCCACGTCGTGTGACGGAAGTTTGGCGACGGTGGCCACCCCGACCACTGTTCGCGTCGTCTGCAACAACACGCTGACCATCGCGGTGAATGGTGCTAGTCAGGCGATCAAGGTGCCGCACAGCACTCGCTTCGATCCGCAAGCAGTTAAGCAGCAGCTCGGCATTTCCGTTTCTCAGTTTGATGGATTTATGTATCGCATGCGCACCCTGGCAGAACGCAAGGTGAAGAGTCATGAAGCGATGAACTACTTCCTGCGCGTGATGTGTGATGTCCAGCCCGGTGCCATCGATCCAGCGGGTCTCGCCAACGAACGCGCCTTGAAACGCGTCCAGGCACTCTACGACGGCCAAGGAAAAGGCGCAGATCTCGATGCCGCCAAGGGAACTGCGTGGGGGTTACTCAACGCCGTGACGGAATATGTGGATCACGAACGTCGTGCCCGCAGCACCGAGTACCGAATCGATTCCGCGTGGTTTGGGCAAGGCGCTGTCATCAAACAGCGAGCCCTCGATACCGCTCTGCAGCTCGTCGCCTAACTCACCGTTTCCGCATTCATCCATCGCAAACGCCCAGTTCAGCTTTTGGCTGACTGGGCATTTTGCATTTCTGGAAGGAGTACAACCATGCAACCACAAGCCGTACCTAATGCCAGTCCGATCAAGAATCGTCCAGCACTCAAGCTGGTCAAAACCAAGGAATTGCCACGGGAAGACTGGCTGGCCGTTCGCAAGCAGGGGATAGGTAGTTCGGATGCTGCTACTGCCATTGGTCTCAACCCCTATCAATCGCCTCTCGAACTGTGGCTCATTAAAACGGGTCGTGATGGTGGATTGCCCAAGGCAGATCCGCACGATGAAGAGAGCCCCCTATATTGGGGAAATATCCTTGAGCCCATCGTCGCCGCCCATTACACCAAGCGCACTGGCAATCGGGTACGGCGCATCAACGCGGTGTTGCAGCATCCTGATCCCGGCCTGCCTTGGATGCTGGCCAACATCGACCGTGAGGTCACGGGTGCGCCAGATGTCCAGATTCTCGAATGCAAAACCGCCGGCATCAATGGCGCTCGCCTCTGGAAGGAAGGCGTACCCGAGTATGTGCAGCTCCAAGTTCATCACCAGTTGGCAGTCACCGGCAAGCAGGCTGCCGATGTCGCGGTGCTATTGGGTGGACAGCATCTGGAGATCCATCGGATCGAGCGTGACGAAGCCCTGATCTCTCGTCTCATTGAGCTCGAACGGCAGTTCTGGCATTTCGTTGAAACCGATACGCCACCACCGGCCGATGGCTCCGATTCGGCCGATATCGCTTTGCGTTGTCTCTATCCAGAAGACAAGGGCCAAACCTTGGACTTCAAGGAGGAACGCAATCTGTCAGCCTGCTTTGCCGATCTGGTAGCTGTGCGTCAGGCGATTGCCGAACAGGAAAAGCTCGAAGCCCAGCTCAAGCAAACCTTGCAACAAGCCATGGGAGAGGCCAGTCGGGCTGATTTCGAAACTGGCAGCGTGACCTGGAAGAAGTCAAAGGACAGCGTGGTCATGGATATGTCTAGCTTGCTCAAGGATCAACCTGATCTGCAACAACGCTATGCCGCGACCAAGCCTGGTAGCCGGCGCTTTCTCATCGTTTGAATTTCAACCCACACGTTGCTCATGCCGACCTTGGTCAGCGTGAGCAATCGGCAATTTTTACAGGAGCCACAAATTATGCTGAAGGGACTTGCTATCACTCCGCCCGTACTGGGTCGGATTTCCATCGGTAAGGTCGTCGAAAAAGCCGGCAAGCGCCTGCCGGAGAAGGACGACCAATTCACAATCACCTCACAGGTGCAAAACAAGGATGGCTGGTTGGTTCATCCGCTTGATGAAGGGCTGCGCAAGGAGCAGGGCGGCAAGATACGGAGCATTCCGATTCGGCTGCTGTTCAACGATCCCGATCTCAATTTTCGGGCCGAGTACAGTTACTTCGACAGAAATACCGGCAGGCCACTGTGCGTTGGAAATGGGGAAAGCTGCAAACGGCAGAGCGAAGATGGGATCAAAAGCCTGCCTTGTCCGTCACCGGATGGTTGCGCACTAGCCAAGGGCGGAAATTGCAAACCCTATGGCCGCTTGAATGTTGCGCTGGCCGACGATGATCCACTGGGAAGTTTTGTTTTTCGGACGACTGGCTTCAACAGCATCCGTACGCTGGCGGCGCGACTGCAGTACTTCCAGGCCATTTCGGGTGATCGGCTGTCCTGCCTGCCGCTGGAGCTGAGGTTGCGCGGCAAATCAACGCGGCAGAGCCACGGAACTCCAATCTACTACGTGGACATCACCGTGCGTAGTGGCCTGTCTGTCGAGGATGCATTGACGGAGGCAAAGCAATTGGACGAGGCTAGGCAGATGGCAGGATTCAACCAAGTAGCGTTGGATGAAGTGGCCCGTCTCGGTCTAGGGAATGGCGCTTTCGAGGAGAGCGAGGAAGATAGCGGCGCGGTCGTGGAAGAGTTTTTCCCGGCCAATTCAGTCACCGAAAACCATGTTTTATCTTCGGATGTGGCAGAAAACTCAGTCGGTCAGCACGAGTCTTCACTTCTTGAAAAGCTTGAAAGAGCAGGCCAACGAGGGAAGTCAGCTTGACCTTTCTGCCTTAAATGGGCGAATTGAATGTCCCTGCTTTCGCCCGGTACTGATCCAGAAAAGCGCTGATTTCCAAGGACAGGATGTCAGCGATCTGGACAAACTCGGTGACGTCCAATCGACGATCACCAGACTCGTATTTCGATACGTAGCTTTGTGGCTTGCCGAGCTTGGTCGCAACTTGCACTTGCGTCATTCCAGCATCTTCACGAGCTTGCGTGAGCAATTCTCGAAAGATCGTGTATTGACGGGAGTGGAGCGACTTAACCATGACGTCACGGTAATGCTCGCTTGAGAAATATCCCGATATGGGATATTTTGCAAAAATGCAAACGTGCTCATGCCAATCCCCTAGTTATCTGCAATTTGTCGTTCTTTGTGCCCTCAATGCTTGTCAGAAATGGGCCCTTGAATTTCAGAAAGGTATGTCATGTTCAACCAATCCCCGCTTGAAACACTGGCCTCGTTCGCTATCACCTTTGTTGCTGGCGCTATTTCCGTGCTCGCTGTGTCGGCCTACGGGAAATGGATGAAGCATCAGGTGTAGCTGGCTGCTACTACCCCAATTTCGGCGGTATCGAGAAGCAACGAAGCAGTGAGTTGCTAATCCCCGTTCATTGAAAGGAATGATTTTGAAAAAGTTATTTTGCATAACCGCTGCCGCCTCGATACTCGCGGGCTGTGGTGGGCCCAATCTGAATTGTGACGATGCTGAATTCAAGGACCAGGTTGTCGATCATTACAACCGTACGGTTTTGGAGAGCATCAAGAAAAGCTTGGTTTCAAGTGCAGAAGGGGTTCTCGAAAACCCTGTCGATGCCGTGAACAAGGATGTCTTTGGAAAAATCGCAGGCATTCGGTTGTCCGACGTACGTCAGCTCTCTCAGAGTAGCGAAAGCAAAGAAGCTATCTGCTCTGCGAATTACACGGTGACTGTCGATGGCCAGGAATTCAAAAATACGATCAGATACAGATTGGAGTATCTGCTTGATTCGAAGAAGACCTCGGTTCATGTGTTCAATGACGATACCGGGAACGTGTCGCTCACTATTGGCAAGGCGATTGTTAAATACGCCGACGCATTTCGGTCGGCGAATACAGAAATTCGCATGCAGCGTGAAACGAAGCGTATTGACGACTTCAGCGCGATCGAGAGCCTCTATGTCAGCGCCAAAGAGTCGGCGGAGAAGCCGTATGAACAATGCCTTGATAAAGTAGATGGTCTTGAGGCGAGAAGTCGATGCGAAACCAGTCTCGTCGAGAACAAGTACAAGATTTATCGCGATTTGATTGGCGCACTGCCCTCTAAGCTTGATCAATGCGTCAACATGCGAGCCTTCGCGTTGTATATGGAGAATGAAGGCAAATCCAGAAGTGATCAAAAGCCTTTGTTGTCCAGCGACATCAATCAATGGAAAGAGGAGTGCAAGCGGTCCTCCTGAGTGTGCTTTGATGCCCTTCTTTGCTATGCGCTACGTCGGTTGTGCCAAACGGGAGAACTTTAGAGGCACAAGCTGAGTAACGGCAACTGATGGAAATACGGCAAGGGGACTTCGGTCCCCTTGTTTTCATTGAGCTTGTTTTTTGGTTTGAGATCACTACTGTCCGGTTAAATAACGAATAGATTCAATTGGTTGCTGATGCCGCCATTGTCCGAAGTGTAGTCGTCGCCCGGAAACGCTTGCTGCAAGGGCATCTTCTCGAACAGGGTGAGC
>Ga0114984_1000606_pt1 | contig 13602 bp, 8 predicted proteins | sample Shrwel1BS1Day1_FD_96987 | JGI IMG/M metagenome (GOLD analysis project Ga0114984, IMG submission 96987) | Subsurface microbial communities from deep shales in Ohio, USA - Utica-3 well 1 S-1-Day1 | ecosystem: Environmental > Aquatic > Deep subsurface > Shale gas/oil reservoir > Produced water/Flow... | reverse complement strand
GGTTTTCCGTCACCCGCGCCGCGCCGGGCACCTTCGTCGCGCGCCTGCGCAACGTCGGCAGCGTCAGAAGCCGGGGCGTGGAAGTGGACGGCGCGGCGGGGTCTTCTTCGATGCTCTGGGTCTGGAAGTCCGAATAGTCGGTCCAAAAGCCGGCGATGTTCGCCTGGACACGGCCGTCGAAGAAACGCCCCTTCATGCCGACCTCATAGGCGTCCGAGGTTTCAGCATTGACCGGCCGCGCGGCCTGAGCCGGGGTGAAGCCGCTGCTGACGTCGAAGCCCTGGCCCTTGTAGCCCGTAGCGATGGAGGCGTAGGCCATGATGTCGCTGGTCAGGTCATGCCTCAGCGCGACCTTGTAGGTCGTGCGCTCTTCGCTCGCATCACCACTGCAGGTGAACTGGCAGGTGGTCGCCGTGGCCAGCTGGTTGGTGAAGTCGACGCTGATCTCTTCCGAGTTCCAGCGCAGGCCCACATCGACATGGGTTTGCGGCGAGAAATCGTAGGTGAACTGGCCGAACGCCGCATAGGTCGTGTTGGTGACGCCGGCTGCGAAGTTGGTCGGGAAGGTCGGACCGCGCACCAAGGTTCTGTCGGTCTCTGAATCCGAATAGAACAGGCCGAGCAGATAGTGGAAGCGATCACCGCCCGTGGACGCCAGCCGAAGCTCCTGCGCCAGGCTGGTGGTGTGGAAGCTGGACCGCTGGATGATGCCGTCCGGCACCGGCGCGCTGTTGGGGTTGTTGGCGTCGGTCAGGGTCGGCGTGGCGATATTGTCGAAGTCCTCGCTGAAGTCGTACTTCCAGTCCTGATAGCTGGTGATCGACGTCAGGGTCGCTGCGCCGAAGTCATAGGAACCCTTCACCGCGAAGACTTCCGACTCGCTGTGGTTCAGGGGCTCGAAGTTGATCCGAACCTTGTAGTTGTCTGGGCCGACCTGAATTCCGTCGAGATTACCGGACAGTGGCGACCCGATGATGCGGACGCCCGGCTTCGCGTCCCGGAAGGATCGGACGTTGCCGTTGACGTCGGACTCCGAATGGCTGGCCGTCAGCGACAGGGAAAGCTGGTCGGTGGGCTGAAGGTCCAGGCGGGCGCGAATACCCCAGGCATCCTCGCCGTTCAGCATATTGCCGGTGGTCAGGTTTTTCAGATAGCCGTCACGCTCTGACGCATAGGCGTTCAGCCGGAAGCCGGCGCGCTCGCCCAGCGGCCCGGCAATTGATCCCTCCAGCCGAGTCTCCTTGTCGGTGGTGGCCGCCGCCGTCAGCGAGCCGCTGAGATTGGCTGTCGGCCCCTGGGTCACGATGTTGATCGCGCCGGCTGAGGCGTTCTTGCCGAACAGGGTGCCTTGGGGGCCGCGCAGCACTTCGATGCGGGCGATGTCGGCAAGCGGAGAAAAGGCCTGCGCCTGTTGAACCAGGGACACGTCGTCCACGACCGCGGCGACGGCGGACTCGATGCCGATGCTGAAGGCCGAGGTGCCGATGCCGCGAATATTGATGCTGTTGTTTGTGGCCTGACCAGATTCGGTCACCGTCAGGCTGGGCGCCAACCGCGCCACATCCGCCACTTCCGTCACGTTGCGGTTTTCCAGGGTCTCGGCCGTCAGCGCCGTCACCGCGACCGGGACGTCCTGAAGCCGCTGCTGCCGCTTCTGAGCCGTGACGACCACTTCATCCAGCGCATAGACCGTGGAATCGTTTGTCTGGGTCGGAGCAGCAGCGGTTTCCTGAGCAAAGACCGGAACCGCCAGGCCCGAGAGGGCCACCGACGCAAGGAGTATGGATGTGTAGCGCATATTGGTAACCCTCCCGTGTGCATTTATGCACTTATTGGTATGACCAGTTAATCTGGTTTGGTGCGGCCTGTCCAGATTAGGCCGCAATCATTTTTTCACGACCTCGATCGCCGATACCAAGGCGTCGCCGCGCGTGGGCGCGAAGGACAGGACGATCCGACCGTGTTGCGCCGTCACCTCGAACTTGCGTTTGACAACCTTCAGAACTCCGCCGGCTGCGGTGTTCACGTCGAACCCAGCCAGGACTGTGTCGCCGTTGGCGCGAACGTCGAACAGCCGCTCGCCCGGTCCCGCCGTGGGCTCCAGGAAGGTCAATGTGACCTCATAGGTCCCCGCATCGACGGGCACGGCGTAGTCGAAGGTTCCGGTCCGATAGGATTTGATGAGTGCAGGATCGTCGCCGTCGACATCCACGGGCGTGGCGGGTCTGAAACCGACCGGCGCCGGATCAGCCGAACCGGCGCGACCGCCCCTGAAGAAGTTATCCGAACCGAACCGACCCGACACGCTCGGCGCAGCCAGAATGGCGCCGCTGTCGATCCGCACCGCGCGAGCGACGTCCTCGCCCAACGTCCAGCGAACATCGTCGCGGACCTCGCCGTCTGCGAACCGCCCGACGGCCTCTACCGTATTCATGCCCTCCGAGAGTTTGACCGGCCAGACGCAGATGCGCATCGGACAGTCGGCCTGCGCCGCCAGCGTCTGGCCATTCAACACCAACGCCGTCGATGCGGCGTTCGAATAGACCCTGACCTCGGCATGCTGATAGGCCCTGTCTGTGTAGCGTGAGCCCGTGACGTGAACCGTCGGATTGGACGACCAGTTGGCCCGGTAGAAGAAGTAGGCGTCCTTCTTGATCTTGCGGTCGTAGGTGATCAGCCCCTTGGTGTTGATGTCGTCGGCGTCGCCCTCTCGCCGGATGGTCGTTGCGAAATCGAAGCCGTTCCACAGCCAGGTTCCCCAAAGATGATCGCGCGGCGCGAGGATGGACCAGGCCTGTTCGTGGATATAGCTTTCATACTCCTCGGGCTGCGCCCGACCACGCGAGTCGATGGGACCGCCCAAAGGGTTGTCGGTGTGCATGGTCGTCGCACCACCGGCGCCGTATTCCGTGATCGCCAGCGGCTGTTCCGGACGGCGCAGACGGATTGAATCCAGAGCGCTGGCAAGATCGGAAGGCTGATCATAGTACCAGCCATAGTAGAGGTTCATCCCCCCGAGGTCGGCAGCGACGGCGGTCCTTGGAACAGTCACGCCCTCCGCGAAATGGCGCGCCTCGCAGCAGGTTGCGAGGGTCGTGTGCCGGCTGGGATCCAGCGTCTTGGCCAGGGCGTCCAGCTCGTGGAGCAGCGGCATGGGATCGGGAAGCGACGAGGCGTCGCCCGTCAGGAAAATGGGCAGGGAGTTTCCGAAATCCACCTCGTTGGCGATGCCCCACACTGAGACAGAGGCATGGTTGCGGTTCTGCTGGATCAGCTCCGTGAGCTGCTGACGTGCGTTGGCTCTCAGACCTTCGGTCGGGTCTTTGGAGCCGGCCAAGGTCCACACGCTGACGAGAGGGATTTCATCCCAGACGATCAGACCATATCGGTCCGCCAGATCGTGAACCGTCTGCCCGTGCTGATAGTGCGTCAGCCGCAGCGTGTTCACGCCCATGTCGCGCAGCATGGCGACATCTTCCTCGATGTCGGCGGGCGTCACGGCCCAGCCCTTGCCTTCGCGATCCTGGTGATAGCCGGTGCCGACCAGCCGCACCTTCTGGCCATTCAACAAGAAGCCCTGTTCGGGATCGACCACGATTTGCCGGACGCCGTAAGGCTGATCGACGCGATCGATTACCGCGCCGGTCGGATCGATCACCTCCGTTCTCAGCGTGTACAGATAGGGATCCGCCACGCCTTGCCAGAGGCGAGGCCGGGCGACGGTGATCGTACCCTTGAACAGGTCTGACGCATTCGCCGACAACAGTTGTCGGTGATCCACTTCGCCTCGAACCCGCCCCTCGGCATCGACCAGGGCGACACGCACGGTCGCCGCCTGATCGCGAGCGCTGTCGTTGCGCAGGCGGACCTCAACGTCGATCTGCGCCTGATCCACCGCGATCGAACGCGTCGTCGCATAGGCCCCGCTGCCGCCGGAATCCATCATGTCGATATGGACGGAATTTGTGGCGATCAGACTCACCGGACGATACAGGCCGCCGTGAACGAAGAAGTCCCCGGCGAGCGGCAGGCTGTCCGCAGTCGCGGCGCCGGGCTGGGGCTTGGTATTGTCCGTCTTGACGACCAGAACATTGTCCTGACCGGGTCTTAGCGCGGACGTGGCGTCCAGCCTGAAGCGCGAGAAGGCGCCGTCATGCGCGCCCAGACGTTGGCCGTTCAGCCAGACTTCGGCGGTCCGGCTCGCCGCATCGAACTGCAGCCAGGCCTTGGCGCCTTCGAACGACTCCGGCGCGGTGAAATGCAGCCGATACCAACCGACGCCCTGTTCCCGGTTTACGGTCTCCGGGGTGTGAATATGGGTCTCGGGATTGGTCAGATAATAGCCGACGCGGTTCCAGGTGTGCGGCACCTCGACGGCCTGCCAACCGCTGTCGTCGAAAGCGTCTCCGACGACGCTTTCCGGCGCCTCTCCGAACTGGAAACGCCATCCCGTGGCGAGAGAGACCACATCCCGCTGCTTGGCCTGAGCGGCCGCAGAAGCATCAGCGAGGACCGGCGAAGCCAGGGGCAGGACGAGCAGTCCTGCGGCGATCGCACTGTACCGTTTCATGGACGTGTTCCCTCTGTTTTTATTGGAAGTCGTTGCTCATGCCGCGCGAGCACGCGCCGTTCGTCAGACCTTGGCTGGCTCGTACTTGGGCGTGATCAGGTGCACGACCAGCAGGGCGATCAGATAGGCCGAAGCGGCGACGATGAAGATGGGCGTATAGGTGCCGACCTTCTCCAGGACGTAGCCGGCGTATTTGGCCATGGCCATGCCGCCGATGGCGCCCAGCATGCCGCCTATACCGACGACAGAACCCACGGCCGAGCGCGGGAAGACGTCGCCCGGCAGAGCATAGAGGTTGGCCGAAAAGCCCTGGTGCGCCGCCGTCGCCAGACCGATGATCCCCACCGCGACCCACAGGTTGGACGCCTCTGCGGCGAAGGCCACCGGGACGGCGCACAGGGCGCAGATCAGCATGGTGATCTTGCGGGCCTTGTTGACGCTCATGCCGCGGTGCATGAAGCGCGAGGACAGCCAGCCGCCCCCGACGGAACCGACGTCCGACAGCAGATAGATGGCGACCAGCGGCGGCCCGAAGCTCTTCAGGTCCAGTCCGTAGGTCTTGCCCAGGAAGTCCGGCAGCCAGAACAGGAACATCCACCAGATCGGATCGATCAGGAACTTGCCGAGCGCATAGGCCCAGGTTTCCTTGACCGTCAGAAGCTTGGTCCATTTGACTTTCTCGACCACGTCGGCCGGATCCTGCTCGATATAGGCCAGCTCGGTCGCGGACAGGTTCTTCTGCTCGCGGGGACGTCGGTAGACCAGCAGCCAGATCGGCAGCCAGATCAGTCCCAGCAAGCCGGTGATAACGAAGGCCATCTGCCAACCGAAGGCGAGCACCAGGCCCGGCACGATCAGGGGGGTGACGATGGCGCCGATATTGGTCCCGGCGTTGAACAGGCCGGTCGCCAGGGCGCGTTCCTTCTTCGGGAACCATTCCGCGACCGCCTTGAGGCCTCCGGGGAAGCCGCCGGCCTCGCCGACGCCCAGCACCATCCGCGCCATCATGAAGTGGGACAGGTCACGCGCCGCACCGTGCAGCATATGGCCGATCTGCCAGATGCCGAAGGCGACCCCCAGGCCCCAGCGTGCCCCGACCTTGTCCATGATCCGGCCCCATAACAGGTAGGCCACGGCGTAGGAGGCCTGGAACCAGAAGACGATGTCGGCATAGTCGGTCTCGGACCAGCCGAACTCGGCCGACAGGCTCGGCTTGAGGAAGCCGATCATCTGACGGTCGACGTAGTTGATGACCATGGCCGCAAACAGCAGCCACATAATCACCCACCGGTACTTGCCGGGCGACGGCGCCTTGATCTCAATCGGACTCGTCTTAACGTTCACTTTTGACCTCCCCTGATGCGCCCGGTCTTGTCGCCGGATCACGCGAGATGACCAAAGATAGATTAATGGTCAGGCCAATTGCAACGACTTTAGCATTACAGCGACACGGCCCGACCAAAGCGCTCACGCGTCGAAGCGACCGAACGCCGCGCACTTTCCATGGCCTTCTCTTCCGTCGCGAAGAGCAGATGCTCGATCACCTGACCCAGATGGGCGCGCATAGCGGCGCGAGCCCGCTGTGGATCGCGCGTCCTCAAGGCCTCGACGATCTCCTGATGCTCCTCCACGACAGGCCGCACGTTGGCGTCACGGGCCTTTTCATGAAGAAGGGCGCAGGCTGGCGAGGCGGAGCGCATGCGCCACAGCTCTTCAACCATATGGACGATCGCAGAATTGCGTGTGGCCATAGCGATCACCCGATGGAATTCACGATCCGCCCGCTCGCTCACACCCGGCAGTCTATTCTCGTCGGCAATCTCGTTAACCAGCTGTTGAAGAAGGTCTATTTCATCATCTGAAATCGTGGTCGCGGCGAGGGCGGCGGCCTCGCCCTCGACCAGAAGACGCGCCTCCGTCAGTTCGAACGCCGTCACACCGAAGCCGGGCTGGTCCTGCACCCCCGGTACGCGCACCACATAGGCCCCTGAGCCGATCCGAACTTCGACGAAGCCTTGCACCTCCAGGGCGATCATCGCTTCCCGAACCGCTGGGCGGCTGACGCCGTAGTCGCTCGCAAGCTCTCGTTCGGCAGGCAACCGGTCGCCAACCTTGAACTTGCCCTGCACCAGATCGTCGAAAAGCCTCTTGGCGAGCTTCTGGTAGAGGCGATCGTGCGACACGGGCGCCGCTGGAGACGCCAAGGGCTCGGTTTTCAAATTTCCCATGACTGCACTCCCGAGGTTGCAAAAATGGCCTTACCAATATCTTTCGGATTGGAAATGGCCATGCTATTCCCATGGTCATAACAGTGAGAAGCCCCCGCCGCCATGAAGATCGTATCCGCCAAAGTCATCGTTACCTGCCCAGGGCGTAACTTCGTGACCTTGAAGATCCAGACGGATCAAGGGGTTTACGGCATCGGCGACGCAACCTTGAACGGGCGCGAACTGGCAGTCGTCTCCTATCTGGAGGACCATGTCGTGCCCTGCCTGATCGGCATGGACCCACGGCGTATCGAAGACATCTGGCAGTATCTGTACCGGGGAGCCTATTGGCGCCGCGGGCCGGTCACGATGCGCGCTGTGGCCGCCGTCGACGTGGCCTTGTGGGACATCAAGGCCAAGATGGCGGGCATGCCTCTGTACGATCTGCTGGGCGGACGAAGCCGCGACGGCGTCATGGTGTATGGTCACGCCAACGGGTCCGACATCGCCGAGACCGTCGATGCGGTCGGCCACTATATCGACCTTGGCTATAAGGCCATTCGCGCCCAGACGGGGGTGCCCGGCGTCAAGGACGCTTACGGCGTGGGTCGAGGCAAACTCTTCTACGAACCGGCCGACGCCGCCCTGCCCTCCCTGACGGGTTGGGATACTCGCAAGGCTCTGAACTACGTCCCCAAACTGTTCGAGACCCTGCGCGCCACCTACGGCTTCGACCACCACCTGCTGCACGACGGCCACCATCGTTACACGCCCACCGAGGCCGCACAGCTTGGCAAGGCCCTGGAGCCCTACAGCCTGTTTTGGCTCGAGGACGTCACTCAGGCCGAGAACCAGGAAGCCTTCAAGCTGATCCGGCAGCACACGACGACGCCGCTGGCCGTAGGCGAGATCTTCAACACGATCTGGGACGCCAAGGACCTGATCCAGAACCAGTTGATCGACTATATCCGCGCGACGATCGTAGGCGCGGGCGGCGTCACCCATCTGCGGCGGATCGCCGACCTGGCCAGCCTGTACCAGATCCGGACCGGGTGCCACGGCGCGACGGATCTGTCGCCCGTGACCATGGGGACGGCGCTGCATTTCGACACCTGGGTCCCCAACTTCGGCATCCAGGAATATATGCGGCATACGCCTGAAACGGACGCCGTTTTCCCGCATGACTACAGCTTTGACTCCGGCTTCCTTTATGTCGGAGACACGCCCGGTCACGGCGTGGATATAGATGAGGCTGAGGCGGCGAAATACCCCTACAAGCCGGCTTATCTGCCGGTCGCACGCCTTGAAGACGGGACCATGTGGAACTGGTGACGGGATCTTCGGAAACCCCGCCATCGCGTCCCCGCCGCATTCTCTGCTTCGGCGAGATGCTGCTGCGGTTCTCGCCGAAGCAGAACGAGCTTTTGCTCCAGTCCCCTGGTCTGACGGTCCGTCCGGCGGGGGCCGAGGCGAACGTGGCCGTGTCCCTGGCCCAGTTCGGCGCCCCGACCAGCCTGGCCACCGTCCTGGCCGACAACGCCCTGGGCCGCGCGGCGCGGGACGAGGTGCGCAAACACGGGGCCGACACCAGTCCGGTCGTGTTCAAGCCGGGGCGCATGGGACTGTATTTCCTGACGCCCGGCGCCGTCCGCCGCCCGTCCGAGGTGCTGTACGACCGCGCCGGCTCGGCCTTCGTCGAACACGTCCATGACGCCTTCGACTGGGACCAGCTGCTGGACGGGGTCGAATGGCTGCACGCCTCGGGCGTGACCCCAGCGACGGGCCCGAACGGCTCGGCCGCCGCCGTCGCCCTGATCGAGGCCGCCGTGCGCAAGGGTGTCAAGGTCAGCTATGACGGCAACTTCCGCGGCAAGCTGTGGGACCAGTGGGACGGCGATCCGCCGACCACCCTGGGACGGATGCTGGCCGGCGCCACGGTCGCCTTCGCTGACGACCGCGACTTCGCCCTGGTGCTAAAGACCCGGTTCGACGATCCCGATCCGGCCGTGCGCCGCCGTCAGGCCGCCGCCGCCGCCTTCACCGCCTTCCCCCGCCTGCAACGCATCGCCTGCACCCTGCGCGTCCAGGACAGCGTCGCCGATCAGGCCCTGTCCGCCGTCATGCTGACCCGCAGCCCAGACGGTGTGATCGAGACCCAGGCCGAGGCCATCCACATGGCCGGCGTCATCGACCGCGTCGGGGGCGGCGACGCCTTCGCCTCCGGCGTCCTGTTCGGCCTGTGGAGCGGATGGACCGACCAGCAGGCGCTCGACTTCGGCCTGGCCGCCGCCGGCCTCAAACACTCCGTCCCCGGCGACTTCAACCTGTTCTCCGCAGCGGATGTCCACGCCGCCATGCAGGATAATGGTTTCGATATCCGACGGTAAGCAGCGCCACACCCCAACGGCGGCTAAGGCGAACCTAGCCTTAGCCTGAATACTGCGCCGCCCCCTGCGCGATCACAGCTTGTACGCCGCCTTGACCAACCCATAGGTCAGGGCGTGGGCCAGTTCATGAGCCTCGTCCTCCTCCATCCGGTGTTCGACCACCAGCTTGGCCAGGAAGCCGCAGTCCATGCGCCGGGCCACGTCGTGACGGGCCGGGATCGACAGGAAGGCGCGGGTGTCGTCGTTGAAGCCGACGGTGTTGTAGAAGCCGGCCGTCTCGGTGACCTGTTCGCGGAAGCGCCGCATGCCCTCGGGACTGTCGTGGAACCACCAGCTGGGCCCCAGCTTCAGCGCCGGATAGTGGCCGGCCAGGGGCGCCAGTTCGCGGCTGTAGCTGGTCTCATCCAGGGTGAAGAGGATCAGGGTCAGGCGCGTATCCGATCCGAACCGGTCCAGCAGCGGTTTCAGCGCGCGCACGTAATCCGTCTGGGTCGGGATATCGCAGCCCTTGTCGCGTCCGAAACGGTTGAAGACGGTGGCTGAGTGGTTGCGGAAACTGCCGGGGTGGAGTTGCATCACCAGACCATCCTCGACCGACATGGCGGCCATTTCGGTCAGCATCTGGCCGCGGAACAGTTCGGCGTCGGCGGCCGAGGCCGGGGCGGTCGAAACCCGATTAAACAGGGCCTCGGCCTCCGCATTCGACAGGTCGGCGGTGAAGGCGGTCGGATGGCCGTGGTCGGTCGAGGTGGCGCCCATCTCGATGAAGAAGCCCCGGCGATCGCGCAACGCCTGCAGATAGCCGTTCCACGACAGGGTGTCTCGGCCGGTCTGTTCGGCCAGGATCTTCAGATTCTCGAGGAAGCCCTCGTAGTCCGGGTCCAACACAGGGTCGGGGCGATAGGCGGTCAGCACCCTTCCCTTCCAGCCCGAGGCCTTGATGGCCTTGTGGTTCGCCAGCGTGTCGAGCGGGCTCTCGGTCGTGGTCAGAACCTCGATATTGTAGCGGTCGAACAGGGCGCGGGGCTTGAAGGCGTCAGTCTTCAACGCGGCGTCGATGATGTCGTAGTAATGATCCGCCGTCTCCGCCGACAGGCGCACGTCAATGCCGAAGGCCTCGGCATAAACCCAGTCGTGCCACAGGCGAGACGGCGTGCCGCAGAACAGGTGATAATTCTCGGCGAACCGGCGCCAGATCTTGCGCGGATCGGTCTCGACCGGGCCGCCGTCAGCGCGGGGAACGCCCAGGTCTTCCATCGCCATCCCCTGCGAGTGCAGCATGCGGAAGACATAGTGGTCGGGCGTGATCAGCAGCTCCGCCGGATTGGCGAAGGCCTCGTTCAGGGCGAACCAGCTGGGATCCGTGTGGCCGTGCGGGCTGATGATCGGCAGGCCCTTGATCTCGGCATACAAACGGCGCGCGACCGTGCGCGTGTCGGCGTCGGCAGGAAACAGGCGCTCGGGATGGAGCTTGAGCGGATGAGTCATGATACGCCTATAATTGGTCTTACCATTTAAAGCGTGTAGGTCGAGTTAGGTCTGACCTCAACTGGAATTTGCTTAAATTTGGGAAGATTCATTCCCGAATGTGGCTAAAACTCTGGTCCAAGTATGGCTTACAGCGCCGATGAATCCTTTGACCGCCGCGTTGTTACCCGCCGGATAGCAGACATTTCGACTGTCTCATTTGAGTCAAACTCGGACGCAGCTATCGGCCAGGCCCCAATTAGAGGGAGCCACAAAGCTGGGCGCCTGGTGACTAATAGCCTGGTCAGCTGTGGACTCCTCGGTCGTGCGGCCTGCGACGCCAACTGGGCGCCGCAGGCTCTGACAGTCATCCAGCTCGAGAGGCGGTTAACCGCCGCATCGACTCTCCTGCCAGTTGGATTCGATGACTGGTGCTGATCATCCGATCGAGAATTGCGTCAGCAACCATCGGATGGTCGATATACCCATGCCATTCTTTGAAAGGCAGCTGGCCCGCTAACAGGATGGAAGCCGAACGGGTTCGGGCGTCCACAATGTCCAGCAGATCATGCTTGCCCAACTCGGTCAGCGGCGTGAGGCCGAAATCATCCAAGATTAATAAGTCGAAGCGTGCGAGCGCCGTCCGAAGTCTTGCGAGGCTCCCATCCTGATGAGCGAGCGCCATGTCCTCCAAAAGTTGGTGAGTTCGATAATAGCGGACCGTCAGACCGACCCTGGCGGCGTGACCGCCAAAAGCACACGCGAGATGCGTCTTACCGGTCCCCGTCGCGCCCGTCAGGATAAGGTTCTCGGCTTGGCGAACCCATGTGCAGGTCAGAAGTTCGGCCATCTGAGCTCTGTCTAGGTTTCGAGCTGAGCGATAGTCGATGTCTTCGGCCGCTGCCGGAATTTTAAGGCGGGCTGACTTCAAGATGCGCTTCAGGCGACGGTCATCACGATATGCGGCCTCGGCTTGCAGCAAGTGCATCAGTCTGTCTTGGAATGGGAGATCAGCGAAGGCGGGAGACGCGGCATGATGTTCGACCGCTCCAATCATCCCCGTGAGGCCAAGATCCCGCAGCTTGTCGATGATGTGGCTGGTTTGCATGCTTTAAGCTCCCTTGAAGTATTCAGGGCCGCGAACGTTTTCATTCATGGCAGCGGCTGTCTTGGGCGCAACGAAGTCGGCCGGGTCAGTGAATTCTAGGTTCCGGTCCAAAATCTTACGCACGTGGGCCAGGCGGGGCTCCCCTATCCGTAAGGCCCGGGCGCAAGCTGCTTCCAGCCTGACGGGGCCAACTCGCCGCGCTAGGTCCCGGAACGAGCGATAGATGGAAGTCTTCACGGCCCCGACGAAAGGACGCCCGACCTCGACTTGGACGACAGCCTGTACCCCAGGTCCATGCAGGCGAGACCACATCACTAGGTCTTCGTCCTCAGCCGCCCGCCTTGCCAAATGGTTGGGCGGCATGTGGGAGGGGTCAGTCGAGGCGTCGCCAATGGTGGCAACACGGGGGTGAACGCCTACCGTCTTGCCATCGTGCCAGATCTCGATTGTGGAGGCGTTCGCGCGCACATCCACTCGCCGGCCAATCAGCGTGTGCGGCGCCGAGTATCGGCGCTGATCATGCAGTATGTGATAGTCCGGTCCCAACAAAAGTTGACGCCGTACCTCAAAGAAGGCGAAGGGCTCCATCTGTAGAGGTCGCAATGCCGGGCGATCCAGCTGTTCAAACAGGGTAACACGGGACTGCCCAGGGGCGCGCCGTAGCCCCTTGGCGTTCAAGCGGCCGAGAAGCCCGCCCAGCAGTGCATTCATCTCGCCCAGCGACATGGCTGGCCGGTCTGTAAGGGCCAGCCGCAGCAGACGCTGAATCAGTTTAACGCCGATCTCCACCTTCGCCTTGTGAGTGGGGCTGTAGGCCTTGGCGGGACGCGCGATTGTCCCGTGATGATCACAGAAGGCTTGGAAGGTCGGGTTGATCACAGCCGTCTGTCCACGCCTGTGGGATACGACGGCGGCCTTGAGGTTGTCGGAAATGATTACTTGCGGAACGCCACCGAAGAAGCGGAGAGCTTGTTCGTTCGCCCAAATCCAGTCGACCGTGCGTTGGGAGCGGGTGACGCAGGCGAAGGTGTAGTCCGAGGACGGCAGCACCGCGACGAAAAGTTCAAAGGGGACCAAGTGGGCTGGATCGTCGTCGCGCCCTCGCGGTCTAAAGCCGGCGAAGTCGACCATCATGGTTTCGCCAGGGCGATGACGCTGTCGCATTATCGGGTGCGCAGCGACGTCATAGTCACGGAATTTGCGGCAGTAGTCGCGATAGGACATCGTCGGCTGATCACCCGCCGCTTCGCTGTACGCGTCGTGCAGTTCCTTGAGATGATGGCCGGCCTTGACCTTCAAAGCCACGGCCGCCCAGTTTGGCTGCAACTGTCCAGTGGCTCTAGGCGCCGATCGACCGGGATTAAACAAGCGCGACAGATCACTGTCAGCAAGATCGCACAGGGTCTCACCGGTGAGAGACAGCTTATGGGCGATCAAACGATAGCGGGCGACGGTCGAATAAGAACAGCCGATCATTCGGCCAATTTGCCGATCACTGTGGGCTGATGTGAGGATGAGGCGCAGAAGGCCGCGTGGGTCGAACATGGAAGCTCCCGTTGTTCTGTTGTCGACGTGGGAGCCTGAAAGAGCGCAGAGGTCAGCGGTCTTCGTCGTGCTCAAACGACGGAGATTCCTTGACGGCGATAACGCTTTCGGTGAGATTGCAGGGTCGCTGGCTAACGACGATCAATCTTCCGAACGGGCCTGTGCTTTTGCCGAGCGCAGGCCTTTTCACTTTCAGGCTGACGTGACCCCCGTTTCTCATCCAGCCATAACGAGAGTCCTTTGGTGATCTGAACTGGGGTTGGTGGGGTTGGCAAGAGGCCGGTCAGCGCAGCTTTCAACCAGCGCAGCGGACCGGCC
>Ga0114984_1000603_pt1 | contig 13641 bp, 11 predicted proteins | sample Shrwel1BS1Day1_FD_96987 | JGI IMG/M metagenome (GOLD analysis project Ga0114984, IMG submission 96987) | Subsurface microbial communities from deep shales in Ohio, USA - Utica-3 well 1 S-1-Day1 | ecosystem: Environmental > Aquatic > Deep subsurface > Shale gas/oil reservoir > Produced water/Flow... | reverse complement strand
TCAAGCGCCTGGAATACCGCGGCTATGACTCCTGCGGCGTGGCCGTGTACGCCGACGGCCACCTGCGCCGCACGCGCAGCACCCAACGCGTGGCCGAGCTGGCCGAGCAGGTTGCCCAGGACCACCTGCAAGGTTTCACCGGCATCGCCCACACGCGCTGGGCCACGCACGGCGTGCCGGCCACGCATAACGCCCATCCGCATTTCTCGCACCTGGGCAACGACGAGCCGCGCATCGCGCTGGTGCACAACGGCATCATCGAGAACCACGACGAACTGCGCGCCGAACTGCAGGCCGCGGGTTACGTTTTCGAAAGCCAGACCGACACCGAAGTGATCGCGCATCTGGTCAATCACCTGTACGCCGGCGACTTGTTCGAGGCCGTGCAGAACGCCGTGCGCCGCCTGCACGGCGCCTACGCCATCGCCGTCTTCTGCCGCGACGAGCCGCACCGCGTGGTCGGCGCGCGCCAGGGGTCGCCCCTGGTGGTGGGCGTGGGCCAGAACGAGAATTTCCTGGCCTCGGACGCGCTGGCGCTGGCCGGCACCACCGATCAGATCATCTACCTGGAAGACGGCGACGTCGTCGATCTGCAACTGGCGCGCGTCTGGATCGTGGACGCCCAGGGCAAGAGCGTGGAACGCCAGGTGCACACCGTGCACGTGCACACCGGCGCGGCCGAACTCGGTCCCTACCGCCACTACATGCAGAAGGAAATCTTCGAACAACCGCGCGCGGTTGGCGACACGCTGCAGGACATCGAGTCCATCACGCCCGAACTCTTCGGCGACCAGGCCTACAAGATCTTCAAGGATGTCGATTCCCTGCTGATCCTGGCCTGCGGCACCAGCTACTACGCCGGCCTGACCGCCAAATACTGGATCGAGTCCATCGCCAAGATCCCGGTGGCCGTCGAAATCGCCAGTGAGTACCGCTACCGCGACAGCGTGCCGAACCCGCGCTCGCTGGTCGTGACGATTTCGCAGTCGGGCGAGACCGCCGATACCCTGGCGGCGCTCAAGCACGCCCGCTCGCTGGGCATGGAAAACACGCTGACCATCTGCAACGTGTCCACCAGCGCCATGGTGCGCGAGTGCAAGCTGTCGTACATCACGCGCGCCGGCGTCGAAATCGGCGTGGCCTCGACCAAGGCCTTCACCACGCAGCTGACCGCGTTGTTCCTGCTGACGCTGGCGCTGGCCCAAGTGCGTGGCCGCCTGACTGACGAGCAGGAGGCCGAGCACCTGAAAGCGCTGCGCCACCTGCCGGTGGCCATCGGCTCGGTGCTGGCGCTGGAACCGCAGATCATGGCCTGGGCCGACCGCTTCGCCTCCAAGGAAAACGCGCTGTTCCTGGGCCGCGGCATGCACTACCCGATCGCGCTGGAAGGCGCGCTCAAGCTCAAGGAAATCAGCTACATCCACGCCGAGGCCTATCCGGCCGGCGAACTCAAGCACGGCCCGCTGGCCCTGGTGACCGAGCACATGCCCGTGGTCACCATCGCGCCCAAGGACGAGCTGCTGGAAAAGCTGAAGTCCAACATGCAGGAAGTGCGCGCGCGTGGCGGCGAGCTGTACGTGTTCGCCGACGCCGACAGCAAGATTCAGAGCGCCGAAGGCATGCACGTGATCCGCATGCCCGAGCACTACGGCAAACTGTCGCCGATCCTGCATACGGTGCCGCTGCAGCTGCTGTCGTACCACACCGCGTGCGCTCGCGGCACCGACGTGGACAAGCCGCGCAATCTGGCCAAGAGTGTGACGGTGGAGTGAGCCGCCAGGCAGGCTGGGTGAAGTTGAAAACTGGAAATAAAGTCGGTCGCGCGGAATAAAGTCGGTCGCAACCGGAACGGGCCAGATCGTCACCGATTGTGTGGCGAAGATGGACTCATCGGTTGTTAAAGCATGCGCGGAGGCCGCAGAGCGGCCCTCTTTTTGGTGCATCCAATTAGCTCGGGGCGCAACAGGCTCCGTCCGGCCGGGGTTCGGACCTGCGCGTCGGAGCGCACTTGGGGATAGCGGTCGTCGACGACTGGCCGCTTTCGACCCAAAGCCGTCGTTGAGCTTTGAGGGAAACAGTCGTTCAACGTCAGAATTCACTGACCTGCGCGGTTTTTCGCGCAGGTCCAGTGGAATGGAGGGTTAGCCATTTTGCTTAAGCTTCTGAAGTTCGCCAATGACGGTTCGCAAAGCGCGTCTGTAGCGAAACAGATCACCGAATGAGAGTGACACCTCGTGACCGAGCTTTGCGTCACCAATACCTGCTTTCTCTAGAATGTCGATCGCGGATTGGTTGATCTTCCCGCTGCTATGGACCACCGCATTTCTGAGGGCGCAGAGCTCAAGCATTCCATTGGCGGCCCACTCATATTTGTCGTCAATTCTTGACTTCACCCACTCGGCTTTGCTCGTCAGATAGTTCGGTGGGGCCGTTCCAGCTTCTGTTATTAGTTGATTCAGACATTCATCGGCAAGAACCGCAAGATTTACGAATAATATTCTTACGATGTTTTCGGAGAGAGTTCTAAAGACCTCTTCGTGGTCCTTTCCATTCAGGTTTATTGATCCATCCTTAAACTCTCTCGTGGGCAGCGATGACGTAAACCCGAGGTCTGATTGATTCCATTGCTCTGCCGCCGATAGGCTCTCAATCAGAGCCGTGAGATTCCCAAGCTTTATTGAATTGGCGAGGTGCAATGAATGAGCGACGCCATAGACCGTTTGGGACCACTGAAGCATTGAACTGTCGATATCCATATCGCTGCCGTTAATATTATAAATGAATAATGCGCTAGACCAGGGGAGACCCGAGGCCGATGGCCGGAGTGAACCAAGAAGCGTAGCTTCTCGGAAATCCCCTGGAGCAGCGGACTAGCCTCACACATGGGTAACCTTCACAGGGCCAATGATGTTGGTTTCGTCAAAAAGAGGCATTTCGGGAGGAACTGGCGATCTGTCAGCAAGCTGTGATGCTAGGAGTGTGAGTCGGCCAAGAGCACTATGGGCGTAGGCCATCCCGTCTGAACTTGGCGCGTCACCTTGGGAAGCCTGGACGAATAGTTCGAACTGTCGCGCGAAATTTTCGAAGTGTTCTCCGGTGGTTCTTGCCTTCGCAATTCCTAAGGGGTTCGCCGGGATAGGGAGACGAATGGCGGGAAGTGCTCCGGTGGTTCCTAGGTGTACTTCGGTCGCCACGGCAAACATATGTCCTTGTGCCTTGGCTAGAGGTGCAGAGTGAACAACTAGATCACGATATGCGCCCAATTCATGGAGCCAGCCTCCTTCGCTTGTTGCTTCCCGAAGTGCGTTCGCCACCAAATCCTCACTTCCGATATTGTTCAGCACCTTACGTTTCAACAGTCCTCCCATTGAAGTAATTGGGTTTTTCCCGAGCAGCTCATTATCTGGACGAAGGATTAGGGCATAGTACTCAGCTAAATAGTCACGCAAGACACACGCATCAACAAGATATGCCTGAATGGATAGGTACGCGAGCCAGGTATAGCCATCAACGAATCGGGTACCAAGGTTGAAGTCGCCCCCTCCAACCTTTGCACCTAGCTGATCGTAATACGATTCCGAGACTTGTCTCAGACGCCAGCCACATACACGAAGCTGATGAGATATTCGGCTTGCCACATCCCACAGGCGACCATTGGTTCTGGAAAAGGCGGCGTGACCGATTTGCGACCAGCGTTGGGCCTCGTCTTCTGATGGCCAGACGGTTCTAGGAAACCGATGGTAGGGGCGCCAATTTGGGGGGTGTATACCCTTGAGTTCGAGATTGTGCGAATAGAAATCTGTGCCTATGAGTTCCAGCTTAAGAGTCTCGAGGTCTGAAAAGATTGCTCCATATGCTCTGGTAACAAATGCGGCCTTTTTTCCATTAAGCGCATCCGGTTCAAATTTGACGTTTGGATCAAGTCCATTTATGGCGCGACAACCCCCTGTGAGGTGAACAACACGTACCGCTTTCCAGTCACCGCTTGGCGTGGTCATGTCTTGAAGGCTAACGTAAGGCTAACCGGCGCTGCGCGGCTTTATCGCGCAGCGTCCAGCGACCGAAGGGAACGAGGTTGAGCGCCATGTTATGTTTTGGATAGTGGCAACGACTTAGATTCAACAAGCCTGTCAAAAACACCTTTAATCCTTTCCCGCACAAGAGCGATCTCAGTGGGGCTCCCATTTTCAACGCACAGGGTGCTGACGCCAGTATCGAAGTACCCATCTGAAGGAGAAGCAGAGAAACCGAATTTGAGATCATATTGATCGTCTTCGAATTCTATTCTTATGGCATTTTCAAAATCGTCACTGAGAAACCCCCTAGCCTTGCAGCTAGGGAAATGTATGGTTATCGAAAGATTTTTCATCGTTCTTGCCTCAGTAAACATAACTTTGTTTTAGGGCGACAGTCCCACCGCATAATACCGGAATGTCGGATAAGATGTTCTGCAAGTTACTGTTTAAAAGCAGAGCCTACGCGCAAGGCAAAATAACAAGACGAAAACGCAGCAGCCGGCGGCATAGTGGGGTGATCCGATCCATGTGGCACGTAGGCGTAGAGCATACCGTCCGGCTCGGGTGGCCGCTATCTGGATCGGATGGCGACTGGCCGCTTCTGGCCGGAAGCGGCCACCATGACGGCTATAGGTTTCGCCGGCCTGCATGCGCCAAGAGGCGGTACGACATTTCCATTCGCAACTCGGTCAGATTGAACACGGGAGGCAGGGACGTTTCGACCGACTTTTGTTCAATTTTTTCTTGGGCTGAAGGCGCGAGTTCCAGGGTGCGACCGACTTTGATCCATGTTTTCTAATCCTGGATGTCTTTCAAAATCAATCGGTTACGCGGGTCGTTTGCGACCGACTTTATTTCTAGTTTTCAAAGTGAAAACGGGAAATAAAGTCGGTCGCAGAGGGACTGTCAGGCCAGGCTTAGCAAGGCGAAATAGGGAGCGGAGGTCAAGCGCATGCGGGCTGGACGCTCCGACTCACCATTCTTGCGGTCGTTCAGAGGCCGAGCTCCGACAGGCCCGGATGATCGTCGGGCCGGCGGCCGAGCGGCCAATGGAACTTTCGCTCCGATTCCTTGATCGGCATGTCGTTGACGCAGGCGTAGCGGCGTTGCATCAGTCCATCAGGCATGAACTCCCAGTTCTCGTTTCCATAAGAACGGAACCAGTTGCCCGCGTCGTCGTGCCACTCGTAGGCATAACGCACGGCGATCCGGTTGCCATCGTGGGCCCAGAGTTCCTTGATGAGCCGGTAGTCGAGTTCCTTCTTCCATTTCCGATCCAGGAAGGCTTGGGCTTCCGTCCGGTTGTTGGCGAACTCGGCGCGATTGCGCCATTTGGTATCCAGCGTGTAGGCCAGTGCGACCTTCGCGGCGTCGCGCGAGTTCCAGCCATCTTCCGCGAGCCGTACCTTCTGGATGGCGGTTTCTTTCGTGAACGGCGGCAGGGGGGGACGAGTTTCCATGATTGCTCCTGGGCAAAAGAAAGTAGAACGATCTGTCTACATGCGCAGGTTAATGCAAGTGGAACGACCTGTCTACTTCAAATTGCGGGCAGTGGACCGATCTGTCTACAATGCGCCATGACACGCAACACTCCCCCCGTCGACACGCTCTCGCCTCGTGAACGCATCCTGCATGCGGCCCATGCCCTGTTTTACGGCCAGGGCATCCGTGCGACCGGGGTCGACAAGATCATCGAAGCCGCCGCTGTCACCAAGGTGACGTTCTATCGGCACTATCCCAGCAAGGAATTGCTGGTGATGGCGTATCTCGAGTTCCGCCACGAACGCTGGATGCAGTGGTTTCGAGAGAGTCTCGCTTCCAATCTGGACTCCGGCGCCTCGAAGATCGACTCGCTGGCGCTTACGCTGCGCGATTGGTTCGACAGCGAGGATTTCCGCGGTTGCGCCTTTCTGAATGCCGTGGCCGAGTTCGGCTCCACGCATCCCGCCATTTTGAAGATCGTGCGCGAGCACAAGAAGGACGTCGCGAGATGTCTGGACGAGCTCTTCGAGAGCCCTGGTCACACCCTGGGCGCCGCCCTTACGGTCGCGATTGACGGCGCCATCGTGCATGCCCAGATGGGCGAATCCACCGATCGCGCCATCGATGCGATGCGGAGTCTCTCGCACTGCGTGCTGGATGATTGACGGCCGGGAAGGCGATGGCGTCGCCGGCCATGCCTTGCGTCGTTCGATGTGCTCCAGCAGGTACCGTGAAATGGGCTTGACTGGTCACTGGCGCAGCCAGGCCAGCCAAGTTCACGCGGCTTTTCAGCAAAAATGACCACACCCAAACCGGATACCCCTGTGGCTTGGGTGCGGCTATTTCACTTCAGCGCAAACGCGCCTTCAACTCTTCACTAGCTTGATGCAGAGCGGCGCGCGTAGTCGGCACGTCAGCTAGCACATTGAGCAGGCCGAAGTCGTGAATCATGCCGTTATAGCGGGTTGAGACCACGTTCACACCTGCGGCATCCAGCTTGCGTGCGTAGGCTTCACCTTCATCGCGCAGCACGTCCTTCTCGGCCGTCTGGATCAGCGTCGGGGGAAGCCCCTTCAACTGCTCGGATGTTGCCAGCAGCGGCGAGGCGTAAATCTCCTGGCGCTGCTTCGGGTCGGTGGTATAGGCATCCCAGAACCACTTCATCATGCCCTTGGTCAGGAAGTGGCCGTTGGCATACTCGTCGTAGGACGCATTCTCGAAGTTGGCGTTGGTGACGGGCCAGAACAATACTTGCGAGCGCAGCTTGGGCGTGCCCTTGGCCTTGGCCATCAGCGCCACCACCGTGGCCATGTTGCCGCCTACGCTGTTGCCCACAATGGCCAGCCGCTTACCATCCACATTTATCTGCGAGCCGTTGTCAGCCACCCACTTGGTGGCCGCGTAGATTTCGTTGATGGCCACGGGGTAACGCGCCTCGGGCGAAGGGGTGTAGTTCACGAAAATCCCCACCGCGCCGGAGTCGGCGACCAGATCGCGAACGAAGCGCTCGTGCGTCGGAAAATCGCCCAGAATCCAGCCGCCGCCATGCACGAAGATGAACGCGGGCAATACGCCTTTGGAGCCGGCGGGACGAACGATGTTCAACACGATCGGCTTGCCATCAACGGTGATCGTTTTCTCGCTGACGTCGGCGGGCGCTAGCTTCGCGCCTTTCTGTGCGCCAACAAGCACCTGGCGGGCATCGGCAGGCGACAGCGTTTCCAGTGGCTGGCCACCGCCTTTAGCCAAGGCTTCGAGGAAGGCTTGGGTATTGCGCTCGACACCGGGACTGCCTGCCGCCAGGGACAGGGTGGACGCCAGAGCCATGGCAGAGGCGGCGATGAGCTTGTTTGTGAACTTCATGATGCTGATCCTTTGGTTGAAGATGAATAGGGCCGTGAGACTCAAACGAGGCTCAAGCGCGGCTGATTTGCAGATCGACCTCAATGCCGAAACCGGTTGGGATTGCACCCGCCAGCGCCGTCAAGTTCCCGTGGGGTGAAAGCCGGACTTTCAGGACGCCAACCGAGGAGGGGGCGCTCCCTTCACGACCGCCGATGGCAGTGGCTTGGGCGCGGTACAGGAGTTTTCTGATCGACATAAGGTCCTCCTTGTGACTTGAGGTTGAATGGAGCCGGGTGGCAGGACGAACTTTAGAACTGGACGCGGTACGGATGGGTTCATAAAATACAGAAAACTTGATTAGGAGTTCCAAATTGACCGATGCATGTACCGACCGCTTGGGGGCACTGCTGAACCACTTCCCGGTACGCGCACGCATGTTTCATTCGGGTGCCATGTGCGGCATCACCGATTTCTCCGCCCCAAACGAGGGTGGTCAGATGCATTTGGTCAGGACAGGGGCGGTGGAGGTCATCCATCCTGGGCGCCCCTCACTCCAGGTGAACGCTCCAAGCCTGCTGCTCTATCCGCGCCCCATGTCCAGGCGCTTTATGACGGACACCCAGCGCGGCTCAGACCTGGTGTGTGCAGATCTTCAATTCGATGGCGGAATTTCAAATCCGGTGGCGGGTGCGTTGCCCGACGTGATCTGCTTGGCGCTGGATGACGTCGATGGGGTCGATCAAGTGCTGACGCTGCTGTTCGATGAGGCATTCGGCAACAACTGTGGTCGGCATGTGCTAATTGACCGGTTGTTCGAGGTGGTGTTGATTCAGGTGTTGCGGCACTTGATGGAGACAGGGAAGATCAGCGGGGGCATGCTGGCCGGCTTGTCGCACCCCAAGTTGCGCCACGCCCTCGTGGCAATGCACGATCAACCGCGGCAAGCATGGTCACTGGATACGCTGGCCGGCATCTCGGGAATGTCCCGTACCGTATTCGCCAACAGTTTCCGCAGCGTTGTCGGTTGTACCCCTGGCGTTTATTTACAGGGCTGGCGCATCAGGTTGGCGCAGCGGGCGTTGCGACAGGGGCGGCCGTTGAAGATGATCGCGATTGAGGTTGGTTACGGCAGTGAAGCTGCGCTTTCTCGCGCATTCAAGGCGCATTGCAGCATGACGCCACGGGAATGGCGAAACGGCACGCTTCCCGATAGTGCAAGCGTCCGCTGAAAGCGGCCTCGCGCGCTTCGCTTTCCGTTTTCTGAGCCCCCCCTCATTGGACGCTGGCCGGGCCGATCATGGAGCGGGAGCGCATCGGCTTGCTGGCGTCGCCATCGGAGGATTTTTGGGAAGCCCGATACGCCAAGGCGTTTTCTGTGTTGATCTTCGAGAGCCTTGCTGTTCACCCCCGGGGTGGCCCTTCATGCTCGCCATCGACGGCGCCGTCGTTCTTTGCCTTTGACCTGGTCCCCGCAGGTAGCAAGTGACTGGCCCTCGCTGAGAACCGCCAGTTTCGGAGGCCATCGCGGCGATTGCGCTGAGCAACGTAAAATGTCAGGCTTCCAGCCTCTACATGCATCCCTTATGAATCTTGAACGACTACGTCGCGAATTTCCCGACTTCGACATAACAACCCTGCCGCCCCTTCCCGAAGGATATTTCGACACGTCGAGCTATATCGATGCCGCTCCTTCGTTCGAGAACGAGGCGCGTAGTTTGAAGGTGTATGTCGACTACGCCAACTATGCCGACCGCGAATCCGGCAGGAGCCAGCGCTTCTGCGTGTCACGCTACGACGAGGAAGCTGGCGACTTCGAGGATGTCGCCCTGTCGACGAACGATTGGGCCGAAGTCATGCGCTTCCTGACCGCCTGAGCGCTCCGGGCATTGCGCGATCAACGCCACCTGCGAGCGCCACGCCGTACCGGCCGGCTGGCCGCCGGCGTTGCTCCCGCCACCCCGAAGCGCTCCGTCATCTCAATGGCGGTACGACAGCGTAAGCAAGGTAATGCGGCCATCGCCCAGCGCGACGGCGTTACGCACCCCTCCGGCGTAGTAGTGTTTATCGAGGAGGTTGTTGACGGTCAGCCCCGCGCGCCAGCGTTCCGCGTTATAGGCCACGCCAGCGTCCGCCACGACATAACCAGGCAGGTCGTAGCCGTAGGTATAGCGGCTTCCTTCGCCGCGCAGGCCGCCGGTCAGTTCCCAGCCGGTCAGGCTGCCGCGCATCCGATAGCGCGCGGTCACGTTGAAGCTGTGCCGCGGGACGCTGTTAAGGCGGGTATTGTCGGTCGACGGCTGTTGGCCGCCATCGTCGACGACAACGGCCGAGAGATACGCGTAGCCTCCCGTCAGGCTCAGGCCGTTGCCCAGGTCCGACGCCCATCCCAGTTCCGCGCCGCGCGTGCGCTGCTTGCCGACCGCGATGCTGTAACCGTCGTTCAGCGGGTCCGCCTGGAGGACGTTGCGGCGCTCAAGATCGAACGCCGCCACGGTGATGCTGGTTGCGCCCTCGTCAAGGTCGATTTTTACGCCGGCTTCCCATTGGCTGCCGCTTTCCGGCTTGAATGCGCTGCCGTTCGCGTCGGTGCCGCTGTTTGGATAGAACGACGTGGCATAGCTGACATAGGGCCGCACGCCTGGCAGGACCTCGTACATCAATGCGCCTGATCCCGTGATGGCGTTGTCGCTGCTGTCCTCTCGCGATTGGGTGCGATGGTCGGTCGAGTAGGTGGTTGCGGTGTCATGGCGCAGGCCGAAGACCGCGTTCCATTTCTCTCCCAAAGCGATCTGGTCGCGGGCATACAGCCCGATCGAGCGGACGGTGCTGCTGCTGTCGGTGCGCGGATTGGCGGGGCAGTTGATGGGGCTGCCGTAAACCGGTTGGTACACGTTGAGGTCCCGCACCGAGCAGTTGTACGACAGACTGTTCTCGCGCGTGCGCAGGTAGTCCAGGCCCAGGGTGATTTCGTGGCGGCCGAATCCCGTTGCGAATTTCCGCTGCGCGTTGGTGTCCAGCGTGATCGTGTCGCCGTCCCAATGCTGGTCCGTGGCGGTGCGCCGCAGCGTCTGATTGTCGGCGCGCAATAGGCCGTTGGCGACCAACTGGCCGTTGAGGGTGAAGGTTTGCCAACGCACGTTCTGATTGACCGTCCAGCCATTGTCGAAGCGATGCGTCAGCGCATAGCCCACGCGGCTCTGGTAGCCGCGATAGGGGTCCTGGCCAGGCTCGCCGGTAAAGCGGTCGCGGGGTATCGCGCCATTGGGATTTGGCTTGACCGATCCTACGATCGGCAAGCCCTGCTGGCGGATGTAACGGCGTTCCTGGTAGCTGGTCAGGATCGTGAAATCCGTGCGCGGACCCAGATCCAATGACAGCGACGGGGCTATGAACCGGTTCTTGAACCACACGTGGTCGGTTTCGTCATGCGAATTCATGGCCAGGGCATTGATGCGAAAGGCCGCCTTGCCGTTCTCCGACAAAGGCGTGCCCATGTCCAGCGTGGCCTGCCGGAAGTCATGGCTGCCCAGGGTGGTGGCGACATCGGCGAAGGCCTCGGCGCGCGGGCGTTTGCTGACCATGTTGACCAGGCCGCCAGGAAGAACCTGGCCGTAAAGCAGCGAGGCGGGCCCCTTCAGGACCTCCACTTGTTCCACGCCGAAAAGCGTTTCGGCGATGCGATTGCTTGCCGCCGTGCGCAGCCCGTCCAGGAATACGGAATCCGAGGCCACCTGGCCGCGGATGATGAGGTCGTCCCAGCCGCGACGGCCAAACTGATTGGCGACCACGCCGGGCACGTTGTGCAGCGCATCGGCCAGGGTCTGCGCCTGCTGCGCGTCCAGGACCGCCCGCGGTACCACGGTGATCGACTGCGGCGTCTTTGCCAGGGGAACGGATGACTTGTTGACCGCCGGCGGCGTGACAGGGTTGAACAGGTTGCCTTCGCCAGAATCGCCCTCCCCGGTAACGCGCACGGCGGGCAGTTGTACGGCGGAATCAGGCGTCTGCGCAGGCGCGGTGAAAGGCGCGGCAAGGGCCACGGCGGCGGCGAATGCCGGAGCGGAACGAAGGTGCATGGCAGGGATGGCTGGCGGCGAAGGGCTGGAGAGGATGGATGCGCAAAACCCCGCGCATCAATGAGAATGGAAACCATTTATTGTAACCTTACAATACGTTCCCACGCGCAACCTTCCCTGCGCCGTTGGCCAATGACGGTTTCAACCGGTCAGCAGCCTGCCATTCAGGAGCATTTGCAGCGTTCTGAAGAAGAGAACCGCGATCGCGATGCTCAGCAGGGCGAGCAGGATGATTGCAATCAGCGTGACCGGCCAGGCCTGGGCGAACATCGAGTACTTCAGCGCGGCACTTGCGAGAGCCGCCATTGGAAAGCTGATGGCCCACCATCCGGAAGCGAACGGAATTCCCTTGCGAAATACTTTGGGCGCCAGCGTCAGGAAGAGGAAGAGACCGAAGTAGAACAGCAGCCCGGAGAACGTGTCGACGCGCTGGGTGAAGTTGGTGTAGGCGAGAAACCCCACTTCAAATGGCGCCATCATGATCAACAGCGACGGAATCATGGCGGCCGGCAGGGGCTCGTGATGAATCACGCGCGACATGATGATCGTAAAGAACAAGAGGGCAATCATTGTTCCAACGGCCAGTGCGAACAGGTTGACCTCATGGGCCCACGGCATGGGCATGGTGCCCCCGGCGACCGCGATATCCAGTGTGGCGACCCCGGGAATGAACCACGCGGGAACCGCATGCCGGGTTTCGATCTTGCCCTGCAGCAGCCGGCTTGCAATGGTGAAGCTGAATGCGACCGTGGCAACGGCCCCCACCCCCCAGACCGCTTCGGCGAGCGGCTGGCTCACCGGTGAAATCACAGCGGAAAGCAGCAGGACGGCAATTGTGATCGTGCCAAAGAAGTTGCCCGCGACCGGGTGCCGAAACTCGGCGGCGACCGCCGCCGGATGCCTGATTGCCTTGGCGAGATAGCCGCCGCCAAGCACCAGGAACACCAAAATGGCAAGCAGCCCGGTTGCCGCGGATATCAGCGGCGTAACGCCGAATTGCTGGCTGGCTTGGCGCCATGCGATCGAGAGTCCGGCAATGCCCATGACCGCTGCGAACAGGTTGACGGGCAAGTGTTCAAGGGAAGCGCTGCATTGCAGGGCCTCCGGTTTGGTGCTCGAAAGGGTGGACACGGCGCATCTCCAGATGTCCGGCGCGTTCGCCGGGGACGTCTGGATCGTAGGAGCTTCTCGGGGGAAAGATAACCCCGCATAATTGGGAATCATCCTCTCAAGAAATGAGAACATGACCGATCGTCTCGAAGCCATGTCGATTCTGGTTGCCGTGGTCGATGCAGGGAGTCTTTCCGCGGCGGCCCGCAAGCTGGAGATTCCGCTTGCGACGGTCAGCCGCAAGGTCGCGGATCTGGAGTCGCACCTGAAAACCCGACTGCTGCATCGCTCCACCCGGCGACTTGCCCTGACCGAAGCCGGTCAATCCTATGTCGCCGCGTGCCGGCGCATTCTGGAAGAAGTGGGAGAGGCCGAGCGCGCCGCGTCGGGGGAATACGCGGCGCCCAAAGGGGAGCTGGTCGTGACCGCGCCGGTCGTCTTCGGACGCGTGCATCTGGTGCCCGTGGTCGCGGAATTCCTCAGGACCTATCCGGACGTCGATGTGCGGATGGTGCTGACCGATCGCGTGATGCATCTCCTGGAAGATCAGATCGACGTGGCCGTGCGGATCGCGGAGCTCTCCGACAGCAGTTTCATCGCCAGGCGGGTTGGCACGACACGTCGGGTGGTCTGCGCCAGTCCGGCCTACTTCGCCGCGCATGGCACGCCGAGGCACCCGCTTGAGCTGGCTGGTCACGCATGCGTCACCATGGAACAGATTGCGTCCAGGCAAGTCTGGACCTTCGGGGCCGGCAAGGCGGAGGTGGCGGTGCCGATCCGCTCGCGGCTTGCCGTGAGCACCGCGGAAGCCGCAATCGAAGCGGCCATGGCCGGGGTCGGTCTGACGCGCGTGCTGTCCTACCAGATCGCGGATGCGCTGCGTGCCGGTGCGGTCAGGACCGCGCTCGACGCGTTCGAGCCGGCGCCATGGCCCATCAGCCTGGTCCACCCCGGGCAGGGCATCCTGCCGCTGAAGTTGCGCGCTTTTCTTGATTTCGCCGGGCCGCGATTGAAGGCCCGGCTCGATGAGCTGGGCGTCTGACGGCGCTTTCCGGCTCGTTCACCCTACGAGGTCCGCCCGATCGCCGGCGGCAAGACGTACGTTCCCGAAG
>Ga0114984_1000602_pt1 | contig 13653 bp, 6 predicted proteins | sample Shrwel1BS1Day1_FD_96987 | JGI IMG/M metagenome (GOLD analysis project Ga0114984, IMG submission 96987) | Subsurface microbial communities from deep shales in Ohio, USA - Utica-3 well 1 S-1-Day1 | ecosystem: Environmental > Aquatic > Deep subsurface > Shale gas/oil reservoir > Produced water/Flow... | reverse complement strand
TGTGGTGATATTGCCCGCTCAGGTTGGGATGATCAACTGCTCAGGTTGTTGAGGGGTGAAGCACACCCTTCAATTGCTCAATGATGGTCAGGAAAGCCTGTTTGTTCGGGTGGGGGCAAGTGACTTTGGTCCCGAGCTGATCCGGCTTGACCAACAAGACACTTTTTTATGAGATCATGCGCATAGATTTGATTACCATACTCGGGCTGGCTGTTTTCGCACAGAAATAAATGTGTTGACGGAAGCGCTATGAGATTGATAGTAAGAGGTACCTCACTACACGACCGTTTTTCGATAACTCGATCGGTCAGATTGCGGAACAGTTTTTCCATTGATCAGGGGCATGATTACGTGACGAAAGGGGCTGATTCGATCATCAATATAGCATCTCGGGAGGCCAATCTTAAGCGGAAGCTACGCAGACACTTGCACGGCATCGGCTTTTCCAAGTCGAGCAGCGGCGAGCTCAAAATTGAGGGTGAGGGCAAAGACGTAGTCCGTTCTCTTCACCGCGTGCAGCGCGAAGATCGCTTGAAGGAGAATCAAGATTTTATTTCTAACAAAGCTCCGAGGTTGATGCAGTTCTTTGCTTCTGGGCAGGACGTCGAACCGAATAAAATTTCGCCTGTGATAGAGCGCGTCGCCTCTGGTACTAAATACGGCGACCTTTTCAGGCTCGCTTCGTTAACTTGGTCTGTCCCTGTGTCAAACGGTTTTGGCCGAAGGCTTCGCTACCTGGTCTGGGACGAAAACAACGGAAAGCTGATGGGGTTGATAGCGATCGGTGATCCCGTATTCAATCTCGCCGTCCGGGACAATTTAATCGGCTGGAATTCCAAAGAGCGTAGCGAGCGCCTTGTCAATATAATGGACGCATATGTCCTCGGCGCCATACCGCCATACAATGCCTTGCTCGGGGGGAAGCTCATAGCCTGCCTTCTGCGCAGTCGTGATCTTTATAATGATTTCGCGAGTGCATATGGTGAGACAACAGGAATCATCTCCGGGAAAGGAAAGCAAGCACGACTTCTCTGTGTTACTACGTCCTCATCAATGGGGCGCTCATCGGTTTACAACCGTCTTAAACTTGATGGGGTCCAGTATTTGGACTCCATCGGCTACACTGGTGGATGGGGGCACTTCCATATACCGGACGATTTGTTCGTAGAACTCAGAGACTATTTGCGTGATAAGAAACATATATACGCTGATCAGCATGGCTACGGCCAAGGTCCGAATTGGCGCCTGCGTACCACAAAGGCCGCTTTGTCTGCTTTAGGCTTTAAACCAAACATGCTCCGTCACGGCGTTCAGCGCGAAGTGTTTATCTCTCATCTTGCTGATAACGCAGTCACGATCCTTCAGACGGGTCGAGGCGTGCCGGACACAAGTTCTCTACTCTCAGCGAAAGAGGTCGCACAACGCGGAATTGAGCGATGGATGAAGCCGCGTGCATTCCGTCGGCCTGAATATAGTGCGTGGACTATCGAAAATCTTATCGAGCTTTTTGGCAATCAAAGCCATTCGTTGCGATGTGAGTCCGCCAGCATTAGGAGTACGACCAAAAGAGCGTAGTTATTGATGTCTGTTTCCCTTGATCAATGGCAAGAACGAATGGAGCGTCATTTTTTGGCGCTTTCGAAAAGCCGCGCTGCCTCAGGGTTGCCTCTTTTTGCATTAGAACACGGTCTTAGTATCGCAGAGACGGAGGAGATAGGTGCTCAATTGCGGGCGCAACTTGCCAGGAGGTCACGTCTTGCCCCCCACTGGCTGCTATGGACAATTTATGCTGCCGAGCGAGGATACACTTACGAAGGTGGCGAGTATTGGCAATCATTCGAAGAAGCAACACCGGGTTGGGAGAGCAGCGATCGCTATCGAATTTCCTCGTGGTTTTCACGTTTTCAAAAAACTTACAATGGTTTTAAGCCCTATGGCCCTTGGGCATCGCACTTCAGCATAATTGCATGGCCGATTACTCATGCAGTCTTGCCCCGCTATCTTCAACGTCAGTTCGCCCAAACGCTCTATGTCCTTCGTTTCCAGCTTGCTCGATCGAATAGCATTGAACCTACGGCGATAGGGCGGCTTTTAGCGACCAACGTTTTTGATGCATCGACGCGTTTCGAGCAATTTCTCCAACAGGAAGAACTGGTTGGGCGCATGGTTCTGGCCCTTCTGAACCAACAAGAGGTCGGAGAAGGCGAAGAGCCGCTCCTACCTGCAACTCTGGATCGTATCGTTTGTGATCTTGAGAGCATCCGTAACGCGCGTGGCTGGCTTAAAGAAACCGGCCGAGTGGTATCGAAACGCTTCAAGGGGCTCAGTAAGGGGAGTAAGTTCCGCACACCAGGCGGGATACAGGGATTCGCGACAGACGCTACCAATGAGGCGCGCCCCGATATCCGGCCTGATCTCCGGTTGCACTACAAGGGCGAGGGTGCTTGGGATCTCCAAATTGATATTCCGAGTTTCAAGGACATAGCAGCTCTGAATCCCGAAGTTCGTAAATTCCTCAAAGATACCCGTTGTGAACTTAATGGCGGCTCCGTGAGGAAACCTGCCGGATGGCTCTTGTCGGGGCGACGTCAAGCCATTCTTAGGGAGTGGCCCGATCCAGAACGGCCTCTAGTTGACTTCGAAAAGCCGAACGGTACCGTTGCTCATCTTTTGCAAGCTGAGTGTCGAATGGAAAAAGGACCGCACTGGCTCTTTCGTGTCGGACGAGATGGTATCGCCCGGGGAATAACTGGTTGTATTGTTCGCCCGGGATACGAGTACATTACCGTTTCGATGAGCCCGGCTATCGACTTGTTGGAGGGTATGGAATCCTGTGCGGTCAATTGTCCGAATATTCATGCAATTCGTTTTAGTGTTCCCCAGGAACTGTCTGATGCATATGAACAGTGGATCAAAGAGAAAGGTTTCGAGCTAGCTCGGACAATTCGTGTTTGGCCGACTGGATTTCCTGGACGCCGTTGGGATGGCGAAGGGAAAAGCGAGTGGCTGACTACCGAGCGGCCGTGCATTGGCATAGTCTCTGACCACCATGTTGAGACCTATCAGATCAGTTTGGATGGGAAGGAAAGCCTAGTGGTCAACGCAGGCAAAACTGGAACTCCCACATTTTTGCAACTATCTGAGCTGCAGCCAGGTAAACATTTGCTGACCATTCGGGCTCAGCAGTTAGACACTACAGTTAATCGCCCACCTTTTCATGAAGGATGCCTTGAGCTTCGTGTGCGTGAACCTGAACCCTGGATGCCAGGCTCCGCATCACATGCCGGCTTAATCGTATCGGTTGATCCCCACGACGCCGCACTGAATACATTCTGGGAGAACGATTGCGCGCTGTCTGTCTTCGGGCCTCCGAGCAGGCGAGTCACTCCTTACGTTATCCTTCAGAGCGCTGGCGAGGAGGAAATCTTCAACGGTCAGGTGTGTGGTCCGCTTGAGCTACCGATCACTCCAGCCATATGGGAAAAGCGATTCTCTGACTTTCTACGGCGTGAAAAATGTGAGTGGGACTTTCTCGAAGCCTCGTCAGGGATGCTGGTCCTCGACGGAGGTGATCTTGGTCGGTATGTAGTGTGCTTCGAACACGAAGTTCGCCCGCTGAGGTGGGTCATTCGTCAAAGTGGTGAAGGGTTGTCAATCCGGCTAGTCGACGAAACCGGGCAAAAAGATGTCGAACCAGAGTGCTATTTCTTTGAGATGGAAAAACCACGTGTAGGTCGACGGTTGAATTTATCCGAAGCACTCAAGGGCCGCCCCGTAGAATCCCCCGGAGGTCTTTTTGTCGCCAAGACTCCAGACTATCGTAGTTCTGTAATTGTCAGTACAGGGCTGACTGGTGGCGGCCTTGGAGGCCTAGGTGTCCAACCTAGGCATGGCCACATTTCTCGTCAGCCGCAAGTCATTTTTGAGTTGCTAAAAGATCTCTACTGTTGGTATTCAGCACCTGTCACTGGATATCTTGCCGGCGCCCGGCGTCTTCAGGTGGCTAATAGGCTGATGTTGGGTGTCGTAGGCATGATGGCTGGATGGGACTGGTCCAGGACGGAGGAGAAATTAACCAGCGGGGGCGATGTGGCCTACTGCATGGATCGCCTTCATGATCTGGCCTTAAAAAAGGGTGGCTTCGCTAGTGCCGTGCGCTTAAAGGCCCCTCAGGTGATCGGCGGTCAGGATACCCTTTCCTCATGGTATTTCGAACTCTCCAGGCGATTTGCTATTTGTTTCGATGAAGAGGTTTGCCGCTTTGCGGTTGATTTCGCGAGTCGCCCGCATTTATTACCGTCGTTGTACCCCGATAGTCTCCCAGATTTTCTTCGGCGCGCGCAGTCCTATCAAAACTTGATACGAGGAGCAAGACTCGCTGTATTCAGCAGAATGACCGTTGCAGGCCGACAACCAACGCTTTTCCCAGAGGCTTCTTAATGATCGCTGAAATTAATCCTCAGGACGTCGTCTCCTATTGCTGCTCCGTCCTAGGCATAGAAAGTGAAGGAGCAGAGATCAATGACTTGTTTCTCACGGCACTCCTCAGGCGAACTGCAGGGATGTTATGCCCATGTTCACGCATAACACTCCGCAATTCGCTCAATGAAAGCCTTGCTTATTTGCATGATCGACCTGAGGAGATCTCTCTTCGTATCGAAGAACTAATCGACGATCTGGTCGTCGCTGGCGACCTTCTAGAACTCTCTGAAGTGACAACAGAAGACAAAGTCGCAAAGGGGACTTGGGTGTTTATGTCGCCTCCCGCCTTTGTTGAGAGGAAGAGCGGAGGCATATTTCTTACAGGCATCGTTCCGGACCATGACGGCTTTCTTTCAGAGGAATTGAGCAGAAGAGTAATTCATAGCTACGGTACCCGCTTGATCGAACCGGAGCCTAATGAAGAACTTGCGGAGATCCTCATTGCTGAGGGCCTTCACAGACTTCCAGAGTCCACCTGGCTGAAATCGCCTCGGCTAAAGTCGGCGGCGGAGTTTTTGGAAGAAACGAGGCAGCGTCTTGCAGTCGAACCACCATGTCCGCCAGTTGCTGGTCTTGAAGTGATCAATCCAAAGACAAACTCCACCTATTATCGCGGGCGCTGGACCGAACCAAGCAACCAGACAGGAACCTTCATCGCGCGTCGACCTCAGGAATTCGGTGCACCTAACTGGTGTTTTGCCGAGCTCAATTTTGGAAAATTAGTACGGATAATCGACTTGCCAGTCGGCACATATCGCTGGCGTGCGTGCGATTTTGCCTGGCACCTGCAAATGGCTATTGACTGGGAAAATGAGGCGCCACAACACTACCGAAAAAAGGATCTGGGTAGCGTTTGCCGTTTCGATTTTTTTTCACCATTACCCCTCTGGTCCGAGCGGCGCTTCATGGCTCTCGGCCGAAGGTGCCCCGGTGAGAGAAGTCTTTTCGCATACGAGATTCCGGTAACCGAGTCTGGGCAAGAAGAAGAATTCCTTAGAGAGAACTTGTGGCTTGAGCCGTTCGGTGAGACGAATGATGGATGGAGTAACTAATGCAAACAATAAAGCAAACGATTGATAACCTGCACGGGGCTCTAAAGGATTACATAGAAGCAACCTATCACATCAGCGCTCCTTCGCTTATCGCACAGAGAAAAACGCTGTTGAACCGCGACGGAGTGATATATCGCACTCCTTACCTAGAATCGACACGGAAGTACGAATCCGGTGAGCGGTTTCACGCCATGGACGCATTGCCCGATGCTGCGCTTGAACTATTCACTAGATTGAGCGCACCGGAAGGTGATCTTCCCAAACTTGTTTATGATCCGCCCTACAAGCATCAAGGCGAATCGTTGAAAGGCAGTCTAATTGATGGCAAAAACCTAGTCATTATGACCGGCACTGGTTCAGGCAAGACCGAATCTTTTCTGTTTCCGATCCTCGGCAAGCTTGCCCGAGAAGCAAAATCACAACCTGCTTCATTTGCCGAACAACCTGCGATGAGGGCGTTGATCATGTATCCGATGAACGCCCTTGTAAACGACCAACTCGGGCGTTTGCGGGGCTTATTCGGTGACCCGAGACTCGTAGATTCCTTTAAATCATGGTGTGGGCGGCCGCCGCGTTTCGCTCGCTACACAAGCCGGACCCCGTATGCTGGGGTCCGTACTAAGGTTAAAGACTCAAATAAGTTGCAGGCTTTCGACGAATTTTACGTTGATATTCTCCGGCGCGCAGACAGTTCCGATGCTGAAGAAAAAGCTCACGCTCAGGCCCTTCTTAAAGCCCTTAAAGAAAGAGGTAAATGGCCTGCCAAACCTGATCTTTCTGCCTGGTTTGGACAGAAGGGCTCCAAGTGGCAGGACCCGGCCACCGGTGATTTCGTAAGGGCGGTTACGCTACCGGATGATTCAGAACTTTTGACACGTCATGAAGTCCAGATTGCGCCTCCGGATCTGCTAGTGACTAACTACTCGATGCTCGAATACATGCTGATGCGCCCGATCGAGCGTCCAATATTCGATAAGACACGAGAATGGCTCCGCAAAAACCCTGAGGAGACCTTCCTTGTTGTTCTGGACGAGGCGCATCTTTATCGCGGTGCTGCCGGGGCAGAGGTAGGACTTCTACTTCGTAGGCTACGCGACCGGCTTGGCATCTCAGAGGAACGTCTTCAGATCATATGTGCCACAGCGAGCTTCAGTGACCACTCTTATGCACCTAAATTCGGCGCTCAACTTACTGGTGTCCCGGCTGACACATTTATCCCGGTGCAGGGAACCCTCGACCTTAAGAAGAATGATGATTTCGGGTCTTTGGCCGATGCAAAAGGTCTCGCTGCTGTCGATTTGCAAGAGTTTTACGAAGATGGCTCCGAAGAAGCACGAGCAAGAGCCATTAACCCACTGCTTGAGCACCGCGGTGTTGTCGGATGTGATTCCACGGAACAGGCACTTTTTGAAGCCCTCCAAGATTTTGGTCCGATGGGCCGGCTGGTCAACGTCACAATGCAGGAAGCCAAACCCATCGCAGAACTCAGTAGTTTCCTTTTTAATGATGACGTTCCAGTGCAGCTAGCAGAAGAAGCGTTAACTGTCCTCCTGGCACTCGGCAGCGTTGCCCGGTCGGCGCCTGGATTACCTGGCCTCCTGCCTTGTCGCGTTCACAATTTTTTCCGTGGTTTGCCTGGGCTTTGGGTTTGCATGGACCCAGATTGCTGCGAAATTTCAGATGATGAACGCGGCGGTATTTGCGGCAAAATGTTCTCGCAACCCATGGACCAATGCGCTTGCGGCGCCCGTGTATTAGAGCTCTTCACATGTCGAAACTGCGGTACAGCATACGCTCGGGCCTATACAGACGACGTCGACGAACCGCGAGACTTGTGGGCGGAGCCGGGTAAGGCACTTCGGATGCCCGATGGAGAGTCCTCGCCTTTGGAGCCCCTGGATCTCCTTCTGGAAGAACCAGCGCATGAAGAGGAGGCGGAGCCTGCCGACTACGATCTCCAAACGGGCCAGCTCAACACGCATAACACTGGACCGCGCATGCGAACCGTTTACGTCAGGCAGGAGAGGTTGGCCCGCAACAACGACGATGACGAAGACGGAAACGATTTTGGGCAGGAACCCGCTGGCAAGTTCGTACCCTGCGCCGTTTGCGGTAAGTCTGCCCGTTTCGGGCGAAGTTACGTTCAGGATCATCAAACCAAAGGGGATCAGCCGTTTCAGGCATTACTGACCCGGCAGATTCAGATTCAGCCTCCGGGACCGCAAGAAGCCACGCGATTTGCTCCTTTGCGCGGTCGAAAAGTTCTCGCCTTTTCAGATTCCCGGCAGGTCGCTGCAAGGCTTGCTCCCAATGTCCAGATGTACTCCGAACGAGACTCCCTCCGACCACTCATCATTGCCGGATTCAAATGGCTACAGGACCAAGATTCACTGCGCACTTTCCTTAATCTTGACGACCTCTTCCTGGGAGTATTGCTTGCATCTAAACAACTTAACGTTAGGTTGCGTCCTAAGCTGCATGATCATGAAAGCTTTGAGGCCGAAGAAATAGTTGAGAAGGCATTCGCCAAAGGCGAACACAGAGACCCAACTAAGTTGCTATCACTTCTTTTGAAACTGCGTTCGAAGAAGCCGCCAGCAGCTCTCCTGAGTAGCATGCTCAAAACGTTGTCAGATCGCTTTTACGGCATGGAAACACTTGCGCTTGCTTCTCTCCAGGAACGGGAGGAAAACCGGGAGAGCATCACAGCCTTACCACCAATTCCGGGCATAGCTGAAACCGATGAAGAAAAACTTGCCTTGTCACGATTTTGGATGCGTTGCTGGACAGGTTTTGGCCTAACGCACTCACCAGGGATCTGGATCGATGGGAGTTCTCCGGAAGGGTACAAAATACAGTCCAGAAGGCCGAAATCGAAAATAGCTGCGCTCAATAATGTTGTTAAGGAAAAAAATGCCCGAAAGCTATTTTGGGACCAATGGCACCCAGCGTTACTTGAAGAGTTTACGAACTCAAAGGAAGGTGGAAACCGCTATCTGAACGGCAGTGTGCTCACCTTGCAGTTCGATGGCGAATGGGTTCATTGTGCTAGATGCAAATCAGTACATCGACCAATACCAAGCATTGCCCAATGCCTCGACTGTGGGGATATAGAAGTTAAATCCCTTGATCCTGATGCCGATCAGGTCTTCCAAGCGCGAAAAGGGTTTTACAGAAAACCCGTTATGGAAGCGCTCGCAGAACCGCCGCGGCAACCGATGGCGCTCATCGCAGCTGAGCACACGGCTCAGCTTAATGCTCCCCAGAATGAAGACATTTTCTCCAAGGCTGAGGAAAATGAGCTCTTGTTCCAGGACATCGAGTTGAAAGGCCCCGGTGCTGGAGAAAGGTTAGCAGCCATCGACATCCTGTCGAGTACGACCACAATGGAGGTCGGGATTGACCTTGGTGCTCTTTCAGGGGTGGCGCTCAGGAACATGCCGCCGGGCCGGGCTAACTACCAGCAACGGGCAGGCCGGGCGGGACGCCGCGGAAATGCCGTTGCGACTGTTATTGCATTCGGTAGTGCTGACAGCCATGACGAGCAGTATTTTTCAAGGCCCGACGAGATGATCCGCGGCGAGGTTGTTGATCCAAAGCTGACACTGGACAACCGAGAGATTGCGCGGCGGCATATTCGCGCTTTTTTGCTTCAGAACTACCATCAAGATCGTCTTCCGGAAATCGATGAGAATCAACCACACGACCTGTTTTCCGTGCTCGGTAGCGTTGATGGTTTCCGAAACTCGGATTCGATTCTCAACCGCGACGACTTTGCAGTTTGGCTCGCGGAGAATGAACCGAGTTTGCGGGAGCGCATTGCGACCTGGCTCCCTTCGGATTTGTCCGACACGAACAGGGCGGGGCTTTTAGACGGCTTTGTGGATGATTGCCTCAACGCCTTGGATGAAGCCATCGCTTCAGACGATTTGACCAGAGAAGGCAGCGAGAACGAAGGAGGGGATGAAGAGGCGCCCGAACCTGGGGAAGAGAGACCCCAGCAAAGCTCGCAGCCAAACAAGCTGCTCGATAGGCTGCTTTATCGTGGGAAGCTCCCTCGTTACGCTTTTCCGACAGATGTAGCGACCTTTCACGTTTTCGACAGGGACCGTTCCTCACCATACCGCCACATTATGAGATTTGCACCCTCTCAAGGCCTTCCGGTTGCACTTTCACAGTATGCGCCGGGTAAGCAGGTCTGGATCTCAGGAAAATGCTACACCTCAGGGGCGATCTATTCAGTTATGAAAAAGGACCTCGACGAAGCTTGGAAGTCTAGACGGCTCTACATGGATTGCTCTGAATGCGGGTATGCAAAAACATTTGAGCAAGGTGAGGTCGCTAGGGGTGATACGGAGGATTGCCCCGCTTGCGGCGAAAGCGAAAGCTTCGGACCAGCGCATTATTGGTTGCGCCCTCCGGGATTCGCCCATCCAATATTCGAAGAGGAGGTTACATCACCGGATGAGATTCCGGAGACGAGTTATGCCACTCGCGCCAAGCTGACGATGGATACACCGGACGAGGGTGAGGGGTGGCTGAACGCCAATGACCAAATACGAAGCTTAAGTGTGCGGAAACATTTGCTAGTCTCGAATTCGGGGCCTCAGGATGACGGTTACACCTATTGTGTTAAGTGCGGGTGCATTGAAGCCAGTTCGATTTCAACACCAAGCCTTGCCGGCCCGCACCGAAAGCCATTCCCGGAAGCCGACGACAGTGAGATTTGTGAGGGTATGAACCCGACGCGCCACCTCGTTCTGGGTACTGACTTCATAACCGACATCGCACTCTTTTCTATGCGTGTGGAGAAGCCCGTTGTGCTCAAGCCGGCCCACTCTTCGACGCACGTTGCCTTGCGAACGGTGAGTGAGGCACTTGCGAAAGCGGCCAGTCAGTTGCTTGAGATAGAGCCTGGCGAACTAATGGCAGAGTTCCGTCCCGCTCCGACGCCAGCCGGTAAGTCTGGAAAGGAAATTGAAATCTTTCTCTACGACACACTTCCCGGTGGGGCCGGGTTTGCCACACAAATTGCAAGTCGAGGTGCCGAATTGTTTCAGCGAGCGCTCGATTTGCTCAAAAACTGTCCGGAGGGCTGTGACGCGTCCTGCTATCGTTGTCTTAGGAGCTTCCAAAACAAGCTTGAACATCGCCTCCTTGATCGGCATGTCGGGGTTGAGCTGTTAGAGTATCTCTTGACTGGCCAGCAGCACGGCTTTAATCCTCAACGGCTTGAGAGTTCCACAGAATTGCTGCTCAACGACTTACAACGCCGATGCGATAACTCTGTGAGTTTTATAGCTGGAGCAACCGTGACATACGGTCAGGGTAAGAGTATCAATGTTCCCATTCTCGCAGAGAGTGGTGGTAAGAAGTTTGTTATTGCGCTTTCCGGGCCTCTGACCAGCGGCCATCCAGCCGACACCAGTGTGGCTGATCTGCGTGAAAACTCGACTGACTACTTCGTGATCGTCCCCCCAAATGAACTCGAAGTGCGCGGCAATCTTCCAGCAGTCAGTCGGAAGATCCTCCAGCAGTTGCGGAACTGAGGGCGTGGGTGATTCGATGCAGTACGGTATATCAAAGGCACAGCACGCATCCAATGGCACGCTTCCAGGGAGTGCCTCTAAGTGATCGAAATAGCGGGCGCAAATGAAGGGTCAGAATACGAAGCGGCACTCCATATTCGCAAGCAGCTTCTGAACCTCTGGCCGGACCTCAGCCAGCATTCCGATGATCACGTCAAGATCTTCGTCAGTTTGAAGCTTTATGGTCAACGGATCGAAGATATTGACTTGTTCGTGATTGGGCATTTTTCCGCGCCGCGTGCCTTTGACATTGAGCATAAATTCTATCCCAGAGACGGCGAGCCCTTTGTCCCAAAGGCAGCCTCAGTCAAGAACTTTGCGCTGGTCATAGAGGTGAAGTCCCATGACGCAACCGGTGTAAAATTTGAGGACAAAATTGCTTCGGTCAAATATCCCCGAGGATGGGAATGCGTGACTGAGAAAGCGTTTAAGCAGGTCTTCGAACTAAAGTCCTACCTGGGACGTGCTGGGCTTCCAAGCCCTTATGTCCAAGAACTAATCTTCTTCACGGGACTGCGGGAGTCTGACCTACCGGATAGGCCGCACAACTGTTTCGGCATTGACGCAAGCTTTGAAAAAATATTGAACATTCTTGGCCAGGTTTCTCGACCCGCCGCGATTAATCGGTATGTCAACATTAGTTTTGGTCCTGAAGAGAAGTTTCAAGCGATCCTCGCGCCAGACGCAAGAATTTTGAAGACGCTAGAGCCGACACCGCTCGATCGCCGTAGGATGGATCGGATCGTTAAGACTGCATTGCCAAAGGACTGGCTTGACGATCTTGGTAATAGACAAATAGTCATCCGCGGGCGTGGGGGCGTCGGCAAAACCGTGATACTGCTCCAAATGGCCTATCGGGCATTTGATAATACGGGTATGCGGTCATTAGTGCTCACCTACAATAAAGCGCTTATTGCTGATATGCGGCGTTCGATGGCGCTGCTTGGAGTGCCGCGAAACTTGGAGAAGGGGGGCATTGCGATTAATACTGTGCATACCTTTATAGGCCGTCTCATGCGTGAACTCGGAATTATCGGAACTGATGACGCGTTTCTCGAACATTACGAGAAGCACAAAGAAGCTCTCGTCGATTATCTTCGAAGCGGTGCAGTTTCCGCACAGGACCTATCAGCAATTGTGGAAGAGCAGGCTGATGACTTCGCATGGGACGTTATCTTTGTGGACGAGGGCCAGGACTGGCCGTCCAACGAGATAGACATTCTTCGAGCCATTTATCCGCCGGAGCACATTGTCGTTGCCGACGGTGTCGACCAATATGTTCGACAGTCGGTGGCAGACTGGCGCGCGGGCCTCGCTCGGGAAAAACTTCGGCCGCGCCGCCTTAGGCGTTGCTTGCGCATGAAAGCCAATCTCGCACAGTTCGTAGCGGACTGCGCAGTTGCGTTTGACCTTCAGGATTGGGACCTTGAGCCAAACCCTGATGCAAATGGCGGCCGAGTTCTGATCGTTGAGGGAGATATGACTCGTGACCTCGAAATTTATGAAAGACTGAGGTCTGAAGCTGCGGAACTCGGGAACCATCCCGTTGACCTTCTAGCTTGTGTGCCACCAACGCTGGTCTATCGTGAGAGTGAGAACAGCTATTCCATTCCAGGATGGGCTATCCGCCAGAGTGGTGGTCTTGTGTGGGATGCCACTTCGGTTGATGTCAGGGAGCAATATCCGACCGCACGTGATGCGCTGAGGATTGTGCAGTATGATTCCTGTCGAGGACTCGAAGGTTGGGCAGTTATCAATTACGCTTTCGATGATTTCTTCGACTATAAGTATCAGCAGCGAATCGACGCGCCCGAAGAACATGGCAGCTTGTTTGATACAAAGGAAACCTTGGCTGCAGCTTATGCCGCTCAATGGGCTATGATCCCAATGACACGAGCGATGGATACGCTCGTCATCAACGTATCCGATCGCTCCTCCCCTCTTAAAGATGTGCTAAAGGCAGTTTACGAGAAGCGGAAGGACTTCATTGAATGGACAAAGATTGGTTAGCGACTAAGCGAACCACCGAACGGGGTATTCAGAACACCCTGTTTTGCCAACCAGTTTAGTCGACGCAGTCGCCGGCCTTGCTCCCGCGCACAGCGCCCAACAGGTCGGTTTCGCAGTCTTCGCTATGTATGCGGTGATAACTGTAGGGCAAGGTAGTGGACCCAGATTGCAGATGAAGTAGGTATGCTCCATTAAGCCCGCAAGTCTCAAGTTTCGCTCCTCCAATCCTGCCGTGCCCTGTAAAGGTACTTACCCGCCACACTGCGGGGGCGCCGTTCATCAGAAAGTCTCAGCGGGATTGCTTTGGCACGTAGCCGTTGGACTTGTACCAGTTCTCCATGTCCGCAATAGCTTCTGCCTCGACCTAGCCCTTGCCCAACTGGTTCGCAACGACCTCCTGGTAGCGCTGCTCAAATACATCAGAGCAGCGTTTGAGAAACAGCATGCCGAAGATGTATTCCTTGAATTCCGAGGCGTCCATCTTGCCCCGCAGAATGTCGGCGGCCCTGAACAGGTGGCGT
>Ga0114984_1000601_pt1 | contig 13670 bp, 12 predicted proteins | sample Shrwel1BS1Day1_FD_96987 | JGI IMG/M metagenome (GOLD analysis project Ga0114984, IMG submission 96987) | Subsurface microbial communities from deep shales in Ohio, USA - Utica-3 well 1 S-1-Day1 | ecosystem: Environmental > Aquatic > Deep subsurface > Shale gas/oil reservoir > Produced water/Flow... | reverse complement strand
GTTGGCTGGCACGAAGTCGTCAAGCTTCTTGAGGGTGAACAGGCCTTCGGTGAAGGTGTCGGCGCCGCGCATGGTGGGTGTCGCTTCAGGTCGTTGAGGTGCTACGCTGATAACGCATCACGCTACTGGGGCGTGGACTTGGCTGTTGGGTATTTCCGCGGCCTGCTAAAGCAGTGAGGCCCAACAGGCCATGGCCTGAACCAAACCAACGCGGGTATCGCTTGTTCAAGGCGATGAGGGTGGTGAAAAGCAAGCCACCGCTGGCAGCGGCAGCAAATAAGCCGAAGGCTGTTTGCAACATTGACATGGGCTATCCGTTGAACATTCAAAGTGTGGCGACTGAGTCAAAAGGGTCAACTGGTGCTCACCCAGCTCGGAAAAACCGGCGCATGAGTGCGGCACGCTTGCCCTCCAGGAAATTGACTCGCTCTGGATTGCCGTCCACAGCCTGGACCAGCCTGCGATCCATGACTGCAAATCAGGCAGGAGGCATCAGAGCCAGAATGTACATCGCAAAGTAACCTGCGGGCAACCTGGGCAGATTTGGAAAATCACGGAGGGACTGGTAGCTGCGCGTCGGGTTGGCGTGATGGTCCGAGTGCCGCTGCAGATGGAACATCACCAAATTGGAGACGATGTGATTGCTGTTCCAGGAGTGATGTGGCTGACAGCGTTCATAACGGCCATCCGCTGTTTTCGTGCGAACCAGCCCGTAGTGCTCAACATAGTTTGCCAAAGTCAGCTGCAAGCTACCCCAAAGCGCCACCACGCCGAGAACAGCGGCCATCGGCGCGCCGTACAGAAAAATCAGCGTTCCGTAAACTGCACCAGTGACGATCCAGCCCTGGATGATCTCATTGTCGATGTTCCAAGTGGATTTGCCCATGCGAGCCATACGCTCCGCCTCGAGGTCCCACCCACGGAAGAAGCAACCGGGCAACTCACGGAATGCAAACCTGTAAATGCCCTCCCCCATTCGCGCAGAAGCCGGGTCCTCGGGGGTCGACACGTGTTTGTGATGACCGCGATTGTGCTCAATGGAGAAGTGCCCGTAGGCACACAGCGCTGAGTTAAACAGCCCGACCTTGCAACCGGATGAGCTGCTGGTGCGGGTGCACGCGGTGGGTTTGAACCCCATCGACAACATGATCACCACGGGCATGTTCAAGCCCGTGCTCAAGTTCAAACTGCCAGCAACCATCGGCAGTGACGTGGCAGGTGTGGTCACGGCGGTGGGCAACCGCGTCACGCGCTTCAAAGTGGGTGACGAGATCTTCGCCAGCGTGTTCGACCTCGAACGGGGCACGCTCGCCGAGTTCGCGGCTGTGCCTGAAAGCGCCGCCGCGTTGAAGCCCGCCAACCTGGATTTCGTGCAGGCGGCATCGACCCCCATGGTCGGGCTGACCGCTTGGCAAGCCTTGAAGCACCGGGCCGGTCTGCGCGCTGGCCAAAAGGTGTTCATCCCCGCAGGGGCTGGCGGCATCGGCACCATGGCCATCCAACTCGCCAAGCAGTGGGGCGCACGCGTGGGCACCACCACCAGCACGGGCAATGTGGCACTGGTGCGCAGCCTGGGCGCAGATGAAGTCATTGACTCCCTCACTACTAGCGCCAACGGGGTGGTGGGTCGGCCGATGAGTTGGCTGAGTTGGTGGCTGAGTGCGAGCACCAGGCCTGACTGCTGGCAGGGCCCCAGCGACCAAACAGAACACGAGAGAGTGTTTTCCCTTGAAGGTTTTCCGATGGCCTGAAAACTAAAGACGGAGGCCTCACCACACATTGGCGATTTGGCCATGTCAGGTGACCATCCGCCGCAAGTTCTTCATGCGCATCAAGCCCTCGAAACCCTCAGTCGTCATGTCAAGTCAGAACCCCATCCTCGGTCACATGCAGCCCCAATCGCTCACGGTGGCTTCGCTGTTGCGCCACGCTGCTCGAAATCACCCAAAGGCAGAAATCGTCAGCCGCCGCGTCGAAGGCGACATCCACCGAACCTGCTGGTCTGACGTTGCCGCCAGGGCTTCACGCATTGCGTCTTGGTTGGATGCGGCAGGCCTGAACATGGGTGACCGGGTGGCCACATTGGCATGGAATGGCTACCGGCACCTCGAGCTCTACTTCGGTGTCTCGGCATCGGGCCGTGTCTTGCATACCCTGAACCCGCGACTGTCACCGGAACAACTCACGTGGATCATCAACGATGCCCAGGACCGCATCGTTTGTTATGAGTCGAGTTTTGCTCACCTGATCAAAACAATCCGTCTGAATTGCCCATTGGTAGAGCATTGGGTGGAGTTGGCCGATGTGCGACCTGGCGAAACGACGTATGAGTCGATCCTGCAGTCGCATCCCGCCACGGATGACAAGTGGCCTGATCTGCAAGCGCATCAGCCATGCAGTCTTTGCTACACAAGTGGCACGACGGGGCATCCGAAGGGGGTCTTGTACAGCCATCTCTCTACCGTGTTGCACGCCTATGCGGTTGCACTGCCTGACTCCCTGGGCCTGTCGGCAAAGGGATGCGTTTTACCCGTGGTGCCGATGTTCCATGTCAATGCATGGGGGCTCCCGTACGCTGCAGCGCTCACGGGCATCAAGTTGGTCTTGCCAGGACCCGCACTGGACGGCAAGTCTGTTTACGAACTCATCGAGGCCGAAGGCGTGGAGCTGGCCGCCGGTGTCCCCACCGTATGGCAGATGCTGCTGAATTACGTCGACCAGAACGGGCTACGCTTCACGACGCTGAAGCGTAGCGTCATCGGCGGCGCGGCTTGCCCTCCTTCCATGATCGATCGCTTCAGGGACGCCCATGGCATCGATACGATTCACGCCTGGGGCATGACGGAGCTCTCACCTCTGGGCACGGTCAACACGCTCACGCGGGCACAGCTGTCATTGCCTGAAAGCGAACAGAGGGCCGTGCGTACCAAGCAAGGTCGGCCAGTTTTTGGCGTTGAGTTGCGACTGGAAAGTCCCGAAGGCAAGGACGTCCCTTTTGATGGTGTGTCGACTGGCGAGCTGCTCGTGAGGGGGCCTTGGGTGGTGGGTCGCTATTGGAATCAAGCCGAGGACGTTTCTCCGGATGGCTGGTTCAGAACAGGCGACATTGCCTCGATCGATGGCGATGGCTTCATGCAGATCACGGACCGGGTCAAGGACATCATCAAGTCGGGCGGCGAATGGATCAGCTCCATCGACATCGAGAACCTGGCTTTGCAAGCTAGCGGCGTTGCCGCAGCGGCTTGCATTGGCGTGCCTCATCCACGCTGGGACGAGCGCCCGCTTCTGCTCATCGTGAAGAAGGCTGATGCGCTACTGGACGCGCAAGACGTTCTCGATTTCCTCAGAGAACGCCTGCCGCGTTGGCAAGTTCCCGACGCCATTGAGTTTGTCGAGTCACTGCCAGTCGGAGGAACGGGCAAGTATTTGAAGCACAAATTGCGCGATCAGTACAGCGGGTTCTTCAGCTCAGAAGGTCAACAAGGACGCAGCGATGAACGCAATGTATGAAAACTCAGGTGCCCACATCCTGGATGCCTTGCAGACACAGCGCACTAGCTTTCAGCAGGATGGGCTACCTAACCATTCAGTCCGTGCGCAGCGTCTTGCACGACTGCTTCAGCTTGTGGAGGACAACGAAACCAACTTCGTCGATGCCATCAACGCCGACTTTCAGGGGCGCAGTGCTCACGAAACCAGACTGGCCGAACTCTTTGTCGTGCGGGCTGGCATCAGGCACGCACTGTCTCACCTCAATGAATGGATGAAGCCGCGGCGAGTTCGCACGGGGCTTCACTTCCTTCCAGCCTCGAACAGGCTCATGCCCCAGCCTCTGGGCATTGTGGGGATCGTCTCTCCTTGGAACTATCCGCTGCAGCTCGCCTTGGCTCCGGCTTTGGCCGCACTGGCCGCGGGGAATCGGGTGCTCCTGAAGCCGTCCGAACTGACTCCGACCTTCTCACACCTCTTGGGCAGGCTCGTCAACGAATACTTTGCTCCCTCGGAGTTGTTCGTCATCAACGGTGGAGCAGACACCGCATCCCAATTCGTAGCCCAGAAGTTTGATCACCTGGTCTTCACTGGCTCCACCAAGGTGGGGAGACTGGTCGCGATGGCCGCGGCAGCCAACCTGACGCCGGTCACATTGGAACTGGGTGGGAAGTCGCCCGCGATCGTCGACGCAACTTGCGATCTCGATATCGCAGCACCTCGAATTGCTTACGGCAAATTCATGAATGCGGGACAGACTTGCATCGCGCCCGACTACCTTCTCGTCCCGAAGGGCAGTGCAAAAAGGGTTGCAGACGCCATTCACAGCGCTACGTCTGGCATGTTTCCGTCACTGAAGGACAACGCCGACTACACATCGATCATCAGTGACAGACATCGCGATCGTCTCAACCGAATGATCGATGATGCCCGCAGCAAAGGCGCAGCCATCATTCACGTCAACCCCGCAAGAGAAACCTTCGGCAGCGATACGCGCAAGGTCCCGCCAACGTTGGTGCTGAATCCAACGATGGACATGACGCTGATGCAAGAGGAAATCTTTGGGCCGATCTTGCCTATCGTGGAGTACGAAGAACTCAACGACGCCATTGCGCACGTCAACGCTCAGGATCATCCTTTGGCGCTCTACTGGTTCGGCAAGTCGAGCGAAAGCCGACAACGCGTATTGGAAGGCACGACGGCTGGTGGCGTGACCACCAACGACTGTCTTTGGCATTTGGTGCAAGAAGACCAACCATTCGGAGGTGTGGGGGCAAGCGGCATGGGCGCTTACCACGGCCAGTGGGGTTTTGATCGGTTCAGTCACCTAAAACCGATCTTTCATCAGCCGCGCTTCAACGGCACATTTTTGTTGCGCCCTCCATACGGGCCAACTTTTCAACACGTTCTCGGTTTGCTGAAAAAGCTGACCTGAGTCTGTTGGAACGACTTGATTGCGGAATCAGTACCCCGCGAGGAGTTCATGCATGTTTTCACTTTTATTTGGCAAAAAGCCCGCTTCCGCGCGCATCAATGGCAAGCCCGTTTCGGTGCAAACGAAAGAGACCATCTTGCAAGCAGCGCTGCGGGAGGGCATCGACTTCCCTCACAGCTGCCGGGTCGGCGGTTGCGCCAAGTGCAAGTGTCGCCTGGTCGACGGCAAGGTCAAGCGACTGACACAGTTCGGCTATGTGCTGTCTGAAGAGGAGCTGAAGGATGGTGTCATCCTCGCTTGTCAAAGCGTGCCCATCGGTGATGTATCTGTTGAGGTCTACGTCGAAAAAGCCACGACCGCGCAAGCTGTGGCTGGCACCATCGTCGAGCAGGAGCAACTGACTCACGACATCGCACGCTTGCGGATCCAGCTCACTCAACCGATCAACTTCCGCCCCGGGCAGTTCGCGACCCTGGAGCTGGCTGACCTCCCCGGTGTCAGACGCAGCTACTCGTTTGCAAGCCCTGTAACGCCAGATGGCCAAGTCTCGTTCTTCGTCAGGAAGCTGCCTGGCGGGCGTTTCTCCAGTTATGTGAACGAGCGCAAGCTGCTCGGACACAGCATCACCGTGAACGGGCCCCACGGTGATTTCTGGTTGCGTGAATCAGATCGTCCTTTGCTCATGGTGGCCGGCGGCAGCGGCCTCGCGCCCATTCTTGCCATGCTGGAGCAGTCGATTGATTCACAGCCGCATCGGAACGTGACCGTCTTGTTCGGAGCGCGCACCCAGCAAGACATCTACTGCCGCCAAGAACTCGCTCGCATCGCCAATCGGTGGGCTGGGCACTTCAAGCATGTCACGGTTCTGTCCGCCGAGCCGGAAGCGTCTGACTGGCGAGGTGTACGCGGCATGTTGGCAGACGTCGTGGGCGCATATTGCGCACCGAACTGCGAGGCCTATCTCTGTGGTCCACCACCGATGGTCGACACCGTGTTGGCTGCCTTGGATGCAGCTGGGCTCTCACCGCGAGACATACGCATCGATCGATTCGCGACCGAGCAGGTCGAAACAGTGCTTGTCTAAATCTCTCATCCAACCAGGAATTGGCCATGATGTTGCTTCACTACCTCAAATACTTTCTGTTTCACGGCGTCGCCATCGGCGCGTTCGCAGCCATCCTGGCTGGCGGTCATTGGACGACCGTAGGCTTGTTGGCCATCATCACCTACTACGTCGTTGGCGACGCAGTGCTCGGGGACGACACATCGACACCTTCATTTGGGTTTCCCGGCATCTTGACCTTTCAACTCTGGCTGTCGCTGCCTCTGGTCGCTGCGATCACGTTCGCGATGGTGTGGAGCGTTTGCACTGGTGACCCCTTGGGATTCGGTACGTGGGTCCATGCCCAAACCGGCTACGACATCCTCTCAGCGAGGGCCGCGACCACATGGCTGCATCACACCTCTGGCATCGTTCTGACCATCTTGATGATCGGCATCATCGGCACGATTCCCGCGCATGAACTGACCCACAGAACTTGGGACCCTGTTTCGATGCTGATCGGCCGTTGGATTTTGGCCTTTAGCTTCGATACCAACTTCTCCATCGAACATGTCTACGGTCATCACCGCTACGTTTCGACAACCGCTGATCCCGCCACGGCGCCTCGCGGCCGGAACGTCTACGCCCATGTCTTGGTATCGACCATCAAGGGTCACCGCAGCGCCTGGAGCATCGAAGCGAAGCGTCTGCGCCGAGAAGGGCATGCCGTCTTCTCGCCACGCAACGCAGTGCTGCGTGGTGCATTCATGAGCGCGCTGCTCGTCGCCGCAGCTTGGGCCATGGGCGGTGCAGTTGCCGCAGCGGTGTTCGTGATTTGCGCACTGGGCGCCAAAGCCTTGCTTGAGATCGTGAACTACCTCGAACACTACGGCATGGTTCGAAACCCCAACGTTCCCGTGCAGCCTCGCCACTCATGGAACACCAACCGTCGCATCAGCTCTTGGTCGATGTTCAACCTGACACGCCACTCTCATCACCATGCACAAGGCGAGGTGCCCTACCAGGACCTGCGTCCCATGCCTGAGGCCCCCATGATGATTGGTGGTTATCTCACGACCATCATTGCAGCGATGATTCCGCCCCTTTGGCACAAGTTGATGATTCCAAAAGTCCTTGAGTGGGATCGCAAGTACGCGTCCGACGAAGAGCGAATCCTCGCGGCACAGGCAAACGAGAACAGCGGCATCCCCGCATTCAAGGCCGCACTCAAGCTGTCCATCTACAAGAAGGCATCTGCATCGCCGACAGGGCAAGCAGCGACTGCCTGACCTGAGGCGAGGTGTCGCTGCCCTAGACGTCGGTCATGGCGTGGCGCCTCACAGACGCGATATCCAAGTGAGCCAGCAGCGAGCTTGCTTGGATGGGTGTTCGCACTTTTCTTCAATAAAGACATGCCAGACATTGATAACTCCAATTTGCCACCGAGCACCTCCCGTCGGTGGTTCCTGAAGTCAGTCGGTGCGATAGGCGCCATTGGAGGGGCACTCGGTGGCCTGGTCTATTGGCGCCGGGGCATGTCGGACGGCAAGCTGACAGCGTCAGGGCGAGACGTTTTCCATGGCCTCACAGTGGCTGTTGTCGGTCCCGTGTTACCCAAGCTCTCAGCAGAGCGGGAGGCCGTGCTCAGTGACCACCTTGTCCACGTAGAGGAATTCATCAACGGCATGCCTCCTGCGATCCAAGTCGAGATCAACGCATTGTTGGGCTTACTGGGCAACGCACCAACCCGATGGGCACTGACCGGCTTGAGCGGGGCCTGGAAGGATGCATCAGACGAGGATGTCTACCAGTCGCTCGAGTACATGCGACACAACGCCCTCCCCACAACTCGCCTCGCTTACCAGACGTTGCGCGGAATCATCTGCCTGACGTTCTTCTCCAACTCAAAAAACTGGCAACGCGCCAGCTATCCGGGGCCGATCCCACTATGAGCAAACTGCCTGACCCCTTTCGTGAAGGCCTCTCCAAAGGGTGGAAAGTCACCAACGGAGAGACCGGGCTTCCAGATGCCGTGAGCTGCGACGTGGCCATCATTGGCTCAGGCGCGGGTGCCGGCATCACGGCCGAGTTGCTGACCAAGGCAGGGCTGGATGTTGTGCTCATTGAAGAAGGCCCGCTGCGAACCAGTTCGGACTTCAATCAAAAGGAGTCCGAGGCCTACAGCCAGCTCTACCAGGATGGCGCCGGTCGCAAGACCATGGATGGGGCCATCACGCTGTTGCAAGGTCGCTGCGTCGGGGGTACGACCGTCATCAATTGGACAAGCTCATTCAGAACCCCGGATTCGACACTGGGCTACTGGCAAGAGCACTTCAAACTTCCGACGTACTCATCGTCTGAGTTAGCGCCTTGGTTTGCCCAAGCAGAGCGCAGGCTCAACGTTCATCGCTGGGATGAAGGCATGCCCAATGCCAACAACGAACTTCTCAGGACGGGCGCGAAACAGATTGGTGTCAGCGCGGAAATCATCCCTCGAAACGTGAAAGCTTGCTGGAACCTGGGTTCTTGCGGCATGGGGTGCCCGACCAATGCAAAGCAGTCGATGCTGGTGACCACCATTCCCTCCTCGCTCGAGGCAGGAGCAAGGCTCTTTTGTCAAACCCGGGTTCACAAGTTCCTGTTCAAAGGTGACAAAGTCGAATCGCTTGCATGCGTTGCCGTGGGGGTCAATGGACAGACGGTTTCAAATCATGTCATGCACGTCAAGGCAAAGCACTATGTGCTTGCCGGAGGTGCCATCAACTCGCCAGCGCTGCTGAAGCGATCCGATGCGCCAGATCCCCATGGGCTGTTGGGCACACGGACTTTCTTGCATCCGGTTTCCTTTTCGGCTGGCATTTACAAGAACAGGATCGAGGCGTGGATGGGTGCGCCCCAAACCATTTACTCCGATCACTTTGTTCATGACGCGCCCTTTGAAGGGCCGATCGGGTTCAAGCTGGAGGCAACGCCCATGCACCCAGGTCTGAGCTCCGCACTGCTTGGCGGGCATGGCAAGTCACTGGCAGAGCGCCTGATCAACTACCCCAACACGCAACTTCTGCTGGCATTGATGCGAGACGGGTTCCATCCGGAGTCGCAAGGCGGGACCGTGCATGTCAACGTCGATGGGTCGCCGCTGCTCAGCTATGACCTCTCGGACTATGTGATGAATGGGTTACAGAGGGCACTGCTGGCCATGGCAGAAGTTCAGTTTGCCGCCGGTGCCACCCAGGTCATGCCATTGCATGAGCAAGCGCCCTACTACAAGAGCTGGGCGCAAGCCCAAGCCGGCATCAAGGCGCTCGACATGAAGAAGTACCTGGTGACCGTCGGTAGTGCGCACATCATGGGCGGCTGCCGGCTCAGCGGGGATGCCAGCCTGGGTGTGGTGCGGCCAGACGGCGTGCACTGGCAAATTCCGAATTTGTCTGTGCACGATGGCTCGCTCTTCCCAACCAGCATTGGCGCAAACCCTCAGCTGTCGATCTACGGGATGGTCAACAGACTGGCCACACAACTGGCGAAGGTCTTGACGAGCAAGGACGTTTCCCTGGCTTGAGCAGCCTATCATCACCGAGACCTGCGGCTTGATGAGGGAGCTTGAGCGCACCTTCCACAGAGGCTTGTCGGGGGCGAACACAACACGTGCAAAGTCATTCGGTCGGCTTAGTGCGGGGCTGACAAAGCCGTTGCGAGACCACGGCCTGCATGTGCAGTTCAGGTCGATCTTTTCGCCAGGCTGAGCTGATTTTGAATCCCGATGCTTTGGACGCCTGCGCGTGAAGTCGAGTACCCGTAAGATGGTAAGAATCGACGGCATTCGAGGGAACATGCCATGAGCTTGTGGGACTTTGTGCGCGACCCGAGCAGCATCAGACTCTTGCTTGACTTTGGGGAACAGAGAGGCGTTGGCGCAGAGAAGCTTCTTGACAAGACAGCGTTGACAGTAGACCTGCTGGGTAATCCATCGACAGAATTGTCTGCAGCCCAGGAATTGCGGGTCATCGAGAACTTGCTTCGAGCCATGCAGTATCGGCCTTGTCTGGGCTTGGAATTGGGCCTGACCTGCAACTTCTCCGCCTTTGGCATGTGGGGTTACGGCGTGGTGTCCAGCGCCACACTCGGCGATGCCGTGAACTTGGCACTCAAGTTCATCCAGCTGAGTTTCGCCTACAGCATCATCGAGCAGACACACGAGGGTGGCCAGACTCAGTTGACATTCAGTGCACCGGATTTGCCCACTGGCATTCGCCGCTTTGTCGTCGAACGGGACATGGGTGCCGCTGCATGCCTGCTGAAGGAGATTGGAGGAGAGCCCTTCCATCTCAACGAGTTTTGCCTACAAGCCGGGAAAGGCCGGGCCTATGTAAAGCATGACAAGGTGGGGCGGGTCTGTGGCGTGGAGCCTTGCTTCAACGCGGACCGCTACCAGCTGTCCTTCGACAGCAAGTTTCTAGGTTTCAAGTTGCCGAAGGCCAACCCCGTCACGTTGGCGATGTGCGAGCAAGCATGCCAACAACTCGTCTTGAAGCGTCAATCACGAATGAGCACAAGGAAGTTCGTTGAGGCCTACATTGGCGGCTCGACAGTGCCGCGACTACCGACGCTTGAATCGTTGGCCAAACTCACCAACACCAGTGAACGCACGCTCAAGCGCCGACTTAAGAAAGAAGGCACATCTTTTCGCACATTGGTAGCCAGTGGGCGGGCGACGATGGCCTCCGAGCTCGTTGACAACACCAGCTTGACACTCACTAACGTTGCGGAAAGGTTGGGGTACGCAGACCTTTCAACCTTCTCTCAAGCCTTCAAACGATGGTTCGGCGTCTCTCCCGCGGAGTACAGAAGGAGGCAAGGCTGAAGCGCCCCGGGTATCGCGGAGGCCAGTTGGTTTAAGTCAGACGATCGCGCCCTGACAAGCGCGTTTGGGCGCTCATCCCGGAACTGCCGGTCGACTCGATCTAGCGGGCATGGCGTCTTCGGATCGGCAATGGTGGTGCGCTGAGCTTTGTCGCGCCGCACGCCCTGCAGGCCTTGCTGAGGCGCATCAACCGCTCCACGTTGCAGCCCGCCACCGTGACACCCTAGCGGTTGAGCTGCAGCCAAACCTTGTCGGCACCATAGACCTACAACAAATTGGCGTGCCACTTGTCAGCACACCCAACCATGGTCAGCGCTCTTTTGTACAGGCCATCCCTAGCGCCGCCTTCACCGCTAGCGCCAACGGGGAGGTGGGTCGGCCAATGAGTTGGCTGAGTTGGTTGCTGTCGTCGAACAGCGCGCCTTGGGAGGCACCCACGTCGGAGTCGGCGAGCAGCTTGGCAAAACCTTCCGGCAGGCCTGCTTGCACGAGCGCAGCGGTGTAGGCGGTTTCGGGCAGGTCGTTGTAAACCACGGGTTTGCCAGACTGCTGGGTGATCTCAGCAGCGAGTTCGCTCAGGGTGTAGGCGGTGTCGCCAGCGAGTTCGTAAACTCTACCGGCTTGATCTTCCGTGGTCAGCACGGCGGCTGCAGCGGCGGCGTAGTCGCCTCGGGCAGCGGAGGCGATGCGCCCGTCTTTCGCGCTGCCCAATACAGCGCCGTGTTGCAGTGCGGCGGGCACGCTGGCTGTGTAGTTTTCGGTGTACCAGCCGTTACGCAACAGCACATGGGGCAAGCCCGAGGCGCGCAGCGCGGCTTCGGTGGCCACATGTTCGGCGGCGAGGCTGAGCGGCGAGCGGTCTGCGTGCAGGATGCTGGTGTAAGCCAACAGCATCACACCGGCTTTTTGCGCGGCGGCGATGACAGCGGCGTGTTGTGGGGCGCGCTGGCCGATTTCGCTAGACGAGATGAGTAACAACTTGCTCACGCCCTGGAAAGCCACTTCAAGCGTCGCAGGCTGGGTGTAATCGGCTCGGCGTACCTGCACTCCAAGCGCGGCGAGATCGGCGGCTTTTTCAGGACGGCGCACCGCGGCGACGATTTGGGCGGCGGGCAAGACCTGGAGCAGTTGCTGGATGACGAGACGGCCAAGTTGGCCTGTGGCGCCGGTGATGGCGATCATGGAAAACTCCTTGTGTGGCTGGACAGAGGATCGGAGAATATCCAACCAACGAACTTTTCGTAAGTACGCACACAAAGGTAAGTACCCATGAATTGCTCAACCCCCTTGTTGAACGCCGAAGCCCCGGCCTTGGCCACGCTGATAGCGCGCGGCGAACTGTTTGCTGCCGAATGCCCTTCACGCGCTGTGTTGCAGCACGTGACGAGCCGCTGGGGCGTGCTGGTACTCGTGGCGCTGCTGGCGGGCACCCACCGCTTCAGCGACCTGCGCCGAAAGATCGGAGGAGTGAGCGAAAAGATGCTGGCGCAGACATTGCATTGGTTGGAGGGCGACGGTTTTGTTCTTCGCACGCAGTACCCTGTGGTACCGCCGCACGTGGAATACAGCCTCACGCCCCTTGGCGTAGAGGTCTCGCGGCAGGTGGAGGGCCTAGCTGATTGGATCGAGTGCAATCTCGGACGCATTTTGAGTGCGCAACGCGAGCGGGCCGACGCGCTGGCTGCAGCCAAGCCACATGCAGGTGTGCGCCATGGCGCAAGGACGCCAGAGTGAGAGCGGGCTTGACGCCCGTTGATCAAGGCGCCCGGGAGCTGGATTGACAAGCCCGAGGCCGTCCAGCCGAACCCAGGTCGGGGCGAGGATGCCGCAGTCGAGGAATGCGTCGAACTCTTTCTTGACGAAGCGGGGTAGCTCGGTAACTCCCGCTGCAGAAGAGCCACTGACCGAGCAAGGGCAGCTCAAGGCTGATCTGAGTCATTCACGTCCCAGTGCCTGAGCATCAGCAACCGCCAACACCTGCGGTTGAACACCGCATATCCTGAACGACCGCCTACCCCTCGATACCGGCTGTACGATTGAGTAGTTCGCCACGTACCAAATCAAGGCTCAACTATACATACCGCAATAGGCTCGAGTTGTTTAGGTTTGAGCGACTCCTACCCTCAAGCAGTGCTTGATCCACGCTTTGAAGGAATTCATGGTCAGTACGCCCAACCACTAAAAATTAGTGGTAGTGTTGAAGTATTAACAGGCTCCGTGTGTGCTGCCCATGTCAGTAGGGCGGGTGTCCGACTTCTGTAAATATTCTAACGAACAGGGATGTCGTTGTGCGTATTACTAGCCCATCCAATGCAGGTGGACCTGCGGCCAGGCAAGGCTTTAAGTATCAAGATCATGTAGCCACCAGCTTCATTTTCAAGATGCTCCGCGATAGCAGCTACTCCCAGGTGGAATGCGAGACAGCGGACGATATAGTCGCGGTGTTTCACTGCTCGGGGGAGCGCGTCAATGAGTACATCCAGGTCAAGACGACCGAAGGTGACAAAAAATGGAATTGGAATGAGGTAATCGCGCTCGACGGTAGCAAGGCAGATTCTTCTCTGCTGCACAAATCACTAAAGTGCGACGTGCGCCCAGGCCTTGCCCGCTTCCGGCTCGTGACCAAGCGTGACGTAGCGAAAATTCTTGAAGGATTCAAAACAGAACTGGATAAGCGTGTTCTGCCTGACACCACTACGGCCCGAGGCAAGGCGCTACCTGATTAGAAACGTGCCTCAGCATGCGACCTGACCGCCTTTTCCTTGATGGGCTTTGCTCTCACGACGTCGACGATGAGACTTGCGACCAGGCCACGCAGATCGAAGCGGCGGTTGAACCTG
>Ga0114984_1000600_pt1 | contig 13685 bp, 14 predicted proteins | sample Shrwel1BS1Day1_FD_96987 | JGI IMG/M metagenome (GOLD analysis project Ga0114984, IMG submission 96987) | Subsurface microbial communities from deep shales in Ohio, USA - Utica-3 well 1 S-1-Day1 | ecosystem: Environmental > Aquatic > Deep subsurface > Shale gas/oil reservoir > Produced water/Flow... | reverse complement strand
GCGATCTCCTGAACTTTGAGCATCTGACCTTGTTGTGAGACGACCGAGGGCAGCCTTCTCACCTGCATGCGCTTATGTAGCCCTGGGATGTCCAGGTAGACCGTGCGCTTGAGGAACTTGTTGGCCGTGAATACCGACCCACCCAGCAAGATCACCTTGTCGTTGGGGCTTGCCTGTTGCTTGACCAATTGCAATTGGCGTTGATCCTTCGCGTCGATGAAGAAGACCTTCTTCGTCAGAGGCTTGATGGCCAGGGGGTTGATCTTGGTGCCAGCGGCCACCACCACGTTGCCGCGACCATCGGTGATGGTCTCTTTGACCGTCTCGGTCAGGTCAACCATCCGGGTCGTGGTTGCACGAGCTGGCGTGATGCCGCGTGGTGTGGTCACGTTTCGCAAAGACGCCAGGTATCGATCCTGAGCGCCCTTGATCATCTGCTCTTTGCCACCGTTGGCGAGCTTCTTGCGCACCGCATCTTTCATCGCGTCGATGGCGTCACGTTCCTTGATCGGGTAAGCACGACCATACGTGCCCAGCGACTCAGCGTGTACCACCTGGGCGAATACCAGGCACAGGCTTGCAATGAGGATGCGGTGTCTGGTCATGACCGATTACTTCTTGGCCATCAGCTCTTCAATGCGACCAGTCTCCGCGTAGCCCTTCAGCGTGTGACCGCTTTCAAAGACCACTGCAGGAGTGCCATTGAAGCCGTACTTTTTGAACAGCTCCAGGTGCTTGCCGGTTGCTTCAATCCCCTCTTTGGTGGAGTTAAGAACGGGCTTGGCACCATCGACCATCATTGCCTCCCACACCTTTGCCTTGTCAGAGGTCAGAGAGTTGATGGCGTTGGCCTTGTTCACCGAGTCTGCACCCAGGATGCCCAGCGGGTAGGTGTAGATGGTCACGTCCTTGAGGTTGGCCAGGTTGGCTTCCAGCTTCTTGCAATAGCCGCAGTTGGGGTCTGCAAACACGGCGATCTTGCGCTTGCCATTGCCATGCACCGTCTTGACCGCTGTCTTGAGGGGCAGTTCGCTGAAATCAATTTTGTTCAGCTCCGCACGGCGCTCTTCGCTGATGTTCTGGCGCGTGACCATGTTGACCATGGTGGGGAAGAAGTAGGTGCCCGTGGCATCGACATAGAGCATGTCCTTGCCGAAAACAGCTTCATAGACGCCCGGAGCGGGGGTCTCATTGACCTGGGTGAAAGCAATGTTCGGATAGGTCTTCTTGAGCTTTTCCAGCAGGGCATCGGATGCCGGGCCAGCGAAGGCCAGTTGCGAGAGAGTAGCTGCAGCCAGGGTAGCGATGATGGACTTGATTTTCATGATCGGTCTAAGAAAGGGTAGTGTTCAGTTAGGTGAGGCGGCGTGGCGCGATGTCGATCTGCGCTCAGGCCACGTCGATGCAATCGGTGGTGAACGAGGCGGCAGCAACCGTCTCGGCTGTGCAGGTGTTGGTGTTGATGACGTGCTCTTTGAGCGTGATGATTCGACCTTGGATGCGGTGTTGGTAGATCTCCTCGCGCAGGCGCTCCACGTCCAGGCTGCTGAGCTGGCCCTTGAGCATCAGGATTTGCTCCCAGCGGCGCTTCGTCGGCACATAGGCCACATCGCTCGTTGTGCTCATCACTTCCTGCAAGGTGGTCTTGCCTTCGAGGACGGTGCGCAGGCCCGCTTGAGCCAGGGTCTCGAACTGCTCTTGCTTGACCGCAAGCTCCACGATCTGTGGGACCCAACTGGTCGCATCCTCGCCGCCCTCTTCCATGATTCGGCGGATTTCAGGCGTCACCTCGATCATCTCAACGAGGGGAATGCGCCCTTGGAAACCACCACTGACAATGTGCGGCAGCTTCATGCCGGGCTCATACATGTTCCGGCGCACGAGCCAATCACGTTCAACGTCCGTGGGGTCAGCCCAAATCACTTCAGCATCGGGCGAAATCTTGCGCACGAGACGCTGAGCGATCACAGAAGAGAGCACCGAGGAGACCTCGAAGCCCCGCAGCCCGAAGGCCAGCAGGCGTGTAATGGACTCAGCCGCGCTGTTCGCGTGGATCGTCGAGAGAACCATGTGCCCCGATGTGCCTGCCTTGTGTGCGATGTGTGCCGACTCTTCATCGCGCATTTCGCCGACCATGATCACGTCAGGATCAAGGCGCAAAGCAGCTCTCATGGCCATGGGGAAGGTCATGTTGCCATCCACGTCGATCTGCGTGAATGACTTGACTGCGTACTCCACCGGGTTCTCGATGGTGATGATGTGGCGGGTCACATCCTTGATGTACTGCAGCAGAGCGTACAGCGTGGTCGTCTTGCCGGAGCCCGTTGGACCCGACATCAGCACCATGCCTTCTGGCTGAGAAACCACCCGCTTCATGGTCTCGCGCACCATGAAAGGCATCTCCAGTTGGTCAATGTCCGAATCAGCGTTATGCGAGTCCAGAAGACGGAAGACGAACTTGAAGCCGCTCACGGTAGGCGTGATGGCCACCCGAACGTCCACACGGCGATCCCCGAAATAGACCATCATCCGGCCATCCTGAGGTGCCAGGCGCTCCTGGTCGTCGAGCTTGACCTTGGCACAAATCTTGGTCTTGGCCACGCGAGCTGCATCGGGATCGAGATACCAATCCAGAGCCTCCAGGTGCCCCGATTTACGGATGCGAACGCTCATGCCTTCGATCTCATCCAGTTCGATGTGGATGTCAGAAGAGCCACTCAGCACCGCTTCCTCGAACACGTTGTTCAGGAACTCGACCACCCGATCATCGTGAACGCCACCCGTTGAGACGAAGCGACCTACTTGCTCGATACCTCGTGCTTTGATCGGGGCCAGGGAGCGCATGGTGTTCATTTGACGCATTTGGCTTCGTCTCCATAAACAGTCTTCTCAAAGAAGCCCTGGGTGGCCACAGTGGTCTTGGCTTTCCACAAAAGCAGCTTCAGCTTCATGTCGTCATCGACCCAGTGTTTGGACAGGGATTCGATGGCGCTCATCGTGTACGTCACGGGCCATGCAGATCGGTAGACCCGCGTGCATTTCTCACCCGCAAAGACCATTCCTGTCACCCACACCAAAAGCAGGGACACAAAGATCCATGAGATGAACTCTCCTAATTTGGTCATTCACTCCTCCAGTTAAGCCGCGCTGTTCACGGCGTTTCTTAGTTCACGAGCATGCTCACCAGCTCGTAATTGCGTTGAACCTTTTTGACATAGACCACCTGCTTTGACGGCGTGCGTGCGTTGTATGCACCGACAGCCTTCCAAGTTGGGCCATGCACCTGGATGTTGTTTGCCAAGATCCAGGCACCCACATGGATGTTTGTGCATGGGTCCAACAAGCCATGCTCGCTGATGCCGTACTTGGCCAGCGTTGGTCTCCAGGCGGAGTTGATTTGCATGACACCGATGTCATAGGTGTCATTGCCGTTCTTCGGGCCGATCACAGTCCGAATGCCTGACTCCGTTTTGGCGATGGCCACAAGCATCCGCTTGTCCAGGCCGTAGCGATTGGCTGCCTCTTCAAAGCACTTCTTGTAGGGCACGCTCGCGAAAGATGATGCTGTGGCCAAAAACGACGCCAATGCCGCTGTAACGACTTTGCGCATCATCACGCCATCTCCAGCGTGATGCGCTTCCCCGGCACGTTGATGTCCACCAGGCGAACGCTGATGCTCTCTCCGATGGAGTCACGGTTGTATTGCCGAAGATCAGGCATCGAGCTGACGTGCAGGAGACCAAAGACACCGGGGCGCAACGTGACGAACAGGCCATACCCGACGATGGACTTGACCTTCCCCACCACTGTGTCTCCCACCTTGTGCTCCGCAACGAACTCTTGGAAAGCCTTGTTGGCCCGTGTCTGGCGGATCGACAGTGACAAGCCCCGGCCCGCCTTGAAGCCGATGACCATGACGTTCACCTTGTCACCCACACCGTAGGTGATGTCTTCGCCAGGCCATGTCACTTCGTGCTTGAACACCAGGCCGGACTCGCCATTGGGCAAGCGCACAAACACACCGAAGTGCTCAATGCCAGTGATGAAGCCTGACAGCTCATCGCCAATGTGATATTCGGTCGTCTCGCGGTTGTTGCGGCGTTGAGAACGACCACCGGCATTTGCGTCGTAAGGCAGCGTGCTCATCCCCACCTCTTGCTGCTTGTCCTCGCTTGTCAGGAAGCGGTTCACGAATCGATTGAAGAGAGCCCGCATCACAGGATCTCCGAGGTCAGGCCATTGAGGATGTTGAAGAACATCTCCTTGTCACCCATCACATCGTCCGGCGTCATCACATACTTCCCACCTACTGCGACGCTGGGAGTGGCACGCAGATCGTAGGCAGCCGTCTTACGAGCTGCGAACATCACTTGCTGGTTGTTGGCCGGGGATTGCATCGCATTCGCAAATCGATTGACATCGATCCCCGCCGCCTTCATCGCCCTGATCCACATGTTCTGGTTCATGAGCGAGCGGGTCTCCGGGTACATGCTGTACACGTTGGAGACGAAGGTACGCACCTGCTCGCGTGAGGCAATGTCCTGCACTGCATAGAAGCACTTCGCTGCCGCAATCAAGTCGTTCTTGCGTGCCTTTTCTGCAGGGTTCACCACCGGGATCAGCAGTGTTTGGATCTGCTTTGGCACTGACGACTGAAAGTTCATCAGCGAAGAGTGGTACTCCGCGCAATACGGGCACGCGAAATCGAAGAAGAAGAGGACGCGACGACCATCCTCCCCTACGTTCACACGGCGAAATGGGCGAGAAGGGTCTTGGCGGGTCGGCTCTGCGGTACTCGCTTTGCCGGATGCCGTTGCCAGAGATGGCAGCCCCACCAGGCAGGAAAGAGGCGCAAGAGCGAGAGCTTTGTTAATTTGACGGCGATTCATGATGTTCTTAATGCGGTTCCGTAAGTGGCCCGTTGCAAACATCATAGCACCAACAAAAAAGCAAGCAACGTCAAAACGAGGGATACGCCAAGACGTGCCTGGCCTCGTTCAGCTTAGCTCCAATTGTGCCCATCCTTGCGATTGAGGGGGTCTGCAGGTGTGCCGTAAACGAGTGGATCGAGAGAGTCCCAGGTCTTCACATCGAAGTGCTTGCCGCCATCAATATCCCGACCGTAGGTGTATCGGCGATATTGATAATCACCCCGATGCAAATTACGTGCTTCCTTAATTGCACCTGGAAGGACAAAGGCCAACAACCAGAAGAGAGCCCAGCCAATCGCAACAAGCAGAGCATCAACGCCGAACATTTGTTGGCCGGATTCGACCATAAAGATCGACGACAAGGCTGCCGCAACGCGGGCCAGCATCGATACCAGAGACAGCAGTGAATAGAAAAAGCGCATAACCTGCCCTACCCAGAGAGCGAGGTGATGCGCTTCAGGAAATCAAATGAAATCTTGGGTGTGAACTAGCAACCAATTGCAGTAGTCACTGGGCAACAGACGCCGGTTCCAGCGGCACCTGTTGCATTAACTATACCCAAAAATTCAAGGACGCAAAACTATCGGTCTACGTGGGCCACGAGGTCCGACTGGGCCTCGGTTAGCTGCTGGAATGCGCTGCCGTTGACTTTCTGGAATGTCAGGAGTCTGGCGCTGGTTTGTCGATGCAGGCTGCCCTTGTGGGTTTGAACCTCGGTTTGCTGGAGGTGTACCACCACCGTTTCCTGGGGGCGTACCACCACCGTTTGCTGGAGGCGTGCCACTACCGTTTGCTGGGGGCGTGCCACCACTGGTGTTCCCACCACGAGCGGGCTTGCCGTCATCTTGCGGTGCCGAAGTACCTCTAGCGCCTGTCCGATATTGGTTAATGACACCATCCACAGCCGCCGCTCCTGCACCGACAACTGCAGCAACAGCGATAGCTTTCTTGTTTTGGGCCTCTTGGTCCTCAAATTCACCCATCTCGGGTGGCCTCATGCTATTGAGAGTCGCCAGAGGTGCCGGAGTTGAGGTAAAGGCTGCGTTGTTGGTTGCCGTTCCTTGGTCAACAAAGCCATTAACCACCTTCGCGTCATCGCCCTTGCCGATGTTCTTGCCAAGACCCTTCAGCGTGGTCTTATCTGACTGTGGAACTGGCTTCTCACTTGGTTGCGGTGCAACTTGTAGATTGCCGTTCTTGTCCTTCACTGTGCTGACCGTTCCACCAACCAATGCGTTGTTCGGAGCATTCAGGTTGGAGGTTGTAATCTGACCCCTCATGGCGTGCTGGAAAATCAGATTCCTTTGGAAGTCAAAAATTTCCTGGCCCCTTGTGCCGCCACCATAAGTTGCTGCACTCAAACCTGCCGTGGCCATGGCCACTTGACGATTCGCTGCCGCGATTCGATTCGCATCCCCCGTTGACCTAAGAAGCGCAGCGTTTTCACGAGTTGTCTGCATCAACTGCTGGCCAGAGATGTATCCGTCCTCTCCTTCTTGGCCTACGCCACGCACAGCCAGGCCCATCACGCCCTCCCTATCCATGGAGATAGTCAAGGATTGGCTTTGGCCACGGCTGTCGCTGTTGGAAGCCTTCTCAGCGTCAGCTCGCTTCCACATTTCGTCGAGCTTCTCAACTTCCGATCCAGAGAAGGTTTGGGTTCTCGTCTGGTTCTTCTTCGAGCCTGCACCAGTTTCAATCTTCTTGGCGCTCTGGATAGCAGCTTGATATGTGGCACCCAGATTACCTGCCAAGGCATTGGCAACGGCTTCAGTTCCACCACGCCCGCTTCGAGCGAGATTGGATACGGCATTTACGCCTTCGTTGATCGCAACATCCTTCGCTGTGTCCTTGATCTCATCTTTTAGCTTGGACTTCAGCGTTGAAACGGTTGCCTTGCGAGCTGCAGTGCTCAAGATCGCGCCACCAGTAGCCGTAGCAGGTACAGCAAGCCCGCCTACACCTGTCATCGTTTCAGCGCCTACGGCCACGGCTGTCAGTCCCATCATGCCGTATTCAACAACGTCTGCAGCAGCGTCGATCTGAGCGTCCTTGCCTGCCTTGCCCATCAACCTGTCGATGAACCCAGCATCCTTGGCTGCCAACTGTTGGATTGCCTGGCTTTGTGCTTTTTGTACCGCCGCATCTTGCTGGGCCTGAGTCATCTTGCCCTTCGGCATAACCTGACCCAGCCACTTGCCCAACGCACCGGCCACATTCGAGCCGACTGTCCCCTGAACCTGATCCAGTGCCGTCTTTGCGCTCGTCACAGTTGCAAACTGTTCTTTCGAGATACCAAATTGATCTTGCAGCGTTCTTTGCAGTTGCGTCGTGTCCGTTCGGGTTTTGTCATGGCTGAGAGTCGCTTCAGTCCCACGCGATTGGCTGGTGCCAGTCGTCAACGTGCTTTGCAAGTTGAAATTGCCGTCACCCACCTTGGTGATCGCCGAAGTCGCCTGCCCGTTCGGCCCAACAATCGTGCTGACCGAGTTCAGTGGGCGGTTTTCAGTCATTGCAGAAGACTTGGCGACATCCATCTGCAGCTTGGACGAATCCATCTGCTTTTCAGCACTCCACTTCTTGGCCAGACCGCTCAAGGCAATCATCGACCCAGACAGTAGGGCCAGCGACAACATCTGGGCAGAAGCCATGATGTCACCGGCCACTGCGAGCTTGGTGGAAAGAGTCTGATACACCGCCATTGAGTTGGCGAGCGTCATACCACCGGCACCTGTCATGATCTTGCCCATCTCTTCGACGATGGAGGTCTGGATGTAGGACTGGATGGGGGCCACTGCCAGCAGCCACGATTGACACCAAATACCAAAGAAGATGAACCCCCCAAAGACCTTTGCTGTCTTAGTCGGCACCACCAGGCCATAGATGGCGATGATGGGGAACAGGGAGAAGAAGAGCGCCTGCAAAACACCCATCGACGTGAACATGGTCTTGAGGAAGCCACTGCCAGCCATAGCCGCATCTGTCTTCCACTTCTCCATGCTATTGGCCAGTGCAAGTGCTCCTGATTGGCAAGTATCTGGAGTAGTCATCGCCCCGGACTGAGACATGCAATCCATGGTGTACGTGAGCGTCGATGCCGTCAGAGCATTCTTGGTGAACTCGATTGCGTTTTGCGTCATCCCTACTGCAGACGCAATCAGCATGTTGTACGAGGTGCTCAGGTTTGAAGCCTGCCACAGACCGTTCGGGTCTTGAGGGTTGCGCTTATTGGTCTCCCCGTTGATCAGGTTCATCAGATCGGAGTTTCCGGCTGCAACGACGCCATATTCGTCGTTGACGTAGTTGATCCCATCGGCGCAAGTCTTTATGACGCCCTGGCCTGTCGGATCGTTTTCCGGGAACACGCGTGTCAACCCAGTTTGTCGTCCGTACATCACCAGCCAGTTGAGGGCATCCGTAGACTTGGAAATGGGTGGAGCCGGACCCATTGTGGGATCTATTGCGCAATCATGCACAACCTGAGTCAGTGATTGGCTCAGCCCAGGTCTGATGTTCCCCATCTTCGGAGAGCGCAGGGAAAGCAGGATCTCCAGTGGCCCCATGAACCCGTGTTGCGACACGGCCATGTAGCTGCCCGTCACACCAGAGAAGGCGGTTTCCATTGACGTGAAGACCTTGTATCCAGCCTTGGAGAACGCACTAGCTGGCACAAGGGCCAGTGCAGGCACGTTGTTGACCACCGTCACTTGGTTCGTGTAGATGTTGTAGACGTTGGCCTGCCCTGTGAGACCCATGCACGACATGAAGAAGAACCATGCTCCTAGCGTTCCTCCACTGACTGACGACTTGCCTACCGTTGCGCCGTAGAGCGCAATGGCGAGCACGATCAACGCACCGAGCCATGCTGCGTTTTGAAGTAACGGCCCTGAAGCGTTGAACCAGGCTGCAAGACCATTCAGCGCACGCCAAATGGCGGTGTTGTCAGAGAAGATGTAGTAATCCCACTGACCGATGTTCGCTGTCGAGATAACCGATGAAGTAAAGCTGGGCACGGTTTCACCTTATTGCAGTCGATAGCGCAGGATTGAACCGTTGGCCCGGATCGCTGCGTCAATGTAGGCAGCGATCTGGTTCAAGCGAGTCAGGCTTTTCTTGCTTGCTTGCTCAACCTCCTTGAGGTCTTCCATCATCTCTTTGATCGTCAAATCGTAGTTCTCGGGCTTGGGCAAATCGGTGCTGGAGTAGCTTGTGATGGCGACATCGAGCACTGCCCGTGCATACACGACAGAGATTTCATCGACCATGGCGTCCAACAAGTCACCAGAGATCATGCCGATCACACCTGGTGCTGCTTGAGCACGCATGAGCAGGCCCACAGTGGGAATCTTCCCGATGGCATTAAGGAATGTCATCTGGGCAGGCGTCATCCCGCAGTTAGTGGAAGTGCAGTTCATCATGTTGTAAACAATCGAACCTGGCATAGCAGTCGTTGCTGTCTCACTTCCAAACATCTTGGCCCGCACATAGCCAACCACACCTGATGTGGGGAACGCCTCAGGTGTGGGTGTCAGGCAGTCATCAACGTCAGCCCCGCAGCTCCAGATCGGTACAGCCGCCACACCGTTGGGATCGAGGCTGGGATGGAAAAGCTCACGCAGGCGAGTACGTTTGCCGAAATTTTTAACCTCGGGCTCGTTGTCGTCCGTGGCACCTTCTTTTGCAATCTGCGTGCCCATCATGCTCATCAGCAATTGCTGAGCCATAACTGGGTTGTCTGTGATGCCAAAGGTGAATCCGGCGCTCTTTCTGACATTGAGCGCGTTCCAAGTGATGTTGCCGGTCTTGGAAATCACTTGTGTGCCGTCAGGGTGCTTCAGATCACGCGTCTTCTTTACGTTTTCGGAGGGCTTCTCCATGACCTTCGCGAGTGCCCCTGTGAAGTCCTCTGCCCAACCTTCGAGAGCCGCAACACCGCTGGAGATGGATGATGTCAGGCTCTTCCAGGCCTCTTGAGGGTTCATCGCTGCATCGACAAGGCCACGGGCCATCTGACAGCTATTGCGCTGGCTGTCGTTCATCATCTGAGCCATGTGCTGGAATTTGTCGAGCACACCACCCAGTTGTGGAAACGTGGCTTCAATGGCCATCTTGAATGCCAGTGGCGCAGCGTTCTGAGCTACGTGACGCAAGAATTGCGTGAGCTTCTCAGCCGAGATAAAACTGAACGAGCCCAAGTAAAGATCAATCCCCCCGCAGCCCATCGACAGCCTCGGAGGATCAATGGCCATTACCTGAATCGAAGAGATCGGTGATCGAACATAGACCCCGCCACCAGTGATCGCACCCCGGAATTGGTTTGTAACCACATCCGGTGCTGTGACGTTGACGAACATCCCATCCAATACGTCTTTGATGCCCGCTGCGCCTGCTGTCCCGATAGTCGCAGTCGTTGCGGCAATGACAGTGAGTTTCTTCCAGGTTTTCATTGGATGCCCTTGATACGGTCTCTCATTGATCTAATGACCTCGGCTGGGTCTTTGTTCGCTTCCAGCCCCGACATTTCATCGGTCGTCAACACACCCTTGCTGTATGGGTTTGTGCCTTCGACGAACTGCTTCGGCAAATGCCCGCCTGTCTTTGCCGCGATCAACAGGCGATCGGCGAGTGCGGGCTGCGACATGAGCCCTTGGCTCACGAGGTAAAACCCTTTCGGTGGCACAACCAGCATGGTTGTGGGTGTCACCTTCAGGCCCAGTCGTTTCGCTGCGGTCCGCCCTTCCGCCGTGCGTACATTGATCTTGCGAAAGTCGAAGTTATGGAGCGTCGCAATGCCCTTGTTGCCACGAGTGCCTACCAGTATGTTGTTCACATAGTTTTCGCAGGCAGAGCACTTGTCCGGCTCATCCACAAACACCCACAGGCCCGCTTGAGAACCCAAGTAATCTAGTGCTGCAGTCTTTGTATTTGAGATCCCGCGCTCGAATCCTGGTTGTGCAAACTGCGCAATCGGGACACGGTTGTTCTCGTCGAGGAAGGGGTCCATGGCCACAACCTCTTTGACTGCCGAGCTGAAGTTTTGTGACTTGTCGAGCAACACACGCTGGGCGTACATGTAGTTGGCGACGTTCTCTTTCGATGGGTCGTCAATGGCCGCATCAAGGAGCTTGGGCATATTCACCCGAAACCATTCGGCGCTCAGTGCTTTCGTTTCTTGCTTGACTGGGCCTGGAGCCGGAGCCGGTTGAGGAGCAGGTTTAGGCTTTTCCTCGGGCTTCACTTCTGGTTCTTTTTTGTACCAGTAGTAGCCGTCACCTTGGAAGTCCTCGAATTGCGAAGGGCGAGCTGAAAAGGAGTTCACTGGGCCAAACAGCCCTGAAACCCCACCAAGCAGAAGAAGGAGTTTTGCGGAAGGCTTCATAGGATTGGCTTCACCATGCGATCAACCGTGGAGGCTGGCAGCACTCCCCAGTAGCGTGAGTCGAATGACCTTGGCAGGGTGCCGATGACAACAAGCTCACCTGGTGCCAAGACACGATCCATGTCCATCGGCTGCTTGCCCTTGGCTGCCAAGTTCTTGAGTGAGATGGGATGACGCTTGGCAATGAACTTGCCGTTTATGAACAGGCCCGAGCTGTTTGATACAACGTGATCGCCTGGCATTCCAGCAATCATCTTTGCGATGCGCTTGCCGGTCATGATGTTGAACATGATCTGGTCGTTCGCCTTGAACGAGACCACATCACCTCGTTTGAGTTCAGTTTCTCTTGGATAGCCCACATAGAGGTACTCCGGCAGGCACCGCGTCTCGGCCATGTCCAAAAACACCCCGTACTGCGTGTTGAACACCAACCCCAGCGCACCCAAGATCGCCACGATTGATCCAGCCGTGATCAACTCTCTTTGTGACGCGTTGAACAGAAACGCAAAGTGCGGGAGCACCGACTCCCGCACAAAGCTCACTGGGCTGCGAAGCATCCTCAGCGTGCTCATTTCCGACCTGTTACCTGCTTGATGACATCTGCGGTGATGTCATCGTCAGACGCACCTTGGATCAGCGCCTTGGCGTTGATCACTGTGTAGCCAGAATCGGTGTAGCCTGTGATCGCACGCTTGATTTCACCCTGGAACTTGTCGGCTTGGATCTTCATGTCATCCACGCCGCTGCCAGCATTCATCGCACTCTCCAGGCCGGCACTCAGTACCTTCTCAAAGTCGAGGTAGACGATCTTGCTGCCCGTGAGGTGTCCTGCGCCGGGCAGCGCGATTCCTTGCTTTTGGGCGATGGCTGGGCCATACGCCACGATCATGAGCGTGATCAGCGATGTGAACAGGCACAGCACCACGGCAGTGCCCATGGTCACGAAAGATTGAGGGTTGGCCTGACGGCTGGCTTCCGCCTGCTTCGTTGTCGAAGGATTGGTGACGGTGTTATCTGTCATGGTGAATAAGAGGTAGTGTTGCAAACATTGTACCGACAGAAGTAAAAAGAGAAAAAGGGTCGGACTCCCCCCGTATTGGGTGGAATCGCGCCCTCTTCTGAATTCCCGAAGAGCGACAACAACTTAAGCTCGATCTGGCGTGAAATCACATGAATGCCGGCCGACCCTCTCGCCGCTATGAGCTGGTGCTGCGCCTGCCGGACGGGCAACGGGGGCCGATGGACCTGGCTCGCACGTTGATTGACACGCCAGCGGGGCGCCTGCCTGTTTCCAGCTTCGCGACCGTCGAAGAGGCCGATGGCCCCAATCAGATCGGCCGCGAGAATGGCCGCCGCCGCATCGTGGTCTACGCCAACACCGACGGCTCGGACATGGGGCGCGTCATCGCTGACATCCGTCAGGTCATCGGCAAGACCGCCCTGCCGACCGGCAGCTTCATCAGCCTGGAAGGGGTCGCTTCAGAAAACGGAAAATAAAGCACGTTAAGCTTTAACTATTCATATGAATATGACCGCGCTGGAAGTCACTCCAGCGCAGAACGTGACCGACGCTCCGAATCGACCCCATAAAAAGCCGGCAACGCGCTTGCCAACAACATTGCAATACCGCGACGGGATTGAAGACGCCATAGGCTGGCACAGCCAAGATAGATCGGACTTTCAATCCACTGTTTTTCGAAATGAGAAAGAAACTGGCGACATCAGCTTGACACATGGAATGAAAACTAATAAAATGCCTACCAACTAATAGGTACATTAAAGCCAAACCATGAAAGTCAATTCAAATCTTTCGAAGCGTGCTGTCGTCGAGCCTTCAAGCTTAGAGTGGGTCGATTCGCCAACGGACGGGATTCAACGCCAATTACTTGAACGTGATGGCGGCGAAGTGGCACGTGCCACTTCGATTGTGCGTTACGTGCCGGGCTCCGCTTTTGAGGGTCACAAGCACGACTTGGGCGAGGAAATTCTGGTCCTGGACGGCGTGTTCAGCGATGAGTCCGGGAGTTACGGACCTGGCACTTACATCAAGAATCCACCAGGTTCTTCGCATGCACCGAGCTCCGCGACGGGTTGCACGTTGTTCGTCAAGTTGCGTCATCTTGATCTAGCAGATAGTCAACGTACTGTGATCGACACTCGCAAGGCAACTTGGTTTCCAGGCCTCGTGCCTGGTCTGTCGGTGATGCCCCTTTCTGAGTTCGACACCCAACATACGGCTTTGGTGCGCTGGGCACCGGGTACCCGATTCAATTCGCATCGTCACTACGGCGGTGAAGAAATCTATGTGTTGGAAGGCGTCTTTGAGGATGAGTTCGGAAGCTACCCTGCCGGCACATGGATGCGCAGTCCGCATT
>Ga0114984_1000599_pt1 | contig 13700 bp, 14 predicted proteins | sample Shrwel1BS1Day1_FD_96987 | JGI IMG/M metagenome (GOLD analysis project Ga0114984, IMG submission 96987) | Subsurface microbial communities from deep shales in Ohio, USA - Utica-3 well 1 S-1-Day1 | ecosystem: Environmental > Aquatic > Deep subsurface > Shale gas/oil reservoir > Produced water/Flow... | reverse complement strand
GCACGCGCCCCGAGAGATCGAAACGCAGGCGGGCAATGTCGGGCATGCCTTCCAAGGCTCGTCGGATCTGGCCTTCTTCCACGGCACAGTCCATTGCTGGAATGCGCAGCAGGTGCATGCCGTGGGCATCTGCCATCGAGGGCGCAACACCCGTGAGATCAGGCGCCGTGCAGCAGTGGTTGTCTACTGTGGAGGGCGCGGCGGTGTCTGCGCAGCAATCCGGCGTCTGGCGAGCAGGAGCATGGACTGATGGTGCTATCGGTGCCGCGCTACCTCCAGGCGCTGAGCGGCAGCAAGCATCCTGGGACGCAGGCTGTTCACAGCATTCGCTGGCTGCGTTTTCCGGTAAGTGCGTATGCGCATTCGGGGCGCAGCATGAGTGTGAAGTGGTCATGACGAAGCTATCCAACAATTGCAACATCTAGGATTTGAAACTCTGTAGCAACTACAGAGTCAAGTCCTATAATCAAAATGCGCTTTTGGGAGGAATGTCATGAAGATTGGTGAGCTTGCGGCGGCTTCCGGCACGCCCGTGGAAACCATCCGCTACTACGAACGTGAAGGGCTGCTGCCTAAGCCGGCGCGCACAGAGGGAAACTTCCGACGGTATGAATCCCCTCACCTGGAGCGCTTGCAGTTCATTCGTCACTGCCGCAGCCTGGACATGTCACTCGATGAGATCCGCGTTCTGCTTGGTGTCAAGGATGGGGCGGCAGAGAGCTGCGCGAATGTGAATGCACTCATTGATGCCCATATCGACCATGTTTCGGCGCGGATCAAGGAACTGCGGGTGCTGGAAAAGCAATTGAGGGAACTGCGCCTGCACTGCGGTAGTCCCAGCAGCGCGGATCAGTGCGGTATCTTGGTGGAGCTGTCGCTGGCCGTACAAGAACCTGCTGCGCCGAGGCGGCTGGGAGTTCATTCCCGGTAAGGCACCCCCATAGCGCTTCGGTCACTTAGTTCCTTCATCCCGTCAATCCACACGTTTTGTCGATATTGACACGAATGTTGTCGGTGTCGCCACTTCTCGGTCGGGCCGCCTCCTGTGAACATATGGACTCATCATTGAGCCAACCAGGAGAGTTTCATGAAAAAGCGCGGTCTGATCGTCGTCGATCTGCAAAACGAGTACCTGCCTACGGGCAAACTGCCTCTTTCGGGCATCGAAGCGGCTTCTGCCAACGCAGCCAAGGTGATCGCGGACGCACGTGCCAAAGGTGTCCCGGTTTTCCACATCCGCCACGAGTTCGCCCACAACGAAGCTCCGGTGTTCGTGCCGGGCACCGATGGTGTGGAAATCCAGCCCGCCGTGGCGCCGATCACAGGCGAACCTGTGATCGTCAAGAACTACATCAACTCCTTCCGCGAGACGGACCTCAAGCAGCAGCTCGATGCGAACGGCGTTGAAGAGGTCGTGGTCGTTGGTGCAATGAGCCACATGTGCGTGGATGCCGTGGTGCGTGCTGCTGCGGACATGGGATACCCCGTCACCGTGCTGCATGACGCCTGCGCCACGCTCGATCTGGAATTCAATGGAGTCACCGTCCCTGCGGCTCAGGTACACGCCGCCATGATGGCCGCTTTCGCCTTCGGCTATGGCACCGTGAAATCGTCGGGCGAGTACCTGTCGGCCTGATCTTCGCGACTGACGCGCCCCGGACACTCTGGTGGAGTGTCCGGGGCTTTTTGCTTTTATGGATGTTGTCGATACGGCGGTTACTCGGCGTCAGTCGCTCTCGATGTGCTGAATGCTATGGAGAACAGAGGGCGTCTCCATCAATCGAAAAGCCCAGTATGTCAATGCTGAACCAGCAGATTGGCCAGTTCATGGATATAGCTGTCAGTTATCCCGTTTCGCCGCAAAGCGTTGTCGAGCTGGAGGACGTAATCGCGATTGGTTCCCAGGCTCCCATGCGCCACTGAAATGACCGGCGCAATTGCATTGGGCGAAGCGTCTGACTCGTACAGATGACTTTCCCGGTTTGCCGTGAAAATGATCGCTTGAGCGGCCCGGCCATCTTCCAATGTGATGGTTGCCCACTCTGGCTGGTACACGCCACCCACCATTTCCCGCATCCAGACCATCCTTAACTCTTGCTCCAGACCATCTTCCCGCAGCCGAAGCGCAACGCCATCGGTGCGCGCCCCTGGCTCTAGTGCGAGCATTCTTCCCGGTTGTTCCACGCTGCCACGGGCCAGCACCAGGCGGATACAAAAACTTCGATGCCAACCGTCCAGCGTAGCCATGACGCTTTCGGCGAATTCAAACACAGGGTTACAGATCAATGAGCCATAGGCGAATAGCCAAATTGGGTCGTCATTCGGGCGCTGCATCAATGTCTCTTGCATAGACGCTTCGATACGTTCCTCCGACCACCATTCGATTCCTGGCGCATCTTTGAACGAGTTCAAGAATGCGCCACTGCTTAGATTCTTTCTGTCAAGCACTGAGAAATTCCTTCGTTTGCATTTCACCATCTTCCCGCAGGAATCGTGACTTTAGCAATCAATCCTCCCTGATCCCGCGGCACCATGCTCAAGGCTCCACCGAACCGTTCGGCGATGGCGCGGACGATGGATATGCCAAGTCCGGCGCCGTCACCTCGCCGCCTGCCTTGATCGCCTCGCCAGAAGCGTTGACCGATCTGGGCGGTATGTTCGGCGCTCAGACCGGGGCCACGATCCATCACCTCGATGCAGCATTGTTTCTTTGCCTCGCCAAACGAAATCTTTATGTTGATGGGACAACTCGATGGTGAATAGCGCAGTGCGTTGTCCAGAAGATTGCGCAGGACTGTTTCGAGCATCGACTTGGGAATAGGCGTGCAGGTATCCGCGCCTTCGCAGACAAGCGTTACGCGCGTGTGCGCAGCATCGTCCAGACGGGCAACGATCTCATCGGCCACTGCCATGACAGAAACACACGAGTCGTCACTGCCTACGGGGGTTTCGGCGCGAGCCAGTACCATCATTTGATCGAGGGTTCGCCGCAGTCGAGTTACGCCTTCCTCGGCGCTACGCAACGAGGCCTGCGCTTGCTCGCCTTGGGTCAGCCGCACCACCTGAAGGTGCGTGTCGATCACGGTCAATGGGGTGCGCAGTTCATGCGCAGCCGCATCGGTAAAGGCTCTTTGATGGGACAACGCGCGCGCCAGCCGCCCGAGAAGACCATTCATTGCTGCCAGGACCGGACGCAGTTCCGAGGGAGTTCCGTGGTTGTCGATCGGGGCGGTGTCTTCCGTGTTCTTGTCACACAAGGCACGACACAGTGTTTTGAGTGGTGCCAGCCCGCGGCCAATACCGATCCACAAAGCTCCCAGGCCACCAAAGAATGCGATCAGGAATGGAACGCCTGCGGCGCGCAGCAATTCAGCGACCAGGTTGTCGCGTTCATCCATGCGATCGGCAGTGGCGATTTGGTAGTCGCCCTCCCGAAGCACGTAGACCCGCCAGGCGCGACCATCCACCTCGCGGATGCTGTATCCCGCTTGTAGATGTTCAAACGCGGAGTGAGGCCCGCCTTCCGTGCGCGCCAAGACCTCTCCACGTAACGACCGGATCTCGCAGGCAATGCCTTCGCCTCCGCTGACGCGAACCGCATCATCCCAGCCCGGCCCTGCGGCCCCCGGGGAAAAGGCAGAGCGTTCGAGCAGACCGGAGACCATTCGTGCTGACATCGCCAACCGACCATCCAGGGTGCGATCCAGGTTGGCATGTACGTCACGCATCATCCAGGCGGCGGCAGCGCTCCACAGAACCGCCAGTGCGATCCCCGTGATCAAGACGGCGCGAAGGCGCAGGCTCATACCAATTCCCGCCAACCCAAGCGATAACCCAGGCCACGCGCAGTCTCGATGGCCTGGTTACCCAACTTGCGACGAATGTTGTGGATATGCACGTTAAGCGTATTGCTGTGAACTTCCTCTCCAAGACCGTACAGCCGTTCTCGCAAGGCCTCGGGTGTGAGCCACCGGCCCTCGGCATTGGCCAGGTGCGAGAGCAAATCCACCTCGCGGCGTGACAATTCGATTGGCTGTCCGTGCAGCCACGCAAGTCCGCTATCTGGCTCCACACGCAGCGGGCCAGCCTCGATGATTTGCATGGAGCGTCCCTGAGTGCGCCTGACCAGCGCATGTAGTCGGGCAGCAAGCTCCCTCAAGTCAAAGGGCTTGGTCATGTAGTCGTCGGCACCCCCATGCAGGCCGGACAGCCGGTGCTCAATGGCGTCTCGCGCCGAGAGGATCAGGACCGGCATAGCTGGCTCGAAGGCCCTGATTTTGCCGAGCAGTTGTAGTCCGTCACAGTCAGGAAGTCCCAGATCAAGAACGATGGCATCGAACGTGTCCTCTTGCTGCATTGACTCGGCCGCAGCCGCGGTGAGTACATGGACGGCCGCAATGCCATGAGCGCGCAATCCTGCAAGGATGCCGCTCGCGATCAGTTCATCATCCTCCACCAGAAGTACCCGCACCTCGCCGCCTCCACCTTGCGTTGGTCAAGGCTTTATGTTAGGTCGTAAAGCAGGGGCTCGTCACTTTATTCTCAATTAATCGTCATCGGGCAAGCTCTCGCAAGTGCTTGTGCCTGGAGGGTGACGACTTGCGTGTTTATCTAGTGTTGCGTCGAGCCATGCTGGCGCTTGTTCTGATGTGCTGCGCCGCTGGCGCAGCAGGGGCGGAAAAGGGGCTGTTTTCTTGGGGAAACGAGTCGGAGTTCCTGGATGCGGCGGAGGTTTTCAAGCTGGGAGAGGTTCGTCAGCAGGAAGACTGGATCGTCGTGGAAGGAAAAATCGCTGAGGGACATTATCTTTATCGGCATGCACTCAAGCTGACAGATGCACATGACAAAGAAGTCCCGTTGGATTTGCCGGAAGGCACCGCAAAACGAGATGAATTCTTCGGCGACACAGAGATCTACACACCTCCGGGCTTAATCCTTCGGTTCCCTGCCAAGACGGCAGGTCTGGTAAAGCTGAACTGGCAGGGATGCGCGGAGAAAGGCATCTGCTATCCGCCAGAAACAATTGCTGTGACCTGGCCTGCGAATGATTCGGTGCTGGCCAGTCCAGGATTGTTGAGTGCTCCCGCAGCCTTGCAAACCGACGGGTCACAGGAAAGCGTCGGTGACGACCAGGCGCTTGCGCAGCGTCTTGGAACGATGGGGCCCGTTTCCGCCATGCTGTTGTTCTTGGGGTTCGGTTTTCTCCTGGCGTTTACGCCTTGCACGCTGCCCATGATCCCGATCATCTCCACACTGGTCGTGGGCAGCCAGGCCAGGCCGCGGCGCGCACTCGCGCTGTCTTTGTCCTATGTTCTGGCGATGGCGGCTACCTATGCCGGCGTGGGCGTGGCTGCGGGGCTGGCCGGGGCAAATTTTCAGGCCGCCTTGCAGTCTCCCTGGCTACTTAGCGCGTTTGCAGTCTTGTTTCTCATCCTGGCGGTATCGCTGTTTGGCGCCTTCAAATTGCAACTACCTTCGGCGCTTGTCAATCGAATCGAGTCCGCTGGGCGCGGGCGCGAAGGCGGAAGTCTCGCCGGTGCGGCCGTGCTGGGTTTTCTGTCGGCGTTGTTGGTGGGGCCTTGCATGACGGCCCCGCTGGCTGGCGGCCTGCTCTACATCGGACAGACAGGCAGCGCGTTGACGGGGGGGCTTGTGCTGTTCGCACTGGGTCTTGGTATGGGGATGCCTTTATTGGCGATCGCGGTCTTCGGCGCACGCATCCTTCCCAAACCTGGCGAATGGATGGACAGGGTATGCGTCGCCTTCGGCTATGTGATGGTGGGCATGGCGATCATGATGCTGGCGCGCTTCCTGCCCTCAGCAGTCAGCCTGTTGCTATGGGGGGCATTAATGCTGGCGGTGGCATTCGGTCTTCTCGGCTGGGCGAACGCACTCCAGCATACCGGGCGTGCAGTGTGGGCATTGCGGTTCGGGGCGGCATTGACGGGCGTCTGGTCCGTCCTGATGCTGGTGGGTGCTGCTTCTGGATCGGATTCAGCCTTGCAGCCGTTGGCCTACGTGCGTGCGTCGGTAGCGTCTTCTGGAACGAGTGCCTCTGGGGCAGTAAAGCCGAAATACATGGCCGCAAAATCTGTCGAGGATGTTCAAGCCCGCCTGACAGAGGCGAGTGAGCGCGGGCAGTGGACCTTGATCGACTTCTACGCAGATTGGTGTGTGAGCTGCCATGTGATCGAGCGCAACGTCTTCGGCGATCCCGTCGTGGCCACGCGCCTTGCAAAGATGCAGGTGTTGCGGCCGGATGTGACGCGCAATGACAAAATCGATCAGGCGCTGCTCAAGCACTGGCAGGTCATGGGGCCACCCACATTGATTCTGGTCGGCCCCGATGGCAGGGAGCGAAGGATGCAGCGCATGGTCGGGGAAATGAGTGTTCGTGGATTTCTTGAGCGTCTCGACGCGGCGGGCACGCCATGATGGGGGTTGGACCCTTCTCGATCCATGTCGTCATCGTGGCGGTCGCCGTCGTGTTGGCGTGGTCGGTTGCGCGCCTGATTGGAAAACGTCTGCCGGATGGTCTGGGAAAGACAGCCGGAGGAATGATTTTCGATGCCGTGTTGGTGGGCTTGGCGGCTGCAAGATTGGGCTATATCGCCCAGTGGTGGCCTGAATACGCTCAAGCCCCGTTGTCCATGCTCGCCATTGGCGACGGCGGATTCACTTGGTGGCTCGGTGTGCCGGTTGCGCTGGCATTCGTCTGGTGGCGCACGAGGGGGGCGCGAACGCTGCGGCAACCTGTCATTGCCGGCATCTTCACTGGCATGGTGGCATGGGGCGTGGGTGGGGGAGTCGTCAGCTCGCTCCAGCGCGCCGCGCCACCCTTGCCGGACGTCGCACTGGCGACGCTTGACGCGCGCCCAATCACATTGAAAGCCTACGCCGGAAAGCCCGTTGTGCTCAATCTGTGGGTCACATGGTGCCCTCCGTGTCGGCGCGAAATGCCCGTGTTCGCCGCTGCTCAGCAGGAGTTGCCAGGGGTGGCATTCGTCATGGTCAATCAAGGCGAGACCGCTTCGGCAATCAGCGCCTTTCTTGAACGCGAAAATTTGGTTTTACGAGACGTATTGCGCGATCCGTCATCGCTAACGATGCGAGAGATGCGTGCTCGCGGATTGCCGACCACTCTCTTTTTCGATGCGGATGGTCGCCTCGTGGACGCTCATATGGGCGAGATGACCATGGCAAGTCTCAAGAGCACGATCACGCGCAGGTTCGCGCAGTCATCCCAGGATCAATAAGAACAGGAGTGATTCGTTATGTTCCAGAAAAATTTCCTCCCAAGTCATCTACTGGGCGCCTGCCTATTGCTGACTACGGCATGCAGCCAGGCCGAAGGAGAAAGCCGCCCCGCCGTTCTCAATGCACTGGAGGCTCAAGGCCTGAGCGTCATGCAGGAGTTCGAGGCTGGCAAAGAACTTCGCGCTTTTGCCGCTGTGGCGGGAGATCAACCTATCGCCGTCTATGTCGCCGGCGATGGCACGGCCATCGTAGGAACACGCCTTGATGCGCGCGGCAACCGGCTTGACGACGAGAAATTGCAAGAACTGGCCGCCAAGCCGATGCAAGAGCGTGCCTGGGCAAGTTTGGAGTCTTCTGTCTGGGTGCTTGACGGCAAGGCGAACGCACCGCGTGTCATCTACACCTTCAGCGATCCGAACTGTCCGTACTGCAATCGCTTCTGGGAGGCAACGCGCCCTTGGGTGGACGCGGGGAAAGTTCAATTGAGGCACGTACTGGTGGGAATCATCAGGGAGGATAGCCCGACCAAGGCGGCAGCGATTCTGGGGGCGGCTGACCGTTCGGCTGCACTTCTGGAGAACGAGAGGAAGTTCGACCGCGGAGGCATTGCGCCGGCAGGAAGTGTTCCTGCGCAGGTTCGCCAAATCTTGGAGGACAACCAGGCGCTCATGTTGTCCATGGGGTTTCGTGGAACACCGGGAATCGTTGTTCGGGATGAGACGGGTTCGCTCAAGAAGTTCAACGGAATGCCGCGTCCAGATACATTGGCTAATGTTCTGGGGCCGCGCTAATTTTGCGGTTTCTCGTGAACGCTTCTGCTACCTGAAAACAAATCAAGAGGAAGTGAAATCCCATGAATCATGAAAACCCGATGAGGATCATATTGCATGCTCCGAGTCCTAACTCTTTGGAACGAGCGCGAAACAACGCTGCCAACATAATGAGGGAGGCTCCGGGCACGCAGGTGCGTGTTATTGCCAATGCCCATGCAGTTCATGCTGCACTTGACATCGTGCATGAGAGTCTTGATTCCGTGACGTGGTTATGTCCGATCAGCTTGGCGCGCGCTGAAAGAGAAAGCAGATCGCCACTCAACTTGATCTCTGGACCCGCCGTTTTGGAGATTGCCCGTTTGCAGCATGAAGGGTGGATATATATTCGAGCATGAGCAATATTTGCTGTCAGGCATTGTGCTCATGAGGTAGCGGTTTATCCATCATTGCTGCTTCACGCAGCATATTCGTCTTCATGTCGTTATACGCCGGACTCATGTCGAGATAGTGGACGTGCGGGTTGTCAAGCCTGATCTCCTCGCGCCATGTCTCTTGCTCCAGTTGCTGCTCGACGTGTTGCCGAATCTCCAGCAGGCTTTTCTTCGGTTGCACTCTTCTGCCGTTCTTGACGATCTGTTGTTGAAGTTCCTTGGACGAGCAATTCGTGAAATGTCTATCCTGCCATGGCTTCTCTGGATCGACATATCGGTAGTCCTTGTTCAGGTCAACGGCTTCGTCCGCGCCGGTGATGAGATCCGCGATGGCCTGTCCCTTTTCGCAGTAGATGCGATGGACTTTCTTCAGGCCCGGATTGGTTGTCTTTCCAACGGTTTCTGAAATCTTGATCCGAGGCACGAACTTGCCGTTTTCCTGCACGGCGACGAGCTTGTAGACGGCTCCGAACACGGGATCGCTTTTCGAGGTGATCAGCCGTTCGCCTACGCCGAAGCCGTCGATGCGACTGTCCTGCGAGATCAGTGATCCGATGGTGTACTCATCCAGGCTGTTCGAGGCAAAGATGCAGCAGTCTTCGAGTCCCGCCGCGTCCAGTGCTGTTCTGGCCCGGTTCGAGAGGTAGGCCAGGTCGCCAGAATCCAGTCGCACGCCCTTGAGCCGCCTGCCCATCGGTTCCAGAACCTCTTTGAAAACGCGGGTCGCGTTGGGAATGCCGGAACGCATGACGTCGTAGGTATCGACCAGAAGCACGGTGTCATCGGGGTACTGTTCCGCGTAGCGACGAAACGCCTGGTACTCGCTGTCATGGAACATTACCCAGCTATGGGCCATCGTCCCGCTGACGGGAATGCTGAACTGCTTGCCAGCCATGATGTTTGACGTACCAGCCGCGCCGCCTATGTAGGCGGCCCGCGCGCCATAGACCGCGGCGTCGACGTTGTGCGCTCGCCTGGCACCAAAATCGAACACCGGGCGTCCCTGCGCCGCATTCACGATGCGCCGCGTCTTGGTCGCAATCAGAGATTGGTGATTGATCTGAGTCAAGATAGCCGTCTCGACCAGTTGAGCGTCGATCAATGGCGCCCTGACGGTCAGTATCGGCTCGTTGGGATACATGATGGTGCCTTCCGGGAACGCATGGATGTCGCCGGAGAAGCGGAAGCCGTGCAGGTAGTCCAGGAAGGCGTCATCGAACCGTCCAAGTTCGCGCAGATAGTCGATATCCTGCTCGCCGAAGTGCATACCTTCGATATGCTCGATGACCTGTTCCAAACCCGCGAATACGGCGAATCCGCCGCCGTCCGGGTTCTTGCGGTAATACACGTCGAAGGCGGCCCACGTCTTTTCGCGCCCGTCCATGAAGTATCCATTTGCCATGGTCAGCGCGTAAAGGTCCATCATCATGCTGATGTTGCGGTCGTCATACTGGCTCATCGTACTAGCCTCCTACGACGTCGATCTGGCATGCCTGCATGGCTTGTAGCGCGTTGCTATGTCCATCGGGACTCGATCCCGCGCAACACGAAGCATCCACCTGGATGAGCACTTCCGGCAGCGCCGCCCGCAGGATCATCGCATTGGAGATGACGCAGATGTCGGTACACACCCCGATGACCTCGATGGCAGTGACCCCCGAAAGCTCCTGGACATGTTCAGCGAGTGCCAAAGATCCGAAACTCGGCTTTTCGATGACTGCGCAACCTTGAACGAGGACTTCGGGAACGATTTCCCAGCCAGGCGTTCCCTTGATACAGTGCGCGACCGGCAACTTCCTGCCTTCCTGCGTTTGCAGATAGTCGCTCGTGTGGGTGTCCTGGGTATAGATAACGACATCACCCGCAGCGAGATAGCCGTCAATCTTGGCTCTGGCATCTGCGAGTATGTTTTGCGCGTCTTGCGTTCCCAGGATTCCGCGAATGAAGTCTTCCTGCATGTCAACCACGGCCAGTACTCGCATAATTCATTTCCTCCCTATGCTTAGAGCGTCACCGCACCTGAGCGGGCATTCAATTCGTTCCTGCTTTGCTGCAACATTTGCTTGGAGAACTCGATCAGCGTCGGTGCTTCCTCCGTGCGGAGCATTGAGACGTTCAGGTTGTCATCCCCCAAACGAAAGCGATCCAGCGCGTCGGCGTCCTTGAATATCTGGAAGAGCGCCAAGCGCTCCGCGCGGCCCGCATACATCCTGTCGATCACAGCCAATCCAATGCGGTCGTCCAAGTCGTGGTGGTGCATGATGAAGGCGGCATGTGCATCTATGTAGATGTTCGTTTCACGGCAGCGCTCACGGTAATAATTTGCCGCGCGCTCCCCGTGCCCCCTATCGATCCAGTCGTCTACTCTGCGTGAGTCATGGAAGACGGCCGCCAAGCTCAAGGTGTCCATGCCTTCGTTATCAAGGCCCTTTTTATGGCCGAGTATCAGCGCCAATAGCAACACCCTCGCGGCATGATCCTTGGCATGCCATGGACTGTCTGCCATCCAATACTCGACGTTGTTTTCCATGAAGTCGTACCATTGCCTGTAGCGCTTGGCGACTGGTTGGCATAGCGGATGTTTGATCAGTGCATTTTCCAAAAGCATGGCTGTCTCCGAGATTTTTAGGCTGGCAGCATCGCAGCCAGTTGTCTCAGCGCCTGCGCAATGTCTCCATCGACGCCGATCGCCTTTGATTCAATTTCACGTGGGATGTAGACCTCCGATCCCCTGTTGAAACAGATGTATCTCGCATTCGGTTCGCTCGCGGCAATTCGCATGAGCGGCGCCTTGATCAGTTGGTTGCGTGCGCCTACGCCCAACTCAAGAAAGACAATTTTCTTGCCGCTTGCGTCGCCGAGAAAATCCGTGAATCTGCGGCGCCGTTCTTGCCATTCGCTACCCTTGAGGAACATGCGATCGACCTCGATATGCACCTTCAGCGGTCCTCCGCATTCAGGGCACTTCGGGAGCAGTTCTTCAGGGATTTTTCCGTCTTGCACCGATTGGGCCAGTTCCGAGAGCACATCGTCACCCGGGTAGAGTCGATCATGGCAGGCGACCGCGCACTGCATGTTTCGGCAATTGCCTTCGATCTCGAACAGCCTTGAAGGGTCGAAGCCCGCTAGGTGAAAGTGAGCGTCGATATTGGAAGTGAGGACGAAGTGGTTCTTGTCCTTCACCAAATCGTGCAGATCCTGCATGACCCGGCTGGGGGCCTTGTCACGGAGGAAGTACTGGTGCATTCGGCTGAAGAACGCCCACTTCTGCGCTTCTGAAGGACAGGGGTGGAAACAGCCCTGGATGATGCAGCGAAATCCATGCTGCGCGCGGAACTCGCCAAAGTGCCGGGCGAAGTCCTCGTTCTCCGCAAAGATATGGATACCTTCGGAAATCGACAGTCCGTTACTCGCGCCGACGACGATGGCATCAGCCGCCTGGATGTGCTCCATGACTGTCTGGAGGTGTTCCGTCATTTTTGTTCCTTTGGCGATCAGTTGGAAGTGATTGCGAGCGGAGCCTGCATGTGCGTTCGCAGGTCACGCAGCACGTCTGCAATGTCTGCGTTCAAGGTAATAGCCTTGTTGCGCAGCAGTTCGTGAGTGGGGGCCTCGTCCTTGTTGATGCGCACCAGAAAAGCCCGCGGCCAGTGGTAGGTGGCCACCGAGAAGGGATGCTTGATGATGTTCGGCGTCATTGGCCCGACGCCCAGTTCGATCAGGAGAATCTTCTTGTGCGAATTCTGGTCGATGAAATCCTGGTACTTGCGCATGTACGACTGCCAAAATGTTCCCTCCAGAAACACCGGCGATCGAAACCAGGGTTCCATTTCCTCGCCACAACGCGGGCACTTGGGAATCAGGTCTTTCGGTACGCGCGTCCCCGTGATGTTCGCTGCCATCTTTCTGACGGCTTCTTCGGACGGGTACACGTCATCGTGGCAGGGGACGCCGCATTGCAGATAGTGAGAGGTCCCCTGCGGATAGCACAGCTTCTCGTCAGGGAACAGTTTGGAAAACTGCAAATCCTGATTGGTCGTGACGATGAAGTAGTTCTTGTCCTTGATCATCGCGTGTAGATCGACGTAGGTCTGACCTGGTGGTTCGTCGTACAGCAGCGCGCCGTGCTTGGAAAGGTAGGCCCAGCGTTCCTCGCTCGTCTTGTAGCGGTAGTAAAGCGCGCCACAGAGGTTGCGGATTCCGTAGGCATCCTGGAACTCGCTGAAGTTGTCCCGGAAGTATTTGCTGTAGCCGTAGAAGTCGTGCTGGTTGGCAGTGGACATGCCCGACGCGCCGCCCACTAGGATCGCATCGGCTTCTTCAATGCGCCTGGCGATCTCTGGAATGTGATCTTTGTAGTTTTGGTCCGTCATTTTTCTTGCTTCCGGTAATTGTTGATGGCCTGCCTTGTGTGCATCGTCTGTATCAGTCAACAACAGCCTCGATGGCTGATCCGACGCGGCGCCGGCGGTGGCGTTGTTCTCGGTTGAGGCCTATTCCAGAATGTTGCTTGGCATGCCGTAGGCGTCCGCGATGAGTTCAGTGGAGCGATAGATGGCCTGCTGCGAGTGGCCGAGATTCAGAATCATCAGCTCGTCCGCTTCGACGCGCCCTTGCCACGCATTGAGTTTTTCGGTCACCTGTTCTCCGGTGCCGCTCATGATCTTGTCGTTCCACATCTGCATGGCGCCCTGCTCTGCGGATGAGTAGTTGTATTGCGCAGCCTCCTGCGGCGTCGGTACGACGAAGGAGCGCCGCATGGTCATGCGCATCATTGCGTGGGAGTACGCCCAGGCTTGACGGCGAGCTTCCAGCTCGTCGTCTGCGGCCATGACACCGAAGCTGGAGATGACGTAGGGTCGATCCAGCACTGCCGAGGGACGGAAGTTCTCGCGATAGGCTTCCAGCGCGTACATTACGTTCTGGTCGGCCAGGTGGGCGGCGAAAGCGAATGGAAAACCGAGTTTTGCGGCCATTCGGGCGGAGTAATCTGACGAGCCCAGCAGCCAGACCGGCGGGCGCTGGAACGACCGCTCAATGCCGTTTTCCTGGTCTTGCGTGGGGCCGGGCACTGCATAGACGCCCGCCTGCTTGTAGCGATGGCCGCCTGGAAAGTCTCCGTCAAGGAAGTGCAGCAGTTCCTTGAACTGCGCCGGGAAGTCTTCGGCACCGATCTGCCCTCGACGCAATGCGGCGGCGGTGTTCATGTCGGTGCCGGGCGCGCGTCCAATGCCCAGGT
>Ga0114984_1000598_pt1 | contig 13707 bp, 11 predicted proteins | sample Shrwel1BS1Day1_FD_96987 | JGI IMG/M metagenome (GOLD analysis project Ga0114984, IMG submission 96987) | Subsurface microbial communities from deep shales in Ohio, USA - Utica-3 well 1 S-1-Day1 | ecosystem: Environmental > Aquatic > Deep subsurface > Shale gas/oil reservoir > Produced water/Flow... | reverse complement strand
GCCGGCCGCGCGGCCGGCGGCGAAGCGGAAGCTGGCACGGCTGCCGCTGTAGACGAGTTTCTCGAAGGATTTGCGCACCTTGAGCCGATCCGGCCAGTCGGCCTGGGCCAGCTTGCTCAGCACACTCAGGGCCTGGCCCTGTACATCGACGGTCATGGCATCTCACTCCACCTGAGGGATGCCATTGATGATGAGCTCAGGGCTGGCGAGTGCCTATGACCAGTCAGCCAGATGCAGCTGGCAGACTGGTCAAGCGCCTGGGTACGGCGGGGCCGCGGGTGGGTTGCTGGCCCCGCGCCTATTCGCGGCTAAAGCCGCTCCTACCCTGGATCTTCTCGACGATGGCGGTGGTGGAGCTGTTCTCCACCAGACCGAGCACGCGCACTTCGCCGCCATAAGCCTGAACGATATCGGCGCCGACCACTTGGTCGATGCCATAGTCGCCGCCCTTGACCAGCACATCCGGCTGCACCTGCTTGAGCAGGCGCTCGGGGGTGTCCTCGGCGAAGCTCACCACCCAGTCCACCGCACCGAGACCGGCGAGCACCGCCATGCGACGATCGACGGCATTGATCGGCCGGCCCGGCCCCTTCAGGCGGCTGACCGAGGCGTCATCGTTGATCGCCACGATCAGACGGTCGCCCTGGGCACGCGCCTGTTCCAGATAGGTCACGTGACCGGCGTGGAGGATGTCGAAGCAGCCGTTGGTGAAGACGATCTTCTCGCCATGGGCGCGGGCATCCTCGATGGCGATCAGCAGCTGGTCCAGGCTCAGCACGCCGCGCTCGGAGCCTTCCTCGCGCTGCACCGCGCGGCGCAACTCCGGTGCACTGATGGCAGCCGTACCCAGCTTGCCGACGACGATGCCGGCAGCCAGGTTGGCCAATGCCACCGCATTTGGCAGCTCTTCGCCAGCCGCGATGGAGGCGGCCAGGGTGGAGATCACCGTATCACCGGCGCCGGTGACGTCGAACACTTCACGGGCCCGGGCCGGCAGGTGCAGCGGCGCATGTTCGGGACGCAGCAGGGTCATGCCGTGCTCGCCACGGGTGACCAGCAGCGCACCCAGCTCCAGTTCACGCATCAGCCTGGCGCCCTTGCTGACCAGCTCGGCCTCATCGGCACAGCCACCGACGATGGTTTCGAACTCGTGCAGATTCGGCGTGATCAGGCTGGCGCCACGGTAGATGGAGAAGTCCTTGCCCTTGGGGTCGGCCAGCACCGGGATGCCCTTCTTGCGCGCGGCCTGGATCAGCGCCTGATGATTTTGCAGTGCGCCCTTGCCGTAGTCCGAGAGCACCAGCACCTTGACCCCGGCGAGCAGTGCCTCGACATCACGCGCCAAAGCGGCGGTGTCGGTATTGAAAGGCTCTTCGAAATCCATGCGCAGCAGCTGCTGGTGACGGCTCATGACGCGCAGCTTGACGATGGTCGGCTGGTCGTCGAGGCGCTGGAAGTGGGTTTCCACACCGGCACCACTGAGGCTGTCGCTCAGACTTTCGGCGGCTTCGTCTTCACCGGTTACACCAACCAGCAGGGCGCGCGCACCGAGCGCCGCGATATTCAACGCCACGTTGGCAGCGCCGCCTGGGCGGTCCTCGATCTGGTCGACACGCACCACGGGCACCGGAGCTTCCGGGGAAATCCGCGAGGTGCCGCCATGCCAGTAGCGATCGAGCATCACATCGCCCACCACCAGTACGGCGGCTTGGTCATAGCGGGGCATGGTCAGTTTCATGGTGGCTCCAGAAGGGGAGAAAAACAGAAAAAATCATAACATGAGGGATTGGCAAGGCTCAGCGCGAGCGCACCCAGAACAACTCGTGCCGGCGCACCGCCTTGCGGAAAAATTCGTCCTCGCCCGTGGCAGGCCAGCGCCGCCCGACCAGTACTCGCTGAATCAACCGGCGCAAGCGCCTTTTCAGGGGCAAAGGGCCTTGCAGATCATGCTGCATGCCAAGCGCCATGGCCTTGTCGAGTTGCCGCTCGGCGTCGAGCGACGGACTCCACAGCCGCTCAGCAGGCAGCGCAGCGATAGCCGGAGGCAGGGCAATGCCATTGCCCGCCGGCCCCATCGGCCAGCGGTCGTTATCATGCAGGTGGTTGGCGTAGAGCAACAGGGTTTGCGGCTGCCAGCTGCTGCGTTCGCAGGCTTCGAGCACGGCGCGGGTGCTGGCGAGATGATCATGATGCGGGTCCAGCTCAGGGTGCGGGGTAAGCAGCACCTCGGGGCGATAGTGATCGATCACGGCAGCCAGATCGGCGACCAGGTTGTGCCAGGTCGGCTGGCCATCGGCATCAGCGGGCAAGCGCAAGGGGTTATGAGCACGCACGCTGCGGATATCGCTCTCGCCGGACTCACGCGAGCCGAAGGGTTTGTCGGGCTGCTCGGCCATGCCGGGCAATTGCAGGCAGTAGTAGCCAAGTTGCACGCAGCGCATCTGCGGCACACCGCCCCAGAGCGGCGCGGCCAGGCTGTCCCAGGTGCGCAGGCGGCCCTTGAGACGCGCAGCGGCGGCCTTGTCCAGACCCAGCCGCTGGTAATGCTCGGCTTCGATCTCGCCCTGGGTCAGGGTGACGATGGCCGCCTCGGGCGAGCGACTGTACTGACCGAAGGCAGCCAGCTCGGCGTCATCGGCATGCGGTGCGATGATCAGCAGGCGTTGCGCCGCGAAGTCCGGGTTGCGCATGGCATGCAGGCGCAGCTCACCCTCGATGCGGCAGAAACGCGGTGCGATAGCCAGGCCATCGACCTGTTGCCCGGAGAGATTGAGGTAACGTCGCCCAGCCACGCTGCGTTCGAAGTCCTGACGGTCACTACCCAGCAGCACATGGGGGTCTAACAAGCGCCCGAGCCAGGTGGCCTTGAGCCGCAGTTCGAGAATCAGGGTGTCATGACCGGCCAGATCGGCATCGACGCGCAGCACGCCCTGCTCCAGCCGCACCGGCACGCTCAGGCAGTCCGCCGGGAAGTCGTAGCGGTAATCGTCGCGCGGCGAATAGAACAGGTGATCGGCGAACCAGGCCTCATGCGCTACCCAGCCCAGCGCCAGGAGCAGCGGCGGCAACCACCAGGCGACGAATACCCCCAGCAGCACCAGAGCCAGCAGCGCCATCAGCAGGGCGATGCGCTTGTTGCGCCGGTGGCGCTTGAGCAGTTGTTGCTTGCGTCCGTTCATGGTTTCACACCTGATAGACCGGCACCCGGTTGCACCAGCGATCCTTGTACTCGCGGTCGGCACGGCCGAAGGAGTAGCGCAGCGGCTTGCCCAGCGCTCGTGCATGCGCCCACTCGTTCTGTGTATTGACGAAGCTCAGCACGCTACCGGGGCTGAATTCGCGCTGCTGCGGGTCGACCCCGCCGTTGATGTACTCCAGACTGATCCATTGCGGCGCTTCCACTCGATAGAGCACCTGGATCGCCACGGGTTCGTCATTCAGGTAGATCAGCGAGCCGGTCATGAAGTCGCGCAACAAGCCGAACACCTCGGCCAGATGGGCCTTGCCCGTAGCCTCGAAGCCCCAGCGGCGCAGGAACAGATCGGCATAGATGCGCGCCTGCTCCCCAGGCGTCAGCTCCAGCATCGGCCGGATCACCCCGCCCGCCTCTTCCAGCAGGCGTTGCTCGCGGCGCTGGTTGTAGCGGAACTTCTTGCTGTACTGCTCGGGTTCGCGAGCCAGCGCCAACCCCTCGGGCTGTTCACTGATAGCGATTACCTGGGCTGCATTGAGCTCGGACAGGTAACGGGTGCGATGGCGCAGCGGCACGCGCGCATCGGCGGCCAGGGGCAGGATAATCTCGGCATTGCCCAGATCGAACAGGCCGCGCCGGCCCTGTTGTTTGAGCACATCCTTGGACAGGGCCAAGTAGCGGCCCCAGGTCGGTATCGCAGCCTGCAACTGGCCATCGACGAACCAGCCCAGATAGCGCACCGGAATGCCGGCCAGCTCGGCCAGCCGCGCCACCACCTCGGGATGAGTCGCGACACTGCCGCCGAAGCGCGCCCAGGCCTCGGCGTAGTCACTGGCGGAAATCGGTGTCCAGCCACGCTCACGCCAGAATTGCAGACGGTTCAGCATCAGGCGTTCTGCTCGACCACGATGGACTCGCCACCTTCCTCGAACTGCTTGGCATGCAGGCGGGCGTAATAACCGTTCTGCGCCAGCAACTCGGCATGACTGCCGCGCTCGACGATCTGCCCCTGATCCATCACCAGAATCAGATCGGCCTTCTCGATGGTGGTCAGGCGGTGCGCGATGACCAGGGTGGTGCGCCCCTGCATCACCTGATCCAGCGCGGCCTGGATATGCCGCTCGGACTCTGTGTCCAGCGCCGAGGTGGCCTCGTCGAGGATCAACAGCGGCGCATCCTTGAGCAGCGCGCGGGCAATGGCCAGACGCTGACGCTGACCGCCGGAAAGCAGCACGCCGTTCTCGCCGACCAGGGTGTCATAGCCCTGCGGCATCTTCTCGATGAACTCGGCGGCATAGGCATCGCTCGCCGCCTGCTGCACGGCTTCCAGCGGCGCACCAGCCAGATCGCCATAGGCGATGTTGTTGCGCACGGTGTCGTTGAACAGGGTGACGTGCTGAGTCACCAAGGCGATATGGCGGCGCAGGTTGCGCAGGCGATAGTCCTCGACATCCAGCCCATCGAGCAGGATCTGTCCCTGCTCATGGTGATAGAAACGCGGAATCAGGTTGGCCAGGGTCGACTTGCCGCTGCCGGAGCGCCCGACCAGCGCCACCATCTGCCCGGGCTCGGCGACGAAGGAGATGTTGTTCAGCACCGGCTTTTCCGAACCCGGATAGCTGAAGCTCAGATCACGCACCTCGAGCCGGCCGCTGATGCGCTCACGCTCCTGAGTACCGTGATCGACCTCCGGGGCTTCGTCCAGCTGCTCGAAGATGCTCTCGGCGCCGGCCACGCCCTTCTGGATGGTCGAGCTGACCTCCGAGAGCTGGCGAATCGGCTTGGGCAGCAGGCCGGCCAGGGTGATATAGGCCACCAGATCACCGGCCGAGGCATCGCCACGCAACAGCAGAACCAGGAACATCAGCACCGCCATGGCGCTGTAGATCACCAGCTGCAGCGACGGGGTGTACACCGCACCGGTGCGCACCATCTTCAACTGCTTGTTCTTGTTCTCCTCGCTGGCCTCCAGGAAGCGCTGCTTCTCGTAGTCCTCGCCGCCGAAGCTGCGCACCACGCGGTAGCCCTGAATGCTCTCCGAGGTGACATGGGTGACGTCGCCCATGCTGGTCTGGATCTTCTTGCTCTGCTTGCGGAATTTCTTGCTGGTGCTGGTGACCATCAGGCCGATGACCGGCAGGATCGCCACCATCACCAGGGTCAGCCGCCAGTTCATCCACAGCAGGGTGGCGAACAGGAACACCACCGTCATGCCTTCGCGCACCACCACCTTGATCGCATCGGTGGCCGCGCCAGTGACCATGGTCACGTTGTAGGTGATGCGCGAAATCAGGTGACCGGAGTTGTGGTTGTCGAAATAGCGATTGGGCAAGGTCAGCAGGTTGTTGAACAGCGCCACACGCAGGTCCTGCACCAGCCCCATGGAAACCTTGGCCAGGTAGTAGTTGCCCAGGAACGAGCCGACGCCCTGCCACAGGGCGATCAGCACGATCAGCAACGGCACGGCCTGCAGCAGCTTGAGATGGGCCAGCCAGGGCGCATGCTCGAGCAACCAGGGCACGCCTGCGAACAGGCTGGCATCGGGGTTGGACAGACCGTCGACGAAGTACTTGAGGATGTAACCCAGCATCGGCTGGGTGGAGGCGAAGATCAGGAAGCCGAAGATACTGATGGTGAAAAGCCCCCAGTAGGGGACCACATAGCGCAGCAACCGCAGATACACCTTCATGCTGGATTGCTGGTTGGAATTGGCCATTCGGCTCGCCTCACGCACTGGCAGGATTAGCAAGGAGCGGATTGTAACAGCCCCTCAGGCGTAATGATCCACGGTGCACCCTGAAGTTTCTCATTCAGGCCAGATCGGACATAAGCACCTGCAGGGGTAACCGAATGACATCACTCGCGTGTAAGATCCCCCTGCCAATGATGATCAGGCACGCCACCCACGGCGCTACTGCTCCCAGGCTCACGGGAATCGACGCCCTGCACTTGAAATCCGCCCCACTGCGAACTGATCACGAAACACATGAATAAGCGCCCACAACTCGTCTACCTGGCCTTTGGGGCTGAGATCTATCAGTTCGAAGCAATCTTCAGCATTGCCTCGGCGCTCGCACGATGCACGCAGCGCGACTGGGATATACAGGTGTTTACCGATGCTCCGGCTCTCTATGCAGGCTTGCCGGTAACGACCCGTGAGATCTCGCCGCAATGGCGGGGACCGCACGGTTACCACTTCCGCATCAAGCATGCAGCCCTGCAAGAAGTGCTGCGTGCGCATGAAGTCGCGGCCCTGGTGGACACCGATACCTTCTTTCACGAGTCGCCTGCAAAGCTGTTCGAGCGCATTCAGCCAGGTCATCTGCTGTGCAACGCCATAGGCTCGAGATTCGTCGACGGCGGTCACTGCACGACATTCCTGGCGGCACTTGAAAGCAGCGGCCTGCTGGACTCGTCGATGCGCCAGACAAACTCGGGGGTCATTGGCCTGCATGCGGCTGACAGCAGCCTCCTGGAACGCTCCATCACCTTCATGGACGAGTATCATTCCGCGGCGACGGGCGTTTATACCTTCGAAGAGATATGTCTCGCCCTGGCAGCCCACAAGCGACTCGCACTACGGGAATGCCCGGACCTTCTGCATCATTACTGGAGCCGCAAGGCCCATTTCAGGGCCAAGGTCCTGGCGTGGCACCACAAGCATCGCGAGACCCCCACGAGCGAGTTGGCACTCCGTGATCTGCGCAATGTCAGCGTCCACTTGCCTCGCCCACCTCAGCCCTTGCGGACCCTGCAAAAGATCGCAACGCTCGCGGTACCCAGGGAGCAGCGTCAGTTCACACGCGAATCGCTCTATGGCTGCTACCGCTACTCGAACGAGTTCGACCGTGCGTGTGCCAAGGTGTGGTGGGAAAAGGCGCTGGAGAACGCCGAGCGCAGGATGGTGGCGCGGCTCAACATGGATACGTTAAACCTGTGGCTGAACCATCCGGTTTTGCGTACCCTCGCAGGCTCGTTCCATCAGGACCTCGCTCGACACCTTGGCACGCTGCGTGCCGAAGGCGACACCCTCTGAGGGGCCACCGCGTGCAACAGTCGAAATCCCCTACCGCCCGATATGATCACACCCACCGCCCAAACCCTGTCGCCAGCCGCCTTTGACCAATTGGTAGCCAATGCCCGTAGCATCGAGGAAGACAGCTACGGGCCCAAGGTCTACCAATTCGAGAATGGCGACTACCTGAAGTTGTTCAGGCGTAAGCGCCTGCTCTCCTCGGCATTGCTCACGCCCTATTCGGTACGTTTCTGGCGCAATGCGGTGCGGCTCAAAGAATTGGGTATCCCCACGATCACCCCGTTGCAGCTGTTCAAGCTGCCAAAGGCAGGATGGACGGCCGTCCGCTATCAGGCACTGGCCGGCACCACACTCAAGTCAGTCTACGAGCGAGATCGTCAGTTGTCGGACGCACTGCTCGAACAACTGGTGGCACTGTTCAGGACCCTGCACCGCAAAGGCATTTACTTCCGCTCGATGCACCTGGGCAACATCGTGCTGACGGAGGATGAGCAGTTGGGGCTCATCGACATAGCTGATCTGACCTTCCAGTCGCGTGCGCTGTCACGCAACAAGGCCAGCCGAAACCTGGCTCATTTCGAACGCTATCTCAAACACAACGGCCTCATGGCAGAGTTCCCGTTCGAGAAACTCTGCACAAGGGTGCTCGCACGTTAGGCGGCAGCCGAGATGCGTGCACCAGGCGTCCGTGATCTTTTGATCTTGCGCAACACCGCGAGGTGAATGGCTATGGGAATCCAGACGAGGAACCAGTGCTCCTTGGGTCTGGACATGAACGAGCCTCCCTCGGTCATGCCCGCCATGAAGCCATACACCAGAAGCGCGGAACTGATGAGCACCAGGCCGGAACTGCGCATGCGCCATGCGCCGAAAAAACCATAGGCATAGATCGCCAGCCACAGCGCGCCGCCAATCAGGCCGGTCTGATAGACCACCGCAAGGGTCAGGTTATGCGGATCAGCGAGCAGGACATCTACATCCGTCAACACGATATCGATGTCCGCGTCGTAACCATGCCCGAACCACAATGCCGGCATGATCTGGCGCCACGTCTCGGCCCAGATGAATGGCCGGTAGGACATTCCTCTCTCGAGCAAGTCCGCCCCCCAAAGCCATAGGCACGCCGCAACGATTATCCCGAGGGGGGCTGCAAGCCAGAGAATGCGGCGATCGGCAACCAGGACCAAGAGCCAGACGAAGCAGAAGCCCAGGGCCAGGAAGGGTGTACGAGACCCCGTCTGGAACAGCAGGAACACCAGGATAACGAGCATCAGGAGTTTCAGCGGGCGCAGCCGCGAAGAACTCAGAAGCGCTCCGAGCCAGAAAGCGGCGAAGAATCCATAGACGTGCGATGTGAGCAACGGGTTGTACAAGGCGCCGAAGCCTTCGAAGCGAGCCTGCTGCCCTGCTGCGACATGGGCAACACTGCTCGCCAGCGCGGCCAATGCCGCCACACCGCCCGCCAACCCAAGGGCCTGCACGAGGCGGCGCATATCGTGCTCCCCCACAGCGGCCACGGCCACGATCAACATACCGATGTAGAGCGGGTGCTTTAACTTCGAATAATCGGCTGCTCCGGGTGACCAGGCCAGCGATAGCATCACGTATAACGAAAATACGATGAACAGCAGAAAAAGCGGCTCTTCCCGCAAAAAGGAAAAGCGTCGCCAGCACAGGCAAACAACGATGAGCGTCGGCACAGCGCCCATGATGTAGTAGAGCTTGTGATAGAGCGAGCGATCGCCGATCCAGAACATCCCCGTCAACAGCAGGAACAGTGCGACCGGCATCCAACTGGATACATAGCCCTTAAACAGTCGATCACGCAGCATACTTATATTCAATCAGCCCAGCCGGCTTAAGACGCCAAGTTCATGAGAACCACATACGCCAGATACCGCGAATGACTTTCGCGTTCCAGCTGCGCAGAGGCAATTCGCTCAGTAGTTCACGCGCCAGCGTCTTGTCACGGCTGGAGGACTTGAGAAACATGGAAGTGATGTACTTCAACCGAACGCGCGCATAGGCGGGATGGTCTGCAAACAGCGCATAGGTCTTCAGCATGTTTTCCACCATGAAGCGCAAGTGCTTGTAGGTGTTGTGCTCATGCTTGCGATAATCCGCCAGCACCTCGGGCAGGATATCGATGAAATAGCCCGCCTTGAGGATGCTCAGACAGATGTAAACGTCTTCCAGACGAATTTCGGGATTGAAGCCGCCAACCGCTTCCAGCGCCTCACGCCGGAACATCAGCGTGGCCGCTTGTGGGCCGGGCTTGAGATCGAGGAAAAGGTCATCGAAATCCAGGCGTCGGAACGGCAGATGACGCTGTTTCTGCTCTTTTTCCGGTAACAAGTCACCCTTCGCGTCGATCATGTCGATATTGGCCGAGCAAATACCGACTTCCGGCTTGTCCTGCAGATATGCCACCTGCACGGCCAGGCGCTGGGGTCGCATGATGTCGTCAGAACCAAAGGGGACGATGAGGCTTCCACGGCTTCTTGCAATGGCACTATTCAGGGTTCGACTCAGCCCACAGTTCTGCTGCACCTGGAAATCGAAGCCATACTCGGCTTGCAGGCGCGAGATTCGCTCGACACTGTCATCCTTGGACCCGTCGTCGACGACCAACAGCTCGAAGTTGGTGTAGGTTTGTCCCATCACGCTTCTGATGCTGGCCTCGATGTAGTCAGCATGGTTGTACGAGGCGATGATCACCGAAACGAGCGGCGAACCCTGCTCTGCACTGCTGCCGACTGCCGCTAATTCACTCAATTGCTTTCCCTCGGATTCTTCTCGAAAAGACCGCTCCACCGCCCATCATTCGCCCGGTGGAAAGCGCAAGGACAATGCCATCGGCATTGCTATTCAAAGGCCCAGCCATGCCAGCCAGCCTGCGCGCCGCTCAGGTACGCGAAGTGCTGGCCGCATCGCCTCGACGATCTTGTGTCCGATCCGATCGAAGCCATATTGCTCCTCGGCCAGGCGGCGCCCGGCCTGGGCAATACGCAGAGCCCGCTCGGGATCGGCCCTCAGCACCGCCAGTTTTTCTCTCAGCTGAGCTACCGTTCGGTACAGAACCAGATTCTCCATGTCGACGAAGCCCAGCGCCGAGTTCTCCACCTCGCCATGGTCGTAGGCAAGCAGCACACAACCACAGGCCATCGCCTCGAAGTTCTTGATCATGTACTCGCCCATGCCTACATCCGCACTGACGAAGAATCGGATGCGATTGAGGGTCTCGCAGTATTCCTCACCCGATTTGGTCTTGGTGACGAGCAGGTTCTCGTGGCGCCCCAATTCATCCAGCAGCGCCTTGCGACCACTATAGGCGACGCTCTTGGTGCTACCGACGAACGCCAGCTCGATGTCTCGCTCGCGATCCGAGCAGGTCAGCAAGGTCTGGTCATAGCCCTTGGGGACGAAGCAGGCATCGAGGCCCTCTTCACGCAGGCGCTGGCTGACACCGGCACCGGAGCTGATGACGCGTACCCAGGGCATGCGGCGATAGTGGGCGCTGAACTTGCCCGTGTACTTGCAGGGGATGTAGTTCTGATAGGCGTCGTGCTCGAGGATCACCAGATTCGGCAGCGTCCGAATGAACCGCCACTGGCGCATTTCCTTCTTGAAGCGCAGAAAGAACAGGATGCGGTCGTATTTCGCCACATCGACGTGTTCGCGGAAGTAACGCTTCAGATTGGCCTGCTCGCCACTGCTCAGCCAGCGGATGTCGCAGCTGTCGCACGCCTCGGCAATGCCGTCATACAGCCGGTCCAATATCGCTCGCTGCTCGGCCTGAACCAGAAAAAGCACGTTCACCGCAACACCTCGAAAACACGACTAGGAAAGATCACGAGAACTCCCTGAAACGCTCTCGCCCAGCAGCCTGGCCAGATGCTCCTTCTGCGACCGGCTCAATACCTTGCTCCACGGCTGCATACCCAGGCTTTGGCCTGCAGGAATGGCCTTGCGCCGCAGCTCCTCCGCATAGCCACGGCCGCAGGCCTGCGCATAGGGATCGGTATGCATCACCGCAGCGTAGTAAGCCAGCTTGGCATGGGAGCGGGAGCGCGAAGACAGGAACAGACTGCGCAAACGAAAGTTCAGACGGTGCCACCAGGCGGGCCTGGGCTTGGTGGTGGGCACCTCACGCACCGCCTCTATGGCAGGTGCCGAGAACGCCTCGCCATGGCGCTGGAAGAACGCAGCGACCAGGTGACGCCAATAGTTCTTGCCCGAGAAGTAATGCTTGATCACCCCGCGAGACTCGGCAGGCCGTCCCAGATGCCTGGCCGCGACGCCAACGGCGAACTGCTCGATGATATGGATCTCGGGAACCATCGGATGCATCACGTCGATCAGGGCCAGCGTTTCATCCATCAAACCCGTGGCATCGGTCTGGAAACCCAGGACCCCGGAGTTGATCAGCAACATCTGCTGGTCGACGCCATGGTGCTCTGCCAAATAGGGCGCCAGAACATCATGCAGAACCTCACCCTTGTATTCTTTCCAGACACCCTCGATTTCATCGACGAGCCAGGGCGCCTTTGCCAGTCGCTCGAAGAGCCTCACCGGCGAGTCCAGAAAGAAGGTATCCGTATCGATGAAGATGCTTTGCTCGGCATACTGCAATGCATCGCGGATGGCAGCAGCCTTGCGGCGATGCAGATAGCTCGCCGGGCCTGTCCAGGCCTTCAAGGTATCGGCATCGAGCGCAATCAGATCGACCGGCCAACCCTGGAACTGCCCAGGCTGGTCGGTGTAGAGCAGAATTCGGGGGCAGGCGCCCTGCGCATGGTACAGGGCCGAGAGGATGCTGTACTTGGCCTCCTGGTGATATTCCGGCTTGCCGCCGTAAACCAGATAGACCAGTTGCCTGGATACGCGCTCAGGCATCATGACTTCCTCGACGGCATCAGGCCCAGCGACCAGAAACGAGCATGGGCACCTGCGTCCGTGAAACAGTCCTTCACCGCGTGCTCGGCACCTTTGCGCTCGGTGGTCGGTAGAGCCGACAGGCGAGATGCCAACATTGCATGGTCACCCAGTACAAACAGCGCTTGCGGCTCGCCAACCACCTCGGGAGCACCGCCACAATCGGTCGCCAGCACCGGCAGCCCGGCCGCCATCGCTTCCAGCAGCACCATGCCGAACGGCTCGTGGTCGGAGGTCAGTACAAATACATCGAACGCCTTGAAGTAGCGCCGTCCGTTCGGCACCTGCCCGAGAAAACGCACCGACTCGCTGACGCCCAGCTCAGCCGCCAGCGCCTTGAGCTGCGCCTCCAGGCGGCCGCTGCCCATGATCGCCAGCAGGCTGCCTGCCGGTAGTTGCGGCAGCGCCAGGGCGAAGCCGCGGATCAGGGTGGCCTGGTCCTTGTCCGGGTGCAGGCGGCCGACGTTGCCGACTACCCAGGCATCCGGCGGCAAGCCCAGCTGCTCGCGCGCAACCTCGCGGGATACCTGCTCGGCCTGTACGGCCGCGACGTCGATGCGGTTATAGAGGGTTTCGATGCGTTCGGCCGGCCAGGCCGGCAGGCAGGCGCGCATGTCGTCGCGTACGGCGTTGGACACACCGAGCAGCGCCAGGCGCTTGCGAAAGAAGTTGGCGAACAGCTGTCGGGAACGACGCTTGTAGTCACCGAAGGCGTGATGCACGCCGATCACCGGCAGGCTGCTGCCGAGCAGCGCCACGTAGATCGGCTTGAAGCGGTGGGCGATGCACAGGGCGAAGTCGCGCGAAGCAGCGATCCGGCGGAAATCGCGGATCGCCGCCAGCTTGAGGCCGCGCACCTGGGCGCTGGAGTAGTCGAGGAAAATGACCTCGTCCGAGGCCGAGCCGCGCTCGACCTCGGCACTCGGCTTGCCGGTCAGGTAAACCGTGCAGACCTTGTAGGGCGTGCCCTTGAACAGCACAGCGTATTGCCGCGCGCAATCCAGAAAGGGGCCGTCATAGCCGTGGCAGAACTGCAGAACCCAGCGTTCACCTTGGCCAGGAGTCTGCTCAGACGTGGTCATACCAGTCCTTGCCATCCTTGACCACGAGAATGTCTTCCATGATCAGGTACTGCAGGTCGGAGCCGTAGAACATGTTCAGCGCATCGGTCGGCGAGCAGATCATCGGTTCGCCGCGGCGGTTGAGCGAGGTGTTCAGCGACACGCCGTTGCCGGTGAGCTTCTCCAGCTCCAGCATCAGGTCGTACCAGCGCGGGTTGTACTGGCGCTCCAGCACCTGGGCGCGCGAGGTGCCGTCCTCGTGCACCACTTCGCCGACGCGCTCCTTCCACTCCTCGTTCACCTCGAAGGTGAAGGTCATGAACGGGCTCGGGTGATCGACCTTGAGCATCTTCGGCGCCACGGTGTCGAGCATCGACGGGCAGAAGGGTCTCCAGCGCTCGCGGAACTTGATCTGCTCGTTGATGCGGTCGGCCACGCCCGGAATACTTGGGCAGCCGATAATCGAGCGGCCACCCAAGGCG
>Ga0114984_1000596_pt1 | contig 13721 bp, 13 predicted proteins | sample Shrwel1BS1Day1_FD_96987 | JGI IMG/M metagenome (GOLD analysis project Ga0114984, IMG submission 96987) | Subsurface microbial communities from deep shales in Ohio, USA - Utica-3 well 1 S-1-Day1 | ecosystem: Environmental > Aquatic > Deep subsurface > Shale gas/oil reservoir > Produced water/Flow... | reverse complement strand
TGGCAGGGCAGCGCAGCCAACGTCCTGACCGCCGTGCTCTTGTGGATCACCGACCAGCCGGGCGAGCAAAAGACGCTCGCCCGCGCCCGCGAGATTGTTAGCCTGAGCCGGAGGGATTTCACGGAGAGGTTTCTTGTGCCAATGGCGGCCAGCAGCGCCTTCGGCGGGGCGATACGGGAGATGGTCAGCCCGTATCTCGACCTTGCCCAAGAGACTTATAGCGGCATCATGTCCAATCTGTCGGAGGCGACCAAGTTCCTGTCCGACCCGCAGGTGAAGGCCGCGACCGCCAAATCCACCTTCGACATGGCCGACCTCATCCGCGAGGCGGTGACGGTCTATCTGGTCATCCCGCCCGACCGTATCGACACCCAGCGCACATGGCTGCGGCTGATGACCACGGCGGCCATGCATACCTTCAAACGCTATCCGCTGGGCGGGCGTCCGCCGCACCGCTGCATGATATTGATGGACGAGTTTCCGGCCTTGGGGCGCATTGAGGATTTGCCCCGCGATATCGCCACCATGTCGGGCTACGGCATCGACTTCACCCTCATCGTGCAGGGCCTCGACCAGCTCAAAGACCTCTACGGCGCGGCGGCGGGCACCATCCTCTCGAACTGCGCCTACAAGTGGTTTTGCAACGTCAACGACCTTGAAAGCGCCAATTACCTCTCCGAAACCTTGGGCAAAGTGACCGTGCAGACGGTCGGGCATGGCGAGGGGCAGAACTTCGGCCCCGGCGGCGGCGGGCATAGCGAAAACCTCAACTACGGAGAAACAGGCCGCCCGCTGCTCATGCCCGACGAGGTGCTGGCCTTGGGCCGTGACGTGGCGATTGTCCTGAATCCAACCGACCGCCCGCACTATGTCCGGCCCGTGGATTACTGGCGGCTCCCCGACGCCTTCGCGCCCCTCGCCAGCGCCTATCCGCATCTCTATTGGGACCCGCCCTTAGCCTACGACGACAACCCGTATTTTGTGCGGGGCGGCAAACAGGACGGCGGCCATAATGGCCGCCAGTCCGGCGGCGCGCGTCAGCGCGCCGCAAAACCCAACGGCAAAATGACGCGCGCGGAAGCGCTCGACCTTCTCGGCCTTTCGGAAGGCGCAACCGCCGCTGAGGTGCGGGCCGCATGGAAGCGGCTGATGCAGAAGGTGCATCCTGACACGGGCGGCTCCGCCCGTTTCGCGCAGATGCTCAACGAGGCCCGCGATGTGCTTAGCACTGGCGGCGTTGAAGAGGACCGCGCGCGATGAAAGGTTCGCCGCACAGCCCGCGTTCGTGCTATCCTGCGGCTCATCCCGCGCTGAGCGAGTCGCATACGATTGTATGCAGGCGGCGATGCCCCGCCTTGCCACATGCGCTCGCTACCCCACACCCCAGCACGTCCCGTGCTATCCTAAGTTATGGCTTAGGAGAGTGTGCAAGCCATGTGCGGACTGACCGTCCGCACCCCGCGCCTGAAGGCGCTGGCTTGGCAAGGAAGGCGCTTCGCCCTCCCGTTGCATCCCTCCAGAGCAAGGGGTTTCACACCCCTGCACCCGTGCGGGGAGCCTTCGTGCTCCCTGCGACCCATGACCGGGGCTTTGCCCTCGGCACCCACCAAGGCACGTCGTCCTTGGAACCAGACAAGGGGTTATCGCACCCCTCGACCACTCGCCGGAGACTTCCGCGTCCCGGCACCCACGGCCAGAGCTTGCGCGCTCTGGACGACGCGCAGGCGGCTTTCATGCCCCTGCACCCTGACGGAGGGGGATACCCCCTCGACCCCGCAGCCGGACACGTCCGGCAGAAAGGAGATGCGCTTGAGCGATAGCGGCTCAGAGCACAGCCCTTCCGGGCGGCGCAAGTCGGAACGGCGGCAACGCACCGCCACCATCTATGCCCGCGTCACGCCCGACGAAAAGTCGGCGTTTCTCGCCCGCGCCGACAGGGCGGGTATGGCCGCCGCCGCCTTCGCCCGTGCTGCTCTCATCGGCGAAGCCGGTCCCCGCGCGCAGCGGCGCATCCCTGCCGACAGTGCTGCGCTGCGTCAAATCCTCGGCCACCTTGGCAAGACTGGCAGCAATCTGAACCAGATTGCCCGCTACCTGCATACAGGCGGCGAGCCGGAAACCGTCCTGCCGGACCTGCGCGAAGCGCTCACCGACTTCGCGCACATCCGCAGCCTCATCTATGACGCGCTCGGCAAAGAACCGGATAGCGCGCCAGCGGCGACATCACCGCTGGCCTCGGCATCCGTACCGGCTCCAATCCCGGCACCGGCACCGGCAGCGCCGGAGGCCATCCCGCCTGCGGGATTGTCCAAGTTCATCCCGCCGCCAAAACCGTGAGGCGGCGACATGATTATCAAAGGAGGCTCACGCGCCGGACCCCGCCAGCTTGCCGCCCACCTTCAGCGCACCGACACCAACGAGCGCATGGAGGTGCTGGAACTGCACTCCGGCCTTGATGACCTGGCCGCGACCTTCCGCGATTGGCAGACCCTCTCGGAGGGCACACGCGGCAAGAAGGGCCTCTATCACGTCAACATCGACCCCGACGCCCGCTATGACATGACGCCCCAGCAATGGGCGCGGGCTGTGGAAGTGCTGGAACAGGAACTTGGGCTGGACGGCCAGCCCCGCGCCGTCGTCCTGCACGAAAAGAAAGGCCGCCAGCACATCCATATCGTCTGGGCGCGCACCGACCTCGAAACCATGACCATGCGCTCGGATAGCAACAACTATCTCGCCCATGAGCGCGCCAGCCTGAAACTGGAACGCGAGTTCGGTCATGAGCATGTGCCGGGCAAACACGCGAAACGCGACCGCGCCAAGCAGCCGGAGTTCCCGCGCGCGGATGTTAGCCATGCGGAGCACCAGCAGGCCGAACGCAGCGGCCTTTCCACCCAAGAGCGGCGCGCGCAGCTCGCCGCGCTCAAGTCATCCTGTGACAGCGGAGCGGCGTTCAAGGCCGCCGTGGAAGAAGCGGGCTATGTGCTGGCGCGGGGCGACAGCAAGGACTTCGTGCTCGTCGGCCCGGAGGGTAGCGTTTACAGCCTGAGCCGCGAACTCAAAATGAAGGCCGCCGAGGCGCGGACCTTCATGGCGGATGTGGACCGCGATGCGCTCCCCACCGCCAGCGACGCCAAAGCCCAGCAGCGCGAGCGGCACAAAGATGCCGAGCCGTCCGTATTCGAGATGCAACGCCCGCCCGTCGAAGATCTCGCGCCAGCGCCGGAGGCGCAGGGCGAGATACCGGACGCGCAGAAGCAGGATTCCGGCGCACCGGACCTTGCACCCGCCGTCGCGGCGGCATTGACCGCGCGCGAACAGGCCGAGGCCGAGAAACTGGCCAAGTGGCATCATGCCGAATTGCGCCAGCTCCGGCATGTGCTCGTTCTTGAGGCACGGGAAAAGATGGACGGCCTGCGTCGCCAGCAGCAGGCCGAGCGCGAGCGCTTCATCCGCGATGGAAAATTGTCCGGCATCGAGGGATATATCGAAGCCCTGCAAAACCGCCTCAATCCGGGGCGCGGCGCGGAGAAGCGCCTTGAGCGCGACACCGCATGGAAACACCTGCACGAGCGGCAGGCCATCGAGCGCGCCGACCTTCGCACATTACTCCGGCAGGACAGGGCCGAACACATCGCGGAACTGAAAGAACGCCACGACCAGCAGCGGCGCGACCAGCAGGCGGGGTTTGCGCGCGAGCGTATCCGCTATGCGGAAGATTCAGCCCGCGCGGCGCGATTGCTTGCGCAGGTCGAAGAAGACCGCCGCGAGGTAGAGCGGCAACAACAGGAGGGGCGCGCGGCGGAACCGCCGCCAAGGCCCGCAAAGTAAGCGGCTCGCGTTTCCTGCAACCAGAACCGGGCCGCAAGAAAAAGAAGAAAAAGGTTGCCACAGGTCAGCAGGGCGAAGCCGCCGCCGATGGGCTATTTGGCTGGCTTCCCGATATGGCGACGATATCCGCCGCCGTGTCGCGCTTCCTGCATCTGGACGCTGCGCCGTCACCGGAGCAGGTGGATACAGGCGCGACCGCGAAAGACAGTGAAGGGTTTGAAGACCCGCCCGAGCTTGTGCCGACGTTCATACCGACGGTGCGCCGCGTGCTTTCGCGTTTCATGAACCCAGCCAAGAAGCGCAGCGTGAAAAACCGCCGTGCGCGCGGCCTTCGCGCACTTCTTGCGCGCACAGAATTCAGGTCGAAGTTTCTTGCGCAGCCGCCGCCTACGCCGAAACCTGCCGCACCGCCAATGCTCAAACCTCAGGAAACGCATCAATCAACGAGTAAGATCTTACGTCTGCATAAGAGATTTAACAGGATGATTGGGCCGTAACAAAAAATAGAATACAAAAACTTATAGAAATAAAAGCAGATATTGCGCTCATCAACTCGAAGTGAGACTATGTTCTGATTAGAATCGAGGTGGCAATAATGCGATTTATTAAAGTTATATCTGTACTCATGCTTTTCATTGTACTTTCAGCTTGTGATAATAGCAGCTCAAACGATGCCGAAAAGGGAATGGTTCTTCCCGGCGGATATATTGTGGATGAGAGAGTTGAGCAGAAGAACATGGAATCTTGCATCAATTATGCAGAAACCGCACAGAAAAGTATGAATATAAGTAGTGTTTCTATAACAAATGACCAGAACTTATATGCGTCTGCGATAGAATTAACAGATGGGGGTGAAATCCTCCAAATTTGCACAGCAGATCGCAACGGGAAAATAGTATATTCAACAGCAAAAAAGAAGTGAAGGATAGGATGACATTTAATTACAATCAATACATTATTGATAATGTTTTTTCTTACATATTTCAGTCTGCAATGTACGTTTCTGACGTTAGTGGGGCGGTTTATAATACAGCTATTCAACTCGACGCAGTGCACAAGGCAAAGTCTACACTAGATAGTCTGGACAAAGTTTGGGCAAATCCGCATTACAGCCCTTTGCAAAAGGAGGCACTGTCAGCATTCGTTGTAGTTTCTCAGATGGGGATGTTTAATTATGGCGCTGATGCCCTCGCAACATATGAGGGATACTGGAACGCTATAAATAACGTTCCCGAAGTATTTGGTGGGGGCACAAGAGAAGATTATTACAAGAAGCTTGCTGAGGACTATCCTGATACATTTGTCTTGGCTGGAGATGGCAATCTATTAGAGCCTTTATGGATACAAAATCTTTTGACTACCGCAGTGCTGCCTTTGCAATGGGCTAAAAATTACGTGACCCCAGAAGAGCATCATGTTGGAGGGCTCGCTGAAAGCGCTTCCGATTCCTTCAATGTGGCGCTTTCGACTGGTTCTCCTCTTGTATTGCACCTTTCTGGGACAGGCATTTCGCTTACTAACGTCAGCGGAACCGGGGCAGCTTATTTCGATCTCAATGCTGATGGCTTCAGGGAGCGCACCGGATGGATAGGTGCAGGCACGGGCCTATTGACGATTGACCTTAACAATAACGGCATCATTGATGACAGTTCCGAGCTATTTGGCAACCGTCCTGCCGATAGCATAGCCAACGGCTTTGAAGCTCTCGCTCTCTATGACACGAACAGCGACGGCGTAATTGACGAAAACGACGCTCAATTTGATGACTTAATCGTTTGGTTGGACGATGGAGACGGTTTCAGTCAGCCAGATGAGCTATACACGCTAGCCAGTCTAAACATTACGAGTATCAATCTCGGGTACTCGAATGTGTCCTACACGGTGGAAGGAAATTCCATTCTTCAAGAGAGCAGCTTTGTTATGAATGGTCAGAACCACATCATCGCTGATGCGTGGTTTTCGTTCTCGTCGATGGACACGTTCTACAACTATGAGGTTGAGTTAAATCTAGATACGCTTTTTCTACCAACCCAACGCGGCTACGGCCTGCTTTCTGACCTGCATATCGCGATGAGCGAGAACGAGGATTTGTTCGACATGGTAGACGCACTGGCGTCGAAATCTGCCACCGAGCTATTTGCGTCCAACTACGATCTTCGCGCTGCGCTTACCGATATCATGTACGAATGGGCTGGCGTTACGAATATCGACCCTGACAGCCGGGGGACTTCTCTCGACGCCCGCATGATTTCCTTCCTTGAAAAACTGAATGGTATCTACTTCGGAAATGACCCAAACTCGATTGTCTCCGGCCTCGCAGGTACGCAGATGCGGGAGGCTTGGAACGCGGCGTTTACCCTTGTCGCCACCCATTTCCTTGCACAATCAGGCATGAAAGACCTTCTCGGCAATCCGTCTTACGACCTCAGAGCCGATAATCTATCGGGCGGTTATTTCGGGGAAGATTTGGCCATCAGGTTCACCACGCCGTTCTCCTCTGGCTATTGGCTGCTCAACGATTCCGGCTTTAACGATGTGTATGTGCTACGCGAAGGCGATACGCCGCATAGCTTCGGCCTCACCATTTATGAGACGGTCAGCACCACGACGGACGCCGTTTTTCTTGGCGGCATTGACGCCGCGAATGTCCGTCTCTGGACCGACAACTACGGCAGCCTTGTCGTGCGCTACACGAACGATGACTCCTTCACCATCAACGCGTCGAAGGACGTTTCAGGCGCATCGCGCGCCGGGGAGCATGTCGAGTTCATCATGTTCGATGACGGCACGACATGGGATTTGCGCGAAGGGCTTTATCTGTGGAACGTCGATAGCCGTAACGCGGGCCTGTATGGCAGCGCCTATGGTGACGTCATCAAGGGCGGCACGGGATCGGAGCAGTTATACGGCTATGCCGGGAACGACACGCTCATCGGCAACGGCGGCGACGATTACCTGTATGGCGGCGCCGGTGACGACACCTATGTTTTCAAGGCGGGAGACGGCCTTGATACCATCTATGAATCGGCAAGTGAGGGTACGGATACTATACGCCTTGAAGGCGTAACTTCGGGCGACGTCTACATGTGGCATACCGTGCTCTACGGCTCTTCCCAGCTTGTCATCCAGTATGGCGCATCCGACAAAATGACGGTTGCCAACGGCGGATACGGCGGCGCGGGCGCGACTGTCGGGCATGTCGAGCAAATCGTTTTTGACGACACCACGGTCTGGGATTTGACCGGAGGGCTGCACATGCGCCTGCCGAATGTCAGCACGACTGCTTATGGCACGGCCTATGGCGACACCATAGAGGGCGGCTCCGGTAACGACTACATCGACGGGGGCGCTGGCAACGACGTGCTGACTGGCGGCGCAGGTAATGACAACATCGTCGGCGGCGATGGCGGCGATTTCCTGAGCGGCGGCTTCGGTAGCGACTACCTGAACGGCGGCGCGGGCGCGGACACTTTCCACTTTGATGCTTCCGCCCTCGATAGCGCCATGGACACCATCGCTGATTTCTCGATGGCGCAAGGCGATGTCATCGATATTCGCGACGTTCTGAACGGGGCCTATGATCCACTCACGCACAACCTCGCTGACTTCGTGAAATTCCAAGGAACGCCTTATTCCGGCATGCGTCTCAGCGTCGATTTGGACGGCGCGGGCACGGAGCATGGCTGGACAGCCATCGCAGACCTGAGCGGTCTCAGTTCAATGCCGGACGTAGATACCTTGGTCGCAAACGGCCACCTTTTGGCCGCATAAGGCCAGCGACATGCCTCTGAACAAGAAAGCCGCCAGCGGAGTTTCATCCGCTGGCGGCTTTGCTCTAGGCGGGGCTTAGAAGCCCGGCCCTTTGACGCGGCGCGTGATGATCGCGCGGTTGATGTTTTCGAGGGATGCCAGCCCATTCGCGCGCTCGGTGGTGGCGGGTTCGGTGAAAGCCAATTCCTGCTGCACGCGGTAGAATTTGGAGTGCAGAGCGGTTTCCGGCAGGTTGTCGAGTTCGGAAGCGACAATGAGGCGCATGGGCTGTCTCCCTATTGTTGGAGGCCGCAACCACTACGGCCTTTTATGCCCCCCCGATGACGCCAGCGGCATTGCCGGGCGCATCCGTAGGACCGCAACGGAGAGAAGGAGCCCGCACGGGCTTGCGCCCAGCAGGCAAAGCCGCTGGCAGGGTGCATGATGGATAGGACGTATGGGGGCGGACACGCAGGGAGATTGCCCCGCGCCAGTTTCTGACTTGCCCCCAACCTCATTCCCGCCGGAGCACAACCGCCTGCATTCCATCCGCACGCTGCTGGAAGGGCTTCAACCCCTGAGCATGTTCGCCGCCTGCGTGTAGGTGTATGTCTCGTAGAGCGTCCACAGCCCGCCCGCGATGAATACGACGCCGATAAGGAAAATGAGAGTCATCACGCCGAGGGCAATCAGCGTCGCGCCCATCAGATAGCCGACCGTCGTCGGGATGCTGTAAACGGCGCGCGTCTTGTCGTTGCGCAGGGCCAGCGCCTTGAACACGCCGTTCTTCTCGCGTCCGGCCAGCGTCACCTCATCCCCGTCGCGGATATCCGGCACATCGGCCAGCTTGATTTGCGCGGAGCGCTCGCCCACCCGAAACGCGATGACCTGCCCGGTTTTCACGGAGCCGCCATTACGGCCCACCGTGCCCCGCGTTTCAGTCGAATGGCGAATGCCGCTGACGGCTCCGCTTAGTGTGGTCAGTCCCATATCATCCCCTTACGGTTTTCATTCCAGCTACAGCTTCGGCGCTTGCGCCTGCGCATCCGCCTTGCGCTTGGCTTCGGCCTTGAGGCCATTCACCCATTGGCTGCTGCGTATCTCCGCCGACCAGACCGCCCCGAGGTCGATGAGGGAGGCTTTGGCCGCGCGCACCGGCCCGCTCCAAATGTCATAGCTATAGGTGAGCACCTGCCCGCAGGCGGCGGGATCGCTGGCCAGCGTCAGGCCGAGCGATTGATAGCGCCGTTCATTCTGGAACGTCGGGACTATCCGGTTGCGGGAGAGTTCGTGCCCGACATAGGGGCGGTTGCCCCGGCGGGTGAAGGCGCAGCGCGGTTTGCCTGCTTCTTCCCAAACAAGCTGGTGCGGCTCGGCAAAGGACGGCTGGCCGTATTTGGCGAGAAGGCCTGCGCGGAATTGCTGCTGCGTCGGCGGGTTTTGCGTGTGTGCGAGATTGGGGCGCTCAATGGCGATGACGCGCGGCTCGGACGGCGGCGTCGCGAAATACACGATGAACAGTTCAAACCCACCGCGCGCAGGCTGGACTTCCAGCCTGTCGAGAAATTCCGGCGTGGAGAGATTCTCCGGCCTGCCTTCTCCGGCAGCGTAGTTATAGCGCGAGGTGGTGCGGATAATCCGCATACTGGCATCGAAGGCCATCAGCGCCGCGCGGGCTTCCGCTTCCGTCATGCCGATGCGCACACCGGCAATGTCCATCTTGGCCGCAGGCGTGGATGCCGTTTGCGCGAAAGCTGGCGTGAGCGTGGCCAAAGCCGCGCCGATGAAAGCGGAACAAAGCGCAGCCCTTCGCTGCATCTGGAATCTCCTTAGAGGAATGAATGAAGCGCGACGGCGTCAGCCCGTCACGTCGCTGATATCGTTCGCGCGCCAGTCAGGCGGCATGCTTGATTGGGCGCAGTAGCGGGCGCTACGCTCCCAGCCATGCTCGCTCTTGGCGGTGAAGGCGGTATCTCCCGTGAGGGTATAGATGGAGGTGCTGGTTTCCGGCGGGGCACTGTCCTGCAAATCCCCGCAGGCTTCCGTCACGCGGTAGGTGTTCGGCCCCGTTTGCTCGATTTTCTTGAACTCGCAGAAGTCCCGCGCGCCGCCGATGCCATTCCGGCGCAGCAGCGTTGTGGTGGCGTTGGAGGCTTGGCCACACGGCGTATCGCTCTCGACGTAATAGCCGCGCTTGAGCGGCAAAGCCGCGATGGTGGCCGCTTGCGCCTTGGCCGGAACGGCCTCCGGCGTAGCGGGCGCGGCGGCTTCGTTTGACGAGGCGGCATTGGCTTCGGCGGCAGTCATGCCCACCGTGCCACCGGATACGGCTTCCGCTGCCCCCTCTGTGGCGGCGGCATTCTCCGCCGTCGCGGCGTTCTGGCCGCAGGCGGCAAGCCCTGCCGTCAGCAGCAGCGGCACAACGAGGGAACGGGCCTTCTTCATGATATCTCCGCGCGTGAAAATTCTTCCCGTTATGGTTAAGGTGGCACGGAGGCCCGTTCGTCCCCTAAACAGGGGAGAAATCACAAAGCCTTGAGCAATGCCGCCGTGCGGCGTTGTTCATGCGGGGTTATTTGAAGAGCGGATAAGGTTAACTTTGTAACCGCATAAATACCGGGGAGTGTTACGCGGCCATGCTGTCCCAAGAAGTCCTTGAACCCCGTCTCTCGGGATTGATTGCGCATCTATACGATGCAGCGGTGGACGATGGCCTTTGGGCAGGAACAGCGACGCGCATTGCGGAAACGCTCGGCTCGACCAGCACCGTTCTTAAATTGCACGGTGACAACGCCCGCGTGAATTTGCTGGAATGCACAGACAACCTCATGGTGTCCGAGCGGGAACAGGCATGGGCGGACGATTGGCACCGCAAGGATTTATGGGTTGAGCGCAGCGTTGCCTACGGCATGCAGCGCATCATCACCGATGAGGATTTGGTGACGCGCGAGGAACAGGCGCGCAGCGGCTTCTATCAGGAATGGCTCCGGCATCTGGATATTCATCACATGCTCGGGGCGGTATTCCCCGCAGCGGACGGGGCGATTGGCGTGCTTGGCATCCATCGTCCCCGAGGGGCCGGAGGCTATAGCGCACGGGAGCGGCGGCAGGCTGCGCTTGTCCTGCCGCACTTGCAGCGGGCGCTGCGTCTTGGACAGCGTTTTGCCGCAGTATCCCAATCCCATGCCGCCGCCTTGCAGGCGCTCGACAGGCTGGATACCGGCGTCTTGATGGTGGACGGTACGGGCCGCGTCATTCAGGCGAGCACCATGGCGGAGCGCCTGTTGCGAGAGAACGCGGAGCTTACTGTTATTCGCGGACGGGTGGCGCTGCGTCCGCCCACCCTTCACGATAAGTTCTTAGCGCTGGTGCGCGGGGCAATGGAAACCGCGCGGGGCAGGATTGCCCAACCCGGTGCGGCGCTCGCCATTCCGCGTCCGCACCGCATGCCGCTGGCGCTTGAAGTTGCGCCTTTGCGTCCGTCGGTTTCCGCCTTTGGCGAACAGCGGCCTTGCGTGCTCGTATTCATCCGTGACCCCGAAGCGCCGATTGCCGCCGCGCGCCTGCGCGAGCTATTTGGCCTGACACGCACGGAAGCGGCGGTTGCCGCCGCCCTCGGGCGCGGAGCCTCGATTGAAGATATAGCCGCAGGCATGGGCATCGGCCTCGCGACCGTGCGCAGCCATCTCAAGCGGATTCTGGCCAAGACTGGTACGCATAGGCAGGCGGAGGCAGCGGTTTTGCTTGCGCGCAGCGCTTTAAACTAATTTTTTCGTTTTTACTCTGGCCTATCCAGAATTTTTCCCAAACACATCTCTGACCGGAGGGCAGAAACCGCTGCGATCATCCAGCTAATATGTTTCTCAGGCTCGTGATGATTTCCCTCAGATAGGCCGCAAATCGCCTCCATTGAGAATTTGAACCTTCCCAATTCCTCTGAGGTTTTTGTATCGGTATTTATTTCATTTGCCTCAGAAATAATGTCTTCTGATACTTTTCTAAAGAAAGCATATAATCCGAGCTGATTACCTCTTGGTAAATCAGAAATATTTCTCGCAATGTAATCTAAATTTTCTAGAAGTAGAGAAATTTTCATATTTGCGCCCTTTTTAATATTCAATTTTGAAATCTTATCAAAAAACACCGTTTAAAGAAAATAGCCTTCTCGGCGCGTCCGGCATTGCCGGATTGGGCTTTATGCCTTGCGGCACCGAGCCGCCATGCAGTGGCGTCTCGGCCATCCGGTAACAATCCCGCGCGCGGATAGTGCGCTGCCTTCGTACGCACGTTCGCGGCGGCCATGCCGCGCTTTCTTTGTTTAAGGGGCGTGCCGCCCTTCACCGTCAAGACCAAGCCCTAAGGGGCGGAAAACGGGGGCCGTGTAGTCGCTGCGCTCCGGCCCGCGCCATCCCCCATTTTCCGGTCTGGACGGCTGAATCCCCGCTCATTGCCGCGTGGCTAGTCGGTTGCATGCGCAACCCATCAGCCAAGGATGAAAAGGCAATGAAACAAGATGTCTATGAACGTGTAACCGCTCAAATCGTGGCAGCACTGGAAAGCGGCGTCCGACCGTGGTTCCAGCCGTGGAGCGCCGAGCATGCCGCAGGGCGCATCACGCGCCCTTTGCGCGCGAATGGTCAGCCCTACCGTGGAATCAATGTCCTGATGCTGTGGGGCGCAGCCTGCGAGCGCGGCTATAACGCGCCGATCTGGATGACCTACAAACAGGCGCAGGAGCTTGGCGGCAACGTCCGCAAGGGCGAAAAAGGCAACCTTGTTGTTTACGCCAACACCATCACCAAAACCGAAACCGACGAGAACGGGCAGGAATCCGAGCGTGATATTCCTTTTATGAAGGGATACACCGTCTTTAACGTGGAGCAGGTGGAAGGATTGCCCGCGCATTTCTATGCGTTGGCCGAGCGTCCCGCCGATACCGTGCAGCGCATCGCGCATGCCGAGGCTTTCTTTGCCGCGACCCGCGCGGATATACGCCACGGCGGCAGCCGCGCGTTTTTCAGCCCCGCACATGACTTTGTGCAGATGCCGCCCTTTGAAGCCTTCCGTGAGGCCGAAGCCTATTACGCAACCCTTGCCCATGAAATGACTCACTGGACGAAAGGCGCTAACCGCTTGGAGCGTGACTTTGGTCGCAAGCGCTGGGGCGATGAAGGATATGCGATGGAGGAACTGGTCGCGGAGCTTGGCGCAGCGTTCCTTTGCGCCGACCTCAGCCTGTCGCCGGAACCCCGTGACGAGCATACCGCCTATATCAACAACTGGCTCAAGGTGCTGAAAGAGGACAAGCGCGCCATTTTCAGCGCCGCTGCTCATGCGCAGCGTGCCGCCGACTATCTCCACAGCTTGCAGCCGCAGCCCCACGAGGTGAAGGAAGCCGCCTGAAATGGCAACGCCGGAGGGGAAATCCTCCGGCGTTTCGCGGAGCCGCCGTCATGGTGACGGCGGCAATTCCGTATCCCCCCCGACCCACCCCCGGGTAGGCGGCGCGACCTTTGGGGGCGCGCCGGACAGAGGGCTTTCAGCCCTGATAATCCTCAAAGCCGCGCTCTCGCTTGCGCGGCACATCCTTATGGCCTCTGCACAGCCAGCAGGAACACGGACGGCAATGCGTAGAGGCATTGCGCCCAACCGCGCGCGGCGAATGCGCAGGCGCATCGGAGAGGCCGCGCGACCACAGTGTCATGACGCGGCGCGCCCGCGCTTTCATCCGCTCTTCGTCCTGTCTGCGCCTTGCTCGCATCGTCCTATCCTGCCGCGTCCAGCCTCAATATGGGCGCTGCGCGCCATAGCCGAATTTGACCGAGGGATGGCCCACGACAAGGCTCGAATCAACCGGAGACGGAGCTGTTTTGATGGCGATGTTGGGGAGGGTGAAAGCGGATTTTCCGCGCGTGGCCGCGCGACGTTTCCACAAATTTTTCTGCACAGTACCTACACAGGCAAAAACCGTGGGTTTTTGCTGTTGTTTTTCAAATCTTTAGTGCAATCTGAAGATTTGGAGCGGGCGATGGGAATCGAACCCACGACATTCAGCTTGGGAAGCTGACGTTCTACCTCTGAACTACGCCCGCGCGCCTGTTTCCATAGACGGGGCGGTGGCGGGGCTCAAGGGCTTGGGG
>Ga0114984_1000594_pt1 | contig 13741 bp, 10 predicted proteins | sample Shrwel1BS1Day1_FD_96987 | JGI IMG/M metagenome (GOLD analysis project Ga0114984, IMG submission 96987) | Subsurface microbial communities from deep shales in Ohio, USA - Utica-3 well 1 S-1-Day1 | ecosystem: Environmental > Aquatic > Deep subsurface > Shale gas/oil reservoir > Produced water/Flow... | reverse complement strand
GTCGAGGACGGATTCAAGGGCGTCCAGCCATTCCTGGGTTTCGATCGGATCGAGGTCTTGCATGGCTTGCTCCAGGGCGGAAAGGCTTCCAGAATCGGAGGCCAGTTGGGTCTCGCCGGCTTTTTGGGCGGGCGAGTTGAAATTCTTGGATTTACCGGGGGTAGGGCCGGCCGCGTGTAGTTTTACTACATTTCGGCGACGGATTCAGCCCTCTGGATACAATTCTTCCGTAGTAAAACTACAATTCGCGGCGCTGCCGGCCGCGCGCACCCTGCGCCAGCAAGGTTCCGGGCGGTTGCGCCGTGCATCCGGCAGTCCGCCAAAAGGATAGACCATGAGCCTGCCGTTGCCGGTCGAGTTGCCCCCTTCCCTGATCGTCCTGGCCGAGCGAGCCGAGCAGTCGCTGCAGGCTGCGCTGGTAGCGCATGAGGGGCTGGTCGAGCGCATCGCGACCTGGCCGCAAGCGCGGCGCGAGGCCTGGCGACGGGTGTCGGCCCTGAGCGACTTCGTCACCGAGCAGGCTCGACGTGATCCGCAGATGTTCGTCGCGCTGGCCGATTCCGGCGAGCTGGAACGCAGCCTGGCGCCAGGCGAGCTGCGCCAGCAGCTGCAGGCGCAGTTGGCCGAGTGCGCCGACGAGGAGGCGCTGGGGCGCTACCTGCGGCGTTTTCGCAATCGTCAGCAGCTGCGCATCATCTGGCGCGACTTCAGCCGGCAGGCGGCGCTGGCCGAGACCTGTCGCGATCTCTCCGATCTGGCTGACGCCTGCATCGATCTGGCCTATCACTGGCTCTATCCACGCCACTGCACGCAGTTCGGCACGCCGATCGGCCGGCGCAGCGGCCAGGCGCAGCACATGGTCATTCTCGGCATGGGCAAGCTAGGCGCGCACGAGCTGAACCTGTCTTCGGATATCGATCTGATCTTCGGTTACCCGGAAGGCGGCGAGACCGAGGGGGTCAAGCGGCCGCTGGACAACCAGGAGTTCTTTATCCGCCTGGGGCAAAAACTCATAAAAGCCCTGGACGCCATCACCGTCGACGGTTTCGTGTTCCGTACCGATATGCGCCTGCGTCCGTACGGCTCAAGTGGTGCGCTGGTGTTCAGCTTCAATGCGCTGGAGCAGTACTACCAGGACCAGGGGCGCGACTGGGAACGCTACGCCATGATCAAGGCGCGCGTGGTGGGAGGTGATCAGAAGGCCGGTGCCGAGCTGCTGGAGATGCTGCGGCCCTTCGTCTATCGACGCTATCTGGACTTCTCCGCCATCGAGGCGCTGCGCGCGATGAAGCTGCTGATCCAGCAGGAAGTGCGGCGCAAGGGCATGAGCGAGAACATCAAGCTTGGCGCCGGCGGCATCCGCGAGATCGAGTTCATCGCCCAGGCCTTCCAGCTGATCCACGGCGGGCGCGACCTCAGCCTGCAGCAGCGGCCGCTGCTCAAGGTGCTGGCGACCCTGGAGGGGCAGGGCTATCTGCCGCCGGCGGTGGTTGCAGAGATGAAGGAGGGTTACGAGTTCCTGCGCTATGCCGAGCATGCCCTGCAGGGCATCGGCGACCGGCAGACGCAGATGTTGCCGGAGGATGCTCAGGATCAGGCGCGCGTGGCGGCGATCATGGGCTTTGCCGACTGGGCGAGCTTCCATGAGCGTCTGATGCACTGGCGCGGGCGCATCGAATGGCATTTCCAGCAGGTGATCGCCGACCCCGACGAGGATGAGGCGCAGGCTGGCGATGCCTGTGTCGGCGCCGAATGGCTGCCGCTATGGCAGGGCGCGCTGGATGACGAGGCGGCCGTGCTGCAGTTGCAGGAGGCGGGCTTCGTCGAGCCGGCAGCGGCTGGCCGGCGCCTGGATGACCTGCGCAACGGCCCGCAGGTGCGCGCCATGCAGCGTCTGGGGCGCGAGCGACTGGATGCCTTCATTCCGCGTTTGCTGGCGCAGACGGTGGAGCATGCTGCGCCGGACCTGGTGCTGGAGCGGGTACTGCCGTTGGTGGAGAAGGTCGCCCGACGTTCCGCCTACCTGGTACTGCTTAGCGAAAACCCCGGTGCGCTGGAGCGCCTGATCACACTCTGCGCCGCCAGCCCGTGGATCGCCGAACAGATCGCCCGCTACCCGCTGTTGCTCGACGAGCTGCTCAACGAAGGGCGGCTGTACCATCCGCCGCTAGCGCCTGAGCTGGCGGCCGAGCTGCGCGAGCGCCTGATCCGCATCCCCGAGGATGACCTGGAGCAGCAGATGGAGGCGCTGCGTCATTTCAAGCTGGCCCACGGTCTGCGCGTGGCTGCCTCGGAAATCGCCGGCACGCTGCCGTTGATGAAAGTGTCGGACTACCTCACCTGGCTGGCCGAGGCCATTCTCGATCAGGTCCTGGCGCTGGCCTGGCAGCACACGGTGCAGCGCCATGGCCGGCCGCTGCGGGCCGATGGCACGCCGTGCGACCCGGATTTCATCATCGTCGGTTACGGCAAGGTCGGCGGCCTGGAGTTCGGCCATGGTTCGGACCTGGATCTGGTGTTCATCCATGACGGCGATCCGCAGGCCGAGACCGATGGTGCCAAGCCCATCGACGGCGCGCAGTTCTTCACCCGTCTGGGGCAGCGCATCATTCACCTGCTGACCACCCAGACCACCTCCGGCGCCTTGTATGAGGTGGATATGCGCCTGCGGCCTTCGGGCGCAGCCGGGCTTCTGGTCAGTTCATTGGGCGCCTTCCAGCGTTATCAGGAAAACGAGGCCTGGACCTGGGAGCATCAGGCGCTGGTGCGGGCGCGGGTGCTGGTAGGCTGTTCGCGGCTGGCCGGCGAATTCGCCCGTGTACGCGCCGAAGTGCTGGGCCGTCAGCGCGATATCGAGGCGCTGCGCGTCGAGGTCAGCGAGATGCGGGCGAAGATGCGCGACAACCTCGGCACCCGCGCCACCGCCGCCGGCACCGCGGAAAATGCCTTCGACGCCGCGGCTTCCTTCGATCTGAAGCAGGATGCCGGTGGTATCGTCGATATCGAATTTATGGTGCAATACGCGGCCCTGGCCTGGTCGTGGCAATACCCGCAACTGCTCGAATTCACCGATAACATCCGCATTCTGGAAGGTCTGGAGCGGGTCGGTCTGATGTCTTCGGAGGATGCCGGTCTGCTGCGTGAGGTCTACAAGGTTTACCGTTCGGCTGCCCATCGCCAGGCGCTGCAGAAGCAGCCCGGGGTGGTGCCGGGCGATCAGTTCCAGGACGAGCGCCGCGCCGTGATGCGCCTGTGGCGGCAGCTGGAGCTGAGCTGAGCGATTGTGCCCATGGCTGCAGGAACGGTCCGTCCGCGATGATCGAGTCGTTCCTGCGCAGGCATGGCCGGCGGATATCCTGCCTCTGTGGTGAACAGGGGTGGGGAGCAAAACAGTCATAGAACGAATTGAGGAGCAGGCAAGATGTCGATGTCCGACCGTGATGGCGTGATCTGGTACGACGGCGAGCTGGTGCCGTGGCGCGAAGCGACCACCCATGTGCTGACCCATACCCTGCACTACGGCATGGGCGTGTTCGAGGGCGTGCGCGCCTACAACACCCCGGACGGCACCGCGATCTTCCGCCTGCAGGCGCACACCGACCGCCTGTTCGATTCGGCGCACATCTTCAACATGCAGATCCCCTTCACCAAGGAAGAGATCAACGAAGCGCAGCGCGCTGCCGTGCGTGAAAATGGTCTGGAAAGCGCCTACCTGCGCCCGATGGTGTTCTTCGGCAGCGAGGGCATGGGCCTGCGCGCCTCGGGCCTGAAGGTACACGTGATCGTCGCCGCCTGGCACTGGGGCGCCTACATGGGCGAAGAAGCGCTGGAAGCCGGCATCAAGGTGCGTACCAGCTCCTACACTCGCCACCACGTCAACATCGCCATGACCCGCGCCAAGGCCAATGGCAACTACATCAACTCGATGCTGGCCCTGCAGGAAGCCATCTCCGGTGGCGCCGACGAGGCCATGTTGCTGGACCCGGAAGGCTATGTGGCCGAGGGTTCGGGCGAGAACATCTTCCTGGTCAAGGACGGTGTGGTGTACACCCCGGAAGTGACCTCCTGCCTCAACGGCATCACCCGCAGCACCATCCTTACCCTGGCCGCCGAGCACGGCATCAAGGTGGTCGAGAAGCGCATCACCCGCGACGAGGTGTATATCGCCGACGAGGCCTTCTTCACCGGTACCGCCGCCGAAGTCACGCCGATCCGCGAAGTCGATGGCCGCAAGATCGGCGCCGGTCGCCGTGGTCCGGTCACCGAAAAGCTGCAGAAAGCCTACTTCGACCTGGTCACCGGCAAGACCGGTGGTCATGCCGAATGGCGTACGCTGGTCAAGTAAGCGGCAGGCTGCAGGCGGCAGGCTGCAGGCGGTTGGTAGCCGCTTGTGCCTGCCGCTTGAAGCTTGCAGCTTGAAGCTGCCTTATGAAGATACTTATCGTTGGGCCAAGCTGGGTAGGCGACATGGTGATGGCGCAGACCCTGTTCCAGTGCCTGAAACAGCGCCATCCGCAGTGCGAGATCGACGTGCTGGCGCCGGACTGGAGCCGGCCGATCCTCGAGCGCATGCCCGAGGTGCGCGCCGCGCTGAGCCTGCCGCTGGGGCATGGCGTGCTCGATCTGGCCACGCGCCGGCGCATCGGCAAGTCGCTGGCCGGTCAGTACGATCAGGCCATCCTGCTGCCCAATTCGCTGAAGTCCGCCCTGGTGCCCTGGTTCGCCGGCATTGCCAAGCGCACCGGCTGGAAGGGCGAGATGCGCTACGGCCTGCTCAACGATATCCGCACGCTGGACAAAGAACGCTACCCGCTGATGATCGAGCGTTTCATGGCGCTGGCCTATGAGCCCGGTGCTCTGTTACCGCAGCCCTATCCGCAGCCGCGTTTGCAGATCGATGAATCGAGCCGTGACGCCGCTCTGAGCAAATTTGGCCTGCAGCTGGACCGTCCGGTGCTGGCGCTGTGCCCCGGCGCCGAGTTCGGCGAGGCCAAGCGCTGGCCTGCCGAGCACTACGCCAAGGTCGCCGAGATCAAGATTCGCGCCGGCTGGCAGGTGTGGCTGTTCGGCTCGAAGAACGACCATGCCGGCGGCGAGGACATTCGCATGCGCCTGATTCCCGGGCTGCGCGAGGAGGTCAGCAACCTCTCTGGACAGACCAGCCTGGCCGAGGCCATCGACCTGATGTCCGCCGCCACGGCGGTGGTGTCCAACGATTCTGGTCTGATGCACGTGGCGGCGGCGCTGAATCGTCCGCTGGTGGCTGTCTACGGCTCCACCTCGCCGGGCTTCACCCCGCCTTTGGCCGATCAGGTGGAAATCGTCCGCCTGGGCCTGGAGTGCAGCCCCTGTTTCGAGCGTACCTGCCGCTATGGTCACTACAACTGCCTGCGCGAGCTCAAGCCGCGGCCGGTGATCGAGGCTCTGGACCGACTGGTTGGCGATCCGCTGGCGTTGGTCGAGGGCGACTGATTTGCGGGTGCTGATCATCAAGACCTCGTCGCTGGGCGACGTGGTGCATACCTTGCCGGCACTGACCGATGCGGCGCGGGCCATTCCCGGCATCCGCTTCGACTGGGTGGTGGAGGAAGGCTTCGCCGAGATTCCCGCCTGGCATCCGGCGGTGTCCCAGGTGATTCCGGTGGCCATCCGCCGCTGGCGCAAGCACCCGCTGCGCACCTGGCGCAGCGGCGAGTGGGCGCGCTTCAAGCAGCGCCTGCGCGAAACCCGTTACGACCTGGTGATCGATGCCCAGGGCCTGCTCAAGAGCGCCTGGCTGACGCGCTACGTCTCGGCGCCGGTGGCCGGTCTGGATCGTGATTCGGCGCGTGAGCCGCTGGCCAGCCGCTTCTACGATCGCTGTTACGCTGTGGCCAAGGACCAGCATGCCCTGGAACGCGTGCGCCAGCTGTTCGCCCAGGCGCTGGATTATCCGCTGCCGGTCGGTAGCGGCGACTACGGTCTGAACCGTGCGGCGATGATGGACGTCGTGGCGCAGCCCTATCTGGTGTTCCTGCATGGCACCACCTGGGCCAGCAAGCACTGGCCGGAAGCCGACTGGCGTGCGCTGGCCGAGCGCATGGACGAGCTGGGCTGGGCCGTGCGCCTGCCCTGGGGCAACGAGACGGAGAAGGCGCGTGCCGAGCGCATCGCCGCCGGACTCACGCATGCTGCCGTGCTGCCGAAACTGAACCTGGCCGGGGTGGCCAAGGTGATCGCCGGTGCCAGCGCCTGCGTATCGGTCGACACCGGCCTTGGCCACCTGGCCGCGGCGCTGGATGTGCCGAACATTTCCCTCTATGGGCCGACCCTGCCCGGCAAGGTGGGCGCCTACGGGCGTAGCCAGATTCACCTGTGCGCCAGCGGCCCGAACGCCGGCAGCGGTGACCGTGACAAGCCCTGCTTCGATGGTCTTGGCGCCGAGCGCGTCGGCCTGGAACTGGAGGCGCTGCTGCTGGCCCCTCCCGGCACCCTTTAAGGAGCGGTTATGCAACTGGCCTTCGTTCTCTACAAGTACTTCCCGTTCGGCGGGCTGCAGCGCGATTTCATGCGCATTGCCCTGGAGTGCCAGGCGCGCGGTCATGCCATTCGCGTCTACACGCCGATCTGGGAAGGGGAAAACCCCGGTGGCTTCGACGTGCGCGTGGCACCGGTGCGGGCGCTGTTCAATCACCGCCGCAACGAGAAATTCACCGCCTGGCTGCAGGCGGACCTGGCACGCGACCCGGTCGACCGGGTGATCGGCTTCAACAAGATGCCGGGTCTCGACGTGTACTACGCCGCCGACGGCTGTTTCGAGGACAAGGCGCAGACCCTGCGCAACCCGATCTATCGCCGCTGGGGCCGCTACAAGCACTTCGCCGATTACGAGCGTGCGGTATTCGCGCCCGAATCGAAGACCGAGATCCTGATGATCTCCGAGGTACAGCAGCCGCTGTTCATCAAGCACTACAACACGCCGCTGCAGCGCTTTCACCTGCTGCCGCCGGGCATCGCCCAGGATCGCCGCGCGCCGGCCAATGCCGGCGAGATTCGCGGCGAATTCCGCCGCGAATTCAAGCTGGCCGACGAGGACCTGCTACTGGTGCAGATCGGTTCCGGCTTCAAGACCAAGGGGCTGGATCGCAGCCTCAAGGCCTTGGCTTCGCTGCCGCGCGAATTGCGCAAGCGCACGCGGCTGATCGCCATCGGCCAGGATGATCCCAAGCCCTTCCTGCTGCAGGTCAAGGCGTTGGGTCTGTCCGATCAGGTGCAGATACTCAAGGGGCGCAGCGACATTCCGCGCTTTCTGCTCGGCGCCGATCTGCTGATCCATCCGGCCTACAACGAGAACACCGGCACCGTGCTGCTGGAGGCGCTGGTGTCCGGCCTGCCGGTGCTGGTCACCGATGTCTGCGGCTACGCCCACTACATCGCCGATGCCGATTGCGGCCGCGTGCTGCCCAGCCCCTTCGAGCAGGAGCAGCTCAACCGCACCCTGGCTGACATGCTTGCCGATCCGCGGCAGCGTGCCTTCTGGGGGCGCAACGGCCTGGCCTACGCCGACAGCGCTGACCTGTACTCGATGCCGAAGAAGGCCGCCGACGTGATCCTCGCGGAGAGACGCGCGTGAAGCTGATCCTCGCCGAACCCTTTAAGAGCCTGTGGGCGGGCCGCGATGCCTTCGAGGCCGTCGAGGCGCTGCAGGGCCAGGTCTACCGCGAGCTGGAAGGCCGGCGCACCCTGCGTACCGAGGTCGACGGGCGTGGCTACTTCGTCAAGATCCACCGTGGCATCGGTTGGGGCGAGATCGCCAAGAACCTGCTCACTGCCAAGGCCCCGGTACTGGGCGCCGGGCAGGAATGGCAGGCCATTCAGCGCCTGACCGAAGCCGGCGTGCCGACCATGACCGCTGTGGCCTACGGCGAGCGCGGCAGCAATCCGGCCAGCCAGCACTCGTTCATCATCACCGAGGAGCTGGCGCCGACCGTCGACCTGGAGCAGCTCAGCCTCAATTGGGCTCAGCAGGTGCCGAAGCCGGCGCTCAAGTGGGCGCTGATCGAGCGAGTGGCGCAGATGACCGGCGAGATGCACCGCGCCGGAGTCAATCATCGCGACTGCTATATCTGCCACTTCCTGCTGCATACCGAGCGGCCGATCCAGGCCAGCGACCTGCGCCTGTCGGTGATCGACCTGCACCGCGCCCAGGTCCGAGACGCAGTGCCTCGCCGCTGGCGCGACAAGGACCTGGCGGCGCTGTACTTTTCGGCGCTGGATATCGGCCTTACTGGCCGCGACAAGCTGCGTTTCCTGCGCAGCTACTTCCAGCGCCCCCTGCGTCAGGTATTGCGCGAAGAGGCGAGCCTGCTGGCCTGGCTGGAGCGCAAGGCGGCGAAACTGTATGAGCGTAAGCAGCGTTATGGAGATCGACTGTAGATGTCGAATAGCAAGACATTGATCGGCCCTGGGGTGAGCGTCGCGCTCGTACCCTGTCCGGCGCTCGGCGATACCACCGTGTTCCTGCGCCTGGCCTGGCGTCTGCAGGCCGCCGGGGCGAAGGTCTGCCTGGCTTCCGCTTCGTTGGCTTCCATACGCGAATACCTGCCCGGTCTGGAGATAGTCGGCGGCAAACCCGATGTGGCGGGGCTGGCAGAGCGCAATGACCTGGTGATCTGTGCCATCGACTGGCAGGTCGACGCGCCGCTGAGCAATGTGGCCTATCTGGCTGGCAAGAAACTTCCACGCGCATTCAAGTCTGAGCAACAGCCTGTGTCACTGTTCGGGCATCAGATCCCAGGGGCGCATAACGTGATCTGTCGCGATCCGAAGGCCGGCAAGAGCATGGTGCAGTGGATCGATCTTTATGCCGAGCAGATACTGGGGGTCGATCTGGCCCAGCCCATTGCAGGCCTGCAGGCGATGCCTGTTCCGCCGGTGGATGCGGAGCGGCGCGTCGCGATTTTTCCGACGACGCCCCATGCCAGCAAGAACTTTTCACCGTCCGGCTTTCGCCGCCTGGTCCGTCGTCTGGCTGCTCGCGGATGGCTGGTCGAGATCGTCGGCATTCCACCCGAGCGGCAAGCGCTGGTTGCGCAATACCCGGACTGCAGCGTGCAGGCATTCGATGATCTGAAAGGGCTGGTGGATTTCCTGCGTACCTGCTCGGTCGTCATCAGCAATGACTCCGGGGGCGGCCACCTCGGTTCGCTCATGGGACTGCGCACGTTCACCATCACTCGTCGCCGTACCGATTTCACCTGGCGCCCGGGTTTCAACGAGCTCAATTGCGTGGTCAACCCGGTGCTGAGCTTCAAATGGCTGGGCAAGACAGTCTGGCGCCCGTTCATTCCGCTGCGCCGAATCGTGCAGGCCCTGCCGGACTGGAAAGGAAGGCCGGCATGACGGGCTGCAAGCACGACCTGCACGATCCGCAACTGCTCGAGGCGTTCGGTACGCTCGAGGCCATATTCGCCCTCGAAGGCGAGCGCCTGACCTCCGACCCGTTGTCCGAGGTCATTCGTGTCGAGCTGCAGGGCACGCGCTATTACGTCAAGCGCTACTGGGGGGCCGGCAAGGGGCTGCGCCGCTATCTCGGGAGGCCGCGGGTCAAGGCCGAATGGCAGAATCTCAAGCTCTTCGCCAAGTGGGGCATCCCCACCGCGCCGATCGTCGCGCATGGACTGGAGCGCCGGCTTGGTGCGTTCGTGCGCGGCGCGCTGGTGACGCGCGAGCTGGAAAATACCCGCGACATGGCCGAGATGGCCAGCCAGGGCGACGCCCGGCTGCGTGATTCGCACTGGGTGGCAACGGTCAGTCGGCAGCTGGCGAACCATACCCGGACGTTGCACGATCACCACTTCACCCATAACGATCTCAAGTGGCGCAACCTGCTGGTCAACGACAAGGCCGAGCTGTTCTTTATCGATTGCCCCACCGGCAGCTTCTGGTGGGGGCCTTTGCTGCGTTACCGCATCGTCAAGGACCTGGCCTGCCTGGACAAGGTCGCCAAATACCACCTGTCGCGCACGCAACGCCTGCGCTTCTACCTGCAGTATCGCCAGCGCAGCCGCTTGAGCCGCGGCGACAAGCAGCGCGTACTGCAGATTCTCAAGTTCTTCGAGGGACGCGAATGAGCGATTTCATCGCCGCGCAGGATCGCGCACTGCTCGAGCGCCACGGCCTGGCCAGTTTCGAGGCGCTGTGGGCGCTGAAGCTGGAGGCCGTGGACGAGCCCAACACCGAGCGCGGTGGCTGGAGCACCGTGTATCGCCTGGAACTGGACGAGCGGGCCTTCTACCTCAAGCGCCAGAGCAATCACCTGACCCACAGCCTGCTGCGCCCGTTCGGCGAACCCACCTTCGCTCGCGAGTTTCGCAATATCCGCCGCTATTCGCAGTTGGCCATACCCGCCCTGCAGGCGGCCTTCTTCGGCCAGCGCAAGCTGCCGGGCGAGCGCAGGGCCGTTCTGCTGACTCGTGCGCTCGACGGCTGGAGCGATCTAGCCCACTGGCTGGAACACTGGCCGACTCTGGAGCGGCCAAAGCGCAGTGCGATTCTGCGTGCCTGCGGTGAGCTGGCGCGACGCCTGCACCAGGCTGGGCAGGTGCATGGCTGCTTCTATCCCAAGCACATCTTCCTGCGCGAGCAGGGCGGTGACGTCGAGGCGCAACTGATCGACCTGGAGAAGACCCGGCCGCTGTTGCTCGGGCGGCGTGATCGGATCAGGGATCTGGAGCCGCTGTTGCGCCGCGCCAGGGTCTGGAGCGAGGCCGAGGTGCGCGAGCTGCTGACAGCCTATCTGGGCGCCGCCGCTGACCTAGACGTCTGGTCGCGCCAGCTCGGCGCTCGCCAGCGTGACAAGGAGGCGCGTTGATGCCTTTGCAGCAACTGACTCAGGCCGGGCGTACGCCGGCGCTGCCGCTGACGCTGGAGCTGGCCGGTGAGCCTCTGGTGCTGGAGCACCTGCTGCGCGTCTTGCCAGGGCAGCGCTATGTCGGCATCGCCCGCTGGCAGGGGCGCCAGGTGCTGGCCAAGGTGCTGGTGGGCGGCAAGGCGCAGCGGCATTTCCAGCGTGAGCTGGAGGGCGCCGAACGCCTGGCCCGTCAGGGCCTGGTCACGCCGGAGCTGCTGGCGCACGGATTCGTCGAGGGGCAGGGCGGCTGGCTGCTGTTCGAGTATCTGCATGGTGCGCAGAGCCTCTGGCAGGCCTGGCGCGAGGTCGCGCAGGAAGCGCTGCTCGGCGATGGCCAGCAAGGGGTGCTGGCAGAAGCGCTGGGCGCCATCGGGCAGATGCATGCTCAGGGCCTGTGGCAGGACGATCTGCATCTGGACAACCTGCTGCGGCACGAGGGGCGCCTGTACCTGATCGATGGCGGCGGCGTGCGCTGGGAGACGCCGGGCCAGCCGCTGTCCCGCGCGCGCGTGCTGGAAAACCTCGGCGTGTTCTTCGCTCAGTTGCCGGCCGAGCTGGATCCCTTTCTCGAAGAGCTGCTGATCCACTATCTGCTGGCCAATGGCGAGCACGCATTGCCGCTGGAAATGCTCCAGGCCGAGATCGCCAAGGTGCGTCGCTGGCGGCTGCGCGATTACCTGAAGAAGGCGGCGCGCGACTGCAGCCTGTTCGCCGCGCGCATCGGCGCCTTCGGCCTGCGCGTGGTTCGTCGCGAGGCCGAGGCGGCCCTGCAGCCGCTGCTGCACGACCTGGATGCTCGCATCGAGGCCGGGCATATCTACAAGACCGGTGGTGCCGCCACGGTGGCACGCGTCGAGCTCGATGGCCGGCAGCTGGTGGTCAAGCGCTACAACGTGAAGAACTGGCTGCACTGGCTCAAGCGCTTCTGGCGACCCAGCCGCGCCTGGCACAGTTGGATCGAAGGCAATCGCCTGGAGTTGCTCGGCATCGCCACGCCGCGTCCGTTGGCGGTGATCGAGCGGCGCTGGTGCTGGCTACGGGGCCGCGCATACCTGATTACCGACTATTGCGGCGGGCAGGATATAATTGCGCGTTTTGAGGCATACAAGCAGGCCGTACCCCCGGAAAACGAGCTGCTGGCGCTGGATCGACTGTTCGCTGCCCTGCTGCGCGAACGCATCAGCCACGGTGATTTCAAGGGGCACAACCTGTTCTGGGATGAAAAGCAGGACGCCTGGTCGCTGATCGACCTGGATGCCATGCGCCAGCATCCCAGTACGCGCAGTTTCGCCCGGGCCTATGCCCGCGACCGCGCCCGTTTTCTGCGCAACTGGTCGGCGGACTCCGCCCTGCACCAGTTGCTCGACCAACGTTTACCGCAGGTGCCCGGCACCTGCCCGAATTAGAGGCTCAAACCTGTGGCACTGACCATTCTCGGCCTGTCCGGCGCCCTCAGTCACGATCCGTCCGCCGCCCTGTACATCGACGGCAAGCTGATCGCGGCGGTGGAAGAGGAGCGCTTCGTGCGCGACAAGCACGCGAAGAACCGCATGCCCTACGAATCGGCCAAGTTCTGCCTGGAACAAGCCGGGATCAAACCGTCGGACGTCGACGTGGTGGCGATTCCCTTCGCCCCCATCAGCATCTTCGAAAAGGCCCGCTGGCAGTACGCCAAGCGCTATGCCTACGCGCCGGATCGCGCCCTCGATGCGATCCTGTTCGGCAACCGCCGTTACAAGCGCTACAAGAAGCGTATCGAGTGGTGCCTGGTACAGCTGGGCTTCGACCTGAAGAAGATCAAGATCGAGCCGGTCGAGCACCACCTGGCGCACGCCTCCAGCGCCTACCATTGCTCGGGCTTCAAGGAAAAAACCGCGATCCTCGGCATCGACGGCAAGGGCGAGTACGCCACCACCTTCTTCGGCTGGGGCGAGAACGGCAAGATCCACAAGATCAAGGAATTCTACGATCCGGATTCGCTCGGCGGCCTGTATGGTGCGATCACCGAGTACCTGGGCTTCGAGATGCTCGATGGCGAATTCAAGGTCATGGGCATGGCGCCCTATGGTGATGCCGCCAAGTACGACTTCTCGCGCCTGGCCAAGTTCGAGAACGGCGAGCTGATCATCAACACCGAGTACGCCAACGTCATCGGTTTCCGTCGCTACAAGGAAAACGGCAAGGGCTACTACTTCTCGCCCAAGCTGATCGAATGGCTGGGGCCGAAGCGTCAGGGTGACATCGCCGACGATCCCTACATCCATTACGCGGCTAGCATGCAGGCGCTGTTCGAGAAGCTGGCGCTGGAGATGATGGAGTACTACCTCGGCGATATCCTCAAGGAAACCGGCAAGATCGCCTTCGCCGGCGGCTGCGCGCTGAACGTCAAGCTGAACCAGAAGATCATCGCCCGCGACGACGTCAAGGAGCTGTTCGTGCAGCCGGCCTCCGGCGATGCCGGCACCGCCGTCGGCGCCGCCGCCTATGTCTCGCACCAGCGCGGCGTACCGGTGGAGAAGATGGAGCACGTCTACCTCGGTCCCTCGTACAGCAACGAGGAGGTCATCGCCGCCTGCGCCAAACACCCGAACAAGCCGGTGTTCAAGCGCATCGACAATACCCCCGAGCGCATCGCCAAGATCATGGTCGACGGCAACCCGGTGGCCTGGTTCCAGGGCCGCATGGAGTTCGGCCCGCGCGCCCTCGGCGGCCGCTCCATCATCGGCTGCCCGAGCGTGCCGGGCGTGGCCGATCGCATCAACGAGCAGATCAAGTTCCGCGAGCGCTGGAGACCCTTCTGCCCGTCGATGCTCGACACCGTGGCGCCGAAGATGCTCAAGGTGGATCACC
>Ga0114984_1000592_pt1 | contig 13772 bp, 9 predicted proteins | sample Shrwel1BS1Day1_FD_96987 | JGI IMG/M metagenome (GOLD analysis project Ga0114984, IMG submission 96987) | Subsurface microbial communities from deep shales in Ohio, USA - Utica-3 well 1 S-1-Day1 | ecosystem: Environmental > Aquatic > Deep subsurface > Shale gas/oil reservoir > Produced water/Flow... | reverse complement strand
GGGGAGTAGCCCGTTACTTCGCTGCTGGTTTGGTTGCTGCGCTGAATTTTGAGCCCGGAATCGGTGATGATGATCGCCTCCTGAGCGTGCTCGAACACATCGGCAGACAAGCGCAGCTCCGCGGCGGAAGCCTCCAGCTGCTGGTTTTGCTGGGTGATCCGTGCTACCAGTGGCGACAGGGCGCGGCGGGTCAGAAAGAGTCCCAGCACCATCATGCTGATAATCACAGCCGAGGTGATCAGCAGCTGCCGGTTGGCTCTGGCGTAAAGGTCAGAGCGGGGCAGCCGCACGGCCAGTGCCCACCCCGGCAGGGCCACCAGTGGGGTGAGCAACAGCTGCTCCCTGCCATCATCGGTTTGAATCAGGGTACGCGGGGCAAGGGGGGCAAGTTGCGCTCGATGCCGCAGCAGCAGGCGGGTGAACTCCCCGCTGCCGTCCATGGATGCCACCACGTTGCCGTCGGCCGCAAGCTGTACCAGTGTCAGCTGCGTCTTCCGGCTGAAGCGGCTGTTTGGCAGCAGCAGCTCATCGAGCCGTTTGGAGTTGAACAGCAGGGTATCGGTACCGATCCGGCGGCCGTCGTCAGTGGTGATCGCCCCCACGGCTTGAATGACAAACTCGTGCGAGGTGGGCAGGGGTAGTAGCGTTACCCCCGACGCGTCGCTGGGGCCGGGTTCGACGCCAAGGGGATCGCCCAGGCTGACGATCGTCTCCCCATGGGGGCCGCTGCGGCGCATGAACAGCAACTCTGGCAGCTTGCTCATGGGGTCCTGCAGACGGGGGCGAGTGAACGCCACCAGCTCGGCAAAACTCAGCTCACCGGCTGCATAGGCTTCGAGCCGGCGGCGAATTTCGGTGCGGCTGGTGAACTGGCGGGCGATCTCCTGATAATTGGCCAGCAGATTATTGATGGCACTCGCGCGGGTTTCCAGACTGCTCAGGGCTGAGTGTTCGATCTGCTCGCGGGCGGAGAAAAACATCGGTAGCGCGCTGCTCAACCCGACCAGTAAACCTGTCAACAGAATGCCAAGCAGCGAAATGGAGAGAATCAGCTGACGACAACGATCAATCTGGCACTCCCTCAACCTCCTCAATCGATCTTTCCCCCGGCTACCACCCGTTTATGCTGGTCGAAAATTATACACGCGCCCGCTCTGTCTGTCATCGCCAAGACATAAATCGCTTGAGCCTATGGCAAACGTGCGCTCACCGGCGGGCTTGGAGCGTTTTCCATGCCTCATACTGGCTGAGGAAGATCTCACCACTCAATTCCTGCAAAAAGTGGGTGCCCTCGAGCTTGTCCATGACCGGCCCCTTGACTTCCGACAGGTGAAATGTGACCCCGCTATCCTTCAGTCGCTGGTTGATCGCTTCCAGGCTTTCCAGTGCGGAGGCGTCGATCAGGTTGACGGCCGGGCACATCAACACCAGATGACGCAGTTCCGGGTTGCGCGCCACCTGATCATAGATCAGATCTTCCAGATAGCGGGCATTGGCAAAGTAGAGGCTTTCATCCACCCGCAGGGTGAGGACGTGGGGTTCGGTTTCCACCTGATGCCGGTCGATGCTGCGAAAATGTTCGCTGCCCGGCACCCGGCCCACGATGGCACTGTGCGGCTTGCAGGTGCGATACAGGTAGAGCAGCACCGACAGCCCGACGCCGACGATGATGCCCAGCTCGAAGCCATCCACAAGGGTCAGCACGATGGTGGCGAGCATGGCGGCGAAATCGCTGCGGGAGTAGGCCCAGGTCCGTTTCAGCGCCCCCAGATCCACCAGCGAGAGTACCGCCACGATGATGGTGGCCGCCAGCGTCGCCTTGGGCAGGAAGAAGATCAGAGGGGTCAGTACCAGGGTGGCCAGGGCGATGCCGACGGCGGTAAAGGCACCGGCGGCGGGCGTTTCGGCGCCGGCATCGAAGTTGACCACCGAGCGGGAAAAACCGCCGGTTACCGGGAAGCCGCCAGAGGTCGCGGAGGCGATGTTGGCGGCGCCCAACGCCACCAGCTCCTGATCTGGATCGATCCGTTGCCGGTGTTTGGCGGCCAGGGTTTGTGCCACCGAAACGGACTCGACAAAGCCGACGATACTGATCAGCAGGGCGGAAACAAACAGCTGCTGCCACAGTTCTAGATCAAAGGGGGGAAGGGTCAGCTGTGGCAGCCCTGAAGGCACCTGCCCGATAATCTTGACCCCCGCCGCCTGCAGATCCAGCCCCCAGACCGCCAGCGTGGTGGCGACGACAGCCAGTACCGGCCCCGCCTTGACGATGAGATCGGTAAGCTTGGGACTCAGCCCCAGACGCGCCAGTAGTGGCTTGAGCCGCGAGCGTGCCCAGAACAGGCAGGCGGTGGCGCTCACGCCGATCAGCAACGTCGGCAGGTTGATCTGTTCCAGCTGGTCGGTCAGCGCCAGCAGGATATCAAGCAGGTTATGGCCATCGGCATCGACGCCCAGTATGTGTTTCAACTGGCTGGCGGCGATGATCAGGCTGGAGGCAGTAATAAAACCCGATATGACCGGACGACTGAGAAAGTTGGCCAGTATGCCGAGGCGAAACAGCCCCATCAGGATCAGAATGACACCGGAGAGAAAAGCCAACGCGATCGCCGCTACCAGGTATTCGGCGCTGCCGGCCAGCGCCAGGTTGCCCACGGCGGCGGCGGTCATCAGTGAAACTACCGCCACAGGGCCTACCGCCAGGGTGCGACTGGTGCCGAAAAGGGCATAGGCCACCGGCGGCAGTATGCTGGCATACAGACCGACCTCGGGTGGCAGTCCGGCCAGCAGGGCGTAGGCCAGCGACTGAGGGATCAGTATGATGGTGACGATCGCGGCCGCCACCAGGTCACAGGTCAGGGCTTCGCGGTTATAACCTTTGAGCCACTGTAGAATGGGCAGGTAGCGTTGCAGCATCGATCGGGCTTCCCGAGTCAGGGGGTGTTATCGCTTCTGTCGTGACGGTCGAACTCAGAACAGATCGATCGGCACCTTGAGGTAAACCTGACCGTTCTCTTCCGGCGGCGGCATGGCCCCGGCACGCATGTTCACCTGGACGGAGGGTAGGATCAGGTGTGGCATCTCCAGGGTGGCATCGCGCTCGGTACGCATCTGGACAAACTCCGCCTGGCTGATGCCGGCGTGAACATGGATGTTGTGGGCGCGCTCCTGCGCCAGCGTTGTTTCATAGCAGTATTCATCCCGGCCCGGGGCTTTATAGTCGTGGCACATGAACAGGCGGGTCGTGTCCGGTAGGGCAAACAATTTTTGGATCGACTGGTACAGCACATTGGCATCGCCACCGGGGAAATCACAGCGGGCGGTACCGTAGTCCGGCATGAACAGCGTGTCACCCACAAAGGCGGTATCGCCGAACAGGTAGGTCATGCAGGCGGGGGTGTGGCCGGGGGTGTGGATCGCCCGGCCTTCCAGGGTGCCGATGCGGATGGGGTCGCCGTCGTTGAACAGCGCGTCAAACTGGCTGCCATCACGCGCAAATTCCGGGCCGGCGTTGAACACCTTGCCAAAGGTCTCCTGCACGGTGGTGATATGCGCACCGATCCCCAGTTTTGCTCCGGTCTTTTCCCGCAGAAACTGCGCCGCGGACAGGTGGTCGGCATGGACATGGGTTTCCAGAATCCACTCCACCGTCAGCTTCCGTTCGGTAACGAAGGCCAGGATCGCCGCGGCGGAAGCGGTGTCGGTTGTGCCGGCGGCGTAATCGAAATCCAGTACGGAGTCGATGATGGCGCAGCCGGAGGAGTTCGGATCCTGAATGACGTAGCTGTAGGTAAAGGTCGGTTCATCGAAAAAGGCGGTCACGATCGGGTGCATAATGAGCCCCATATATATTATTAATAGATATATACTTATAATATATTTGTAGATACTAATCTGCACCGCGCCCTCTGCCAACCCTTTTTTGCTGCAAGTACCGTGGTGGGCGGGGAGAACCGATGGCCGTGTCGATCGAGACGGCGGCGACCGCGAGGGGAATACCGGTCGGGTCTCCGACCGGTGCCGGGGTCAGGGCTGTTTGGGACCGACCCAGACCTGTTGGATGTTCACGAACTCCAGGATGCCGTGGGGCCCCAGTTCACGCCCCAGGCCGGAGCGTTTGATCCCCCCGCTGGGCAGGCGCGGATCGGTTTTCACCAGGCCGTTTACCACCACCTGGCCGGCCTCGATCTCCTGCGCCAGGGCTTCGCCGCGGCTCGGTTCGGTCCAGATCGAGCTGGCCAGGCCGTAGTCGGTGTCGTTCGCCAACAATAGCGCCTGCTCGGCGGTGTCGGCCTTGAGCACGACGGCGACCGGGCCGAAGGTTTCCTCTTGGCAGGCGGTCATCTCGTTGGTTGCATCCACCAGCAGTGTCACCGGGTAGAAGAAGCCGGGGCCGTCCGGCACCCTTCCGCCGAGCAGGCAGCGGGCGCCGGCGGCGACGGTTGCATCCACCTGCCGCGCCAGCTGGGCGCGCAGATCCTCCCGGGCGATGGGGCCGATGTCGGTGTCGGGGTCGGTCGGGTCGCCCAGCTTGAACTGTTCCAGCCGTGTCTTGAGTAGCGCCACGAACCGATCATGGACCTCCGCCTCGACGATGATCCGTTTGGCGGCGATGCAGGATTGGCCCGCGTTGATGATGCGGGAGAGGGCGATCACGTCGGCGGCCTGCTCCAGGTCCGCGTCGGCCAGTACGATCGCCGGGTCCGAGCCACCCAGCTCCAGCACGACCGGTTTGATCTCAGCGGCGGCCATGGCGGCCACCTTGCTGCCGGCGGCGGTGGAGCCGGTGAAGGAGACCGCCCGCACCGCGGGGTGGCGGATGGCGGCTTCCACATCCGCGGTTGCCAGCGGCAGGTTCTGCATCACCCCCTCGGGGGCGCCCGCGCGGAGGAACAGGTCCGCGATCGCCTCGGCGCAGGCCGGAACATGGGGGTCGTGCTTGAGCAGGCAGGTGTTGCCCGCCATCAACGCCGGGGCGCAGAAGCGAAACGCCAGCCAGAAGGGGGCGTTCCAGGGCAGGATGCCCAGTACCGGCCCGAGTGGCAGGTGCTGCACATAGCTGCGACGGGCGTCGGAGGGCAGGGGGATGGCCTCGAGATAGGCCGCGGCGTGGTCGGCGTAGTGGTCGGCACACCAGGCGGCCTTGAGCACCTCCCCCCGCGCCTCCCGCACCGGTTTGCCCATTTCGTCGGTCATGTGACGGGCCAGTTCGACCTCCTCGGCGCGCAGCAGGGCGGCGACCCGGTGCAACAGCCGGGCCCGCTCCTCCAGGCTGCAGCGACGCCACTGGGCGAAGCCCCGCCGGGCGGTGTCGATACGGGCCTGCATGGCGCTGCGATCCAGGGCGGGGTATTGATGCAGCAACTGGCCGTTGCTGGGGTTGATCACCTCGAGCATGATGCTCTCCTCACTGTGTTGGGCCGGATAGGGGGGGTTCGCTGTTTCTTTTTGCGGGCTTCTCTTGGCGCGGTTCGGGCGGGGGCGATGAGCGGGTCGCGGTCGGCGCCGGGGCGGCGGTGGGGAGCGCGCTCAGCTGCCGGCCCGGTGGTTTCACCACGAAATCCTGTGGTACGTCGTGGAAAAAGGAGCCACAGCTATCCTCGGTGATAAAAAAGGTATCCGAGATGCCGCAGGTTTTGTCGCCATCCACCCCCCACATCCAGGGGATCACATGGAAGGTCATGCCCGGCTCCAGCACCGAGCTGTCCCCCCCCTTGAGGCTCATGATGTAGCCCTCATCCCAGCTGGGGGGGAAGGCGATGCCGATGGAGTAGCCGGAGCGGGTGATCAGGCGGGCGCCCAGATCGTTTTCGCTGATGATCGAGCGCACGATATGGTCGGCGTCGGATACCGTCAGCCCCGGTCGCAGCTCTGCCCGGACCTGCTTGAGCGCGAACTTCATGATCTCCTGCGCCTTGTACATGGAGTCGCTCAGCTCGCCGCAGACCACCGTGCGCATCAGGGCGGTGTGGTAGCGGCGGTAGCAGCCACCCACTTCGAGAAACACATGCTCACCCGGCTGCACTTCCCGCCCCTCCCAGGTGGCGTGGCCGATCATGGTGCGCGGGCCGGAGGTGACGTAGGGCATCACGGCGGGAAAGTCGCCGCCGGCCCGGAACATGCCGGCGCTGATGGCGGCGCCGATCTCATTTTCACTCACCCCCGCCTGACAGGCGTCGATTCCCGCCTCCATTCCGGCCCGTGCCGCGCGCGCGGCGATGCGCATCACTTCGAGCTCATGCACCGATTTGCATTTGCGTCCCTCTTCAACGATGCCGAAACAGTCCATCAGCCGGCCATCCCTGAACTCCGTGCGTAGATTGTCCTGATGGTAGGCGGGTAAAAAGTAACTGTTGCGCTCATAGCCCAGGGTTTTTTTCGACAGGCCAAACTCGCGCAGCGATTCGATCAGCATCTGGACCGCGTCGCCGGTATCGGAGTAGGGGCGGGTTTTCTCCACCCAGGTGCGGGCGTGGACGTTGGACTCCTCCATCATCCGCGTGATCATGAAAGGCTCCTCCTCCAGTGGTACCACCAGCGCCTGAAAGTAGGAGTAGCCGGTGGTCTGGTAGTCGGTCAGGTACATCAGATTTTCCGGATCGGAAATGATCACCCCATCCAGCAGCCGGTGCGCCATCCGCTGGCGCAGCTCGCTGATGCGGCGCTCATACTCTTCGAACGGAAAGGTCATATCATCACGCTTGCGCATCAGGCGGCCTCCATGATTTTGATCACCGCGGCTTCAAGCCGAGCGAGACCGGTTTCCAGATCGTCATCGGGAATGGTCAGCGGCGGAATCAGCTTGATCACCCGACCGCCGACGCCGCAGGGGGCCACCAGCAGGCCGCTGTCGAAGCATTCACGGGTGATGGTTTTCGCCCGCGCGCCATCGGCCACGTCCAGCGCCTGAATCATGCCGCGCCCGCGCACCTCGAAACCGGCGCCGGGGAAACGCTCGGCCAGGGTGCGCAGGCGCGGCTGGATCATCTCGCCGCGCTCGCGGGTCAGCCGCATCAACTGGTCATCCTCGAAGTAACGCAGCGCCTCGCGCCCGGCGACAAAGGAAAACCCCTGGCCACGGAAGGTGCCGGTGTGCTCACCGGGTCGCCAGTGGGCATCGTGTTCCGGCTTGACCAGGTTCATCGCCAAGGGGGTGCCGAAACCGCCGATCCCCTTCGCCAGGCAGATGATATCCGGCTCCAGCCCGCTGTTGTCGAAGCTGAAGTAACTGCCGGTGCGGCCGCAGCCCACCTGAATGTCGTCCACGATCAGCAGGGCGCCGGTATCCCGGGCCAGCCGTTGCAGCTCCAGCAGCCACTCCTGGCTGGCGACGTTGACCCCGCCCTCGGCCTGGATGGTTTCCACGATGAAGGCGGCGGGCGGCTCGAAACCGCTGGAGCTGTTTTCCAGGGCCTCTCGCAGGGTGTTCAGACACCCCATGCCGCAGCCGGAGGTGGTCTCGAACGGGGCGTGGGTGACATGGCTCAGGGGCACCCCGGCGGCCCGGCGAAACACCTGATTGGCGGTGCAGGCCAGCGAGCCGAGGGTCATGCCATGGAACCCCTGGGTGAACGCGATCACTTCGCTACGCCCGGTGACGCGCCGTGCCAGCTTGAGCGCCGCCTCCACCGCGTTGGTGCCGGTGGGGCCCATGAATTGCAGTTTATAGTCCATCTGGCGCGGCGCCAGAATGGTGTCCACGAAAGCGCCGATGAACGCGCGCTTGGCCGTGGTGCTCATATCCAGGCTGTGGGCGACACCGTCGGCGCGGATGAAATCGATCAGCGCCTCCTTCATGTGCGGGTTGTTGTGGCCGAAGTTGAGCACCCCCGCCCCGGCGAAGAAGTCGATATAACTTCGCCCCTGTTCATCCACCTGCCGGGCGTTGGAGGCGGAGGCAAATACGGTGGGATAGGTGCGGCAATAGCCTCGGATTTCGGATTCCCATTGTTCAAACAGATCCATGTCGATCTCCTTGTGTAGCCGGTTGTGGGGTTGGGGCAGGCAGTGGCGCGCCTGTCAGGTGGGCAAAGATCTCCACCACTTTGGGGAGCAGGTCGTCGTTGAACTGATAGTGGGGGCTGTGGCAGGGGGCCTGGTAGCGCCCCTCCCGCGCCATGCCGATCAGGGCGAAGGCACCGGGGATTTCGTTCAGGTAGTAACTGAAATCCTCCGAGGCCATGATCGGAAGCGCCAGGTTCTGCATCTGCCAGTCCGGGCCCAGCGCGGCCTCGAGGGCGCGGCGATAGTCGGCGCCAGGGCCGGGGTGGTTGATGGTGGCCTCGTAGCGCTTCACGGTTTCAACCTGTGCCGTGACGCCGTAGCCACGCGCCGTATCCTGTGCGATCTGCTCGATCAGCGCGTTCACCACCGGGCGCAGCTCCGGTTGTGCCAGCCGGATGCTGCCCTGGAGGCGGGCGGATTCAGGGGTGACCGTGGCCGCGCTGGGGGCCTCGAAGGCAGTGACGCTGACCACCGTGGCGGATTGGGGGGGCAGGCGCCGGCTCACGATCTGTTGCAGCGCGAGGGTCACGGCGGCCCCCGCCAGCACCGGGTCGCGGCAGAGCTCCGGCTGGCTGGCGTGGCCGCCGCTGCCGGTCAAGGTGATATGAAAGGTGCCGTTACCGGACATCACCGCGCCATCGGGGCATACCGCCTGCCCCCAGGGGATGGCCGGCCAGTTGTGCCAACCGTAGATCCGCTCGATACCATCGAGGGCACCCGCCTCGATCATGTGGCGGGCGCCATGCCCACCCTCCTCGGCGGGCTGGAACAGCAGCGTAACCGGGCCGGGCAGGCGCGCTTCATGGGCCTTGAGCCAGGCGGCGGTGGCCCAGAGCGCGGCGGTGTGGCCATCGTGGCCACAGGCGTGCATACAGCCGGGGGACTCGGAGCGGAACGGCAGGTCGGTCAGCTCCTCGATGGGCAGGGCGTCGATATCACCGCGCAGGCCGATATGCTCCCCTTCGGCAGCGGGCGCCAGGGTGGCCACGGTGCCGTGGTCGGCGCAGCCGCGCCAGGCGATGCCGAGCTGGTCGAGCCGGGCTCGAATCAGACGGCTGGTGTTCTCCTCCTGCCAGGTCAACTCGGGCTGGCGGTGCAACTGGTGGCGGAGCTGGAGCGCCTGTTGCATGATCTCCTGCCATGAATGGGGCATGGTACCTCCCGGTCGGTGGGGTGGCTGTACGTTTCGCCTTGCAGTGTGGCAGAGAGTGGCGCAAACCCCCAAATCGAGCCGACGATCCGACCGCCCGTGGTGCCTCCCATCCGCCGGGACAGGGGCTGAACCGGTCGGTGTGAGGCCCCGGCGGCGATGCCGTATCGGGCGCTGGCACGGCCGCTGCGGCGGGGGAGCTCGGGCCGTGGCGGCAGGCAGTGGGAGAGAATTCGGCTCAGCTTTGCTAACATGTCCAACCCCTTCAAAAATGAGGCCCTTCATGGCGGTTGAAACTCTACTTCCGGCGATTTTTTCCTCACTGGTCGCGGCGCTGCTGGCCTGGGCACTGCTCAGCCGGCGCAGCGCACTGCACCTGGAGCGCGAACGGCAGGCGGTGGCGCAGCTGCAACAGCAGCTGCAGCGGCTACAGGATGAGAGCGATCGGCTGCGTGATCAGACCCAGCTACAGCAGCAGGAACAGCTACAGCTGCAGGTGGAGCTGAGCCGGCTGCAGGCGCAGCATGATGAACGCCACCGCGCCGAACAGCAGTACGCCCAGTGGTGGCAGGAGGAGAAAAACCGCAGTCAGGCCCTGCAACGGCAGTTGCAGCAGTTGCAGTCGGAACACAGCGCGCTGCTCACCCGGCGAGAGGAGCAGGAGCGCCATTTCCGCCAGCAGTTGCAGCAGCTGGAAGCCAGCCGTGAACAGCTGAAAAAAGAGTTCGAACAGTTGGCCAGCGAGATTCTGGAGCGCAAGGGCAAGGCGTTCACCGAAATGAGCCAGCAGAGCCTCGGTCACCTGCTGACCCCGATTCAGAGCGAGATGAAGGGGTTTCGGGAGAAGGTGGAACAGATCCACCTGCGTGAAACCGAGCAGCGTGTTCAGCTGCGCACCGAGTTGCAAAACCTGCAACAACTCAACCACGCCATCACCGAGCAGGCCGAAAAGCTCACCACCGCCTTGCAGGGGCAGAAGAAGGTACAGGGCAACTGGGGCGAGCTGATGCTGGAAAATGTGCTCGACAATGCGGGTCTCAGAGCCGGGGTCGATTACAAGCGCGAGGTGAGCTTCACCGGCGAAGCGGGGCGGCAGCGCCCGGATGTGATCGTCTATCTGCCCGGCGACAAGCACCTGATCATCGACGCCAAAACCTCCCTGGCGGCCTACACCCGCTACGTGAACGCCGTCGAGGAGGCGGAGCGCAAACAGGCGCTGCGCGAACATGCCCGCGCCGTGGCCGACCGGATCAGGGAGTTGGCCGAGCGCCGCTATGACCGCCTGCCGGGGCTGAACTCTCCCGAGATCGTGATCATGTTCATTCCGGTGGAGTCCGCCTACGTGGAGGCGCTCAAGGCGGATGAAACCCTCTACCAGAGGGCGCTGGAGCAGAATGTGCTGGTGGCGACCCCGACCACGCTGCTGACCAGCCTCAACATCGTGCGCCAGTTGTGGCGGTTCGAGGATCAGAACAAGCACACCGCCGAGCTGGCCGACCGGGCGGAGCGGTTCTACAACAAGCTGAACAGCTTTCTCACCAGTATGCAGGAGGTGGGCAAAAAACTGGATGGCGCTCAGAGCAGTTATCAGCGCGCCTTTGCCCAGCTCTACTCCGGCCGTGGCAATCTGATCAAGCAGGCGGCGGAGTTCAAGGAGTTGGGGGTGGCGGTGCAGAAGGAGCTGCCAGCCGAGCTGGTGGACAAGGCACGGCTGGAGCTGGATGGTGGCGGCTGAGAGCTCGGTCCGCTATCCGGCCACCCGGTGAGGCGACGGCTTACTGTGGGTTGGCGGCGGCGTAGGCGGCGGCGGATTTTTCGATCTCGGCGCGGGCCGCGTCGGCGTTGGCCCAGCTCTCCACCTTGACCCACTTGCCCTTTTCCAGGGTTTTGTAGTTTTCGAAAAAGTGCGCGATCTGGTCGCGGGTGAGCGGCGGAATATCTTCCACATCCTGAATCTGGCTGTAGGCCTGGCTCAGCTTTTCGTGCGGCACCGCCACCAGCTTGGCATCACCGCCGGCCTCGTCGGTCATGTTCAAAATCCCCACCGGCCGGCAGCGGATCACGGCGCCGGTCATCACCGGGTAGGGGGTCAGCACCAGTACGTCCAGGGGATCGCCATCGTCTGCCAGGGTGTTGTTGATGTAGCCGTAGTTGGCCGGATAGAACATGGGGGTAGCCATGAAACGGTCAACGAAGATCGCATCGGCGTCTTTGTCGATCTCATACTTGACCGGGGAGCTTTCCGCCGGAATTTCGATGATCACGTAGATGTCGTTCGGCAACTCTTTGCCGGCAGGGACTTTCGCAAAGCTCATGGGCTGGTTTCCTGTTGTCGGTTACAAGGACAGAACGGCTAGCGGGCGGCAGTATAAACGCCCCGCCAGCCCGCGGGAATAGGACTTAGGGCGCAACCGCCCGTTCAACCGTCACAGTGGTAGCGCAGCAACGTTTCGACCTCCCGGCGTGAGCCCAGCGCCACGGAAACGCGCTGATGGATCTGTTCGGGCTGGATATCCAGAATGTCGTTGTAACAGGTGGTGGCGATGCCGCCGGCCTGTTCGACCAGCAGGCTCATCGGGTTGCCTTCATACATCAGACGCAGCTTGCCGGGCTTGGCGGGGTCGCGGGAATCCCACGGGTAGGTGAAGATGCCGCCCCGGGTCAGGACGCGATGCACCTCGGCCACCATGGAGGCGATCCAGCGCATATTGTAGTTTTTGCCTCGCGGCCCTTCGGCGCCCTTGAGCAGATCGTCGATGTAGCGGCGCATGGCGGGCTCCCAGAAGCGGTGGTTCGACATATTGATGGCGAACTCCCCGGTCTCCTCGGGAATCCTGACGTTTTCCCGGGTGAGCAGGAAGTCTCCGGTATGGGCCAGGGTAAACATATTGACGCCCTGGCCGGTGGTCAGGGTCAACACGGCGGAGGGGCCGTAGAGGACGTAGCCGGAGGCCAGCTGCTTGCGGCCCGGCTGCAGGAACAGGTCGGCACTTTCTCCGCTCGCCCCCGCGGGAGCTTCCAGAATGGAGAAGATGGTACCGACGGAGACATTGATATCGATATTGGAGGAGCCATCGAGCGGATCGAAGGTGACCAGAAAACGGCCATTGGGGTTGCCAAACACCGCCTCATCCTCCTCTTCCGAGGCGAGGCCGCGGACCAGCGGGTTGTCCAGCAGCACCCTTTTCAGCACCTCGTTGGAAATGAGATCCAACGTTTTCTGCGTTTCGCCCTGAACATTGGTGCTGCTGGCGCTACCGAGAATGCCGCCCAGGGCACCCTCGCGCAGTCGCAGGGCGATCTCCTTGCAGGCGATCATCAGGGTGTCGATCAGTTCGATCAGCTCGGGGTCGGTGTCGTGGTGTTTCAGGTAGTTGCTGAGCAGCTGCATCGGGGTATGGGGCCTTTGTTTGATCCGCTGGGAGAACGCGCGAGATTGTACGCCATAATGCACGGTTTTGCATGCGAGTTGCGTGTCGTCGCGGCGGCTTTCAGGACGGCAAGCTGGTATGATGGCGCACCAGATAGCGCATGTAGATAGAGCACGAGAGCGGGAGGGTCCGGGTGCACATTCATATTCTCGGTATCGGCGGCACCTTCATGGGGTCGTTGGCGACACTGGCCAAACAGCTGGGCCACCGGGTCACCGGCGCGGACGCCAATGTCTACCCCCCCATGAGTACGCAGCTGGAACAGCAGGGGATCGGGCTGATCGAGGGCTATGATCCGGCGCAGTTACAGCCGGCCCCCGATCTCGTGGTGGTCGGCAACGCCATGCGCCGCGGCAACCCCTGTGTCGAGTATCTGCTCGATCACAACCTGCGCTACACGTCGGGGCCACAATGGCTGCACGATCACCTGTTGCTGGATCGCTGGGTGCTGGCGATCGCCGGTACCCATGGCAAGACCACCACCGCCAGTATGCTGGCCTGGGTGCTGGAGCAGGCGGGCCTGGCGCCCGGTTTCCTGATCGGCGGCGTGCCGCTCAACTTTGCCACCTCCGCCCGGATCGGCGAAACCCCTTTTTTCGTGATCGAGGCGGACGAGTACGATACCGCCTTCTTCGACAAGCGCTCCAAATTCGTGCACTACCATCCCCGCACGGTGATTCTCAACAACCTCGAGTACGACCATGCGGATATTTTTCCCGATCTGGCGGCGATTCAGCGACAGTTTCACCACCTGATGCGGATCGTGCCGAGCACCGGGCAGGTGATCATGCCGGCGGGGGTAAGCGCGCTGGAGGCGGTGATCGAGATGGGGTGCTGGAGTGAGCGTGTGCTGACCGGGTTTGATCGCCGGGCCGGCTGGTCGGCCCAGCTGTTGAGCGAGGATGGCAGCCATTTTCGCGTACAGCAGGAAGATCGCTGTCTGGGGGAGGTGCGCTGGTCACTGACCGGGCTGCACAATGTCAGCAATGCGCTCAACGCGCTGGTGGCGGCGCGCCATGTGGGAGTGTTGCCAGAAACGGCGCTCGCGGCTCTGAGCCGGTTCGAGGGGGTCAAGCGACGGATGGAGCGGCTGGGCGAGGTGGCCGGCATCACCGTGTATGACGATTTTGCCCACCACCCCAGCGCCATTCAAACCACGCTGGAGGGGATTCGCGCCCACGTGGGCG
>Ga0114984_1000590_pt1 | contig 13807 bp, 17 predicted proteins | sample Shrwel1BS1Day1_FD_96987 | JGI IMG/M metagenome (GOLD analysis project Ga0114984, IMG submission 96987) | Subsurface microbial communities from deep shales in Ohio, USA - Utica-3 well 1 S-1-Day1 | ecosystem: Environmental > Aquatic > Deep subsurface > Shale gas/oil reservoir > Produced water/Flow... | reverse complement strand
ACTCAGTCGTGAAACGCGTCATCGCCGATGGTAGTGTGGGGCTTCCCCATGCGAGAGTAGGTCATCGCCAGGCACCCAATCCACAAAAACCCCGCCCTCAACCGAGAGCGGGGTTTTTGTTTTTGGCCGCAGGGCGCACGCGGGGATGAGCGGCTCGAAAAGCGGCGTCAGAGGATGTCTATACCATCTCCTCGATTAGTTTTTCCTTCAGGGTCAGATAATCGTAGTCGGTAGTGGCCAGGAAGCGCAGGGCCGGTTGCAGCTGTTCGATCTGTTGCGTTGGCTGGATGCGCCAGTAGTAGCGGTACGCTGAGCTTATATCCTGTGCCAAAACCAGTACGGCCAGCAGGTGGCGTGCTTTCTCATCCGTATCGATTTCGTCGCAGAGAACGGCATCCATTTGTGGTTGCAGGGCGATGGCATCAGCAACGTGCTGGGGCAGATGCCAGCGTTCGGCCATTCGGGCTCCGAGCTGGTAGTGGCTGAAACCGAACTGTTCACGTTCCTCTCTGTCCAGGTCCGTCGCACAGAGGTTGGATGCTGATCTGAGAAATTCACGAAAGCCTGAAAAGGCCTGGACCATAAGCGGCAACCCGCAGTCATGCAGCATCCCCAGGGTGTAGATATCGTCCTTGCTCAGGCGCAGGTTCAGCAGGTCTGCAAGTTTGAGGGAGAGTTGTGAAACATCCTTGGCCGTATCCCAAAACCGGTCCATGCGGCCGGTTTTTTTCAACGTGTTGCGCAGTATTGTCAGCCGTACCAGATTGTAGATCTGACTTAGCCCAAGCAGGCTGATGGCATGCTCTATGGAGGTCACGCTGACCTTTAGGCCGTAGTAGGGGCTGTTGATGGTTTTGAGTACGACGGAGTAGAGCGCGACATCCGATTTGATCAGGGCTGCTATGGAAGACAGGTCGGGCTGATCGGCCCTGAGTCGTCGGGTGATTTCTACCAGCACTTCCGGCTGTGGGGGGATCAGCGAATTGAAACGGCTGTCATTCATCATGAGGGGAGCTCTTAGAAGACGTCGTTGACGGTGCTTGCCCGCCCGGTTGGCCGCTCAGTATAGTGCCTGTCCATCCAGGAATCAGCAGGAGGCCGAGTGAAAGCCGAAAATCCCGCCAGAAAGCCCTTTGTGGCCAGAGGCTCCGGGGTGAAACGATGTGATGGGTGCCGGTTGCCCACCGACGCTTGTATCTGCCAGTGGCGCCAGCTCGTTGCCGTGGAGTGTGAGTTCTGGCTGCTGACGCACCACAATGAGCTGTACAAACCGACCAATACGGGGCGGCTGATCCTGGATTCGATCGCCCAGACGCGCATTTTTGAGTGGTCCCGCACCGAACCGTCGCCGGATCTGCTCGCCGCGCTGCAGGATGAGCGCTATTCCCCTTGCCTGGTGTTTCCTTCGGGGGATGATTACGCGCATCGGATGCTCGAGCGGGTACCCGGTGGTGAGCGGATACCGGCGTTCATTATTCTGGATGGTACCTGGCGTCAGGCCCGGCGGATCTTTCGTCACAGTCGTTACCTTCACCATCTGCCTGTGATCGAGCCGAACAGGAAGCGGTCCAGCCGTTATAAACTGCGGCGCTCGACGGATGATGCCCATCTGTGCACGGCGGAAGTGGCGATCGCTTTGCTGGAGCAGGTGGGAGCGCGGGAGGCGGCTGCGCATCTGGAGGGGTATTTCGAGCGCTTCAATGAGCGTTATATTGGTTCGCGCAGGCGGTGGGCCAAACAGGAGCGGCAGCAACGCCACTCCGGTGGAGGGGGCACTCAGTGAGTTTCTTCCCCTGCGGCCTGCTGCTGTTTCACCTGCTGGGCGTAGAGGGCGTCGAAGTTCACCGGTGCCAGCATCAGCGGCGGAAAGCTGGCCCGGGTCACGAAGCTGTCCACCGCTTCGCGTGCGTAGGGGAAGAGCAGGTTCGGGCAGAATGCACCCAGTGTGTGGTGCAGTTCGGGCCCCTCAATGCCCACAATCAGGAAGATCCCCGCCTGCTGTACCTCAACCAGAAAGGCGGTTTCGGCGCCATTCTTGCCCGTTACCGTGAGGGTCAGCACCACTTCGTAGTGGTTCTCGTCGAGCGACTTGGTGCGGGTGTTCATCTCCAGGCTGATTTCCGGCTGCCACGGTTGGGTGAAGGCCTTTGCGCCTGCCGGGGTTTCCAGGGACGCATCCTTGATGAAGATCCGCTGCAGGGCGAATTGAGGTTGAGAGGCTTGCGGGTTGGCGGCTTGAGCGTCGTCGGACATGGGGTGATCCTTGTTCTGCGGGTAGGTTGAGGTTCAGGCGTCGATCAGGCTGTCCAGTTTGCCCTGTCGCTCCAGTGCAAACAGGTCGTCGCAACCACCTATATGGGTTTCACCAATAAAGATCTGGGGCACGGTGCGCCGGCCGCTGCGTGCTACCATCGCTTCGCGCAGGGCAGGGTCGGTGTCCACATCGATGGCGGTGTACTTGGCCTGTTTGCTGTCGAGCAGAGCAACGGCGCGGTTACAGAAAGGGCACCAGCGGGTCAGGTAGATGGTTATGTCAGCCATGGTTCTCACTTCACGATCGGCATGTTTTGGGCTTTCCATTCGGTCATCCCCCCCGAGAGGCGAACGACCTGGTCATAGCCCGCGGCTTTGAGTTTTTTCACGGCGCTGCCCGCGATCTGTCCCAGATTGCAGACCACGATGATGGGCCGATCACGAAATTTCTCCAGTTCGTTCAGGCGGCGGTCGAGCTCCGCAAACGGGATATGGTGTGCGCCGGCGATATGTCCGCTGTCCCACTCCTTGCGCTGGCGAATATCCAGCACTACGCCATCCTCCTTGTTTATCAGACGGGTGGCTTCGGCCGGGGAGACCGATTTGCCCGCCTTGCGCTTTTCGGTCCAGAGCAGCAGCGCCAGGGTAATGACCCAGGCAGCGACCAGGTAATAGTGCTGTGTTGCGAATTCGATCAGGCGTTCCATAGTCGTTCCGGTCAGATGAGCGGGATATCAGCCGGGCAAGTATACAATGCCACCGTGGTGGGGATAAGGGCTGGAGCCAAATACGCGGGGGGGCCGGTTAGCCAACCCGGGCGCAAGGCAGTAAAATGGCTGCCTGTTTCTTAACCGACCGAGTAAACGGCTGACCATGACTGAAGCGCGCGCAACCAGAGCACTGATCATTCTCGATGGTTTCGGAGTCGAGTCGACCCCCTCGTCGGCGGTGGAGGCGGCCCGCACGCCCACCTGGGATCGGTTGCTGGCCTGTAATCCAAACTCGCGCATCCAGACGTCGGGGCTGGCGGTTGGTCTGCCGGAGGGGCAGATGGGCAACTCGGAGGTGGGGCATATGAATATCGGTGCCGGACGCACCGTTTACCAGAACTTCACCCGCATCTCCAAATCCATAGCGGAGGGTGATTTTTTTGCCAATCCCGTGCTCTGTGAGGCGATGGATGAAGCGATCCGGCGGGGGCGGGCGGTGCATGTGCTGGGGCTGCTCTCGCCAGGGGGCGTACACAGCCATGAGGAGCACATCTTCGCGCTGCTGGAGATGGCGGTAAAACGCGGTGCCCGGCAGGTGTACCTGCATGCCATTTTGGATGGTCGGGACGTGCCGCCGCGCTCCGCCGAGTCCTCCATCAAAGCGGCCGAGGCGGTTTTTCGGCGCCTGGGGAGGGGGGCGATTGCGACGGTGGTCGGGCGTTACTTCGCCATGGATCGGGACAACCGCTGGGATCGGGTGGAGCTGGCCTACGATGCGATCACCGGCGGTGTTGCACCACAACGGGCCGGCAGTGCGCTGGAGGCGCTGCACAATGCGTATGCTCGAGGTGAAAACGATGAGTTTGTGCAGGCCACCGTGATCACCGATGTTTCAGGCCAACCGGTGGGAACGGTGGCCGATGGGGACAGCGTGATCTGTGCCAATTTCCGCCCCGACCGCGCCCGCGAAATCAGCCGCGCCTTTGTGGATGGCGAGCAGTTTGCCGGTTTCGAGCGCAAGCGGCATCCTGAGCTGGGTGCCTACGTCATGCTGACCGAATACGCCGCAGATATCGCGGCCCCGGTGGCCTATCCGCCGGAGGCGATCCACAACGGCCTGGGGGAGTACCTCTCCGGCCTGGGCAAGACGCAGCTGCGCATCTCTGAAACCGAAAAATATGCCCACGTGACCTTTTTCTTCAATGGCGGCCAAGAGGCGATCTATCCTGGAGAAGAGCGTATCCTGATCCCCTCCCCCCAGGTGGCGACCTACGATCTCAAGCCGGAGATGAGCGCTCCCGAGATCGCCGACAAACTCTGTGCCGCCATCCGCAGCCAGCGCTTCGATCTGATCGTGTGTAATTTCGCCAATGGGGATATGGTGGGGCATACCGGCAAATTTGATGCGGCCGTCAAGGCGGTGGAAACCGTTGATCAATGTTTGGCCCGGGTGCTGGCGGCACTGCATGAGGTGGGAGGGGAGGCGTTGATCACGGCGGATCATGGCAATGTGGAGCTGATGGTGGACCCGGAGAGTGGTCAACCCCACACCGCCCACACCCGCTGGCCGGTAGCGCTGATCTACGATGGGCCGCGCAAGGGGACGTTGAAGCTCGCCGATGGGGCGCTGTGTGATCTGGCCCCCACGCTGCTCGCGCTGATGGCGCTGCAGCCCCCCAGGGAGATGACCGGCCACTCCCTGCTCCGCCAAGGCTGATCGGTGTGAGCTGCGCTGGCCGCTTGCTGTGCAGCGTCTGCCTCGGCCTGCTACTCTCTCCGGCCCAGGCTCCCGCCCAGGCAGCTGAGGAACCGGTCGCCACGCAGAAGCAGCTGCAGGCGTTGAAACAGCAGATCGAAGGTCTACAGCGGAAGATAGGCCAGCGGGAGGAGACGCTCGCGCGCACTCAGTCGGAGTTGCGCCGGTTCGATCACCAGATCGCTGAGGTGACAGCCGAGCTGGAGCGGCTGGGGCAGCGGTTGGGTCGGCTGGAGCGCCAGCGAGAGGATCTGGGGGGGGAGGAGAGCCGTCTGCTCGGCGCGCTGCAGGCCCGGGAGACCCAGATCCGCGCCCTGCTGCAGGAGCAGTACCGGTTGGGGCAACAGCCTGCCGTCCAGCTGATTCTGTCGCAACGGGATCCGCAGCGATTGGCCCGGATGCTGCGCTACTACACCCGTGTCAGCTCCGGCCTCGCCGGCCAGCTGGAGCAGTTCCGGCAACAGCTGCGGCAGCTGGAGCAGACCCGTGGCGAGATTGCGCGCACCGATACCGACCTGAACGCTACCCGCACCGCGCTGGTGCGGCGGCGGGAGGAGCTGAAGCAGGCGCGTGCCGGACAGGCCGAGGCGCTGGCCAAGCTGCGACATAGCCAGCAGCAGGATCGCTCGAAACTGGCCCGGTTGCGCCAGGATCAGGAGCAGCTGGAGTCGGTGTTGGCCGAGATCCGCCGTTCGCTGGAAAAGATCAGGTTGCAGGCCGATGGCCTCCAGTTCAGCCAGCGCAAGGGCAGGCTGGAGTGGCCGGTCGAGGGGCCGGTGAGGCGGGCGTTCGGCAGTCAGGATGACACCGTCAGCTACCAGGGGTTGCTGATCGCGGCGCAAGCCGGTACCCCGGTCAAGGCGGTGCACCATGGCCGAGTCGTTTTTGCACACTGGCTGCGCGGCTACGGACTGGTCTTGATCCTGGATCACGGAGGTGGTTATCTAACCCTTTACGGTCACAACGACAGCCTGCTGCGCGAGCCGGGCGAGTGGGTCGGCAGTGGCGAAACGATCGCTCTGGCGGGCAACAGTGGAGGTAACGGAGAAGCGGGACTCTACTTTGCCATCCGACACCAGGGCCGCTCGCTCGATCCGATCAACTGGCTCGGCAAACGCTAATTCACCATTCAGGGAACACACTTATGAAGCTCTACGGGCGTACCCCGCTGGCAACAGTCACCGCTATCAGCGCGCTCAGTTTACTGCCGTTTTTTGCCCCGCCGGCCCAATCGGCCCCGATGGAGCCGAACGCGGCAACGGAAACGGTGGAGAAAACACTGCCGTTGGAAGAGATACGGATGTTTGCGGATGTGTTCGACCGCATCAAGCAGGCCTACGTGGAACCGGTGGATGACCGCAAACTGCTCGAGGATGCCATCCGCGGCATGCTGGCAGGCCTCGATCCGCACTCCGCCTACCTCGAGCCGGAGGCGTTCCAGAATTTGCAGATCCATACCAGCGGCCAGTTTGGCGGTCTTGGCATCGAGGTGGGGCAGGGGGATGGGTTTATCCGAGTGATCGCTCCGATCGACGATACCCCGGCACAGAGGGCGGGGGTGCGCGCCGGCGATCTGATCATCAAACTGGATGATGTGCCGGTACAGGGGATGGATCTGAACCAGGCGGTGGAGATGATGCGCGGCGAGGTGGGCACGCCCATCCGCCTCACCATCATGCGCGATGGTGAGGAGAAGCCGTTTGAAGTGGAGATCGTGCGCGATGTGATCAAGGTAACCAGCGTGCGCCATGAGCTGCTCGAGCCCGGCTACGGTTACCTGCGGGTCTCCCAGTTCCAGACCCACACCGGTGATGAGCTGGTCGAGGCGATAGCGCAGATGCAGCGGGATGAGCCGCTGCAGGGGCTGATTCTGGATCTGCGCAACAACCCCGGCGGGGTATTGCAGGCGGCGGTAGAGGTCAGCAACGCCTTCCTCGACTCCGGGCTGATCGTCTATACCGAGGGGCGGCTGCCCAACTCGGAGCTGCGCTTCACCGCCAACCCACTGACGGCGGCGGGCAAAACCCCGCTGGTGGTGCTGATCAACGCTGGCTCCGCCTCGGCGTCTGAAATCGTGGCGGGGGCGCTGCAGGATCACAAGCGCGCCATCATCATGGGCACGGACAGTTTTGGCAAGGGATCGGTACAGACGGTGCTGCCGCTGGGGGATGAACGTGCCATCAAGCTGACCACCGCGCGCTACTACACGCCGAGCGGTCGCTCTATTCAGGCGCAGGGGATCAAGCCCGACGTCCGCGTGGAGGAGGCCAGGCTCACGGGGATTCACAAGGAGATTGGGATCAAGGAGCGCAACCTGGCGGGCCATCTGGAAAACGGCGCGGCGGCCAGGGTGGAGCCTGAGCAGGAATCGGGCAGCGGCGATCTGGCTGCGCGGGATTATCAGTTGTATGAGGCGCTGAACCTGCTCAAGGCGCTCTGGATCATCCAGCGGGGGCCGGGCGCCGACGGCTGAGACCGGTGCCCACCCGCTGGCGCTCGCTCAACGGGTGGGCACCGGGCGAAACAGCGCACCCCCCAAGCGAGCCCACTGCTCGGGCCAGAATTCGGTGGGACGGCGTTTGAACTCACTGCGGACAAACTGCCGGATACGCCCCTCGGCCGTCGCCAGCATCAGGTTGGCGGCGGAACCGACCGGAATTTCCGCGCGCAGCCCCTCCCGCACCTCCGCCTCACGCAGCACCTGTTTCAGCTGGGTTTCCACCCGCTCGAACAGCTGATTGATGCGCACCCGCAACCGCTCCGTTTCCCCTGCAAGGGCATCGCCGGTGAGGATGCGCGCCATGCCCGGATTCTTCTCCACGAATGCCAGCAGCAGGGTCAGAATCTGTTCGCACTGGCGCACGCCGCCCGCGTCCGACTGGGTGATCAGGGTGATGCGGGAGAACAGGGTCTCCTCGATGAAACCGATCAGCCCCTCGAACATGCGCGCCTTGCTGGGGAAGTGGCGGTAGAGGGCGGCCTCGGACACGCCCACTTCCCGCGCCAAAGCCGCGGTGGTGATCCGCTGCCCCGGATTACTTTCCAGCATCTGCGCCAACGCCTGCAGGATCTGCTCACGGCGGGAAATTTTCTGTTCCTGATTCTGTTTCATCCGCCGGTCACTGTGCCTTGTTGGTGATCAGGGTGCCGACCCCTTCATCGGTGAAGATCTCCAGCATGCAGGCGTGCTCCACCCGACCGTCGATGATGTGCGCGCTGCGAACACCACATTTCACCGCGTTCAGGGCGCAGTCGATCTTGGGCAACATGCCCCCATAAATGGTGCCGTCGGCGATCAGCCCATCCACCTGCGCCGTGGTGAGCCCGGTCAATACCTTGCCGTTTTTGTCCAGCAGCCCCGCGATATTGGTCAGCAGCATCAGCTTCTCCGCCCGCAGCACCTCCGCCACCTTGCCCGCCACCAGATCGGCATTGATGTTGTAGGCGTGGCCCTCTTCACCCACCCCGATCGGGGCGATCACCGGGATGAAGTCGGAGTGTTCCAGCATCTCCAGCACCTTGACGTTGACGCTCTCCACCTCCCCCACGTGGCCGATGTCGATGATCTCCGGCGCTTCCATCTCGGGGGTTTTGTGTTTTACTTTCAGCTTGCGCGCCCGCAGCAGCTCGCCATCCTTGCCGGTCAGGCCGATCGCCTTGCCGCCGGCGGAGTTGATCAGGCCGACGATCTCCTTGTTGACCATGCCGCCCAGCACCATCTCCACCACATCCATGGTTTTGGAGTCGGTGACGCGCATACCGTTGATGAAGTGGGATTCGATCTTCAGCTGCTCCAGCAGATTGCCGATCTGCGGGCCGCCGCCATGGACCACGATCGGGTTGATGCCGATCAGCTTCATCATCACGATATCGCGGGCGAAGCTCGCTTTCAGTTTTTCGTCGATCATGGCGTTGCCGCCATATTTGATGACGATGGTCTTGCCGACAAACTGCTGGATGTAGGGTAGGGCCACCGACAGGATGTGAGCGGTGGAGATCGCTTGGTCACGGGACAGGGGCATATTCTCTCCTTCTATTATTCGGTCAGCGCCGGTCAGGCTTCGGGGATCGACAGGCCGGGGTCGATCTGACTCAGGCGCGACTGGAACTCATGCTTGATACGGGCCAGCGCCGTGGCGTTTTCGGCCTCGAAGCGCAGTACCAGAACGGGGGTGGTGTTGGAGGCTCGCACCAGTCCCCAGCCGTCGGGGTAGTCGACGCGAACGCCATCGATATGGCTGACCCGACCGCCGGGGAACTCCACTCGCTGCAGCGCTTCAACCAGGGCAAACTTGTTGTCGTCCCGCACCTCGATATTGATCTCCGGGGTGCTGATATCTTCCGGGTAGGCACTGAAGATGGCATCGGCGTCCTCGTCCCGGCCCGAGAGTATCTCCAGCAGGCGGGCCGCGCTGTAGAGGCCGTCATCAAAGCCGTACCAGCGCTCCTTGAAAAAGATGTGGCCGCTCATCTCGCCGGCCAGCAGGGCGCCGCTCGCCTTCATCTGCCGCTTGATCAGCGAGTGACCGGTTTTCCACATGGTGGCCTTGCCGCCGGCCCGCTCGATCACCCGGGGCAGCAGCCGAGAACACTTCACATCGAACAGGATCTCGGCACCGGGGTTGCGGCTGAGCAGATCCTCGGCGAACAGCATCATCACCCGGTCCGGGTAGACCACGTGACCGGATGGGGTGATCACGCCAACGCGGTCACCGTCACCGTCAAACGCCAGCCCCAGATCGGCCCGGTGGGCCTTGACCGCCGCGATCGCATCCTGCAGATTTTTCAGTTTGCCCGGGTCCGGGTGGTGGTTGGGAAAGGTGCCATCCACTTCACAGAACAGCGGAATGACCTCACAGCCCAACTGCTGCAGCAGCTCGGGCGCGATGGCGCCGGCGATGCCGTTGCCACAGTCCACCACCACCTTCAGCGGGCGCTTCAGGGTGATCTGCTCCAGAATGCGGTCACGGTAGGCGCGCTCCATCGCCAGCGGCCGGGCGCTGCCTGTGCCCTCCACGTACTCCCGCCGCTCGATGCAGCGGGCCAGCGCCTGAATCTGGTCGCCGGAGAGGGTGTCGCCCCCGAGCATCATCTTGAAGCCGTTGTAGTCAGCCGGGTTGTGGCTGCCGGTGATCATGATGCCGGTCTGGTCGCTGCGCTGATGCGCCGCAAAATAGAGCGCCGGTGTGGGCAGATAGCCGATATCCAGCACCTGGCAGCCGCTGTCGGTCAGCCCCTGGGTCAGAATCTGCTTCAGGGAGGGGCCGGAGAGGCGACCATCGGCGGCTACGACGACTTCGCGAATGTTGCGTTGTGCCGCCGCAGCCGCGAAGGCGCGACCGATGTGGTACACGGTCGCCTCGGTCAATGAGTGACCCACGATGCCGCGGATATCATAGGCGCGGAAGATATCAGGGTTGAGCTGTGCTAACGGATAGGGCATGGATACGGCTTCCTGTCGTCAGTAAGTATTTACCAATGGATTCAGTGGCGGCCTGAAGAGCCGAAGCCACCCGCGCCCCGTTCAGAGTCGCTGAACTGGTCAACAATTTCGAATTCTGCCCGCACCACCGGAACCAGCACCATCTGGGCGATGCGCTCCCCCACCTCGATGGTGAACGAGGTTTGGCCCCGATTCCAGCAGGACACCAACAGTTGGCCCTGATAGTCGGAATCGATCAGCCCCACCAGATTGCCCAGCACGATGCCGTGCTTGTGGCCAAGGCCCGAGCGCGGCAGGATCATGGCGCACAGGGCGGGGTCGGCGATATGGACCGCCAGTCCGGTGGGGATCAGCTCGGTCTCTCCCGGCGCCAGGGTCAGTGGCCGATCGAGACAAGCGCGCAGATCGAGACCGGCGGAGCCTTCGGTGGCGTAGGTTGGCAGGGGGATGTCGCGACCGATGCGGTCGTCGAGAAGTTTGACTTGCAGTGCTTTCATGGTGGGCTCTGACGGTTGCGGTGAAAATGCTCGGCGATCAGCTCGATCAGCTGGCGTGCCAGCAGGCGCTTGGGGCCCCGTGGCAGGCTGATGGTGGCGGCGGGGCTGAGCAGGGTGACGGCGTTGTCATCGCTATTGAAGCCGATGCCGGGGGTGGAGACATCATTGGCGATGATCAGATCCAGCCCCTTGCGCTGCAGTTTGCCGCGGGCATATTCGATCACATCGCGGGTTTCGGCGGCAAATCCCACGGTGAAGGGGCGCCGCGGCCCCAGTCCGGCGATGGTGGCGACGATATCCGGGTTCTTGATCAGGCGCAGCTCCATGAGTTCTTCGCTGCCTTTTTTCAGCTTGTGCTCCGCCACCGCCACCGGGCGGTAGTCCGCCACCGCGGCGGCGGCGATGAAGATATCGCACTGCTCCACCCCCTCCAGGGAGGCGGCCAGCATCTGTTCGGCGCTTTCAACCTGCACACAGGTGACTCGTGGCGGTGGCGGCAGATTGACCGGGCCGCTGATCAGGCGCACCTCGGCACCGGCATCGGCGGCGGCAACGGCGAGGGCGTAACCCATCTTGCCGGAGCTGTGGTTGGAGAGAAAGCGCACCGGGTCCAGCGGTTCGCGGGTGGGGCCGGCGGTGATGAACACCCGCAGGCCGCCGAGCGCGCGCTGCTGAAACTGCTCGGCGGTGAGCCCGGCCAGCTCCTCCGGCTCCAACATGCGACCGGGCCCCGTATCGCCACACGCCTGAGCGCCCTCCCCGGGACCAAACAGTTCGACCCCCTGCCGGCTCAGTTGCTGGACGTTACGCTGGGTTCGGGGGTCGCGCCACATCGCCTGGTTCATCGCCGGCGCCAGGCAGATGGGGGCGTCGGAGGCCAGGCAGAGCGTGGTCAGCAGATCATCGCCCATGCCGGCGGCCAAGCGTGCCATGAAATCGGCACTGGCCGGCGCCACCAGAATCAGGTCGGCCCACTTAGCCAGCTCGATATGCCCCATCCCCGCCTCGGTATCGGGGTCGAGCAGGTGGCGGTGAACCGGATGCCCAGACAGGGCCTGCAGCGTCAAGGGCGTGATGAATTCGGTGGCCGCGGCGGTCATGACGATGCGTACATCGGCCCCTGCCCCCTTGAGCAGGCGCGTCAGTTCGGCGCTTTTGTAGGCGGCGATGCCGCCGGTGATCCCGAGCAGGATCTGCCGGTTGGTGAGTCTCTGCATACCCTGAATGCCTGCTTGTTTGCCATCCTGTAGTTGGGCGTTAAGATACCACTTCAGTCGGGTGATGCGTAGACGATCGTGTCCGCCATCACCCTCACAGGGAGGTGAGCATGGCGATCAGTGACTGGCCGGCGCAGGAGCGGCCGAGGGAAAAACTGCTGGCGCGGGGGGCGGCCGCGCTGTCCGATGCGGAGCTGCTGGCGATATTTCTGCGCACCGGCGTGCAGGGGTGTAGTGCGGTCGATCTGGCGCGACGGCTGCTCGAGCATTTCGGCGGCCTGCGCCCACTGCTGGAGTGCAGTCAGGCCGATTTTTGTAGGGCCCATGGTCTGGGGCCGGCCAAGTATGTTCAGCTGCAGGCGGTGCTGGAGATGTCACGGCGTCATCTGGAGGCGCAACTGGTACGCGAATCGGCGCTGGAAAGTCCGGCCATGGTGCGTCAATACCTGGCCAGCCGCCTGCGCCATGAGGCGCGGGAGGTGTTTGCCTGCCTGCTGCTGGATAATCGTCACCGGGTGATCCGGTATGAGGCGCTGTTTTACGGCACCATCGACGCCGCCAGTGTGCATCCGCGCGAGGTGGTCAAGCTGGCGCTGGCGCACAACGCCGCGGCGGTGATTCTGGCCCACAACCACCCCTCCGGTGTGGCCGAGCCCTCGCGGGCCGATCAACAGATCACCGACCGGCTGGTGAAGTCGTTGGGACTGGTGGATATCCGGGTGCTGGATCACATGGTGATCGGTGACGGTGAGACGGTTTCATTTGCCGAGCGGGGGCTGTTGTGATTACGGCTGAAAAGTTCAACAATTCACTGGCGCGGGTGGGGTGGTTTCTGTATGATGTGCGACCTTCTGTTCCTTAATGGTACGGTATTCTGTCCGGCTCATTGGTATGGGACGCTCCGCCTGAGGCTGCACCGGTTGTGTGGCCGATAAACATCGAACGGAAGTCAACGCAACCCTTGTTAAAAAGGTTCAATCACTATGTCTCGAGTTTGCATGGTAACGGGCAAAGGCCCGGTAACCGGGAACAATGTTTCCCACTCAAACCGTAGAACGCGTCGCCGCTTCCTGCCGAACCTGCACTGGCACCGCTTCTGGGTAGAAAGCGAAAACCGTTTCGTACGTCTGCGTGTTTCCTCCAAGGGGATGCGTATCATCGACAAAAAGGGCATCGATTCGGTTTTGACCGAGCTACGTGCCCGTGGCGAGAAAGTCTGAGGAGATCTGCATCATGGCTAAAGGCGCACGCGAGAAGATCCGCCTGGTTTCCTCCGCAGGAACCGGTCACTTCTACACCACCGACAAGAACAAGCGCAACACCCCGGACAAGTTCGAATTCAAGAAATACGACCCGGTTGTGCGCAAGCATGTGATCTACAAGGAAGCCAAGATCAAGTAATTGGTTCTGGACCACGGATCACTGGACCTCGCAGTACTGGGAACGTGCTGCGAGGTTTTTTGTTTTCTGGCATTCTCCTCAACCGAGTGCTGTCTCGAGGTTTGTTTCCCGTAAACAAGGCACCCTGAATGACGACCCCCGCGCCCTCATCGATCCGCTTCGTACCGCTGGCGTTTGTGCTGTTCTGGCGTAGCCGTTTTGCTGCTGCCCGCCATGGACTGCTTTACATCGGGCCGTTCAGCTTGGTAGGGAGGCTGAGTGGGGTGGCGCTGAGCTGGGGTTGCCGGGTGGTTTGCCTGGCCAAGACCCCGCTGGAGCGAGCCGATGCCTGAGTTGCCGGAGGTTGAAACCACGCGACGCGGCATCGCGCCCTGGGTTGAAGCGCAGCGCGTGACGCGGCTGGAGGTGCGCCAGCCGATGCTGCGCTGGCCGGTACCCGCACAGCTGGCGCAATGGATCGAAGGGGACCGGGTGGGGCGGGTGGAACGGCGCGGCAAATACCTGCTGTTCCGGTTCACGCGGGGGTGGGT
>Ga0114984_1000588_pt1 | contig 13851 bp, 17 predicted proteins | sample Shrwel1BS1Day1_FD_96987 | JGI IMG/M metagenome (GOLD analysis project Ga0114984, IMG submission 96987) | Subsurface microbial communities from deep shales in Ohio, USA - Utica-3 well 1 S-1-Day1 | ecosystem: Environmental > Aquatic > Deep subsurface > Shale gas/oil reservoir > Produced water/Flow... | reverse complement strand
TGAAAAGCTCGTTTTGTTTGAGGTCGAGTCCACGCATCGGCTTGGGCTGGCTTCGGCAGAAGAGGATAGTCGCCATTTTGCCAGAGCCAGGCGGGCTCTGGCTTTTTTCAACGGCCTGCTAGTAGGGGGGAGACACAGAGGTCTAGCGGTTGCTTGCGATTTTTTGAGCAACTGCTTACTATTAACCCTGACTACGGCGACAGCAGAAAATTTGTCGGCGGAGCTGCGTAGGCCTTAGCAAGCTGGGGTCATATGAAGGGAAATTGTAGGCATATGGGTTGTTCCGCTTCAGTGTGGGAGACTTGCTTACAAGGCCGTCCTTCCGCGTAGTCAACTGATATTCCGAATCTTGGCCTCGGTTGCGTGATACGCAGTTACCGGGGCCAAGTACTTTTTACGCCCCTCAACACACACCTTCACGACCGCCACCGCGTAATACTTGTTCTGTGCGACCTGCACTTGGCGGCCCGTGTTGAAGACGATGGCCTGGGCGTGCTTCGGCTTGTTCAGACCGACTTGGCTATAGGCAGAATACGCGGCGACCAAGATCGCAAGAGCCTCTTCGACGGTACAGTTGTCCTTCGATTCGCGTGCATCCAACGGATGAGCCACGGCCACCAGATCAATCAGGATGCCGCGCTGGTTCGGGACTTCCCAGCCCTTCTGCATGCAAATCTTTCTGATCCGGTCAAACTGCTTGGGTGTCATCAGGTAAGTAAAAAATGGCGCATGCTGTACCTGCGAGAGTGGTACCCCAGCATTCCTCATGCTCACCACAACATCCATCAGCTCTCTGAAGGCATCTGCGAGAGCTAGATCGCTCTGTTTGTCATAGTTCGCTGCCATGTTCGTCGTACTTCCTTGCGCTCCTGCTCACTCGACGAACCAGGTCGCCCCGAAAGCCTTCACTTCTTTACCAGCTCCAGCTTCGCCGGGCGTTTGCGTGTTGCCCGCTCTACGGACTCTTTCTTGCGTGCTTCCCGTGCTGCTACATGCTCTTCAGCAAATGGCTTGGCTGCCTCAATAAGTCCTTTCAAGGAGTACTGATTGGTGAGGTTTCCGCCTCGTGCCGTCTTCCGCTCAATCCGCTCGATGAAGCCCGATTTCTCCAGCGCTGCGATACGGCGCTGGATGGTCCTCGGTGTCACGCCAATGGCGGCAGCAAGACTCGCCTTGCTGGGATATGGATCATTGCCCGCCTTCCACCAGTAGCCTGCGAGGTTCAGGATGATCACGATATCTAGTGGCTCAAGCGGAAATGCTTGGGCTCGCTCGAAGATGACATTCGGGATCGCTGTCCAACCAGCTGCCGTAAGGGGCTTACCCCATTTCTTTTCGATAGCCCGATTGGCTTCTTGATCAGGTTGCTTCAGCGGTGCCTTTGCCATCTCCCACCCCCATGATTCGCGGTCTGTAGGCTCAGTATGGGGGCTTGCAGCGGGGCACACAATGATAGGGGGGGAGACAGCTGTGTCAGCCCCCCATATAGGTATTCTGTGTATCGATTCGCTTCGTATGAATCGTATCGGTGTGCTTTGGGAGACGCTGCTGTCCCCTCCCCTAGAGACTGGCTGGTCTCCCCAGGGAGGCTCACCTGTCTCCCTGGTATGGGTGAGGGATAAGGTATGTCCGAAGACCGCATACCATTATACAAATGGCAGCTACCCCATGAAACGTCACGGCCTCGATTCACTTGGGTGTATCTGTAAGGGCGGCGCGTTGCGCCGAGTGTGATGCTGCTCAGGGGTAAGCAACGCTAACCTTCGAGCGAGTCGTAATTCATAATTGATAATTGATAATCTACCTCATATAGTGCGTTCGTAGACTCGGCACTTGTCAGTGCCAGGGTTCAATCAGCAATTGTTAATTATGATTTACGAATTGCGATAACGTAGTTCTCAACGAGGGGGGCATGATGGGCACTGCTGCTGTAGCAAAGAAGGCGAAGCCGATTTCCATCAGCCTACCGCCCGAGGTGATTCAAGACCTTGAGGATCGGGTGAGGGCGAACAAGCTCAGTGGAGAAGGCCCGAGGACAGTCAGCGGTCTGATCAAAGAGGCGCTTAAGCAAAGCGGCTACAAGATTTAATAATTGGTAATTATTAAATCTTGGTCGATTTTAAGTGGTCTGAGAGCTTGCCGGCCTGGAGGCTAGAGGTAGGGAAATGGGGCGAGCAGGCCATGCCTTTCTTGCGATATTCGCGCTCTTCTTCATGCAGCTTTTTGAAGCTCTAGCAGCCAGGTCGAATGTTTCATTATCGGTCATCGAGCTGGGATTATTTGGGGCAGGTCTAGGCCTGCTTTTTCTATGCGCAGCAGCTCGATCACGTGAAGGTATCTGGGGCCGGTTTAGTTTTGCAGAGTTCACTGCCTTCATGCTTGCGATCATAGCCACCAGCGGGATTTATCGCCTTGCAGTGGCAGGCCTAGAGCTGGAGTCTCCTAGCACTCCGATAAATCACGCTGAGCTCGTGGCCCAGCTGTTCGGAGTTGCCATCGTCACCCCTCTGAAGGAGGAGGTGATTTATCGGCAATTGCTGTTCAGATCGCTGAGCGTATCGGGTAGCGCTCGTGCGCAGCTGGTTCCGATACTGGGTACAAGTGTGATCTTCGCGTTGAGCCACCTGGCCTATTGGGGGACAGCTGCTCTACTGCACGTGGCTGTGATTGGAGTTCTCCTGGGCTGGGCTAGGGCGCACACGGGAGGGATTGCGCTCCCTCTGATGATGCACATTGCTGTGAACACGCATGCAATCGTGATTTGGGCGCTGTAGCGACTCAAGTCAGTCTGATCTGATTCTGTAAGCCCCCCCCCAACTTCCATGAGAGCACCTGATTCCCGGGTGCTCCAACCTTCCTTTGCTCACACTGGTCAGGCTTCCGCCCGATTGCATCCGCTGCCCTCAAGGCGAAGTCGCTGGGAGGAGAATCGGTTGGCTTTCCTATTAATTCATAATTCATAATTGTTAATTATGAATTAATATCCTATACTGACCTCGTTGGCTGATTTATTGACCGGCACTCGCCGGGCCTTGGGAGAAGGAGTCGATCATGGTTGTTGCTGAGTACAAACTGGATGCCGGAATCGTCGTGTCTAGCGAGCTGCCTGTTTTGGATGAAGGTGAGTCGATCAACATCAGCCGCTGCTCCTACCGGGGGCAGGCCTCGCTGCTGATCGAGGTTCTGAGTAATGGTCGCGTTGCTGATGCGGTGGTTTTTCCTGGCCTGGTAACTGGTCAGGTTCCGGTCGAACTGATTCAGGCGTAGTGGGGGAGGGGGTATGGAACGTACAGGGCTGGCGATGAATGTTACGAAGCGTGGGGGCTATGTGCTGCTCGCTCTCGCGGCAATGGTTGTTGCCTATGCCATGGTCTGGGCGCAGCTGGGCCTCGGCCTACCAGGTGTGATTGCAGCAGGCGCGTTGGCTTTGGCCAGCGTTGGCTTGATCCAGGTTTGCCACATCCTTCGCCCTGATCAGCGTATGTGGGGGCGGCTGCAAATTCGCCACTTCCTAGTGTTCATGCTGGCAATAGTGGCTGTCCAGGTCGTGTGCCTTCAGGTGCGGATGGCCTTCGGTGATCACGATGCCGGCGCGCAGATAACTCGCGAGATGCTGAAGGCGAATGCGCTCGGTGTGCTGGTAGCTGCGCCGCTGTTTGAGGAAGTGATTTTTCGCGGGCTGCTCTGGAGAGCGGTGGAGTTCGGTAAAGGGCGGCTTGCGACAGTGCTGACGGTCATCGTGACCGCAGCTGTGTTTGCGCTCTTTCACAGCCAGTCCAACATTGTCCAGCTGGCTCTGCTTGGGTCGGTAGGCATCATTCTGGGTGTTGCGCGGGTTGTCTCCGGTGGCCTTGCTCTGCCGATCACACTCCACATAGCGATGAACATCTACGTCGCTGTGGTATCGCTCTGATGGCCCTCAACTCGGCAATGCACGACATCTACCTGTCGATGCCAGTTGACGCAAACCTGATGCCGGAGCTCCAGGGCATGCCGTTCTGGGCCAGGACAGCACACGAGCTGCTGTCGGCATTGAACCCGGCCAGGCTCGCTGAAATGGCCAAGAACAACCAGCTGGAAGCGTACCTGATGCAGCAGCAGGCAGAGCTCTCGGAGCAGGCTCGCAAGCTGGAAAGGCATTGGAAGCAGCTGAACCAATTAAGCATGAAGGCTGGCCTCATCGAGCGAGCAGTGTGGCAGAACCACAGCAAGCAGTACGCCCGAGAGGTTCTGATTGATTCGATGACCAGGCGCATGGTGGACGAGTTAGGCGCGATCACCCAGGCCAACGATTACGCAAAGGAGTGGAAATAATGTCGGCAGTCAGAGGTTTCCTAGGTTCGGTTTGGCATGGCGTGCAGCTTCCGCTGTACATCGTCTGGGCCGTAGTAGTCCGCGTTGCGAGTTCGGTACGTGATTTCTTCTGGCCGCGTGGCTACCAGCCATGCAATGAGCTGGCGGATGCGTTTGTCGAAGCATGTGCAAATAGCCCAGCTGGCCAGGCTGTGCGCCTGCCGTGGGTCGATAGCTCAGCAGTGAGCTCGGCGGTGATGAATAACACTGGCCGTTTGCTTTCCTACGTAGCCATCGCCAGCGGCTGGTTCGGTGTGGCCGTGAAGGAGACTGGCAAAGGCCAGGCGGTGAAGCGCTCGTATCGCTACTACTACCGCCGCAGCCTGACTGGCAACTGGTTCGCTGAAATCTGGTCGGTGCCGAAATCAGGCTTCATTGCTGCAGCGTTGGCCATTCCATTCGTAGATATGGCGCGGGCCGTGATGAAGGGGTTTGTCATGGTTCGTGGTACGGATGGATTCCCGGTGAAGTCAGCTCTGCTAGGGCATGAAGGGCTGATGCTGCTCGTCAGCGGCTTGCTGCTAGTACTGTGTTTCCTTCCTCGTGCGATCCTGGGGCGCGGCACTCACCTTGCAGCGATTGCGCCGATCAACAGCACCGTTCGCGGTGGCTACGGCTGTGCCCAAGTGATCAACTGGGGCGCTGCCCTTGGCGGTGTGTCCTACCTGTGGTTGGCGATGGGCGCAGAGTGGAATGTGGGTGCTGCAATCAGCTTTATCGCCACGGAGTTCACAGGCTCTATTGAGAACATCGCTGATCGCATCACCCTGGTTGGCCCGCACATACTGCTGCTGCTTCCGGTATCTGCAATTGTTGGGGTTGTCTTCGGTATGGCCTGGACGGTAATCCCAGCAGCGGCATTCTGGTATGTATCGCTGCGGTTCCTGGAGGCTCGAAAAGTGAAGGCGCAGCTTGAAGCCCTGCCTTTCAACTCTAATCAGGCCTCAATGTATGGCGGGAGTGATTTTGAGGTGGCTGCTGGGCTTCGTGCACCACAGATAGCACTTGGTTTCTTGGTCTACATGGGCGTCATGCTTGGGGTGGTTCTCTACCCGATCACCAGCATGATTATGAACCTGTTCTGACCTGCGCCCACTGAGCAAAAGCCCCGCCGAAGCGGGGCTTTTGCATTTACGACAAGGTGTTCCCACCCGGTTTCGGAGTACCGCTTGGCATCTTGTTCAGCCCTGGTTTGACGTGCATCGGAGCACTTTCCCCTTTTGCTGCGAATGCCGCGATATTGGTACGAGCATCTTTTTCACCTGCGCTGTCGCCGGTTACTTCCTGGCCACCGTTGACCCAACGCAGGCCGCGCTCAAACAGCTCAGAAGGCAGGCCGAAGATACGCACCATGGCGGAGTAGGCAAAGATCGAGGCAATGATCACCGCGCCGAAGAAGATAAAGAGGCCACCGAACCCTGATACCACTACGCCCTGCACGTAGTCGAAGAACCAAGAGACCATCCAGCCAATCGGCTTGAGTGCGACAAAAATTGCGAAGAAACCAGCCACCCTCAGGATAGGGTTGAGGTACAGGCCGATCATCAGCATGTAGCCCTGACGAGTATGCTCGGAACCCCAGCCTTCTTTTTCCGCAGAGCCATGGGCTGCCATCCACATCGGTGAAACAAGTAAGCACTCGATGAAGAACAACATCCAGCTGATAACGCCCATAAGCCATTGCGCAAGCGGGATCGTCGGCAGAACCACTCCGAGCGTGAATCCAACGACGATCATCGCCACGATGAGGTAGTTGATCATCTGGCTGATGTCGCCAAGAGTGAGCGAAAACCCTTTTGCTGCACCCTCGGTAGCTGCCCCGCCCGACCTAGCAAGCCAGCCAATAACAGGGATGGCTGATACCTTATTGGTAAGGTCGCTAGCGGCTTTGCCGAAGGCTTCCGCCATTCCACGGGGCACGTTGATGCTGATGGTTTTTGCCCACCAAGCGGTCTCCGCCAAGGTGCTCATCCCTGAACCGAAATACTGCATATTGAGTATCAGATCATCAGGGCCATTCTTGAACATGAAGTAGCGAAGGCTGCCGGCGAAGAACTCGTAAACCTTTGACTTGATCGTATCCACCCAGCCGTCGCCCTCAGCGCCGGCGTCAGCAATAGCGGAAAGTGAGGGTATAGAGCTGGGCTGGGCAAATCCTTGATCAGTATTGATCTGTTTCGTTTTATCTAAACCAGCAAACTGCTTCTTCATCCCGCGAATGCGCATAGAGACCTGAACAAAGCGGTCGTCGGTTAGCCATTCATTGTCGAGGTTGGGTGGGGTCAGCGCCGCGTCAAAGGTAGCGGCCAGCTTGTTGATTTCGGACTGCGAGATATTGACCTGCCAAAAGACCGTGCCGAGCGCTAGCCAGCCCATTGCTTTGGTTTGTGCAATCCAGCCGTCGCTACCGTCATTGTTGGCGTTCTTTTCGTCATTTAGCCGGCTAACCACCTGAGCGATGATTTTTTGACTCTCGCTGTTGTATGTGCGGATAGCTGTCTGTGCGAGACCTGCTGCTCCGTTGATCTGGCCGTTCAGCTCGGCCACGGCACGCTCATAGGTGCTTTGTTTGCTTTCGCCATGAGCCTGGAGCTGGCGTAGCGCACTCTCGTCCGCCAAGATTCTGGATGCGGTCTGAGCGGCAAGAGGCTGCATCTTCTTCAGCAGCGCCATCTGTCCTTCAGCGATATAGGGCGGGCCGCCATAGTGAGCTGAGAGCTCATCTGCGTCGATAAACCATCCGTCATCTTCATCATCCGCATCATGCTCAATCGAGAACGCTACCGCTCCGCAGTAGTCGAGGCGGGGATCATTGGTCGTGGGTGATTCGGATGTTTCGTTGTAGCGGTATGAGACCTTGGACACCAGAGCAGTATCACTCTTGCGGACAGGCCCAGTGAAAACCGGGGTAATGGTTTCCCGCTTGGTGTAGGAGTTGATGTACTGACGGCACACCTCACTCTCTACCAGCGCGAAAAAAATGGACTGGCCATCGGGAATACCAGGAGCTCGATACGCGCCGAAGTCATAGAGGTAATCGAGCCCTTGGTTCATTACATACGAGCCATGAGCGTTGCCCTTCTCTGCCACAGTGATCACGCCGTACTGGAGCGTGGAGAAACCACTGGCGAGAGGGATCAGCAAGATCGTTGCTGTGCTGACTCGAATGGGAGCCCAGAAGGAGGAAATCACCTCGCCCCCTGGCACCCCTTTGTTAGCGGTCTGGAAGACGTAAGTAGCTCCCCCAATGACGGCCAGCCAGGCCATCATCGCCAGCGCAATCGCGTTCAACGCCAGCGAAACTACAGACAGTAGAGACTTGTCTCCCCAGGCTGGGTTGTCTGTGCCATAGGCGATCCAGTTGATTACCTTTTGGCCAAAATCTTGGCTGAAATCGATCTCAGTTAACTGAGTTACAGCCGAGGATGTTGATTCAGGAATTGCGACAGGGGCGTCAGCCCAAGCAAGCGCCGAGCACAGCAGAAAAAGAGCCGCCCATGCAAACGGCTGCAACTTGCGGAGAATCATGGTGCGCACTCCTTTATATTGCACGATTCAATGCTATTTAAAGGAGCTCAGGTTAACAATGTTAGGTCGCAATTATCCGACGAATAATAAAAAGTAGGCACGACATAATAACTATCTATCGTGCATTATTGCCTTGTCTAACTTTATGCACGTTTAAGTGATATATAATCGTGCATGCTGATAGTGAGGGGTTAGCTTGCTATTTCCCTTGTGGCTTGCAGTTTTTGGATCAACTCAGATATTACCGCCGTATCCGACAGCCCGGCGTTTGGGTCAGTCTGGATCAGTTGGTCACGATCTGCGCTTGCCCATCCCCGCGCATCGTCATCGATGGCAAGCCAGCGTACAGGCTCATGGAGGCGCGATAGATATGCTGCGATCTGCTCCCAGCGAGTCTGGACGTCCCAGGGAATGTAGTCCGGCCAGCCCCTCCCCATTGCAGAGTGCCAGGTCGCCCCGATCACCTGGTGGCGCAATACTTTAGGCAGTGCCTGCCTCGCTCGATTAAATCCGAGGTTTCGAGCCCAGGAAGTCGAAAGCACGATGCGTAGGTCTGGGTGGTCAGCCAAGGCCTCGATCAGCTGCGGTGCCCACATAAACAGGGAGCCCGCTGCGCGCAGCTCGATTCCACGCCTCGACAGGTAGACAGCATCCGGGTGTAGCACCCCGTCATAGTCGAGAAATAGCAGCCGTCGCTTCATATTTCGATGCGCCTTTCGTCGGGATTTTATTCGGGCATTGCAAGATAGCACGTGGCATTCCCTGCCATTCATTGGCAATCATTGCCATTAATTACCATTAAATGCCACGTTATCTAGAGGTAGTCTCTAGTTTCTGCCTCTAGCGCGCTAATTAAGTGGCAATGAATGCCATTCATTGCCAATCATTGGCATTCATTGCCACTTAATTATTGGCGACGTGCTTATTCGTTTTCTTACACCCGTTCCCGGTGCGCAGCACCGCATCTAGACAACTATTTATCTCGAACTTAGCATCGAATAGCTGCGAACGAAGTTCGCAGGCACGTCGGATATGTTTACATGCGCTACGCGCATTCCAACATATCCCGTGCCAAAGGGGTGCCCCCTTTGAAACCCCAGCGAAAGCCTACTAATTCCGTTCGACCTGGTGGACTCATGCCCTCGAAGAAAAAGACTCTCGACCCCGCCGCACCGAAGACGCGGCAAAAGGGCGATGATGAAGTTGAGCGGTTAGAGCAACTTGAGATGGTTGTTTCGCTTCGTCTGACGCCGACCGACCACGAGAGATGGCTCTCGAAAGTGTATGAGTCAGGCCAGACACGCAGCGAGTTTTTCCGCTCGTGCGTGTTGGGCAATAAGACCGAAGTGATTGCGAAGACCCCGGCCAGCGTGGATAAGCTCAGGCTCATCTGGTACTTCAATAAAGCCAGCAACAACCTCAATCAGCTGGCTAGATCAGCACACCAGACGCGAAAGCGAGGCATGCTCGATGCTGGAGCTTTCCAGCAGGTGATTAGGCATCTGAGTACGATCAGCGAGCTGATGCAAAAGGGCATCAACGATGCTGATTAGGGTGCGGGGTGGAAAGGCTGGCGTCTTTGATTACCTGCGTGATGGCAAGAAATCCGGCCGCATGTTCACCCGTGACCAGCTGGACGAGCGGGTAGTTCTGGCGGGTCACATGGGGGTGGCGGAGAGCGTCGTCAACGCGATGAGCAATCGCGGCGAGAAGTACCTGCACATCACCCTCAGCTTCAAAGAGGATCATCTCCCGCTGGAGACCCTGCGCTCAATCACTGAAGAGTTCGAGGCTTTCTGCATGAGGGCCTATCGGGTGGATGAGTACGCCTTCTATGCCGAGGCTCACCTGCCGAAAATCAAAACGTACACCAATCAGAAAACAGGCTTTCTGGTCACCCGGAAGCCACATATCCACATCGTGATTCCTGAGTTGAACCTGCTGAGTCACAAGCATCTGAACCCGCTCGGCAAGGTGGATCATCAAGAGATATTTCTCGAAGCCTTTCAGGAGCACATCAATGCCAAGTACGGACTGGCGAGCCCGAAGGACAACCGGCGTGTAAGGATCACTGATGAGAGCACGGTGATCACCCAGAAAAGAGGCAGCCAGTTCGAAGGCATCGGGAGTGAGTTAAAGGAGCAACTGCTCCTAGCCATGATCGATCGCGACATCGTGGATTTCGCTGCCTTTCAGCTGATGGCCGCAGAGTTTGGTGCTGTGCGAGTCCGCAATGAGGGCAAGCCAAATGCGTACCTAAACGTGAGGCCTGGCGAGTCGAAGAAGGGCGTGAACCTCAAGGATTATGTCTTTAGCCGCGAGTTCGTTGCGTTGCCTACGAGCGAGAAGATGACAGTTCTATCCGCTGCGGCATCTCGCCGGGCCACCGATGCGGCTGAGTACATTGAGCCGAAAAGCTCGCATCCCTCTCCCGTTGAAATGGCTAGCAGATTGGCCGAGTGGTACGAGATCAGAGCGCGTGAGCTCAAGTACATCAACAGCGGCAGCCGCAACAGATATGAGATGTACCGTAAATCTGAACCCGAGGAGAAAGGCGCGCTCCTCGATCAGCTCCAAGCCAAATTCTACGAGAAGTACGACACTAAATTCGCCACAGGCGTTGACCTAGAGGACGTTCAGCTTGATGAGCTCTATCTAGAAAATGGCGACTGGCCAACGGTCGAGCCAGCTTCAGAAGCGGAAGAGACCTTATCTAGAGCACCTGAGAGCATCGTCGAGCAGCTGCTGGTCGAGCAAGTAGAAGAAATTCGCGAAGCGAAATTATCCACCTCGTACGAGCATCGAGAGATCAAGCGCACTCTGGATGCGAGCCGTCTGCTTGCGCATCTCAGTTACACGCACGGGGTGATTGCCGAGAAGTACCAGGTCAAGAAAGGGCTCGATGGTGGTGATCGAATCCAGTGCGGCAGCCGGAACTTGAACGTGGCCGATTTTCTCACCAAGGAGCTGCACCTGCATTGGCCTGTGGCAGAGTCAATATTACGAGAGGTATACGCTGCGCAGAGGGCAAGTGTCGTGGCGCAGCCGCGAGACGAGATCCTCCCTCATTTTTGGGAAACCTATCGCCGTACCTGGCCTGCCAGAGAGGAAGCCAAGGAAAAGGACTGGGCGAAACAGAAGGCAGCTGAGGCAGAGCGCAGAGCGCAGATCAGAGCGGCCTATCTGGCGGAGCGGGTAGCGATCAGAGCTGATTCGACCAAGACTCCTAGCGAGCGCAAAGCAGCCTACTCACTGGCCAGCATGCGTAAAGCGATGGAGAGCGCGAGGCTGTACCGTGAAATTGACCAGGAGCGGCGAGCGCTACGTGAGAAACACCCGAAGCCAGGGCGTGAGGGCTTCAAGCTCTTCCTAGTCGTGCTTGCTGAAGACTGCTCAGCCAGTGCACTGGCTGAGCTAAGGCGGCAGACCCAACAGGCCAAGCAGCCGACATCAGGAAACCGATTGGGTGCTGAGCGTGAGAGTGATCCGTCTAAACCCGTGTTGCTGCCATCTGTGTCCTATCGCGTAGATCAGCGTGGCAACGTGACCTACTACGCCGATCCCACGAGAACTAAGCCGATACTCGTAGACACTGGCCGACAAGTTGAGGTGGTCGATCTGGCACTGGACACGGTTGAAACGGGCCTGCGGCTTGCGCTGCAAAAGTTCGGCCCGGCGCTGGACGTGCATGGCTCCCCTGCGTTTAAGGCCGCGGTGCTTGGTGTTGTCATGCGGACAGGGCTGCGCGTCGAGTTCAAAGACCCAGCTCTAGCCACCGAGCTGGAGCGACTTCGGGGAGCATCGAGCCAGCTGGCTCAGGTGCCCAAGGTAATGCCAATCACGCCGAAGACTGAACAAGAGATCGAGGCCGAGTATGCCGGCGAAGTGTACGAAGGCGAGCTTGGCCGAGGTGACGCACAAGAGCTGGGCACTGGGCTGTGGGAAGGTGATAGTCACACAGCTGTCCCATCCCCATCAGCGGAGCCGCCCCGACTACGCTGACGGGGCTCTACAAGACCAGACCTTCAGCCAGCTGTACCAGCAGCTCTTCAACCAGGCCTGCGCCAATGTGAGTGTTCAGCATCTCGATTGGCGAGCTGCCGCCAAACCGCTGCTTGGGAGTCGAAAGCCAGTGCAGTGCCTTGGCGCGATCACCGAACAGCGACTCGCCAACCACCAGAACATGCAGGACACGGAGTAGGCGGTCGCTCTCGTCAGCGGATAGCCGTTGGCCTGACAGTGCTGCCGATGAGACCTGCTTGCATGCCAGTCTGGCGATCAGGTTGATGCCACCTATTAACTCAAAATCAATCGCCACCTGCTTTTGCAGGTTGGCCACATGATCGAGCGGGATGCCTTCGCTGATGTACCTGTGTCGATCAAGATCAGTCGCCTCTTCAGGCAGGCCTAGATAGCGTGCAAGCCGAGGCTGATAATCGTCCACGAAGAGCTTGGCGTGCATAGGCAACCTCAGATCAGAATGCAGAAATGACACGCCCGACATAGATGAGCCCCGTGGCCTCGATGTCGAACGATGCATCTTCGAGCAGTGGAGTGAAGAGCCGACGCTCGGGGCCGCTCTCGACGCGGCCCAGGTAAACCGTGTTGGTCTTGGGGCTCCGGTAGCAGTAAATCTGATCCCGCAGCCCTGCAAATTCGTCCGTGTTCATCGCGTACACGTCCGTGCTCACCAGGAACAGCACTGCGGTGCGGTGTGCTCGATAGCCAGGACTCAGCCAGAACCCTCGCCGCCGAACCACCTTGCCCGGTGGAACCGCCAGATACTCCACATCGCCAGGAACAGCCCCGAGCTCCAGGTACTGGGCAACCTGACCAGCACTGGTGAGAACAGGGCAGCCGGCATAGGTACGCTGTTGATTCCGCATGAATCCCTCGCTTTCAGAGCTTGAAGTGGATGGCCTTAGCGGCATGATCACGACTCTCCATGCGTCACCTCGACTGGGGAGAGAGCCTTTACTTTCATCCAGGCAACCACGCTACCAACGACGATGCTGGCGAGCGCGGCCATAGGAAATGGCACCATCCTGGTAAGCAGGACAAGTGCGAGCGCGCCGGCAGTCCCTCCACCTGCGACTGCACCCAGCGTGGGATTCTTCCGATAGGCAGCGATGAAGCAGCAGATGCAATCGACCATCAGCAGCAGCGCAGCCAGGTAGAGAGCTTGGAGCTGTGCTTCGATCATCATTTGCTGCCCTGCCGGTACTTGTAGAGGGTGCTGCGGCTGATATTGAGTGCCTTGCATATCTCGGCAGGTGATCGGCTGTGATCCCCGGCCAGGGCTTGGATTGCGGCGATGGTTTCCGGTGCCACTCCGGGCCGGCCACCTTTCCGGCCTCGGGCACGAGCAGCATCTAGACCAGCGAAGGTGCGCTCACGAATCAGGTTCCGCTCAAACTCTGCCAGTGCAGCGAGCACATGAAAAACCAACCGACCGGCTGCGCTGGTGGTGTCGATCTTTTCTTTCAGGCTCTCCAGGCCTACGCCGTTCGCTTCGAGCTCAGCAGTGAGCCTCAGCAGCTCCGACATCGAGCGGCCAAGGCGATCAAGTCGCCAGACAACCAGCACATCACCAGGTCGAGCAAAAGCCAGTGCCTCATCAAGCCCTGGACGAGATGCCTTTGCCCCACTCATCTTGTCACTGAATATCCTCTCGCATCCGGCAGCGGTCAGTGCGTCATGCTGGAGGTCGAGCTGCTGGTCGTCTCGCGATACCCGCGCATAACCAATCTTCATGCGTCCGCTTTCTCGTCGAGGAATAGTGTTTACGAACTTTGATTTAAAGACGAGTTAAAAGCAATAGCGGGGCAGGCATTATCGGCCTCGCTGGTGTCGTTTTCAGAAGACGGCTGCACTGAACGTCAGAAGCCGACTGCACTATAGCAGCGGAGGGGTTGGATCCATCAGGCAACGACGGGCTGCTGCCGGCCATCAGCGGACGCAGGGAGGACT
>Ga0114984_1000587_pt1 | contig 13857 bp, 15 predicted proteins | sample Shrwel1BS1Day1_FD_96987 | JGI IMG/M metagenome (GOLD analysis project Ga0114984, IMG submission 96987) | Subsurface microbial communities from deep shales in Ohio, USA - Utica-3 well 1 S-1-Day1 | ecosystem: Environmental > Aquatic > Deep subsurface > Shale gas/oil reservoir > Produced water/Flow... | reverse complement strand
GATGGCCACGGTGAGGATGAACCCGCCGAAGAACCAGTTACCCACATAGATGTGGCTGACCTTGCGCTGCATCACCGTGCCGAAGAAGACGATGGCATAGGACACCCAGACGATGGTGATCAGGATATCGATCGGCCATTCCAGTTCGGCGTATTCCTTGGAGCTGGTCCAGCCCAGTGGCAGGCTGATGGCTGCGAGTACGATCACCAGTTGCCAACCCCAGAAGGTGAAGGCCGCCAGCTTCGGAGCGAACAGCGTGGTCTGACTGGTGCGTTGCACCGCGTAGTAACTGGTGGCGAACAGGGCGCAGCCACCGAAAGCGAAGATCACCGCATTGGTATGCAGCGGGCGCAGACGGCCGAAGCTGGTCCACGGCAGGTTGAAGTTCAGTTCGGGCCAGGCCAGCTGGGCAGCGATGAATACGCCGAGTCCCATGCCGACGATGCCCCAAACCACCGTCATAATGGCGAACTGGCGAACCACCCTGTAGTTGTAGGCGGAACGGGTTGTTGTGTTCATGTCTGGGCTTCCATCCACGGTTATGGCAGAGCGGCCGATATCCGTGGCACCCCCAGGCATGAGCAGGCCACGAACACCACGTATATCGACGCGAGGCAAGCATGAGCAAAGGGCCATTGGGGTTTATTGACGCCGGTCAATGTGAGCAGGAACTGCCCTGCATCTGGGACGAACCGCCGCAGGTGGCGTTCAGTACGCTGATCCTGGCCCATGGTGCGGGTGCGCCGATGGATAGCCCCTTCATGCAGCACATGGCGCAGGGCCTGGCAGCGCGGGGCGTGCGCGTGGTGCGTTTCGAGTTCGCCTACATGGCGCAGCGGCGAGTGGATGGGCGTAAGCGGCCGCCTAATCCGCAGGCGCAACTGCTGCAGCAATGGCGTGACATATATGCTCAGGTGCGCCAACGGGTCGCAGGGCCTGTGGCCATCGGCGGCAAGTCGATGGGCGGGCGCATGGCCAGCCTGCTGGCCGATGAACTGGGCGCTTCAGTGCTGATTTGTCTGGGCTATCCCTTCTATGCCGCTGGTAAACCGGAAAAACCGCGAGTCGCCCATTTGGCTGCGCTGCGCACGCCGACGCTGATCATTCAGGGCGAGCGTGATGCTCTGGGCAATCGCGAGACTGTTGCAGGCTATGACCTTTCAGCGGCGATCGAACTGCACTGGTTGCCAGCCGCCAATCACGACCTCAAGCCCCTCAAAGCGTCCGGCTTCAACCATGAGCACCACCTCGACAGCGCGGTTCAAGCCATCGCCGACCGTCTGCAGTCGTGCTGATGGGGTGGTGAAGCTCCTTCATCCGTCCTTTTTTCATGGCGCGGCTGCGGTAAAAGCGGTTGCGCTTGACCGGTCGGTCACACAGTGTGGCAGGCAAGTGTCTGAGCCCTTTCGCAGGGGCTTGCGGTCGTTTCGACCGTCGCGCGACGCGGTACTTGCCGTGTTTCAACGCAAGCTGTGCCACGCATTGGGGCGGAGCGTCATGACAGAAACATTGCCGCGCACCATGATGGTGCTTAATGTTTTTGGTTTTTCGGTAACCTGTTGATATTAAAGGATTAATTTCTCTGGCTCGGGGCTTGCAGAGATACCCGCAAGTCCGGGTGACAAGGAGTACGGCATGGCCCGCACCTTTTATGACGAGATGTACGACGCGAGCGGCGCTGTCCGCCCGCACTACTGCGAATTTGCCCGCTGGTTGGCAGAAACGCCGGACGATCTGCTGGCCCAGCGCCGCCGAGAAGCCGACCTGCTGTTCCATCGCGCCGGTATCACCTTCACCCTCTACGGGGATGATCAGGGCACCGAGCGCCTGATTCCCTTCGACATCATCCCGCGCGCCATCCCCGCCAGCGAATGGCGCATCGTCGAGCGTGGCTGCATCCAGCGCGTGCAGGCGCTCAATCTGTTCCTCGCCGACCTCTACCACGACCAGCGCATCATCAAGGCGGGGATCATCCCGGCCGAGCAGGTGCTGGCCAACGAGGGCTACCAGATGGCCATGCAGGGCCTCGACCTGCACCGCGACATCTACGCGCACATCGCCGGGGTCGACCTGGTACGTGACGGCGACGGTAGCTACTACGTGCTGGAAGACAACCTGCGCACGCCCAGCGGTGTGAGCTACATGCTCGAAGACCGCAAGATGATGATGCGCCTGTTCCCCGAACTGTTCGCCGCGCAGCGCGTGGCGCCGGTGGATCACTACCCGAACCTGCTGCTCGATGCACTGAAGAGTTCCAGCCCGCTGGACAATCCCACGGTCGTCGTCTTGACGCCGGGTCGCTTCAACAGCGCCTACTTCGAACACGCCTTCCTTGCCCGTGAGATGGGCGTGGAACTGGTGGAGGGCGCCGACCTGTTCGTCCGTGACGACAAGGTCTACATGCGCACCACCGCCGGTGCGCGCCAGGTGGACGTGATCTACCGCCGCCTCGACGACGCCTTCCTCGATCCGCTGGCCTTCAACCCCGAGTCGATGCTTGGCGTCGCCGGCCTGCTGTCGGCCTACCGCTCGCGCAACGTGGTGCTGGCCAACGCCATTGGCACCGGGGTGGCCGACGACAAGTCGGTCTATCCCTTCGTCGGCGAGATGATCCGTTTCTATCTCGACGAGGAGCCGATCCTCAAGAACGTGCCGACCTGGCAGTGCCGCAAGCCGGAAGAGCTGTCCCACGTACTGGCCAACCTGTCCGAACTGGTGGTCAAGGAAACCCAGGGCTCCGGCGGCTACGGCATGCTGGTCGGCCCGGCGGCGAGCAAGGCCGAGATCGACGCCTTCCGCGAGCGACTCAAGGCCAAGCCAGAGGCCTATATCGCCCAGCCGACCTTGTGCCTGTCGACCTGCCCGACCTTCGTCGAGCGCGGCATCGCTCCACGCCACATTGACCTGCGCCCGTTCGTCCTGACCGGTCGCGAAACCCGCCTGGTGCCCGGCGGCCTGACCCGCGTGGCACTGCGCGAAGGCTCGCTGGTGGTCAACTCGTCGCAGGGCGGCGGTACCAAGGACACCTGGGTGGTGGAGGACTGATCATGTTGAGTAGAACCGCCTCCGACCTGTACTGGATGTCGCGCTACCTGGAGCGCGCCGAGAACCTGGCGCGCATGCTCGACGTCAGCTATTCGCTGTCGCTGATGCCGCAGGACGGCCGTGGTGACGGCCTCGACGAACTGGCCATGCCGCTGCTGATTACCGGCACGCTGGACGACTACCTGGAGCGCCACGGCCCGCTGCATGCCGAGCGCATGCTGCAGTTCTTCGCTCTCGATGCGAGCAATCCGGGCAGCATCTACTGCTGCCTGCAGGCCGCGCGCAGCAACGCCCATGCGGTGCGCGGGCGGATCACCGCCGACATGTGGGAGAACATCAACGCCACCTGGCTGGAAATGCGCGGCATCGCCGAGCAGGGCCTGGGGCGCTACGGCATCAGCCGTTTCTGCGAGTGGGTCAAGGAGCGTTCGCACCTGTTCCGTGGCGCCACCTTCGGCACCATCATGCGCGGCGAAGCCTATCGCTTCATTCGCCTGGGCACCTTCATCGAGCGCGCCGACAACACCCTGCGCCTGCTCGATGCTCGCTACGAAATGCTCGGCGAGGAGATCGACGAGCTGGAAGAACGCACCGCGCGCAGCTATTACCAATGGAGTGCCTTGCTGCGTGCACTGTCCTCGTTCGAAGCCTTTGCCGAGAGCTACCGTGGCTCGCCGCGCACGCGCAAGGTCGCCGAGCTGCTGCTGTTGCGCCCGGACGTACCGCGCTCTCTGCGTGCCTGCATGGAAGAACTGAACCTGATGCTTTCCGGTCTACCCGGAGAGAACGGTCGCCCGGCACAACGCCTGGCCGCCGAACTGGATGCGCGCCTGCGTTACACCAGCATCGATGAAGTGCTCGACGAAGGCCTGCATGCCTGGCTCACCGACTTCATCCTGCTGGTGCGCCAGCTGGGCAACACTATCCATACGTCCTATCTGGAGGTCGCATGAGACTCTCGATCAGTCATGACACCACCTACCGTTACGATGATCAGGTGCGCGCGAGCATCCAGTACCTGCGCCTGACCCCGCACGACAGCGAACGCCAGCAGGTGCTCAGCTGGCAGCTCGACCTGCCGCGCCCGGTGCACGCCCAACTCGATCCCTACGGCAACATCCTGCACGTGCTGACCCTGGACGAGCCGCACGAGTCCATCGTTATCGGCGCCCGTGGCCAGGTTGAAATCGATGAGACCTGTGAGGCCGAGCACGAGCGCCAGTCGGCATTGCCGTTCCTGCGTTTCACCCGCCTGACCCAGGCCGACGATGCCATCCGCGAGTTTGCCGCGCAGCAGAGCAAGGCGCGCACGGACCGCACTGGCCTGATCGACCTGATGCATGCGCTCAACGCCCATATCGCTTATCAGCCGGGTATCACCGCTGTGGATACCAGCGCAACCGAAGCATTCGCCGGTCGTCGTGGCGTCTGCCAGGATCATACCCACGCTTTCCTCGCCTGCGCGCGCAGCCTCGGCGTGCCGGCGCGTTACGTGTCGGGCTATCTCTACACCGATGATGCCGAGCACCTGGCCAGCCACGCCTGGGCTGAGGCCTGGGGCGGCGATGCCTGGTACAGCTTCGACGTGACCAACTGCCTGGCGCGCCCTGAGCGCCATCTCAAGCTGGCAGTCGGTCTGGACTACCTCGATGCCTGCCCAGTGCGGGGCATGCGCCGTGGTGGTGGCTGTGAGCAGATGCATGCGCAGGTGCAGGTGGCGCCACTGCTGCAGGTGCGTCAGCAGTGATGTGTCAAGAGGCACCATAGGCCTTTTGTAGCGTGCGCCATGCGCCCCCGCCCGAATCCTTCTACAGGTTCGTATTGATCTTGCGTTGGGCCATGTGACCCAGATAAGCGATTAATCGCTCCAGTTCGGCCTGTGGCAAAACTGACTCGCCAAACCCAGGCATGCGCCCTTGCGGCCAGCGCCGCAGGCTCTGCGGGTCACGAATGTACTGGCGCAGGAAGTCGTCGCTGAAGTACTCGGTGGGGTTGTGCGGGATGTTCAGGTCGGGGCCGAACTCGGAGTCACCCGCGCCATTGAGTCGATGGCAGGCCATGCAGTTTTTCTGATAGACAGCGAAACCGGCACGGACTTCGGCGCTGGCGTCTGCTGCCGGCAGCAGGGCTGGGAAGCGCTGCTCGATCGGGGCCAGTTGGCGAATCCGGGCGATCTGGAAGGGCCACTGCTCGGGGCCGATCTGGCTGGCAGAAGGATCGGTCCAGACCAGGTAGAAAGGTCCCGCGCTGGGTTTGCCCTTGGCCAGCGGCGGCCAGGGATGCTCGGGATCTTCGATGGCCAGCCAGGCTTTTGCACCTTCTTTGGCCAAGAGAATCGAGGCTGGCAGTTCCGCGGCAAAACCGTCGAGCGCCACGGCCTGGAGATGGTCGCCGGGCTCGATACCCTCCAGCAGCGTACTGATCGGCACGGCGCGGTAGTGCATGGTGCGCTTGTAGCTGACGTCATCGATGATCTCGATATCGCGCGCTTGCGGGTGCTCGAGCAGTTCGCTGTTGCTCCAGGCGCGTCGGCCATCGTTGAGTTGCACCTCGAACTCGGCCGCTTGGGCCACGCCGCTCAGGATGACCAAAGTCAGCAGCAGAGCAGCTCTCATTCGCGATGCTCCATCAGTGGTCGTAGTTCGTCATAGGCACCGGCATTGATCACCTGGCTATAGCCCATTTCCTCGATGCTTTGCTGGGCGATGGCGGAGCGGCGACCGCTGCGGCAGTAGAGCACCAGGGGGCGATCTTTGTCCGGGGCGACACTGGCGATCTGTGCGGCGATATCTTCATGGCCGATACGGATGGCGCCGGGCAGTGCACCTTCTGCGAACTCTTCGGCGCTACGCACGTCGATCAGCAGGCTGTCGCTGCGCTGCAAGGCGGAGATGGCGGCGGCCTGATCGATTTCACCGGCATGGGCAGTGAGCAGAGCGAACAGGCTGGTGAGCAGGAGAATCAGGCGCATGGCAGACCCCAGAGCGGATTGATAGGACCCGGCATCATTGCCCGAGCCTTTTGTGCAGTCTAGGATGCCTCGCTCGACGTGACGGGAGTAGCAGATGTTAGCCGAGTTGTTCGCTGTTCTGGCCCCGGTATTGAGTGCTGCGGGTATCGGCTACGGCTGGGCGCGTAGTGGTCACGCCTATCCCACTGATTTTGTCGCGCGGCTGGTGCTGAACATCGGCACGCCCTGCCTGGTGCTGTCGACCCTGAGCCGAGCAAACCTGGATCTCGGCGCCTTCTCGCAGATGGCGCTGTCCTGTGTGCTGGTGATGCTGTCCATGGGGTTGGTTGGCCTGCTGCTAAGCCGCCTGTTCGCTATCGACTGGAAAGTGCTGGTGCCGGCCTATCTCTTTCCCAACTCCGGCAACATGGGCCTGCCCATGGCGCTGTTCGCTTTTGGCGAGGCCGGCTTGGCGTTGGCAGTGGCTTTCTTTCTGGTGTTGTCAGTGGGGCATTTCAGCATTGGCATGCTGTTGTCCGGGGCCGAGCGCTCGATCAAGGGGCTGCTGGTCAACCCAATCATGATCAGCCTGGGGCTGGCCCTTCCTGTACTGTTGCTCGATTTCGAACTGCCCCGCTGGCTGGCCAACACCGTTGACCTGCTGGGCGGCATGACCATCCCGATGATGCTGCTCACCCTGGGCGTATCGCTGGCGAGCATCCGCGTGCAGCACCTGGGCAACGGCATGCTGCTGGGCCTGCTGCGCATTCTCTGTGGTGCGGCGCTGGGCTGGATCGTCGGTTGGGCGATGGGCCTGCAACCGCTGGCGCATGCCGTGCTGGTACTGCAGTCATCGATGCCGGTGGCGGTGTTTAATTACCTGTTCGCCGTGCGCGCAGGTCGCTCGCCGGAGCAGGTCGCCAGCCTGGTGCTGTGCTCGACCCTGCTGGCATTCGGGCTGATTCCCTTGCTGCTTGCATGGTGGATACCCGCACTGCGCTGAGCGCGCTACGGCGTCTGCGCAGTTGCGGGTGCTGTGGAGGTTCAACTGACCAGACGGGTCAGATTGGGAAGGATCAGGATGACCGCCGTGGCGAAAAGGATGACGCCAGCCTGGCGGTATTTCGGCTGTTTCAACATGGCCGTGTGCCTTTTGTTGTTATGGGTGTGGCGTCGAGCGCCTGCCGTACTGCCTGGTGGGTCGCTGCGTCACGCCTGGGCGTTGTTCTGACTCACCGCCCCGGCATGACCCGGCGGCGGCTCCCTGCGCCGCTTTGTGCAAGGGCGCATGTGTAACTCTAGGGTTGGTGTCACAACTTCCTTAGATGACTTGGTTTCTAGGCGAAGCCTGGTAAAACGTTCGAGCTATGTGCGCCCTCGCAGGACATGCCGCAGGCCTTGAGACAGAGCGCTTGCTTGCTGAGGCCACTGCCAGCCCGGCAACCGACCGTTCGTCTGAGCTCAGTGGTCAATAGCGCTGAGCGCTTCTGTCATTGAGCCACGGCGTCTCGGCGCTATGGTAAGCAGGCTCAATAAGAATAGGTGTGGCCGGAGCATGATGTTCCGCCAGCGCCGTAATAGTCTCCGAGGACGCCATGACCGAAGCATATATTTTCGACGCGGTGCGCACGCCCCGTGGCAAGGGCAAGAAGGACGGCGCGCTTTACAGCGTCAAGCCTGTTCAACTGGTTGCCGGCCTGCTGAACGCCCTGCAAGTGCGCAATGATCTGGACACCAGTCAGGTGGATGACATCGTCCTCGGTTGCGTGACGCCGGTGGGCGATCAGGGCGCCGATATCGCCAAGACGGGCGCAATGGTTGCCGACTGGGACGTCAGCGTCGCCGGCGTGCAGCTCAACCGCTTCTGCGCCTCGGGCCTGGAGGCGGTGAACCTGGGCGCGATGAAGGTGCGCTCCGGTTTCGAGGATCTGGTGGTGGTCGGTGGTGTGGAATCCATGTCGCGCGTACCCATGGGCTCCGACGGCGGCGCCTGGGTAATGGACCCGGAAACCAATATGCACAGCAATTTCGTCCCGCAGGGCATCGGCGCCGACCTGATCGCCACCCTGGAGGGTTTCAGTCGCGCGGATGTCGATGCCTTCGCCCTGCGCTCGCAGCAGAAGGCCGCACGTGCCAGCGCCGATGGCTCGTTCGCCAGGTCGCTGGTGCCGGTGACCGACCAGAACGGCATCGTGCTGCTCGACCATGATGAGTTCATCCGTGCTGATTCGACCCTGGAAGGCCTCGGCAAGCTCAAGCCGAGTTTCGAGATGATGGGGCAGATGGGCTTCGACGCCACCGCGCTGCGCGTCTACAGCCACGTCGAGCGTATCGAGCATGTGCACACGCCGGGCAACAGTTCCGGCATCGTCGATGGCGCGGCACTGATGCTGATCGGCTCCGAGGCCAAGGGCAAGGAGCTGGGGCTGAAGCCGCGTGCGCGCATCGTCGCGGCGGCGGTGACCAGCACTGACCCGACCATCATGCTCACCGGCCCAGCACCGGCCACGCGCAAGGCGCTGGCCAAGGCCGGGCTGTCCATCGACGACATCGACCTGTTCGAGGTCAATGAGGCCTTCGCCTCGGTGGTGATGAAGTTCATGAAGGACATGGGCGTGAGCGAGGGCAAGGTCAACGTCAACGGTGGCTCCATCGCCATGGGCCATCCGCTCGGTGCCACTGGTTGCGCCATTCTCGGCACGCTGCTCGACGAGCTGGAAAAACGTCAGCTGCGCTACGGCCTGGCCACATTGTGTGTCGGCGGCGGCATGGGTATCGCAACGATTATTGAAAGAGTTTGAGGCGGAGATAATAAAAATGACTGACGCCATCCGTTACGAAAAAGGTCAGGACAATATCGTCGTCCTGACCATGGACATGCCCGGCCAGAGCGCCAACACCATGAACGCGGTATACCGCGAAGCCATGGGCCAGATCGTCGATCGTCTGGAAGCGGAAAAGGATTCGATTGCTGGGGTGATCGTCACGTCGGCAAAGAAGACCTTCTTCGCTGGCGGCGACCTTAACGAGTTGATCAAGGTCACCAAGGCAGAGGCTCAAGGCTTCTACGAGATGATCCTGAAGATCAAGGGCCAGCTACGCCGCCTGGAAACTCTCGGCAAGCCCGTGGTCGCCGCCATCAACGGTGCGGCGCTGGGCGGCGGCTGGGAAATCGCCCTGGCCTGCCACCACCGCATCGCCCTTAATGAGAGCCACGTGCAGCTCGGCCTGCCCGAGGTCACCCTGGGTCTGCTGCCAGGCGGTGGCGGGGTGGTGCGCATGGTACGCCTGCTCGGCCTGGAGAAAGCCCTGCCGTACCTGGCCGAAGGCAAGAAGATGCGCCCGGACGCAGCGCTCAAGGCCGGTCTGATTCACGACCTGGCCAGTGATCGCGACGAGATGCTGAGCAAGGCCCGCGCCTGGATCGCCGCCAACCCGGCCGCCAAGCAGCCGTGGGACGTGCAGGGCTACAAGATCCCCGGCGGCACGCCCAGCTCGCCCAACGTGGCGCAGATGCTGGCCATCGCCCCGAGCGTATTGCGCGACAAGACCAAGGGCTGCTTCCCGGCGCCGGAGAAGATCATGTGTGCCGCCGTCGAGGGCGCGCAGGTCGACTTCGATACCGCGCAGATCATCGAGGCGCGCTACTTCACCGAACTGACCTGTGGTCAGGTGGCGAAGAACATGATCGGCACCTTCTGGTTCCAGCTCAACGAGATCAACGCTGGTGGCTCGCGCCCGCAGGGCTACCCGAAAACCCAGACGAAGAAGGTCGGCGTGCTCGGTGCCGGCATGATGGGCGCCGGTATCGCCTATGTGTCGGCGGCTGCCGGTATCGAGGTGGTGCTCAAGGATGTATCCATCGAAGCGGCGGAGAAGGGCAAGAGCTACTCGGCCAAGCTGCTCGACAAGAAAGTCGCCAAGGGCCACATGACGGCCGAGCAGCGCGAGGCTTTCCTGGCGCTGATCAAGGCCACCGACAGCGAGGCGGACTTCGCCGGCTGCGACCTGATCATCGAAGCCGTATTCGAGGATCGTGCGCTCAAGGGCAAGGTCACCGCGGCAGCCGAAGCTGCTGCGCTGAGCGATGCGGTGATTGCCTCCAACACCTCGACGCTGCCGATCACCGGCCTGGCGACTGCCGTGGCCAAGCCAGAGAAATTCATCGGTCTGCACTTCTTCAGCCCGGTCGACAAGATGCCGCTGGTTGAGATCATCCGGGGCGAGCAGACCAGCGATGAAACCCTGGCGCGCGGCTTCGACTACGTCATGCAGATCAAGAAGACGCCTATCGTAGTCAACGACAGTCGCGGCTTCTTTACCTCGCGGGTGTTCGGCACCTTCACCAACGAAGGCCTGGCCATGCTCGGTGAGGGCGTCAGCGCGGCGATGATCGAGAACGAGGCGCGCAAGGCCGGCATGCCGGTGGGCCCGCTGGCGATCAGCGACGAAGTGTCGATGAGCCTGATGGACCATATCCGCAAGCAGACCATGGCCGACCTCGCTGCCGAGGGCAAGAGCATCCCCGAACACCCGGCGTTCGCCGTGATCGACCTGATGCTCAAGGAGTACAAGCGCCCGGGCAAGGCCGCCGGCGGTGGCTTCTACGAGTACCCCGAGGGTGGCAAGAAGCATCTGTGGCCCGAGCTGAAGGCGCGTTTCGAGAAGGCCGATGCGCAGATCTCCCAGGAGGACGTGCGTGACCGCATCCTGTTCATCCAGGCGATCGAGACGGTGCGCTGCGTGGAGGAGGGCGTAGTGAAGTCAGTGGCCGATGCCAATATCGGCTCGATCTTCGGCATCGGCTTCGCAGCCTGGACCGGCGGTGCGCTGCAGTTCATCAACCAGTACGGGGTGAAGGACTTCGTCGCGCGTGCGCGGTACCTGGCCGAGCAGTATGGCGAGCGCTTCCAGCCGCCGGCGCTGCTGTTGGACAAGGCCGCCAGGGGCGAGATGTTCTGAACCTCCCTTGCAGGGTGTCGCGGGGCCGCCCAGGCCATGCGCACCGCTTAAGCGGAGTGTCCCCGGTGCGCACGGCGCACCCTACGGATGCAGAAACGGCCCGAAACAGACTGTGTGAAAACCTAGGGTCTGTTGCCGTTTCGCGCTAACCAATTGATCCATAAGAGCAAGCTCGTATCGTTGAAGCTCTGACCCGACATCGATACGAGCTTGCAATGCCCCGATTACTACTCAACGACGAGCATTGGTCGAAGCTGCGAGAAATTCTCCTGCACAAGGCCATCTACAACAAGCGTGATCTACGAATGACCGTGGAGGGCATGCTGTTGCGTCGCAACGCAAGCATCTGAGCCTGACGAAGCTCAAGCGCCAACAAGCCAAGCTGGAGGCGCAGATAAGCCGTTATCTGGCAGAACTGGACGAGGCTGACCGCAGTGAGGCAACTGAAGGGGTTGATCGCCGTGCGGTCACGGCAGCGCTGCAGCACCTGGAGAGCCGACATGCCGATAACCTGACAGCCCAGGCATTGATGGAGGTACAGAGGCTGGATCAGTTCGTCGTGGGCGAGGACGAGGCCCGCATGATGCGTACCCACCAGGGGGTCGCGTGGCTTATAACGTGCAAAGCGCGCAAGGTGACTGAGTGGTAAGCGTCCAGCCAAGCCACCTTCCGAATTCCCGCATTAAGGGCGATGGTGTCCGCGTATTTTTAAGCGGACGCGATAGCCCTTATCGCCTGGATTTCCATGCACCAACGAAGCTCTTACCCCAAACCATTCAAAGCCCAGGTTGTTCAGGAGTGCCTGCACCCGGTGCGAGCGTATCCAGCGTGGCCATACGCCACGGCATCAATGCCAACGTCATTCGCAAGTGGCTACCGCTTTATCGAGATCAACTGACAGCTGAGCAACTGCGCACACTGGCCGCGCAGTTACTGACGCAGGTCGACGTGATGGGCAAGAAGATCCACCGCGATCAAACCATCATTGAGCTGCTCACACACGAAATCGCTTGGTACAAACGGCACAAGTTTGCCAAGCGCAGCGAGCAACTGAGTCCTGACCAGGGCAGCTTGCTGGATGACCTGCTCGACCACCTGCACGCCGACCTCGGCCTTAGCCTTGTCGCGCGGCTTACGCGCCCGCGCCCGCGCCCGCGCCGGCACCACCGCCACGCCATAGTGCTCGGCCAGGTCGCGGTAGCTCGGGTTGATGTCCGGCTCGTAGCGATGGCTCTTGCTCACCGCGCATCGCAGGTTGTCCGGCACCACGATCTCCGGCACGCCGCCGAGGAAGGCGAAGCAGCGGGTATGCGAGCCCAGCCAGGTCATGCTGTTGCTTCCCAGCACGCTGCCGATGCGCAGCTCGTGATCCCATATGGGTTTGGTGAGGACCAAGGGATCATAGGCGTACCAATACCACTTCTCCATCAGCAGGGGGGGCGGATAACTGGGCATAGCCGTCGACCTGGCTGTCTGGGGCGGAGCTGAAGAAACCATCGGCGATATGTCGGCTGACACTCTGCCGCGCTCGGCTCACTGATGTGAGCTGGATGCGATAGGGTTGCTGCAAATGCTCGAAGATGCATTCGAGAACCGTGACCGACTGACCGGCCAATTCGCCATCGACCGCTACCTGGTACGGCTCCTCGAGGCTGGTGTCGAGGCGTACGGTAGACTTTTCTTCTGCGCAGAGAGCTGGTGTGGCCGTCAGGTGTAGGCCTGTCAGGCAGAGTGAATGACGTGAGAGCATGATGGCAATTCGTCAGCTTTGGGGTGTTTTTTCAGTTTAGGTAAGGGGATAAGAGATGCACGATGCTTTCTGGCAGGAACGCTGGGCGCGCAATCAAATCGGTTTCCATCAGGAGAAGGTCAACGGTTACCTGCGTCGTCACTGGTCTGCGCTTGGCCTGGCGAAAGGCGCGGCGGTGCTGGTGCCGCTGTGTGGCAAGAGCCTGGACATGGTCTGGCTGGCGGAGCAGGGCCACCCGGTCATTGGTGTCGAGCTGGCCGAGCGGGCCGTGGAGGATTTCTTCAACGAGCGTGATGTGCAGCCGCAGGTGTCACGGCGCGGGGCGTTCAAGGTCTATCAGGCGGGCGAGTTGCAGATTCTGTGTGGCGATTTCTTCGCCCTGAGTCCGGCGGATGTTGCCGGGTGCCAGGCCTTTTATGACCGGGCGGCCCTGATCGCGCTGCCGCCGTCGATGCGCGAACGTTATGTCGCCCATCTGCAGGCGATAGTGCCCGATGCCTGTCAGGGATTGCTGGTTACGCTGGTTTACGATCAGGCGAAAATGGATGGCCCACCATTCTCGGTCGCTGACACCGAGGTGGAGCAGCACTTTGCAGATGGCTGGACGCTGCACAAGGTCGAGGAAAAGGATGTGCTGACGGGCAATCCGCGTTTCAGTGACAGCGGTCTGACGGCAGTGGATGAGCACGTCTTCCGGCTGATCCGACGCTAGGGCAGCCCAATGCAAAAGGCGACCCGAAGGTCGCCTTTTTCTCAGTCGAAGGGTCAGCCCAGACGGCGCAGCGCTTCGATGCGGTCTTCCAGCGGCGGGTGGCTCATCAGCAGACCGGCCAGGCCGTTCTTCAGGCCGCCGTTGATGCCGAAAGCGGTCAGGCTGTCGGGCATCTGCACCGGTACACCCTGCTCGGCACGCAGGCGCTGCAGGGCGGCAATCATCGCGCCAGTGCCGGCCAGGCGGGCACCGGCTTCGTCAGCCTTGTACTCGCGTTTGCGCGAGAACCACATGACGATGATGCTGGCCAGGATACCCAGTACCAGCTCGGCGAAGATGGTCGCGACGAAGTAGCCGATGCCATGGCCGTCTTCGTTCTTCAGGATCACCTTGTCGACGAAGTTGCCGAAGATGCGCGCGAAGAACATGACGAAGGTG
>Ga0114984_1000586_pt1 | contig 13879 bp, 10 predicted proteins | sample Shrwel1BS1Day1_FD_96987 | JGI IMG/M metagenome (GOLD analysis project Ga0114984, IMG submission 96987) | Subsurface microbial communities from deep shales in Ohio, USA - Utica-3 well 1 S-1-Day1 | ecosystem: Environmental > Aquatic > Deep subsurface > Shale gas/oil reservoir > Produced water/Flow... | reverse complement strand
GGGGCGGGTCGTGCTGGCCGACATCAACGATTCCATGCTGAAGGTGGGGCGCGACAAACTGCTCAACTCAGGCGTGAGCGGCAATGTGGCTTATGTTCAGGCCGACGCCGAATGTCTGCCGTTCGCGGACAACACCTTTGACGTCATCACTATCGCTTTTGGCCTGCGCAACGTCACCGATCAGAACGCGGCGCTCGCCTCGATGCAGCGGGTGCTCAAACCCGGTGGCAAACTGATGATTCTGGAGTTTTCCAAAACCAGCAATCCGGCCTTCAGCAAGCTGTACGACTTCTACTCCTTCAACATCCTGCCGCAGATCGGCAAGGTGGTGGCGGGGGACGCCGACAGCTACCGCTATCTGGCCGAGTCGATCCGCAAACATCCCGATCAGGAAACACTCAAAGGGATGATGGAACAGGCCGGCTTCGTCAACTGCCGCTATCAGAACATGACCTGCGGCGTGGTCGCGCTGCATACCGGCATCAAACCCTGAGCGGAGGTCTGGATGGTAACGGGGATGATCGGCGCCGCCCTGCTGACACTGGCACAGGAGAGCCTCAACCGGATTCTGACGCAGGACCCGCTCACCCGGCAACGGCTGGAAACGCTCTCGGACCGGGTGATCGCCATCCACTGCACCGCCCCCGAATTTCGCCTCTACCTGCTGCCCCATGCGCGCGGGATCGACCTGCTGGGGCAGAGCGCAACACCCCCCGATGTCACCCTGCATGGCGCGGCGCTGGAGCTGATCCGCCTGCCCGCCGCCGGCAATGCGGTGCTGTTCGGACGGGGGGTGAGCATCGAGGGGGAGAGCGCCCTGGCGCACAAACTGCGGCAGATTCTGGCCGACAGCCGGATCGATTGGGAGGCGTGGCTGGCAGAGCTGATCGGCGACACCCCCGCCCACCCGCTGGCACAACTGCTGCGCTACGGTGGCCAGCGGCTGCAACAGAGCGGCTCCAGTCTGCTGCACAGCCTCGATGAGTACCTGCGCGAAGAGGCCCGGTTGCTGCCCACCCGGGTCGAGTTCGAGATCCGGCAGGAGGCGATCGATGCCCTGCGCGCCGCCACCGACCGGCTGGAGGCGCGCATCGGCCGACTGGAACGGGCTCGCGCCCCGGCCCCGCCGGCCACGAACCCCGCGGTGTAGAGCGGCCCCGGTCAGAACGGCTTGACCACCACCAAGATCAAAATGGGAATGAAGATCAGCAGCGGCAGCTCGTTATAGAGCCGAAAATAACGCCCGCTGCGGGTGAGCTCCCCGCGCTGCAGCTGTTTCAGATAGGCGCGACAGGCGAAGTGGTAGCCGATCAGCAGGCCGACGAAGAGCAGCTTGGCATACAGCCAGCCACCGCCCCAGCCATACCCCAGCCAGAGCCAGAGCCCCAGCGCCAGGGTGAACAGGGCCATGATCGTCATGAAGCCGTAGAGCTTGCCCGCCATGATCGCCAGCCGGGAGACATCCTGCCCGGCCGCGCGCCCCTCCACGTAGTGTACGAAGATCCGCGGCAGGTAGAAGATACCGGCCATCCAGCTGGTCATCGCCAGTATGTGCAGCATTTTGTACCAGAGCATCGGCTCTCTCCTCGGTTGATCCCGCCGCCACCGCCACCGGCGCCACGGCCGGGGGCCTCTCAGTGGGGGTTGACCCGGGTATCGACCCGCAACAGATCGACCAGTTCCACCCGCAGCGCATCGCCGGGCTGGACCGGCCCCACCCCCGCCGGGGTGCCGGTCAGCACCAGATCCCCCGGCTGCAGGGTAAACCAGTGGCTGATGTAGCTCAGCAGCGTCAGCACCGGGGTGATCATCTGGCCACTGCGGCCCTCCTGACGCACCGCACCATTGACGCTCAGGCGGATCGTTATGGCGCTCAGATCGGCTACGCGGGCGGGCGGAATGAACCCCGACACCGGGCAGGCGCCATCGAACCCCTTTGCTTTCTCCCAGGGAAGCCCCTTCCGCTTGAGCTGATCCTGCAGATCGCGCAGGGTCAGATCCAGCCCCACGCCGATCCCGGCAATGGCCCGCCGCGCCTGCGCCTCATCCGCCCGGGTCAGGGGGGTGCCGATCAGCAGCGCCAGCTCGGTCTCGAAATGCACCCGCCCGCGGCCGGCGGGAATATCGAAGGGTTCCTCCAGCGGCAGCAGCGAGGTGGCGGGCTTGATGAAGAGAACCGGCTCCGGCGGCACCTCGTTGTTCAGCTCCCGGGCGTGGTCGGCGTAGTTGCGCCCGACACAGACCACCTTACCCGGGGGCAGGTCGATCGGGCGGGCATCGGCATGGCGGTGTTGGTAGCGCATCGCATCGGCTCCGGCTGACTATTCGGCGTAATGTTAGCAGACTCTCAGCACACCCCGCAGGCCAACTTCAGGGTCCGCAGCCGCAAGCTGAGGGCGAAAGTCAGCCGCACTTGCCGACAGCGACCGCCCCCCCCCCTTCGGTTGCATTTTCATTCAGGTTCGGCTGAATTTTTTTCCCGCCGCCGGCGTCCTGCTGCGGCGCACACCGACGGGCGGTCTGTGCTAGAATTGCCGCTCAATTTTTCCGGCTGGGCGTGTATCAGCCCGGCTGCAGCATGGATCACAGACGATGAGCAAAACTACTTCTCTGGACAAGAGCAAGATCCGGATTCTGTTGCTGGAGGGCGTGCATCAATCCGCGATCGAGACACTCAACGCGCACGGCTACACCAACATTGAATACCACACCGGATCCCTGCCCGAAGAGGAGCTGATCGAGCGGGTACGCGACGCCCATTTCATCGGCATCCGCTCCCGCACCCGGCTGACCCGCAAGGTGTTCGAAGCGGCGGAAAAACTGGTGGCCGTGGGCTGTTTCTGCATCGGCACCAATCAGGTCGATCTACAGGCAGCCACGGAAGCGGGCATCGCCGTTTTCAACGCGCCCTACTCCAACACCCGCTCCGTCGCCGAGCTGGTGCTGGCCGAGGCGATCATCCTGTTGCGCGGCGTGGCGGAAAAGAACGCCAAGGCACACCGCGGCGTCTGGCTCAAGAGCGCGGAAAACGCCTACGAGATCCGCGGCAAGAAGCTGGGCATCGTCGGCTATGGCAGCATCGGCTCCCAGCTGAGCGTACTGGCCGAGGGGCTGGGCATGGAGGTCTACTTCCATGATGTAGTCACCAAACTGCCGCTGGGCAACGCCAAGCAGGTCGGCTCCCTCCCCGCGCTGCTGAGCCTGTGCGACATCATCACCCTGCATGTGCCGGAGCTGCCCTCCACCAAAAACATGATGGCCGCCACTCAGTTTGAGCAGATGAAGCCAAACTCCATCTTTATCAACGCCGCCCGCGGCACCGTGGTCGATATCGACGCCCTGTGCGACGCCCTCAGCTCCGGCAAGCTGCTGGGTGCCGCCATCGACGTGTTCCCGGTCGAGCCGCGCAGCAACAAGGAGGAGTTCGTCAGCCCGCTGCGCGCCTTCGACAACGTGATCCTGACCCCCCATGTGGGCGGCTCCACCATGGAGGCGCAGGAGAACATCGGCTATGAAGTGGCGGAGAAACTGGTCAAGTACAGCGATAACGGCTCCTCCATCACCTCGGTCAACTTCCCGGAAGTGGCCCTGCCGGAGCATCCCGACAAGCACCGTTTGCTGCATGTCCATGAGAACATCCCCGGCGTTCTCAGCCAGATCAACAGCGTCTTCTCCGAAAACGGCATCAACATCTCCGGCCAGTATCTGCAGACCAACGACAAGGTCGGCTATGTGGTGATCGATGTGGACGCCGACTACTCCAAACTGGCGCTGGAAAAACTACAGCAGGTCAACGGCACCATTCGCTGCCGCCGCCTCTTCTGAGACGCATCTCCACCCCCCGGCGGCGGGCCCCACGCCTGCCGCCGGCGCGGCCAACTTCCCTCCCGGTGCTGCCAAAGCGGGCCACAGTCGGCTAAAATCCACCCGGTCGCACCGGAGTGTGCGCCAGAACACCGTGCCTCCCTGTTCCTGCAACCCTGTGCGGACCCCTGATGATGATCCGATCGAGACTGCTGACGCTGCTGGTGGTTATCCTGCCGGGCCTGTTCTCCCCCCTGCTGGCGGCCACGCCGGAACAGGCCGCCCAACTGGAGCGGCAGATCGAGCAGTTGAGCCAAGAGGAGGGCACCCCCTCCCCGCTGCGCGATCTGTATCAGCGCACCCTCGGCGCCATCAAGGATCAGCAACAGTATCAGCAGCGGGCCGAGGCCCTGCAGCGCCAGCTGGAGCGGCAGCCGATCGCGCTGGAAGAGCAGCGGCGCCAGTTGGAGCGTCCCCTGCCAGCGACCGACATGAAGGCGTTGCGGGCATTGGACGCGGCCACCCTCGAGCAACGCCTGACCCTCAAACGGGCCGAACAGCTGCAGTTGGAGCAGCGGCGGGATCGGCTGCTGCAGCAGATCGAGCTCAACGAGCAAAAACTGGTGTCGCTGCGTGGACAGCTGGCGGAGCTGAAACAGACCACCCCCCGCGTGCCGGAGCTTCCCGGTGAGGGGGATCGGCAGCTGACCGATGCGCGGTTGCAGCTGCAAAATGCCCTGCAGGAGCTTTACAACAGCCAGATCCAGGCGCTGGAGCTGGAGCTGCTGGCGCTACCGGGGGAAAGCGAACGCGCCCGGCTGGAGCTGCGCCACCTGCAGCGGCTGCTGAGCGCCGGCAGTGAACAACTGACGCAGATGCAGCAGCTGTTGGAGCAGAAACGGCAGGATGAACTGCAAACCACCCTGAACAACCTGATTCAGGCCGGAGCCCAAGCGACCCAGCCCGGACCGATTCGGGAGCTGATCGAGCGCAACCGCACACTGACCGAGCAGCTGGGGCAGCTCAATGAACTCAGCGCCGCCACCACCCGCAACCGCAATGCGCTGGAGCAGGAGCTGAACCTGGTCACCCAGAGCCTCAAAACCGTCCAGCAGCAACTGGAGCTGGAGAGCTACAACGCCAGCTACGAGCTGCGCCGCTTCACCCAGTCGCTGTCGCGCCCGGTGGACACGCTCTCCACCCGCCAGAAGTTGAATGCGCTGCGCCTCGATAGCCTCGACTTCAACCGGTTGCACGCCCACCGCGATCCACCAACCGGTGCCGAAGCGGCCGCACTGTCAGCGACACAGCGACAACAGTTGGCGCAGCTGCAAGCGAGCCAGGAGCGGCTGCTCAATCAGATCCAGGAGCGCCGGGAACAGCTGATCGGCGAGCTGTCGCAGCTGCTCACCGTGCAGGAGCAGCTCAACGAGCGGATCACCCAAGCGCGGGAGCTGGTCGCACGCCAGTTGCTCTGGCTGCCGGTGGCCCCGCCCATATCCGACGCTTGGCCGGGGCAGGTTCTCTCCAGCTTCGGTTTGTTATCGCAGCGGCTGGAAGCGATGCTGCAAACCCCGCTCTGGAACCCGGGCCCGCCGCTGCGCCTGAGTATGATCCTGTTTGCCCTCAGCACACTGCTCGCCCTCTGGCTGTACCGCTACCAGCGGCGCCACCGCGCCCGCTGGGCGCGGGATCTGGGCAATGTGATACATGACCGGTTTTTTCACACCCTGGGGCTGTGCCTGCTCGCGCCGCTGATCGCCGCTCCCCTGCCGCTGCTGCTGATGCTGCTGCGCCAATACAGTCTCGATCCGGCCCACCCCGATTACGCCGCCCTGCGACAGTTACTGCTGTTCTGGGCCGCCAGCCTGCTGCTGTATGGCACCTTGCTGCTATGGCTGCGGGAGCCGGACGGTCTCTTCTGCGCCCACTTTGCAACCCCCAAAGTGCTTGCCAAGCGGTTCAAACGGCAGCTGCACCTGCTGTTCTGGCTGGGCACCCCCTTGCTGAGCATCTGGTTGTTGATCGACAGCTACAACACCCCCGCACTGCAGGCCGGGCTGGGGCGGCTGATCTTTCTGCTGCTCACCCTCACCCTGGCCCTGTTCTGGCACGGTATCTGGCGTGTCAGCCATGAGGTGAACCAGATGACCCGCGGCAGCAGCTGGTGGCAGAGCGCCCATCTCTGGATCGTGCTGCTGGTGCTCTTCAATATCGCCATGTTTTTGCTCGGCGTGTGGGGCTACACCCTGACCGCCCTGTTTTTCATGCTGATTCTGCTGGTGGTGGTGCTGCAGGTGCTGGGAGCCTTTCTGGTGTTCAAGCTGGGGCTGCGCTGGCTGCTGATCGCCGAGCGTCGTCTCGCCTTCAGCCGCGCCAAGGCCCGCAGGGCCGAGCTGGTGGCCGCACGGGAAAACAACGAGGAAAGCTCGCCGCCGCTGAAAGAAAACTACCTCGATCTGCAGACCATCTCCGACCAGTCACGCATCCTGTTGAAAAGTTTCACCCTGCTGCTGTTCAGCATCATGCTGTGGCTCACCCTGGGGGATTTTCTGCCGACGTTGCAGGTACTGGAAAGCGTGCGCCTCTGGAGCAGCTTCTCGCAGCAGGGTGCCGAGCAGGTGATCACCTACGTCACCCTGCGCGATCTGATCCTGGGGCTGCTGGTGCTCTGGATCAGCTTCATGGCCGCGCAGAACCTGCCCGGCCTGCTGGAGCTGCTGGCCCTGCGCCACCTCGACCTGACCCCGGGCAGCAGCTACGCCATCACCACCCTGCTGCGCTACAGCCTGATTCTGATCGGGGTACTGGTTGCCATCAGCCAGTTTGGTCTGGAATGGGGCAAACTGCAGTGGCTGATCGCCGCCCTGGGCGTGGGGCTCGGCTTTGGCCTGCAGGAGATCGTGGCCAACTTCGTCTCGGGGCTGATCATCCTGTTTGAAAAGCCGGTTCGGATCGGGGATACCGTCACCCTCGGCGAGGTCACCGGCACGGTATCGCGCATCCAGATTCGCGCCACCACCATCACCGACTGGGATCGCAAGGAGGTGGTCATCCCCAACAAGACCTTCATCACCAACCAGCTGATCAACTGGTCGCTCAGCGATGCGATCACCCGGGTGGTGTTCACCGTGGGGGTCGCCTACGGCAGCGATACCGGGCTGGCCGAGCGGCTGCTGCTGGAGGTCGCCCATGCCAACCCGCGGGTGCTGCCGGACCCGGAACCACGCGCCTATTTCAAGGCGTTTGCCGACAGCAGCCTGCTGATCGATCTGTGGGTGTATGTCAGCACCCTGGCCGATCGCATCCCGGTCACGGATGAGCTCAACCGGGCGATCAACGACTCCTTCCGGCAACATGGCATCGAGATCGCCTTCCCGCAGCTGGATGTGCATCTGCACCGGGTAAAACCACCCCCGAAAGCCGAGGCGGGCTGAACGGCGCCGCCGGGGGCGACCAGAGCGGTGGGCTTGGAGTTACCCCACGCTTGCGCCCCGATCCACCCCGCCCCGGACGGGTGCCGGGGCGGGTCAGGGTGTAAAAAAACAACCAAAAATTCACGAAAAACTGTCAACAACACGCGATCTGGCAGCAAAACCCCACCATCGGGTCGATTCTTCATACTTTAGGCGCAAACGCGAGACAGCCCTCTTTTTTTGCGCTATTTTCGCAATGCACAATCCTTTGATGGAGCGTTACTCCTACTGCTGCCGGCCAGCACCGGCGCAACTGATTCAATCAATTGGGGCAAAAAGATGAGCCAACGGGTACAGGTCGGTGGCCTGCAGGTCGCCAAAGAGCTTTACGACTTCATCAACACGCAGGCACTGCCGGGCAGCGGCATCGAGGAGCAACAGTTCTGGAGCCGCTTCGACCGGATCGTGCATGACCTCGCACCGCGCAACCGGGCGCTGCTGGCCAAACGTGACGCGCTACAGGCGAAGATCGATGAGTGGCACCGAGCACACCGCGGCGCCGAGTTCGATTTCGACGCCTACAAATCCTTTCTGCAATCGATCGGTTACCTGCTGCCGGAGGGGGAGGCGTTCACCATCACCACGGAAAACGTGGACCCGGAGATGGCCACCATGGCCGGCCCGCAGCTGGTGGTGCCGGTGACGAACGCCCGCTACGCACTGAACGCCGCCAACGCCCGCTGGGGCAGCCTGTATGACGCGCTCTACGGTACCGACGCCATAGCGGAAGCCGACGGCGCCGAGCGGGGGGCGGGCTACAACCCGGCCCGTGGCGCCAAGGTGATCGCCTTCGGGCGCACGTTCCTCGACCAGAGCGCTCCGCTTCAGGGGGGCTCGCACAAGGACTCCGCCGGCTACAGCATCCAAAACGGTCGCCTCTGCGTGGTGTTGCGCGATGGCAGCGAGATCGGGCTGAAAAACCCGGCCCAGCTGATCGGCTATAACGGCAGTGCCAGCAACCCGAGCGCCATCGTGCTGCGCCACAACGGCCTGCACTTCGAGATCCAGATCGACCGTGACAGCCAGATCGGCCGCTCCGACGCCGCCGGAGTGAAAGATATCCTGATGGAAGCGGCGCTGACCACCATCATGGACTGCGAAGACTCCGTGGCCACCGTGGATGCCGAAGACAAAGTGGTCGCCTACCGCAACTGGCTGGGGCTGATACTGGGCAGCCTGACCGAAACGGTGGAAAAAGGGGGCAGAACCTTCACCCGCCGTATGCACCCGGACCGGGAATACACCGCCGCCGACGGGGGCCGCGTGAGCCTGAAGGGGCGCAGCCTGATGTTCGTGCGCAATGTGGGCCATCTGATGACCAACCCGGCGATCCTAGACCGTGAGGGCAACGAGATCCCCGAAGGGATCATGGATGGCATGATCACCAGCCTGATCTCCCTGCACGACATCCGCGGCAACGGTCGCTTTCGCAACGCCACCACCGGCTCCATCTACATCGTGAAGCCGAAGATGCACGGCCCGGAGGAGGTCGCCTTCGCCGATGAACTGTTCGCGCGGGTGGAGGACGCCCTCGACCTGCCCCGCTTCACCATAAAGATGGGGATCATGGACGAGGAGCGGCGCACCACCGTCAACCTGAAAGAGTGCATCCGGGCCGCGAAGGAGCGGGTGGTATTCATCAACACCGGCTTCCTCGATCGTACCGGTGACGAGATCCACACCTCCATGGAAGCCGGCCCCATGATCCGCAAGGGGGAGATGAAAAACGCGGCCTGGATCAAGGCCTACGAGGACTGGAACGTGGATATCGGCCTGGCCTGCGGCCTCAGTGGCCGCGCCCAGATCGGCAAGGGGATGTGGGCGATGCCGGATCTGATGGCCGCCATGCTGGAACAGAAGATCAACCACCCGCTGGCCGGTGCCAACACCGCCTGGGTGCCCTCCCCGACCGCGGCCACGCTGCACGCCCTGCACTACCATCAGGTGGATGTGTTCGCCCGCCAGCAGGAGCTGAAGAGCCGCCCCCGCGCCAGTCTGGATGATATCCTCACCCTTCCGCTGGCCCCCGAGCCCAACTGGAGCGCCGCCCAGATCCAGCAGGAGCTGGACAACAACGCCCAGGGGATTCTCGGCTACGTGGTGCGCTGGGTCGATCAGGGGGTGGGCTGCTCCAAGGTGCCCGACATCAACGACGTGGGCCTGATGGAAGATCGCGCCACCCTGCGCATCTCCAGCCAGCATATCGCCAACTGGCTCCACCATGGGGTCTGTTCCCGGGAGCAGGTGATGGCCACCCTGCAACGGATGGCCGCGGTGGTGGATCGTCAGAACGGCGCCGATCCGCTCTACCAGCCGATGGCGCCCAACTTCGATGACAGCATCGCCTTTCAGGCCGCCTGTGATCTGGTGTTCAAGGGGCGGGAGCAGCCCAACGGCTACACCGAGCCGGTGCTGCACCGCCGCCGCCTGCAGCTGAAGGCCAAACGGGCCGGTTGATCCAGCCAGGCCGACACCCCGCAGGCTGGCACCCGCGGGGTTTTACCTTCAGGCAGACATGGCCAGTTGCACGGCCCGCAAACGGGTGCGGTCAAGGGGTGGCGCGCTGGCGCGTCACTCCCTGAACTTGTCATGGCAGGCCTTGCAGCTCTGCGCCACCTGCCCGAGCAACCGCCTCAGATCATCCCTCTCCTGCCCGCTCGCGACCGCCTGGCGCAGCCGCTCGGTGCGCTGCTGCATCTCCGCCATCAGCCGATCGAACCGCTCCCTGGCCTCCAGGATGCGGTAGGAGGCCCGCGTCTCCACCGTATCGCCACGCAAACTGTCGGCGTCGGCAAACCCTTCCCCGACCATCCCGCCCAGCAGCACCAGCCGGTCGGAGCGCGCGGCAAACTCGGCCGCATCGAACCGTTTTCGTCCCTGCGCCATCGCCATCATGCGGGTGAGGTTCCACTCCATCGCCCGATAGACCCCCTGACGATAGTGGATCGCCTGCTCCGCGCCCGACTCGGCGTGCGCCCCGGTGGCGGCCAGAATCAGCACCCCGGCGGCAACTATCGGTTTGATCTGCATCGTTTCTCCTCGGCTCGTACAAATGAAATTCAATTTCACCCCCGCCCGAGGGCGGGAGCGGATCAGATCCAGCCCAGCAACCGCCACCAGAGATAATCCAGCGGCAGCAGGATCAGCACCGTCAACGCCGCCATGATCAGCAGTAACCGCGCCGCATGGCCGATGGGCACCCCCGCCAGCGGCATCGCCACCATCAGAGGCACCGACTGATAGGTGAACACAATGGTGGAGTAGCCGAACACCTGCGTCATCAGCACCGCCTCCAGACTGAAGCCGGTCAGCTGGCTGATCTGCTCCGCCAGGGGGGTCAGTGTCGCCGGCACCCCGGCCAGGGTGGTAAACATGCCCGTCACCATCGCCATCAGGGAGAGGGAGAAGAAGTTGAGGGCGTCACGCCCCGGCTCCAGCGGCAACCAGTGCAGCACCCGTTCACCGAGCACCTGGCTGATCTGGCTGTGGTTGATCAACCCCGCCACACCGAGCACCCCGGCCACCACCAGAATGGAGCTGATATTTACCTTGGCGTTGAAACTTTTCGTCGACACCATGCCGATCCCCGGCAGCAGCAGAACCGTCGCCGCCGCCAGCCCGATCCAGGCCGCCGAGATATGGTGGAGCGAGTCGGTCAGCCAGAACCCCAACGTGATCAGCATGATCAGCAGCAGGCGACTCTCCTTGAAGCTGAAGCCGCCCTCGGCTTTGCTGCCGCCCACCCGTTGGGGGGTGTCGGGATAGAGTTTCAGAATCAGCCCGATCAGCAGCACCGCCTTGAGCGCACCCAGCACGGGAAAATGCAGCAGCAGGTACTCGGTGAACATCGGTGTCCAACCGTAGATCTTCTCGGCGGAGCCGATCATCACCACATTGGGGATATTGGCCGGCATGATGGCAAAGGTGGGCAGATGGCAGCCGAAGGCCGCCGCCAGAGCGACCCCCCGCTGCCCCCGGCTGCCCCAGGGGAAGCCGCACTGCTCCGCCAGCACCAGGGCGATGGGGATGAACAGCACCTCCCGCCCCACCGAGGAGGGCATCACGAACCCCAGCAGCACCCCCATCAGCACCATGCCGGTGATCAGCAGGCTGTACCGGCTGTCCAGATAGCGGCCCAGCTGATTGGTGATGCGCTGGGCCAGCCCGGTCTCAGCGATGGCGATCCCCATGACCAGACCGGAAAAGACCAGCCAGCAGGCGGTGGAGGTGAGCCCCGAGAACACCACATCCGCCGGAGCCAGCGACAGCAGCATCGCCAGCACCAGCACCAGCAGCGAGGTGACGAACTCCGGCAGCGCGCCGGTGGCGAACAGCACCATGGCGGCCACCACCAGCAGGGCCGTCAGCCGTTGCTGACCATCGAGCAGTTGCGCCAGCGGTGAAAGCAGCAGCAGTGCCGACAACAAAGGGATCAGAATCAGCGCAATCAAATGCGAGCGTGATAACGTAGTGGACATGGAACTCCTCTCCATCCGGCGACCTGACCCTGAACATTGTGCCAGAGAAACGCCCGCTTGGGGCCGATCGGGCGCCAATCCGCTGCCCTCCTCCGTTTGGCGCCGGTGGTCGGGCGCGATTGGAGTTGACCGGCGCGGGGATTGTGATACCGTACTAGTACATGGATACACCCCATTTGAACGCGCTGCTCGACCACCTGCTGAGCATGCGCGATCGCCCGACACTGGCAGCGGCGCTTGGCGACCTGCTCACCCCGGCGGAGTTGGCCGAGGTGTGCAACCGGCTGCAGATTCTGCGCCTGCTGGAGGCCGGGGTGCCGCAGCGGGAGATCGCCAGACGGCTCGGCGTGGGTATCGCCACCGTCACCCGCGGAGCCCGCGCCCTCAAGAACAAACAGCAACAGAGGCAACCATGAGCCAGAGACCGGCCCGCATCACCCTGCCACGCAAACCGCACTACGTCACCCTGGCGGCGGAGATCGACTTCTTCGAGCTGTTCAAGAAGATCGAAAAACGCTTCGACGACTGCTTCATGCTGGAGTCGCTGGGGGAGGAGAGCCATATCTCGCGCCACTCCATCATCGGCTTCGACCCGGAGCAGATCCTCTGGGCCAGCGGGGGCTACCTGCACCAGCAGGAGCAAGACGGCACGGTGCGCCGCTACGCCAGCGACAACCCCTACTATCTGCTGCGCGAGATCGTGCCGCAGAACATCATCTCCCGGCGCTACGCCGGTGGCCTCACCGGTTATATCGGCTACGACTGCATGAACTACTTCGAACCGAGCCTGAAGCTGCAGCACAGCGAGCTGTTCGATGTGTTCCGCTTCGGGGTGTTCAAGGACGGCCTGATTCTCGACAAGATGACCGGCGAGGTGATCTATTTCCACTACGATGACAGCCGGTTGGCGATGATCGAACAGATCCTGGCCGAGCCCGCGGTGGAAAATGGCCCGCTGACGGTGACGCCCATGGGCGCAACCATGACCCGGGAGGAGCACGCCGCCGCGGTGATGAAGGTGAAGCAGGATATCATCGACGGCCGGGTGTTCCAGTGCGAGGTGGGGTTCAAGGAGCGTTTTCGGCTGGAGGGCGACGCCATCAACCTCTACGAACGGCTGCGTGAGGTAAACCCCTCGCCACAGATGTACTACGTCAAATTCGGCCCGCAGAAGCTGATCGGCGCCAGCCCCGAGCTGCTGTTCCGCCTGCGCCAGGGGGAGATGGAAACCTTCCCGCTGGCCGGCACCACCAAACGCGGCGCCAACGCGCTGGAGGACACCCGCTACGCCCGCGCGCTGCTGAACGATCCGAAGGAGATCGCCGAGCACAACATGATCGTCGACCTGCACCGCAACGACATCGGCCGCGTGGCCCGCTTCGGCAGCGTAAAGGTGCGCAGCCTGATGGATATCAAGCGGTTCAGCCATGTACAGCATATCTCCAGCGAGATCGTCGGCCTCATCCGCGAAGATCAGGATATGTTTTCCGCCCTGGCGAGCAACTTCCCTGCCGGAACGCTGACCGGTGCGCCCAAGATCGAAGCGATGAAGATCATCGATGATCTGGAATCGGACGGTCGTGGTCCCTACGGTGGCGCGGTGGGCCACTTCTCGTTCAACGGTGACTGCACCTTCGCCATCCCGATCCGCACCGTGTTCGCCAACGGCGAAAACGCCTACGTACAGACCTGCGGCGGCAACGTCTACGACTCCAACCCGGAGGACGAATACGAAGAGATCCGGCGCAAGTTTGCCGGCACCAAGAAGGTTCTGGACCAGTTCAGCGCGGAGGCCAAGGCATGAAGGTCTATATCATCGATAACTACGATTCCTTCACCTACAACCTCTACCAGTACATCGGCGAGATTCTGAGCACCGAGCAGCATCGGGGTCGTCTGGACAGCTTCGACATTATGGTCAAGCGCAACGATGAGGTGACCCTGGCCGATCTGCGCGCGGCCGCGCCGGATCGCATTATCATCTCGCCAGGGCCGGGCTCGCCGGACGAGCCGCGCTACTTTGGCGTCTGCGCCGCGGTGATCCGCGAGCTGGGGCCACGGATACCGCTGCTGGGGGTCTGTCTGGGGATGCAGGGGATCGTGCACCTGTTCGGCGGCAGG